>OMKS01000079.1_pt1 | contig 77793 bp, 69 predicted proteins | sample 1674721 | NCBI WGS metagenome assembly OMKS01 (sample SAMN06264996, study PRJEB25208) | sediment metagenome | isolation source: hot spring sediment | place: USA: California | collected 2014-09-02 | reverse complement strand
CAGTTTTACTGCATGAACTGGTCGAAAATGTTACAGTAAAGACGATGAAATGTCAAATGTTTTTAGAGTGTTGCTGTATTTTTCAGGGCCGACTATTATACAAAATACAGCAGATGCAATGCCAGCCTTATATCCTCCAATATCACGTGCCCAAAAATACACCACCAAAACAAGCAACAAGGAAAAAAACACCGTGCCGAGGTTGACGGCAAACCCTGTAACGCCGAACACTTTGCAAAAAAAAGCGCTGACTGCCGGTTCCAAGCTGCCCATGTATGCCTGCCCATAGAAAAATACCGGCAAGGAACCGCCTTCAGCCATGTGTTTTGCCATCAAGGCGACCACTCCGGAATCAAGATTCAGGTTGAACCGCCAGCACCAGGCACCAAAAAGGCGGACACCCGCAGCCAATACAAGCATGGCCGCAACAATCATGATTTCCTGAGACAAGCGCCCCGGAGCTTTGTGGTTCGTCATTTGGCTGTTATCTCGCAACAAGTTCATTCTTCTGAAAACAAACAACCCTCAGACACGCATGAAAAAGCTGAGGCATGCTTTTCATCTCTGAACCCTCAGAAAAACGATCATTGGCTATTGTAAAAAAGGCTTTCACTGCTCGATGCGTTTTTCAGGAAACACCAGATATCGCCTGGCCAGGAAGTTAAGGATCAAGCCCACGCCCGAGGCCAGAAGCTTGGAACCCACGGCCCCCATACCGGCGGTGATCAACGCCTTGGTCATGGCCATGTCCACCACGGCAATGCCCGTAACCGCAAGGTAATAGACAAGTTGCTCGGTCCAGGATTTCCAACGGATGTGCTTCTTGAAAAGCAGATGCGTGCACAGCCAGTAGTTGAAGGCCGCAGCAGCATAAAAGGCGATGATTGCCGAGGTTGCTACGGAAAGCGTCTGCAGAAGCAGCAAGAAAAGCAAGAGGTTGAAAACGGCCGCAGCGCCGCCGATAAAAAGATAAACCAAAAACTGCATGGGCACCGGCGACCTGTGCGCGCCGTAATGTAAAATGCAGTACAAGGCTCGCAGCCCGTCTTTCCAGTTGATTTTTTTACCCTCGGCATAGGTTCGGCCTTGATAGGAAATGGGAAACTCGTATACCCGACACCCCATCTCCCCGACCTTGGCCACGATTTCCGGCTCAAAGCCGAAACGGTTCTCCTCAATGGTGATGGACTGGAGAATTTCCCGGCGAAACAACTTGTAGCAGGTCTCCATGTCCGTCAGACCCAGGTCGCTGAACATGTTCGAGAAAAACGTCAGGATTCGATTCATCTGGCTATGCCAAAAATACAGGACCCGCCGCTCTCCGGAATAGAGGTATCGTGAACCGAAAACCACGTCCGCCCGCCCTTCAGCCAACGGAACCAACAGTTTCTTCAGATCCATGGGGTCGTATTCCAGATCCGCATCCTGAACTCCGACAAACTCCCCGGTGACATGCGCAAACCCGGTGCGCAGCGCTGCCCCTTTGCCCTGATTGACCTCATGACGCACCAGGCAGATATTGGAGAATCGCTTGACGAGGCCTTCGGCTACTTGGATGCTGTTATCCTTGGAGCAATCGTCCACAATAATCAGCTCCAAGGAAAGCATATCGTCGACAATGGATTGCACGCGCTCAATGCATCGCTCCAGCGTGCTTTCTTCATTATAGCAGGGAATAACCAGACTCAAGGTCACTGGTCGCGGAAAATTGGTTGGCATTCAAGTGCTCCGAAAACAGGGATAGGGTTATGTTATCGGCAAGGGAAAAGCGCTCCCTCAGAACCGGATACGGCGCTCCTCCCCGTATCATCGATGCCTGATGCTGGCGGCTCTCGGGGGTCGTGAAAAATAAAAGACAAACATGCAAACCAATATCCCCGGAAATATAAAAAAATGACAAAGCTGGGTCTTAATCGGCATGCAGCCATTTCTCCCACAACGCGGCATACTTGCCCTGGGCCTGGAGAATGAAGGCAATGGTCTCCCGGGCCGCGCCGTGCCCCCCGGGGACCGTGGAGACCCAGGTTGCCAGGGCCTTGATCTCGGGCTGGGCATTGACCACGGCCATGGGCAGGCCCACCAGGCGCATGGCCGCTGCGTCCACCCAGTCGTCCCCGAGATAGGCCACCTGCGTCAGCTCTAAATTCTTACGCAAGCAGATCTCTCGAATAATCGGGCTCTTGTGCGTATGGCCGGGATGATATTCAACAATGCCCAACTCCCCTACCCTGGCTGCCACGGCCGGAGAGTTCAATCCGGTGACCACGGCGCATTCCAGGCCAGCGGACTGGGCCATCTTAATGCCCAATCCGTCCTGCACATGAAAACGTTTGCTGATCCGGCCCCGGTCATCATAATACAAACCGCCGTCCGTAAGCACCCCGTCCACGTCCAGTACCAGCAGGGCTATGTCCCGGGCGCGTTCTTCAGCCGTCACAGGGCAGACTCCATATCCGCAGCAGGTCGTCCAAAAGCGCTGGGAGTTTGTCCAAGGGCCAGCTGTTGGGTCCGTCACACAGAGCCTGATCCGGCCTGGGATGGACCTCCAGGAACACGCCCTGACATCCTGCGGCCACCGCGGCCCTGGCCAGCACTGGTACGAACTGTCGCTGCCCGTCCGAGGCATGGCCCTTGCCGCCGGGCAGCTGCACGGAATGGGTGGCGTCAAAGACCACGGGATGGCCCAGTTCGGACATGATGGGGATGGAGCGATAATCCACCACCAAGTTGTTATAGCCAAAGCTGGCCCCGCGCTCGGTCAACCAGATCTGCTCGTGGCCCGTGGACCGCAGCTTGGCCAGGACCGGCCGCATGTCCCAGGGCGCCAGGAACTGCCCCTTTTTCACATTCACGATCCGGCCGGTGTAGGCCGCGGCAACGAGCAGATCGGTCTGGCGGCAGAGAAAGGCCGGGATCTGAAGCACGTCCGCAACCCGAGCCACGACCTCGGCCTGGCGCGGTTCATGGATGTCCGTGATCACGGGCAGGCCGGTCTGTTCCTTGACCCGGGCCAACCACTCCAGGCCCTGCTCCAGCCCGGGGCCCCTAAAGGAGTTCAGAGAGCTGCGGTTGGCCTTGTCAAAGGAGCTTTTGAAGACCACGGTCATGGATTTTTCCGCGGCGATCCCGGCCAACCGTGCGGCCACTTCCAAAGCCAAATCCAGGCTTTCCAGGGCGCAGGGCCCGGCGATCAGAAAAGGGGCGGCCAGGCTGCGTTCGTAAAGGGTCTGGGTGGGCATATTCGTCCTTGTTGTGGGCAACGCTTTTGCGAGGTCATTTTTCCATGCAGATCATGGAGAGCATGATGGCAAGGGATACTGCTGCAAGAGAAAGTTTTTCTTCATATGCTTCGGAAGCATGAGGAGTTTGTTCCATCCGACCCGATCACTTGTTTCCAGGCTGCGCTTTGTTTTTCAGCGTTGGCGCACTGTCTGACCTCGCCAGGCTTCGTCAGTCCCAACGATTGCCCAGCGCATCCACCGCAATGTTTGGTTCAAATCGCGCCATCGTTTGGACATACGAAGCCGGCAAGGGAGTTTGCGACGGCGCTGAAAAGCAATACGCAGCCTGTTTGGGACAAACTCCTGATGCACCCTATTCTTCATGTGTTTCAAAGCGCATATTCAAATGCATGTTGCACAAGATGCGCAAAATCTTTGTAGCCTTAGCCCTTGTTCTTGAAAGCCAGGCTTGCCCCGATGAAATCACAGAACAGGGGGTGCGGGGCCAGGGGTCGGGACTTGAATTCCGGATGGAACTGGCAGCCCACGAACCACGGATGGCCGGTCAACTCCACAATCTCCACCAGGGCATTATCCGGGGACACGCCGCTGAGCAGCATCCCGGCCTGCTCAAAGGCTTGGGCATACGCGGCGTTGAATTCATACCGGTGCCGGTGCCGTTCCTCCACGCTTTCGACCTGATACGCGGCATGGGCCATGGTGCCGGGCTTGATCAGACAGGGATACGCGCCCAGACGCATGGTCCCGCCCTTGGCGCAGTTCATATCCCGTTTTTGCACGCACTGGCTGCGGTGGTCGTACCATTCGGCCATCAGGTAGATGACCGGGTTGGGCGTGGTCGGATCGAACTCCTGGGAATTGGCCCGCTCCAGTTCCAGCACGTTGCGGCCGAACTCGATAACCGCGCACTGCATGCCCAGGCAGATGCCGAAAAACGGCACGTTCTGCTCTCGGGCGTAGCGGATGGCCGTGATCTTGCCCTCCACCCCGCGCGTGCCGAACCCGCCGGGGACCAGAACGCCATGGATGCCGGCAAGTTTTTGGGCCACGTTCTGCTCGGTGATTTCCTCGGAATTGATATACTCCAGGCTGACCGCGGACTTGTGGCAGACACCGCCGTGGATCAACGCCTCGTGCAGGCTTTTGTAGGATTCGCGCAAATCCACGTACTTGCCGACAATGGCGATGCGCACCTCGTCCTTGGGATGGCGCAGCTTGTCCACTAGGTCCTTCCACTGTGGCAAAACAGCGTTCTTGGCCGGCAGACGCAACAGGATGGCGATTTTCTGATCCACGCCTTCCTCGTATAGGGCCAGGGGGACTTCGTAGATGCTTTGCACGTCCCTGGCCGTGAATACTGCGTCCTCGTCCACATTGCAGAACAGGGCAATCTTGGACTTGATGTCCGCGTTCAGATCCACCTCGCTGCGACAGAGGATGATGTCCGGCTGGATGCCGATGCTCCGCAGCTCCTTGACGCTGTGCTGGGTGGGCTTGGTCTTCAGCTCGCCCGCGGCCCGCATGTAGGGCACCAGGGTCAAATGGATGTAGAGCACGTTGTCCTTGCCCAGGTTGGAGCGCAACTGGCGGATGGCTTCCAGAAAGGGCAGGCTTTCGATGTCGCCCACCGTGCCCCCGATCTCGATGAGCGCCACGTCCTCGTCATTTTGAGCCACCCCCAGGATCACGCTCTTGATCTCGTCGGTGATGTGCGGGATGACCTGGACCGTGCCGCCCAGATAATCCCCGCGGCGTTCCTTGGTGATCACCGAGTTGTAGATGCTGCCCGAGGTGAAATTGTTGCGCTGGGACATGGAGACGTTCAAATACCGCTCGTAATGCCCGAGATCCAGGTCGGTCTCGGCACCGTCGTCCGTAACGTACACCTCGCCGTGCTGGAAGGGGTTCATGGTCCCGGGGTCCACATTGATGTACGGGTCCAGCTTCTGCATGGTCACTTTCAGACCCCGGGCCTGCAAAAGCGCCCCGATGGACGCCGCGGCCAGCCCCTTGCCGAGCGAGGAAAGGACCCCTCCGGTGACGAAGATGAATTTGGTTTTCATGAATGCTGCTCCAGGTGAGATGAGCGGTTGACTGTGCGGCACAGATACAAAAACGGATCAGGGCCGCCCGGCACAAACGGAGGCATCTTGCCCTAAACCTCTGAAAAACGCTACTGTTAAGGATTGTTGACGATGGTCGAACTTATCTCTAACCTATTTACCTCCATGGACTTTCCAAAATAAAAAACAAAAGACGAGGTGTGAAATCATGGACCATGTCAAAGCCCTGGTGCTCACGGGATACGGCACCAATTGCCATCGGGAAACCGCTCACACCGCTTTGCTGGCCGGGGCGGACCAGGCGGACGTGGTGCATTTTTCGCAATTAATCTCCGGCGACAAGCGCTTGGTTGATTACAATTTCTTGATTTTCCCCGGTGGATTTCTCGACGGCGATGATCTCGGCGCGGCCCAGGCCGCTGCCCTGCGCTGGCGCTACGCCAAAACCGACCTGGGGAACTCCCTTTTGGAAGAGTTAAGATTTTTTTTTGACTCCGGTGGACTGATCCTGGGTATCTGCAACGGCTTTCAGCTTTTGGTCAAACTGGGTCTGCTTCCGGCCTTGGGCATGCGCTATTTCGAGCGGCAGGTCAGCTTGAGCCATAACGACTCAGCCCGTTTCGAAGATCGCTGGGTCCATTTGCGGGTCAACAGCCAAAGTCCCTGCATTTTCACCAGGGGATTGAACAATCTGTACTTCCCGGTGCGCCACGGCGAGGGCAAGCTCGTGGCTCGGAGCGAAGACACTCTCGCGGGCCTGGAGCGCGAGGGGTTGGTGGCCTTGACTTACGTGCATCCGGAAACCGGGCGGCCCAGTATGGAATACCCATACAATCCCAACGGCTCGCCAAAGGGCATCGCCGGATTGAGCGACCCTTCAGGCCGCATCCTGGGCCTGATGCCCCACCCCGAGGCATACAACCATCTCACAAATCATCCGGCCTGGACCAGAGGCCGGCAGGAGACATTGGGTATCAGCCTGCTGGCCAACGGGGTGGCGTATTTGCGCTCCCAGGAGAAATGAACGTAAAAGCATTATCTCTCTGCATATAGCGGCCGTCTCTTATTTCGCAGGTGATGCTTCATGCCCGGACTCCCAGGGAAATTGTCATTGACAGGTCAACAGTCATCTCTTAGAGGGATTGCCTCTTCGGGACGATATACCGCTCCTTATCGGTGTTGGGATCAGGCCATGCAGCTGGCCCTGGAACAGGCCGAACTGGCGGGAAGACAAGGCGAGGTCCCGGTTGGAGCTGTGGTCTTGGATGCTTCCGGCGGAATCTTGGCCGCGACCCATAACCAAACCTTGGACCAGGTTGACCCTGCCGGACACGCGGAAATCCTGGCTTTGCGCCAGGCTGCGGCAAAGGTCAACAACCACCGCTTGACAGGCGCTGTTCTCGTGGCGACCTTGGAGCCTTGCCTGATGTGCCTGGGAGCTTTGGTTCAGGCCCGCATCGCCGGGCTGATCTTCGGCGTGCGGGATCCCAAGGCCGGGGCCGTGCTGTCCCGGATCAACGTGAACGACCTGGATTGGCTCAACCATCGCTTTTGGACGGTTGAAGGCGTTCTCGCCGAAAAGTGCGCCACGGTCTTGCAAGACTTTTTCCAGGCGCGTCGAAAGTGACGAATCTGCTCTTTTCCATTGCACGCGTGTTCGCGGAGAGGTACCGAAGTGGCCGTAACGGGGTCGACTCGAAATCGACTTGCCCTGCCAAAACGGGGCACGTGGGTTCGAATCCCACCCTCTCCGCCAATTTAATCCTTCACCATCCTCATCCACTTATCACAAATCCTTCTTCGTATTAACGAAGACGTGACTACAAGCGGCTCCTCGCCTGCTTTTCCAGCATGGTTCTAATCCAGCGGCGCGCTTGAGGGCGATGGATCAGGATAATCCGCATGTGTGGCAAACCCTTCCACCTGGCTCCCAAAATCTGTAGATTGTCCTGAAACCGGCCGGCGCACGGGAAAAATACAGGATCAATAAGTCCGCGCCCTGTTTGTCTATGATAAACGGCTGATTTGGGTTCATGGCATAATGGAAAAGCACTCAGCGCAATACATGACGATCCGACGATCGTCTGACTGAGGTCTTGTCATCTGAATACGCAAAGTCCTTCAGCCCTGCGCATATGTTATCATCCTCACTGCGCCCCTCAAATGGAACTGGCCAGAGTGTTTGAGTACATCCGGAGGGTGTTGCTGTCACGCAGCAGACAAAGCATTACAAACGACCCAAGGAGCCCGTCATGTCTGGACTTACCGTGTGGATGAACGAGGAAATCATCAAGCTGAAGCAAGATATGGATCGCCTTTTCGCCGGAATATACAGGGATTTCTCCGGCCAGAGACTCATCGGGCATACCCCGGGCGAATCGCCGATCGCTTCCTTGTCGGAAGACCAGGACGCCGTCGTGGTCCGGATCGAACTGGCCGGTATCGACCCTGAAAACGTCGACGTGGTCGTGGCTGAAGACATCCTGGAAATATCAAGCGCCAGCAAGCAGCAATACTCCCAGGACAACAGGCTGGTGGAACAAGGCCGTGCCTTTGCCCACAGGCTGAAGCTGCCTTGCAGGATCAAGACCGATGAGGTGCAGGCCCGCCATCGCGAAGGGATCTTGGAAATTGTGATGCCCAAATGCAAGCCCACTCCCGGCAGGCATTTGAAAATCGTCAAGTCGTGACAACTTGTTCATATCCGTGATCACTGCTGGACGGCCGTCGGCCGGCCTGAAACTTGTGGAGAATAATCATGGACCTCGAAAAATTTGAAGTGCCCCTGGAAAAATTGCGCTGGCGCCTTGATCCGAAGCTTTTGCCCTTTGAATCCACTGACGATCTGGAGCCGTTGGAAGGAGTCATCGGTCAGGAGCGCGGGCTGGCTTCTTTGCGTTTCGGGATGGGAATAAACAAGAAAGGTTATAACATCATGGTCACTGGGCAGCCGCGCACCGGAAGGATGGCCATGGTGGAAAAACTGTTGCGGGAATACTCTCTGGCAAAAGAGAGCGTGCCGGACGATCTTTGCTACGTGAACAACTTCAAGACTCCCGAAGAGCCCGTCCTGATCCGGCTGGAGGCAGGGCAGGGCAGGCTCTTTAAAAAAGACGTGCACCAATTGGCGGAGAACCTGCGTCGCGAGGTTCCCGGGCTTTTTGAAAGCCAGGAATATATCGGCAGGAAAAAAGAGATCATGGAAGTTTATGAGAAAAAAATTCGAAACTTCTTTGTGGAATTGGAAAAAAAAGTCCAAGAAGCTGGTTTCGCCCTTGTAAACTTCAAAACAGGACAACATCAGCGGCCGGAATTGATGCCCCTAATTGATGGGGAACCTATGCCCATTCTCAAACTGGAAGAGCTGGTCGAAAAGGGGCGTTTCCCCAAGGAGGAATACAAGGCTGTCAGGGAAAAATACGACCGCTTGAAAACGAAAATCGACCAGATTTTTTTGGAAGTGAGGAGGTTGCAGCGGGAAGTTCAGGAAAAATGCAGGAAAACAGACCGGATCATGTTTGACAACATGGTCGCGGAGCAGGTCGAGCCTCTCATCCAAAAATATCCAGGGGACAAGGTGCGCAAATATTTACTGGCAATGACCGAGAACATGTCTGAAAACCTGGAAATTTTTTTCGCCCAACAGCAGGGAGTACCAGGCATCCCCATGCTCACACCGGCGGATCCCTTCGGACTGTACCAAGTGAACCTGCTGGTGGATAATGCGGAACAAAAAGGGTCTCCCGTAATCATCGAGGCCTACCCCACCTTCCGCAACCTGTTCGGCGGCATCGAGCGCCTTGTGGATCGGATGGGCTTATGGCGCACGGATTACAGCATGATTCGGGCCGGCTCATTCATCAAGGCCAACGGGGGGTTTCTGGTTTTCAGCCTGATGGACGCCATCATCGAGCCCGGGGTATGGTCCGCCCTGAAGCGGGCCTTGAAATCCAACAAAATGGAGATCCAAACTTTTGATCCTTTCTATTTCTTCACGTCCTCCGGCCTGAAACCTGAGCCTATTGACATTGACGTCAAGATCATCATCACCGCCGAACCGTATCTGTATCAGTTGTTGCAGGCTTTTGACCCTGATTTGCAAAAAATTTTCAAGATCAGGGCAGATTTCGATCAAAGCATGAACAGGACGGATGAGGCCTTGATACTGTTTTCGGGATTCATTCGGACCAAGACCGCAGAGGAGGGATTGAGAAAATTTGACCGTTCTGCCGTTGCCGCAATGATGGAAGAGGCCGTGCGGATGACCGGACGGCAGGAAAAAATATCCACAAGCTTCCCTCGCATCGTGGATTTGCTGCGCGAGGCCGACTACTGGGCCGGCCGGGAACAGCGCAACAAGGTACTGTCCAAAGACGTGGAAAAGGCCCTGGAATCGAGAATCCATCGCTCGAATATGATCGAGGAGCACATCCAGGAACTCATTGACCGGGGCAGCATCATGATCGACCTGGACGGCGACAAGGTCGGCCAGGTCAACGGGCTGGCCGTCTACAATATGGGAGACTTCATGTTCGGCAAGCCCGCCAGGATTACCGCGGCCACGTCCATGGGCCGGTCCGGAATCATCAACATCGAACGGGAAGCGGAGATGTCCGGAAAGATTCACAATAAAGGGGTACTCGTGCTGGAAGGCTACCTGCGCACCAAATACGCCCAGGATAAACCGCTTTCCATGAGCGCCAGCATCGCCTTTGAACAATCTTATGCTGGCGTGGACGGTGACAGCGCATCATCAACGGAAATCTACGCCCTGCTTTCCAGCCTGGCCGGCGTCCCGATCCGGCAGGATATTGCCGTGACCGGCTCAGTGAATCAGAAAGGTGAAACCCAGCCCATCGGCGGGGTGAACGTGAAGATCGAAGGCTTTTTCAAATGCTGCAAGGTCAGGGGATTGACCGGCAAGCAGGGAGTGATGATCCCCGAGAACAACCTCAAGGATCTGATGCTCTGCAAAGAGGTGCTCGAGGCCGTGGACAAGAGGCTGTTCCACATCTACGCCGTCCGGACCATTGACCAGGGCATCGCCATTCTGACCGGACTGCAGGCAGGGAAAAGGCGCCAGGACGGAACCTATCCGCCCAAGAGCGTCAATGGCCTCGTGGACGCCAGACTGCGCTTTCTGGCTGAAAAGATGAAGTCTTTCGGCGCATCCGGCGAGGGGGCTGGAACAAAAACCGCACAGCGCCCCTCCTGAAAAAATGCTACGGCCCACCACCTGTATCCGGGCATTCTGAAGAATAACGAGTTGTTGAGTAATTCAACAAAAAAGGCCCCTAGAAAATCTAGAGGCCTTATTTGTTTTTGGCTCCCCGGGACGGACTCGAACCGCCAACCTAGTGGTTAACAGCCACCCGCTCTGCCGATTGAGCTACCAGGGAATGCGGTGAAGAAAATTTGTCTACCCAGGATCGCCATGATCGTCAAGAGGCGACAAACGATCCCTGCAAATTGCCCCTGGTCCAGAGTATCCCGTGCTTTTATCACGCTGGGCAATCTCGCGGGCCGACCTGCGTTTGGACGCCCATGTCGGCCTGAAACCATATGCAACGCCTTTTCAGACCCTTCGTTCCGGCAGGACAAGGTTCAAGAAAATGCCCACCACAGCGGCCAGGCCGATCCCCTTGAGCGCAAACTCGCCGGCGTGAAACGCCATCCCGCCCATGCCGAAAACCACGATAATGGAAATGATGATCAGGTTTCTGGGCTCCATCAGGTCTTCCTTGGCCCGGACCAGGGTGTTCAGCCCCACCACCATGATGGCCCCGAACAGCAGCACCATGATTCCGCCCATCACCGGCACGGGGATGGTTTGCAGCAAGACGCCCAGCTTGCCCACAAAGGCCAAAATAATGGCGGCAATGGCCGCCCAGGTCATGATCGCCGGGTTGAATGCCTTGGTCAGGGCCACGCCCCCAGTGACCTCGGAATAGGTGGTGTTTGGCGGTCCTCCAAGAAATGAGGCCAGGGATGTAGCCAGACCGTCCCCGATCATAGTCCTATGGATGCCCGGATCTTTGATGTAATTCTTCCCGGTTAAACTGCTGATGGCCAAAACATCCCCGAAATGCTCAATGGCCGGGGCAATGGCAATGGGCACGATAAACAGCACGGCCTGCCAGTTCCACTCCGGCAGGACGAAATTGGGCAAGGCCAGCCAGGGCGCTTCCCGCACCGGCGTGAAGTCCACCAACCCGTAAAGCAGGGAAAGCACATACCCCGCGATAATCCCGAACATGATCGGTACCAGGCGGAAGAGTCCCTTGCCCAGCAAGGAAACCAGAACCGTGGTGGACAGCGAAACCAGAGAGATAAACAAGGCCAGATTCTCGCCCACCAGCTGCACCGCACCGTCGCCGGTCTTGCCCAGAGCCATGTTCACGGCCACAGGTGCCAAAATCAGGCCAATGACCATGATCACAGGGGCATACACAATGGGTGGAAGGACACGTTCCAAAAATTGCGGCCCCTGCCACCGGATGAGCCCTCCCAAAACGACATACACCAGACCTGCGGCGGCCAAGCCGGAAAGGGTTGCCGGAATGCCCCAGGTCTGCACCCCGAACATGATCGCCGGGATGAAGGCAAAGGAGGAGGCCAAAAAAACCGGAACCTTGCCTTTGGTGATGATTTGAAAAACCAGCGTCCCCAGTCCGGCCGTGAACAAAGCCACGTTGGGATCCAGCCCTGTCAGCAAGGGTACGAGAACCAGGGCGCCGAAAGCGATGAACAGCATCTGCAAACCCAGCAGGCCGTCCTTGAGACGAAAAACATACTCCGGAGTGGAAACCGTGCTCATGTCATTTTCTCCAGGGATTGGTGGTGGGTGAAGGGTGGGCTGCGCCTTCAGCAGTTGATGTGGTCATGCTTCTTGATCAGGGCTATTTGGTCCCGAAGATCTTGTCCCCGGCATCCCCCAGACCGGGGAGGATATAGCCTTGGTCATTGAGACGCTCGTCCACCGCGGCCAGATAAACATGCACATCCGGGTGGGTCCTTTCAATCCGCTTGAGACCTTCGGGCGCGGCCACCAGGAAAAGGCCGCATATATGCCGGCAACCGGCCTCCTTGAGCAGTTCAATGGTGGCCAAAAGCGTCCCGCCTGTGGCCAGCATGGGATCCAGAATCAAGGCCATGCGTTCCTGGATGGAAGTGGCCAGCTTGACGTAATAGCGCACCGGCTCCAAGGTCTCTTCGTTGCGATATATGCCGATCACACTGACCTTGGCACCGGGGACCATGTCCAAAACCCCGTCCAGCATGCCCAACCCAGCCCGCAGGATGGGCACCACCGTAATTTTCTTCCCCTTAATCCGCTCCACTTTCACCGGACCTGCCCACCCCTTGACCGTGCTGGTTTCAGTCTCCAGGTCCTTGGTGGCTTCATACGTCAAAAGCCTGGCCAACTCGGATGCCAGCTCACGAAAATTCTTGGTGCTCACATCGTGTTGACGCATGACCCCGAGTTTGTGCTGAATAAGTGGATGACGCACGACATGAATCGGCAAAAGACACCTCCCGGGAGGATGTTAGCAAAAAAAAATCTGCATTTTCTAAACTGTATCATATTCTTTGGTCAAGCTCGACGACAGCCGCCTTCATTCCTTGACGTACGGAATGAGTTGGCATACGCAATTTCGTTGCGAGTCGACGTGCCATCCATCTGACAAAGTATCCCATCCAGTCCACACCACATGGCCGGCAACCATGCCAATTTCTGGGGAAACACCTTGAACGCCGAACAAACACAAAACTTAAGCCAACTCCAAAAGCAGCGGCTGGAAAAGTTCATCCAGCTGAAAAACGCCGGGATGTCGCTGTACCCCAATAGTTTTCAGAAAAATACGGATATCGCTGCGATCACCACTGAATACGACCATTGGGACGAGGACGGACTAAAAGGCCTGAATCAAACCTTTGCCATGGCCGGACGAATCATGAGCCAACGCTCTTTTGGCAAAGTGGCCTTTTTGCACATTCAAGACGCCACCGAACAAATCCAGGTTTTCGTGCAACGCGATGCCATCGGCTCTGAAAAATACGCACTGTTCAAAAAAATGGACATCGGCGACATCGTCGGCGTGATCGGCGGCCTCTTTCGCACCAAGACAGGAGAATTGACTGTCAAGGCCGACACCGTGGAGCTGGTCAGCAAGTCCCTGCGCCCATTGCCGGAAAAATACCATGGTCTCAAGGACGTGGAGGTCCGGTATCGGCAGCGCTACGTCGACTTGATGGTCAATCCCAGAACCAGGGAAATCTTCCAACGACGAACCAAGATCGTTCGTCTGCTCAGGCATTTCCTCGACAAGCAAGGCTTTATGGAGGTGGAAACCCCCATGATGCAGCCCATCCCGGGAGGAGCCACGGCCAAGCCCTTCATCACCCACCACAAGGCTCTGGACATGAAGCTCTATATGCGCATCGCACCGGAGCTTTATCTGAAACGTCTGCTCGTGGGCGGCTTTGAAAAAATTTACGAAATTAACCGCAATTTTCGCAACGAGGGCATCTCCACCCAACACAACCCTGAGTTCACCATGCTCGAATTCTACTGGGCCTACGCCACCTATCAGGATCTGATGTCCCTGACCGAGAGCATGTTCGCGTTCCTGGCCCGGGAAATCACGGGCAGTGAACAGATCATCTATCAGGGATCGGAAATCAATTTGGGAGGGGCTTGGCAGCGCTTGAGCTTTTTCGAGTCCCTTGAGCGAGTGGGTGGCCTCAATCAAGAACAATACCGCGATCCCGACCAAGCCAGAAAATTGGTGCTCAAGCTCGGCGAGAACGTTCAGGTCAACGAAAAAATCGGCAAAATCCAGGCCAAGCTTTTTGATCTGCTCGTGGAGCCCAAGTTGATCCAGCCCCACTTCATCTATCATTACCCCACGGATATATCCCCGCTCTCCCGCAGAAACGAACAGGATCCCGAGGTCACGGACCGATTCGAACTTTTCATTGCCGGCAGGGAGATGGCCAACGCCTTTTCCGAACTCAACGACCCCATGGATCAGCGCGGTCGTTTCGAAGAACAGGTCAAGGAAAAGGAAGCCGGCGACGAGGAAGCGCACTTTATGGACGAGGATTACATCCGTGCCTTGGAATACGGCATGCCGCCCGCGGCCGGCGAAGGCGTGGGCGTCGACAGGCTGGCCATGCTCCTGACCGACAGCCCTTCCATCAGGGAGGTCATTCTTTTTCCGTTGCTTCGGCCGGAGGTCAATCCAGGCTTATGAGACTTGAGCGCTTCATCGCCCTGCGCTACCTACTGACCAAACGTCATCACGCCTTTATTTCCGTCATTTCCTGGGTTGCCATTCTCGGCGTGGCCTTGGGGGTGGCCGCGTTGATTGTGGTTTTAGGCGTCATGAACGGGTTTTCCAATGAACTGAGGGACAAAATTTTGGGAGTCAACGCCCATGTCATTGTCACCAGCCTGGAGGGGACCATTAGGGATCATGAACGTCTGGGAGAAAAAGCCCGCCATGTGCCCGGCGTTGCCGGTGCCATGCCCTTTCTTTATTCCGAAGTGATGCTCAGCTCCCCACTGGGCGTCAAGGGAGCGGTTTTGCGAGGGATTGACCCCCAAAGTGCACAACAGGTGATCACCCTCTCCCGGGACTTGATCCAGGGACATGTACAAGACCTGGATGACGAGAAGACTTCTGAGCAGGGCGTCATCGTTGGCGCGGAATTGGCCTCCCGCCTGGGTTTGCGCGTGGGTTCGCCGGTGAACCTGCTTTCTCCCGCAGGCCAGCGATCTGCCGCAGGGTTCTCGCCCAGTGTCAAGCCCTTTCTTGTCCAGGGTATTTTCCGCACCGGCATGTACGAGTACGACTCATCCCTGGCCTATGTTTCCATCCCCACGGCCCAGGACCTGCTCGGTTTCCGAGATGACGTGGTCAACGGGCTGGAAATCCGGCTTGATGACGTCTACGCTGCAAAAAAGGTGGCTGAAGATCTGGAGATCGCCCTGGGCGGCTTTCCCTTGCACGTGCGCACCTGGATGGAGATGAATCAAAACCTCTTCGCGGCGTTGAAATTGGAAAAAACCGCCATGTTCGTGATTCTGGTGATGATCGTCCTTATTGGCTCTTTCAGCATCATCACCACGCTGGTCATGCTGGTCATGGAAAAGACCAAGGACATCGCGGTGCTGGCTTCCATGGGTGCAAGTTCCAGACAGATCGGGCGAATTTTCATTCTGCTGGGAACGACCATCGGAGCTGCGGGCACGATGTTGGGGTTCTGTTTCGGCCTCCTGCTGTGCTCCTTGCTCCAGCGTTACCAGTTCATTACCTTGCCCATGGATGTCTACTATCTGGATCACCTTCCGGTGGAGCTGCAATGGACTGATCTAAGCTTGATCGCCCTGGCGGCCATGACCATGTGCTTTTTGGCCACCCTGTACCCGGCGCGCAAGGCCTCCGGCTTGCAACCCGCCGAAGCCCTGCGTTATGAATGATCATCCGCTGTACGAACTGCATGGGGTGGGCAGGGAAATCCGCGATGCCGCGGAACAATTGACCATCCTGAAGCACATTGATTTTCAGTTGCACCTGGGAGAATCTGCGGCCATTATCGGCGCATCCGGTTCCGGCAAATCCACGCTGATGCACATCTTGGGCGCCCTGGACAAGCCTTCCTGGGGCCGGATCAGCTTTTGCGGCAAGGATATCCAGGACTTGGATCGGCAGGAAACAAACCGAATTCGAAATCAAGACATCGGGTTCGTCTTTCAGTTTCATCATCTGCTTCCGGAGTTTACCACCCTGGAGAATGTGGCCATGCCCGGCCTGATTTACGGGGCAACCCATGCCTGGTCCCGCCGGGAGGCAACCGAAACTTTAAGCATGGTGGGTTTGGAAAACCGTTTACATCATCGCGCGACAACGCTTTCCGGCGGGGAACGCCAGCGAGCGGCCATTGCCAGGGCGTTGCTGCTTAAACCCAAGGTAATCCTGGCGGACGAGCCCACAGGCAACCTGGACGAGGAATCCGGAAACAAGGTCAAGGAACTGCTCCTTCATGTTCATCGGACATTGAACACAAGTCTGGTGGTGGTAACCCACAATCAGGATTTGGCCACGGCCATGCAGCGGCGCTATGAGCTGCGCGGCGGCGAACTGTTCGCCCTCTGACAGCAGTCTGACAACCCTGACTCTGCAGCGAGGATATTCACGATGCCCACACTCCGTCTGTTCCCCTTTTGGCTGTTGTATCCTGTTTTCGTATTCAGCCTCATCGCCTGGAATCCGCTTCCAGCAGGCGCCCAACAAGGGGAAGTCGTCAAACTTCTGGTACTGCCCTTTGAAATCAATGCCGCGCCGGAACTGAACCATCTTCATGAAGGCCTTCCCGAACTGCTGCGGGAAGAGCTGCGCGCTGCGGGTTTCGAGGTTTATCCGGCCGAGCAGACCTTGCAGTTGCTGCGCGCCCAGGAGCTTACCGAACTGGATCTGACCTCAGCCAGGGACATGGCGCTCTTGTCCGGTTCCGCCTACAGTATTTACGGCAGTTTCAGCCAAGTCGGCGAAAGCCTGAGTTTGGACGTTCGATTGGTGGAGGCCTTTGGACTCAAGCCTGCCAAATCCTTCTTTGTCGTTGCTCAAGGGCTGATCAATCTGCTCCCCGCGGTGCAGGAGCTGTCGGAAAAGATCACCCGGGATCTCCGGCAGCTGGAAACCATTGCCAAGATCCAGGTGCAAGGCAATCAGATCCTGGGCTCGGACGTTGTCCTGCTGCGCATCCGCAGCCAGCAGGGGCAGACGTACGACCCGCAGGTGGTCAACGAGGATGTCCGCAGGCTGTATGATCTGGGATATTTCAACGACATCCAGATCAAGGTCGAGGATACCCCCGAAGGCAAGGTGCTCACCTTCCTGGTTGAGGAACGACCCAGAATTCAAGCCATCAGTGTTGTCGGAGCCAAGGAACTCAAAGAGGCCGACATTCTCAAGGCCCTGAGCACGCGCACCGGAGGCGTGGTCAATCCGAAGATTTTGTCCGAGGATTTGGCCAAAGTCAGGGAATTGTATCGTCAAAAAGGCTATTATCTTGCTCAAGTGGACTATAATCTGGAACAGACCGACCCTCGTCAAGCCCGTTTGAACATCATGATCGAGGAAGGCAACAGACTGTTCATCCGGGACATTGAAATTCAGGGAGCTGATTCATTGAGCGTTCGAGAGCTGAAAAAAGAACTGGCCTTGGCTGAACGCGGATTTCTCTCCTGGATCACTGGCAAAGGCATTCTTCGCGAGGAACTGTTGGAGCGCGACGCGGCCGCTCTGGAAGCCTATTACGCTAACCGCGGCTTCCTTGATGCCAGGGTGGGGCAGCCTGAGGTGGAGTATCTTGAAGAGGGCATCCGCATCACTTTCAAGGTGCAGGAAGGATCCCGCTACAAAATCGGGACGCTTTCGTTCAAGGGGGACTTGCTGGAACCTGAGGAAGAGCTGCGCGAGCTGATCACGCTGGACGATCTGAAGGACAAGGACGCCTTTTTTGATCGTTCCGCGCTCAGGCAGGACCTGCAGAACCTGGCCGACCACTATACCGAATACGGCTACGCTTTTGCCCAGGCTGACGCGGAACTGGACATCCAGGCCGAGGCTCTCTTGGTCAACGTCGTCTACATCATGGAAAAAAGTTCGCTGGTGTACATCCGCCGCGTGGATATCCAGGGGAACACAAAAACCAGGGATAACGTCATCCGCCGCGAAATGCGCCTGGGAGACGGCGATCTGTTCAGCGGCTCGCTTCTGTCCCGCTCCAACGAACGACTGGTCCGCCTGGATTACTTTGAACTCGTGGATATTGAGACCATTGCCACGGAAAGTCCCAGCGAGTTGGACCTCAAGGTCTCGGTCAAGGAAAAGCCCACCGGCATGGTCAGCGCCGGGGCCGGATACTCCAGCCTGGACAAAATGTTCTTCACCGGCACCATTCAGGAACGCAACCTTTTCGGCAAAGGCTACAACTTGGCCTTCAGGGGGACTTTCAGCGGGCGCAGCACCCTCTACGACATCAATCTGACCAACCCCGCCTGGCGGGACACCAACCTGGGCGTGGGGGCGGATCTTTACTACTGGACCCGCGACTACACGGACTACGACCGCAAGGCGATCGGCGGCCGGACCCGCTTCTCCTATCCGTTGGGTGAATACACCAAGCTTTATTGGAACTACCGCCTGGAACGCTACGAAGTGACCGACATCTCCGACAACGCGGCGCAAAGGATCAAGGACGCGGCAGGGAAACACTGGGCCAGTTCCGTTTACGCGGCCATCGGCCGGGATACCACGAACCGTCTTTTCAACCCATCCAGAGGCACCATCAATACCCTTTCAGTTCAATACTCTGGAGGGATTTTGCAAGGCGACGACGACTTCATCAAAACCATTTACGATTCCCACTTCTACTATCCTCTGTTTTGGGACACGGTTTTCCATTGGCGCGGCCAAGTCGGTTTCCTGTTTGACAACCAGGGCAATGAAGCGCCTGTGTTCGAACGCTTCTACCTCGGAGGCATCGACGATGTGCGCGGTTATCCGGGTTGGAAGATTTCACCCCGGGATGCGCTGACCAACGACAGAATCGGCGGCGTCAAGCAGTTTTTCACAAACTTCGAATATCTTTTCCCCTTGAACAAGGAAATGGGACTGGTGGGGTTGGTCTTTTTCGATGCCGGCAACGCCTGGGATGATGGTGAATCGTTCGGCTCCAATCTCTATAAAAGCGTGGGCGCAGGAGTGCGCTGGTATTCCCCCTTAGGACCGTTGCGCCTTGAATACGGATATGGTTTGGACAAGCTGGAAGGGAAAAGACAAAGCGGCGTGGAGTTTTCCATTGGCCAGGTTTTCTAATCCCCGTGTCAATGCAAGCAATATTCTTTTTTCAACTTCAACTATGCCTTTCACAAAAAATACAAGGAGTTAAACAATGCGTATGGCATGGAATGCGTTGATCATTGCTGTTTTACTGTTGCCTGTGACTGCTTGGGCGCAAACAAAAATCGGCGTTGTGGAAATGCAGGTGGTCATTGCCGAATCCGAGCCCGGCGCCAAGGCCATGGCCGAATTGCGGGGCCGTTTTGAAACCATGAAAACCGAACTTGACAAGCAAAATGAGACCATCACCGCACTGCGTGACGAATTGCAGCGCCAAAGCATGGTCCTCAGCCAAGAGGCCAAACAGGACAAGGAACTGGAGTATCGCCGGTTGGTCCGGGATTTCCAGGACCAGTTCCAAGCCTTCCAAACAAAAATGAAAGCCGAGGAAGACCGCCTCAGCGAGCCGATTCTGGAACTGCTTATCGACGTGATCCAAGAATACGGTAAAAATAACGCCTTCACCATGATCATTGACGGCACATCCGCCGGACTGCTGTATGCCGACGACGCCGTGATCATCACCGAAACCATCAAGCAGGAACTGAACAAAGCCTGGAGCGAGAAAAAGAACTAGCATGGCCAGGACACTTCACGAACTGGCCGAAACCTTGGACTTGCCGGTCCAAGGGCCTGATCTGGAAATTAAAGGCGTAGCCTCCCTGGAGCTGGCCGGTGAGCATGACTTGAGCTTTCTTTCCAGCCCCAAACATGCGTCGCTTTTAGCCGCCACCAAGGCCGGGGCCGTGATTCTGGCTCGGGATCATGCTGATCAAATACCCCGGGCCTTGATCAGCGACAACCCCTCCCTGGATTTTGCCCGGGCCTTGCGGCTGTTCGAAAAAGAACAGGGCTGCCTTTCCGGGCACAGTGAACAGGCATTTATCCATCCCCAGGCCCAGGTGCATCCCTCGGCAATTATTTACCCCTTCGCCTTCATCGGGCCACGGGCCGTTGTGTGCGAAAACTGCCGCCTGTTCTGCGGGGTCTACGTGGGCGAAGACTGCCGTGTCGGCGCGCATTCCACCCTGTACCCCAATGTTGTACTCATGGCCCGGACCATTCTGGGCAGCAACGTCATCATTCATCCGGGAACCGTGCTGGGCGGCGATGGCTTTGGGTATACGCCATCCCCTCATGGGCTGGAGAAAGTGCCCCAGGTGGGGCACCTGGTCATCGAGGACCACGTGGAAATCGGGGCCAACTGCGCCATTGACCGCGCCGCCCTGGGTGTGACGCGCATCGGCCGGGGCACGAAAGTCGATAATCTGGTGCAGATCGGCCACAATGTGGCGGTCGGCGCCGACTGTATTCTTGTCTCCCAAGTGGGCATCGCCGGCAGCTCCAAGCTGGGCGACCGGGTGACCCTGGCCGGACAAGTGGGTATTGCCGACCATCTGCATCTCGGAGATGACTGCCGGGTAGGCGCCAAGTCCGGCGTAAACCGCTCCCTGGAAGGCTGCAAGGACTATCTGGGCTCGCCCGCTGTGGAAGCCCGCAAGTTCATGCGCATTGCCGCCTCCTGGAACAGGCTGCCGGATCTGGTCAAACGCGTGGCCACCCTGGAAAAGGAGCTGAAAGCATTGAAAACGACCAAATCCGAGGACAGCCATGAGCAAAATTGATCCCTCGCACATCGATATTCGAGGCATCCTGGACTTGCTCCCGCACCGGTTTCCCTTCCTGCTGGTGGACAAGATCCTTTCGTTCACGCCCAACCAGGAAATCCGGGCGATCAAAAACGTAACCTTCAACGAACCGTATTTTCAGGGGCATTTCCCGGGCTATCCACTCATGCCGGGCGTGCTCATCGTGGAAGCCCTGGCCCAGACCGCCGGTCTGCTGCTGCTCAAAAGCAAGCCGGCCGAGGAAATAAAGAACAAGCTTTTCGTGTTCACGGGCCTGGAGCGGGTCAAATTTCGCCGTCAGGTGGTCCCCGGCGATCAATTGATCATGCACATGAACAACGTCCGCAGCAAAATGAGCATGTGGAAAATGGACGGCACCGCTGAAGTGGACGGGCAACTGGTCTGCGAAGCCAGGCTGGGCGGCGCTTTTGTCACTCAGGAGAGAAATTGATGGGAACAAACATCCATGCAACGGCCCTGGTCGACCCGGGTGCACAGCTGGGTCAGGACGTGGTTGTCGGCCCATTCTGCGTCATCGAGGCGGACGTTGTCATCGGCGACAAAACCCGGGTGGACGCCCAGGCGCGTATTCACAGCCACACACGTATCGGAGCGGACTGTCATGTGCACTCCTTTGCTTTTGTGGGCGGCGACCCTCAACACCTGAAATACCAGGGGGAGCCGACCCTGTTGGAAATCGGGGACCGGAACATTATCCGCGAGTTTACCACCCTGCATCGGGGCACGGTGGACGGCGGGGGGGTGACCAGCGTCGGGTCGGACTGCCTGCTCATGGCCTACACCCACATTGCCCATGACTGCCTAGTGGGTGACCATGTGATCATGGCCAACGCCGCCACTTTAGGCGGACATGTCCAGGTCGGCTCCAAGGTGGTCTTGGGCGGACTCTGCGCCGTCCACCAGTTCGTACGCATCGGCGACTACGCGTTCATCGGCGGCAAGGCAGGCATCAGCCTGGACATTCCCCCGTACATGATCGCCACGGGCACTCCGGCCAAGCTCTACGGCCCAAACATGATCGGCCTGAAGCGCCAGGGGTTTTCCCAGCAGGCCTTGGCCGAGATCGAAAAGGCCTATAAAATCATCTGGCGATCCGGCAAAAAACGGCAGGAAGCCATCGCTGAAGTCGCACAATCCTACCAGGATTCGGTCGAAGTGGCTTTTCTTCTCAACTTCCTGCAAAACAGCACCCGAGGGGTGTCCACTGACAACCAGAACGGGGTCAACGGACAGGAAGTCCCCTTGTATTGATGGTTCTTGGCATTGATGCTTTCAGACCTTCAAGGCGTGCGGTTCACATCCGAAGTTTTTCTCCGGCGCAAGGCCCGACCATGGATTCCTCATGAGTGATTCTTCCCCCGGCACCCTGGCCTTGATCGCGGGCGGCGGCGATTTGCCGCGTCTGGTGGTCGACGGCGCGCGTCGTCAAGGCTTGCGCGTCGTGGGCCTGGGTTTTGTGGACGAGACCGATCCGACCCTGGCTGAAAAACTGGATGCCTGGACATGGCTGCACCTGGGCCAGCTGGGCAAGCTGATCGCTTTTTGCAAGAAACAAGGTGCGAGTCGGGTGGTCATGGCCGGCAAGGTGCATAAAACCCGGGCCGTGAACCTGCGGCCGGATTGGCGTGCGGCCAAGCTGCTCTGGAAGATCAAGAATACCCACGACGACGTGCTTTTGCGGGCCGTGGCCGCTGAGCTGGAGAGCGAGGGCGTGGCGGTGGCCTCGGCCTTGGACTTCCTGCCCCATCTGCGCACGCCCGAAGGCGTCCTGACGAGGCGCGGGCCTTCAGCCGAGGAACAGGCGGACCTGAACGCGGGCTGGCCCCTGGCCAAGTCCCTGGGGACCTTGGACATCGGCCAGTGCCTCGTGATGCGCAAGAAGACTGTGGTTGCCGCGGAGGCCGTGGAGGGCACGGACGCGACCATTCTGCGGGCCGGAGAACTGGCCGGACCGGGTTGCGTGGTGATCAAGATATTCAAGCCCATCCAGGACATGCGTCTGGATTTGCCGACCATCGGCCCGCAAACCATTAAAATCATGATCCAAGCCCGGGCCTCTTGCCTTGCCGTGGAAGCGGGCCACTGTCTTTTTTTGAATCTCGCCGAAAGCGTGGCCCTGGCTGACCAGGCCGGCATCAGCATTGTCGGCATGCGCGGTCACGACAACCATTGACGCCTTTTCAGGGCAAACCTGTTCATGCGCACCTTGGCGTGGTTTTTTCAACGGCCCCCTTCCGGCTCCAGATCCCACTGCGTATTCAAATGCACCAGCCCTGGAGACTCGCTGACATCCCTGATGATGAAGGGATACCAATCCTCGCGTCGATGGAACTGCTCGGCATGGTCCCAGGAGTGAATGGCCAGGGAGAGAAAAAAGTTCCCCTTTTTCAAGGTCAACGGGGCAATGCTCAAGCGCATCACGCCCCGGCCTTGGATGGGCTCTACCGGCACTTTGGCGATCTGCGTGTTGGAGCCAAAAACGTAGATTCCGTTGCCGGTCTTGATGTTGAAGCCGAACACCGGCTTCTCTATGCGCTTTTTGGCTTCGTAATGCACCTCCACGACCATGGATTCGCCCGCCTCGAAAATGTTTACCTCACGCCCTTGGCCGTCCAGAAGACGTACATCGCGCATTTCCACGTCACGGGTGCCGTGCTCTTCCACATTGAGCATCCCGATCCGGACCATGTAGGATTTCAAATAGTTCAGGATCACGGTGGACGGATCGCCCTGGTCGAGAAGCCCGCCGTCGTGAATGAGCATTACTTCGTCGCAAAACTCACCCACGGTTTCCAAGGCATGGGAGACTAAAAACAGGGTTTTTCCCTTTTTCTGAAACTGACGCACGCGGTCCAGGCATTTCATCTGGAACGCGGCATCGCCCACCGCCAGCACCTCGTCGATGAGCAGGATGTCCGGGTCCATTTCCACGGCCACGGCAAAGCCCAAGCGCACATACATGCCGCTGGAATAGTGCTTTACCGGGGTGTCAATGAACTCCCGCAATCCGGCAAAATCCACGATATGGTCAAAACGCTTCTTCACGTCCTCCCGGGGGATGCCCAGGATGGAGGCATTTAGGAAAACATTTTCCCGGCCCGAAAGGTCCGGATGAAATCCAGCACCCAATTCCAACAGGGAAGAAATCCGGCCTTGGGTCCGGATGCTGCCTTCCGTGGGCGCTATGGTCCCGGCCACCAAGCCCAGCAGGGTGCTCTTTCCCGAGCCGTTGGGTCCGACCACGCCAACGGTCTTGCCCTTGGGGACTTTGAAATTCAGTTTGCGCAAGGCCCAAAATTCTCTTCGGCCTGCCCCCTTGAATGCGCCGGCCAGGGTACTGAACAGCGTTGGCTGGGCCATGCCCTGCACATAGTACCGCTTGCCGAGATTTTCTGCTTCAATGGCGTACATCATCAAAACACCCAAACAACGTTGCTGTTACATTGAAAATTTCAGGGACACGCGCTGGAAATCCTTCTTCATCGGTATCCAATCCTGTTTGATGCTTATAGAATAACAAAAAAAAACAAGATGCTTGGATCAGGTCATGGTCCCGTCAAGCTGCACACGCTTGGCCCCGCCCAGGAAAGGGCGCAAAATTTTTGGAATGACCAGGCTACCGTCCTTCTGCTGATAATTTTCCATGACCGCCACCAGGGTCCTGCCCACAGCCAACCCTGAACCGTTCAGCGTGTGCACGAATGCCCCTCGGCCGCCGGACGCGGGTTTGAAACGGATATCGGCACGGCGGGCCTGGAAATCCTCGAAGTTGGAGCAGGAGGAAATTTCGCGATACGCGTTTTGTCCCGGCAGCCAGACCTCGATGTCATAGGTCTTGGCCGAGGCGAACCCCAGATCCCCCGTGCACAGAGTGACCACTCGATACGGGAGTTCCAGAAGCTGGAGCACCTTTTCCGCGTGCCCCAAAAGCAACTCCAACTGATCGTAGGAAGTCTCCGGATGGACAATCCGCACCAGCTCCACCTTGTTGAACTGGTGCTGACGAATCAGCCCCTTGGTATCCTTGCCGTACGACCCGGCCTCGGAGCGAAAGCAGGGCGTATACGCCATGTAGGCCAGAGGCAGGATTTTCTCCGAAAGGAACTCCGCGCGGTGGATGTTGGTCAGGGGCACCTCGGCCGTGGGGATTAGGAAGTACTCCCAGTCCTCCAGCTTGAAGAGGTCCGTGGCGAATTTCGGCAGCTGCCCCGTGCCCAGCAGGCTGTCCCGGTTCACGATAAACGGCGGCAACGTCTCCAGATAGCCGTGTTCCTTGCCGTGCAGCTCGAGCATGAAATTGATCAAGGCCCTTTCCAGGCGGGCGGCCCAGCCGTAGGCTAAAGCAAAACGCGCGCCTGAAATCTTGGCGGCCCGCTCAAAATCAAGGCCCTGCAGGCGTTGCCCGATTTCCCAGTGCTCCAGTGGAGGAAATCCCGGGATGCCGGGTTGGCCCCAGGTCCGCACCACGGGGTTGTCCGCGTCACTTTGTCCCACGGGCACGCTTTCATGGGGAAGGTTGGGCACGCTCATCAACCATTCCTGAACTTTCTGGTCCAACTCCTTGAGTTGCGCATCCAGTTTCTTGATTTGGTCGGAAAGGCCGGAGAGTTCGGCCAGCAATTCGGCGGCATCCTCACCGCTCCGCTTGCGCTTGGCCACTTCGCCGGAGGCCTGGTTACGGCTGCTCTTGAGGCTTTCGACCTCTTGCAGCAACACACGACGGGACTCCTCCATGATCAAAAAAGCGTCCAAATGCAGATCCGATTTGCGATCAGACAAGGCCTTGCGCACTTGATCCGGAAACTGACGCACGAATTTCATATTCAGCATGACTCATCCCTTTGAAGAATAGAGGTAACTACTCGGCACCCTTTCCACCAGAAAGGTCAGGTTGCCGCGTTTTGAACTTGCCGACTGTCTGGCTGAGCCAGCCATCGTTCGTTGAATCATTGCCAGACTCTAACCAAGCCCATTGTCAGGTATTATGTTGCAATGATTCAAGGTTATGAGAGCGGCGAGGAAGTTTCGGAGAGCCCAAAACGCGGCAACCCGACCGCAATACTGAATGGTTACGTATCAATGTGGAAAACAGAGCACTGCTATCACCAGCCCTCTCGCTTCGCAACCGTCATTGCCTCGTTTCGGGCTTCCCTTGGAAGAGAATAACCACTACGATAAAATTGATGACAAACATGCGAGGTCATCATCACCAGCATGGATTCGACGCACCATCCCCGATATTCTTGATCAAGAAAGGACAAAAAAAGAAACCAGCCTCAGCATGGAAAAATACCTGATTATCCAACTGGCTCGTTTCGGCGATATACTGCAAAGCAAGCGTCTGATCAGCGGCTTGTCGACCCAGCCGCCCGCAGAGGTGCACTTGGCCGTGGACGCGAGTCTGGTTTCTTTGGCCAAGCTGATCTATCCGGATACACACGTTCATGGCCTTCCCGTGCATGGGACACATCCAGATCCGGTTCACCTGCTGCGTCACTGCGGAACCATTTTCAAACAGTGGCAGGAAACTGACTTTTCGCGCGTCTTCAACCTGAACCATTCCGGGTTTAATCATGTTTTGGCCGGTCTGTTCGATCCTGAACAGGTGGCTGGATATCAATGGCGGAAGGGACAAATCCTGCGCGGCGCTTGGCCGGATATGGTTTTCCGTCTGACTCGCCATCGCCTGACAAATCCCTTGAACCTGATGGACTACTGGGGACATTTTCTCAATCCCGCCCTGGCTCCGGAGCTGGTCAACCCCCCGGCCCGGCCCAAAGGCGGCGGTGTGGGCGTGGCCATGGCCGGCAGGCATGCCCGGCGCTGTCTGCCGGTGCCGGTCCTGGTTCAGATTCTGACCGCGGCCCTGCACGGCCATCCCGGTCCAATCCATTTGCTGGGTACGGAGACGGAACGGCCTGCGGCACGGCAGCTGCTCAAGGCCTTGCCCCCGGTTCTGCAGACCCGGGTTTGCGACCTGACCGGCCGCACCGGATGGCGGGGTTTAATCGAAGTAGTGAGCCAATTGGATCTCTTGCTCTCCCCTGACACCGGGACCATGCATCTAGCCGCGCACCTGGGAACCCCGGTCACAGCTTTTTTCCTCTCCTCTGCCTGGTGCTTTGAAACCGGACCCTACGGCGACGGGCATCTGGTCTGGCAGGCCGCCCGTCCCTGCGCTCCCTGTCTGGAATCCCAACCTTGCGACCAGGATACCGCTTGTTTGCGGCCTTTTACTCACAAGGCCGTGCTGTCGTTTCTGGCCAGCCAGACTTCGTTTCCTGACCCGCCCGCGGAGCTGTGCCTTTTGGAAAGCAGTGTGGACGAATTCGGTCTGAGGTTCACTCCGCAACTCGGCGAGCTGCCGGAAAGCCAGGAACGCGATGCATTACGAGAGCTGTTGAGCGGCCACTGCCTGGGCAAAGAGCCTCGGAATGCGGCGGCCCAACGCGCCCCCGCAGCATGGATGTACGACGAACCCCATTGGATGCTGGAGCAGTCATGAAATCAGCCCTGCGCATTTTGAACGTGTTGCCCTTGTACGGCGGATCCCTGACCGTTGGCCGCTACTGCACGACCGCCCTGCGCCAGCTGGGCCACACCGTGGAGGTGTTCGAGGCCCCGGAATTTCACGATGCGTTTTGCGCCTTGAAAAATCAGCGCATCAGCGTGGAGCGGCTGTCCGCTCTGGAAAACAGTTTTCTGCAGATCGTCTCCCAGACAATTCTGGCCAAGGTGGAAAGCTTCGCCCCGGATCTGGTCCTGGCCCAGGCCCAGGCCCCTTTAAGCCGCCAAGCCCTGCAGCGCCTGCGCAGGGACAAGGTGCCCACGGCCATGTGGTTTGTGGAGGATTTCCGGGTTTTTCCCTACTGGAAGGCCTTTGCCCGGCACTACGACGTGTTCGCGGTGATCCAGAAGAATCCTTTTTTTGATCTGCTTCGGGAATTGGGCCAGGAAAACGTGCTGTATCTGCCTTTGGCCGCGGACCCGGCCTTTCACGCGCCCATGGATCTTTCCGACGTGGACCGACGTCGCTTTGGCGCGGACGTATCCTTTTTGGGCGCCGGCTATCCCAACCGTCAAGTTGCGTTTCGCCAGCTCACCTCTTTGGATTTCAGGATATGGGGCAATGACTGGCCTGCCGATCCGGTGCTGACACCCTGCATGCAGCGCCCCGGCGAGCGCATCACCCCGGAAGAAGCGGTCAAAATCTTCAATGCCACCAAAGTCAACCTGAACCTGCACTCCAGCATCAAGGCCGAGCCCCCGGTTTCCGGCGGGGATTTCGTCAACCCGCGAACCTTCGAGCTGGCCTCCTGCGCCGCGTTTCAGCTTGTGGACAAGCGCTCGCTTCTGCCTGGGCTGTTTTCCGACCGGGAAGTGGCGGTATTCGAAAACATGCCCGGAATGCTCGAGGCCATTCAACACTACCTTACGCGGCCCGCAGAACGCCGGACAATGGCCGAACGGGCCAGGGCCCGCGTGCTGGCCGAACATACCTATGTCCACAGGATGCGCGACCTGTTGGACTTCGCGAGGCAAAGGATCGGACTGGGGGAGGTCGACGCCGGACCAGCGGGCCCACCCAGCCCCTTGGATGGATTGCCGGACGATTTGCGGCACGATGTCCGGGAGCTGCTCAAGGTCTTGAACCTGCCGGAAAGCGTGTCCTTCGAGGATCTGGTCTGGGCTATCCGCCAACGCCAGGGAGCCTTGAACGATTTGGAAACCTCGCTGCTCTTCCTGGACGAATGGCGCAAGCAGTACGTACGGGGGCAATGATTCACAACCGGACGCAATCCGGAAAAACACTTCGCATCCTGTTGCGAATTACAAGTCGCAGCGATTACGCAGCGGCTAATGCCCTGAGGTCCGCGCGGACCTTTTTTGCCGCTAGCCGGATATCCGGTGTGTCGGGAAGGGGAGCCAGAAGTTTTTCAACATAGCCGCGCTCCAGGACCATCTTCCGGGACGTGGTAAAATTCAGGTCGTAAATCCAACTGCAAAGAAGCAGCCGGAAGTCGTTTAACCAGACCATTTTGGTATAGTCGGCCAAGCAGCCTCTCATGATTTGGGAAACAATCTCCGGCGAGCAGGCAGCAGGGTTGTCGCAAAGGCCCAGGGTCACGACGTGGTTGACCGCAGCGTCCGGACGTAAATGCGCCAGCATGACCGCGAAAATATCCAGTTTATCCGCGTCTCGGACCACCTTGGTTGGGACGGCGAAGCGATCAGGCAATCCCGGCGGCAAAAAGCGGCAGTTATGCAAAATCACGGCGGCCAACACGATCTTTTGCAACTCCTGATCCAGAAAACGCAGAAAACCTCGCTGCTTCAGGACGCGGACCCCCAAACGGCCGTGGTTTACGGATTTGCGGTCGTCAAAGGTAGCGTAACGGGCATATTGAGGAAAGCGTCCGATGTCGTGAAACAGGGCTGCCCATACCGCAGTCCGGCCCATCTCTCCTGTCAGGCCCTCCGAGGCGGCAATGGCCCCTGCCTCCCGGAATACCCGCAGGCAATGGTCCAGTTTGAGGAACATGTTGACCCTGTCCCGGCCCACGGGCAGGAAAAAGTCGCGGGCATACCGGCCCAGGGACTGAACAGCATCCTTGAGGTCAGCATCTCCAAAACAGTCCTGCTGATTCTCCCATATCATTTTTCGAGTGCTTTTTGAAGTTTTTCGTATTCCTCCAGCGTGATCTCTCCGGACGCCAGACGGCGACGCAGAATTTCCAGGGCCTGATCCGACGCCTCGCCGGCTTGGGTTTCTTCACGCATCGGTCCGCCGGGACCGAACAAATAGCGCAGCAGATACATGATCAACACCAAGACCAGCCCGATGAAGATGAACTTGGTGAGCATGTTCAGCCAGCCGCCGAGAATCGATGGGCCAAACGGCCAATGACTCCATTCGGACGGCATCTGGGCGGCGAACAACCCCTCTTTGAACAACCAATACGGCATCCCTCCTCCTCTTCTCTCCCGTTCTTCCGGGACGCACAGCCTGTCATCCGCTGACCATGCGCACCTGCTTGAGATCCGTCAATCCGTGCAGGACCTTGAGCAGGGCATCCTGCTTCAGGGTGAGCATGCCGTCGGCAATGGCCTGCTCTCGGATTTCCTCGGTGGGGCTGCGCCGCTTGATCAGGTTTTTGAGCAACGGACTGGTGGTCATCAATTCGTGCACCCCTGTGCGGCCGCGATACCCCTGGTTGCATTGGCCGCAACCCTTGGCCCGATAGAGCGTGATCTCCCTGGATTGAGGCACGAAGCGCTCAAAGCCCGGGCCGAACTCCCCGGCAATATCCTCCATTTCCTGCCTGCCGGGCCGGTACGGCTCCTTGCAGTGTGCACAAAGGGTCTTGATCAGACGCTGGGCCACGACACAAAGCAGGGAGTCCGCGAAATTAAAAGGATCAAGCTCCATGTCCAGCAATCTGGTTATGGTTTCAGGAGCGGAGTTGGTGTGCAGGGTTGTCAGCACCATGTGTCCGGTCAAGGAGGCCTGGACACCGATATGGGCTGTCTCGGCGTCCCGCATTTCGCCGATCATGATCACATCAGGATCGGCGCGTAAAAACGAACGCAATGTTGTCGCGAAATTCAAGCCGATCTTGGGATTGATCTGAACCTGCCGCAATCCTTCCTGGGTGATTTCCACGGGATCCTCAGCTGTCCAAACCTTGCGCTCCGGGGTGTTGATGTAGCTGATGGCCGAATGCAACGTGGTGGTCTTTCCCGAACCCGTGGGGCCGACCACGATGATCAATCCATAGGGTTTGAACACCGCAGACTTGAATTTCGCCAAATTCTCATCCAGCATGCCCAATTTTTCCAAAGGCAGCGGTTTGCCCGAGGACAAGACCCGCAGGACCACGTCCTCATGATTTTCAATGGTTGGCACGATGGCCACCCGGAATTCCACGACTTTGCCCAACTCGGGCAACTTCATGCGAATCTTTCCGTCCTGGGGCAACCGGCGCTCGGCAATGTTCAAATGCGACATGATCTTGACCCGGGAAATCAAGGGCCTGGCCATGCCAGCCCGAATTTTCCGAAACTCATGACACGTCCCATCGATTCGAAACCTCACCGTGCAGAATCGATTTTGCGAATCAGGCTCGATATGAATATCCGATGCGTTGCGCCGCCATGCCTCCACCAGGAGGGCGTTGACCAGCCGGACCACCTCTGAATCGCTGACCCCGGTTTCTTCGTCAATGTCCGGCTCCTCATCGGTCTGCGCTTCGACGGAGTCGCCAAGCTCCAGCAGTTCCTCGGAACCCAGACGCCGGAAAAACATTTCAATATACCCTTGGATGTCTTGCATCAAAGCGACCCGGGGCTCGATCCGGCTGGTTCCGAAGATGAAACGGATCTCGTCCAATCTGGACAAGTCAAAGGGGTTGGCCATCAAAACCACGATTACATTGCCTTCCACAGACAAGGGCGTCCATCCGGAACGCTTCAGATAATCAGGATCCAGTTTGCGTTTTTCAAGCAACTCAAAGGGGGCGTCCGTGTTCGGATCAAAGTCCACAAACGGGGTTTCATAAAAAGCGGCCAGGGAGGCGCCGAGAAGATCTTTCGGAAGTTTAAGCTCCCGCAGAAGCACCTGATCCAAATCTTCCTGGGCATCCTTGGCTTGGCCTGCAAGCTTCGCCAACCGTGATTCGGTCAAATGCCCCTTGGCAATCAACAGGCTGTAACGATGCTTGGGCCGAACCTCACCCTGTTCCATGCTCCCCAGCTTTTCAGCCAATCCTGGATATTCCGGTTCCAGACGGTGCACTTGCCAAAAAGCCTGTTTGGCCTGCACCGTATCCTTGGTCTGCAGCAGGGCCAATCCAAGCTGAAAATACAGGGCCGATTGTTCGTTGACCGCAAGAGCTGTCTCCATCAAGGCCTTGGTCAAAAAATCCGCCAACTTACGATGCTCGCCCATGGCCTTCCAGGATTGCACCAGCAGCGAAATATGCGCAAAAGTCCTTTTGCCGTTCAAATAATCCTGATGGAGGATTTTCGCGGCCTCTTGGAAATTGCCTTTTCGAAAAAACAATTCACCTTGGAGATGCGCCGGCGTGCTTGTCATACTGAACAGATCATCGTTGAATTACTGTTTGTCCGTTGTTGCCGCCCCAAAGATACCACCAGAAAACACTTTCTTTTCTGAGTCCGGGACCCTTTCTATTCCCTTTTCTGTCAGTCGAACTTCAAAGATCAACGCGTCACCCAGAGCCTCGGACGAATGCTCCAGACAAATCCAGTCCCAAAAAATTTTCACCGCGGCTTCCAAATGATGCGGTTGATAATCCGGAAAAATCGTCACGCCACGCATGCCCAAAAGGATCGGAATTCGAATGTGTGAATGACTGGTGACACTCAGGTTCCATGCCTGCACATGCTGAATCAGCCGCTCCATAAGCAAGGGAAGATGGGCGCTGCCCACATCCGGCGCGACAAGGCAGTATTCGCCTTGTTCCAATTTGCCGAGACGATCGTAGCTGCGCAAACTGTTGCGAATGGCCGTGGAAAGATCACGCTCCAGCCACTCGACCATCATACGCCCATGATTGAGATGAATGGACTCCAGACCTTGAAAACGGAACAGCACCACGGAGAGAGCCGCTTTTTTGCGGAAAATCTTATTCAACTCCTCGTGCAGGACCTTTTTCAGGCCGGGTGCGGTGTATATCCCCGAAGACAACTCCGTCTGATGCATAGGGGCCCGAAGTTGTCTGGTCCGAAGGGCTTTGACAGCCTTGTTCACCCGCCAGGCAAGTTCCCCCGGAAAATATGGACGTAAGAGATAGTCATCAATGCCGGCCTCATCCAAGGGGAATTTTTCAAAGAATTCCCCGGCAGCAATGACAATAACCTGGGGGCATTGCGTTTCGAACCGATTCCTGTGGCGCAAAAGATGGATAAAATCAAACCCTCCGATGTCTGTTGGCTCGGCCATCGCTAAAACAAGGTCAACATCCTTGCGGTCTTCCAGGATGCTCAAGGCCTTCAGGTGACTGTTGGACCAGACTACACCAAACCCGAGTCGCGAGAGTTCCGCCTCCACCACCTTGGCTTGATCCGAGTCCGATTCAATAAGCAAGATTATGCCTTGACTCATTGCACCGTCCAGATCTTCTTCAGATTGTTCCAAAGCCATTTTGATACCTTGCGAAAACGTTTTCCTTGCAAGCATTGCCCCGCACCCGCGGGCAATCTACAACGCGTGTACTTCCCGCATTGGTGAAAAGCAACACAATTGACTTCCTTGACGTCAGTCCTTATGCCTCGATCTCTTCATAGAAAGTTCATTGAAGTAATTCGGCAACAGCCTGAAAAAACGATCACCACCAAGGAGCCGCACATGTCCTGGATAGCCATCGCCCGTTTTGACGCATCAGACCCGGAGGCCCAGCGCGCCATGCGTCACTGGGAAGAAGCGGCCGAAGACGTCGGCCTGATTCCAAACTCCAATGTTCATCTGGAGCAAGAGGGAACGGAACTGAAGCTTTTCATTAGCGAAACGCTCAATGACTTTTTCAACGGTCAACCTGGTTCCAATTATTTGTAAGCATACTGACCAACCTTTATCCGGCCGCACGCAGCCGGCGCTTGTCGCCCACGCGCACAGTCATCTTTTCCTTGTCCAGATATTCCAGGAGGGGAATGGTGTACTTGCGGGAAAGACCGGTTAGGGTTTTGAAATCCATGGGTTCCATCTCCTCCTTTTCCCTGAAAAAATCCAGGATCATCCTTTTAAGCTGATTGATGGCTTGCATGGTAAAAAACATGTCCTCTTTGACCTTGACCAGTTCGCCCTGTTCCTGGAGCAGGCGAAAGACCGCAGCCGCATCCTTCATTTCCAGGTCGAGGGGAGCAAGGACTTCCTTGACGTTGGGCGGGGTCAGCCCTCCGTGTTGAAAGGCCTGCAGGATGATGCCCCTGAGCTTGGCCTGGTCCGAGGCCAAAGACACCTTGTGCCCGGGCAGCCGGAACAATTCACCTTCCGCGATCAGGTTCTCTCGTTTTATGGTGCGCTCCAGGACAAAGTGAAACAGCTTGGGATGCAGACTCTTGCCCCAGCCCGAAGCCAGAGCGCCTCTGGAGATCCCCTGCTTCATGGATTCCTTGCGGTGGAATTCCGCGACAAACTCAACAATGCCTTGGCTCAGACTCTGCACCAGCCCGCCGTGAACATACGTTCTGTTATCGCGCTCGAACAAAAAGGCTTCCTGTTTGCCGCCTAATAGTTGGAGCATTTTTTCCAGTTCCTTGGATTCCAGACAGGTCAAAACCCGCAACTGTGCGAAGCTGAGCCCGAAAAGGCCGGCCAGCTCCAATTGCAGCAGGATGCGTTCCTCGCCTTGGGCTTCGGCCAGCCGGGCCAAACGCTCCACATGGGGCGAATACCGTTTCACCTTGCGGCCCAAGGGGTTGATCAACGCCCCGCCGGCCACTGTACGCAGGGGAGAAAAGGAGCGGAGCACGCAGCGGTCGCCGTACATGCCGACCATGGGCTCCTCGAACCTAACCTGAGTGATGGCCGTTTGGCCGGGCTCCAGTTTGTCCCGGTCCAGAAAGTAGATCCGGGCCAGGGTTTCTTTGGTGCCGTGATGAAAATGGATTTGGGTGCGATGCTTCAAAGCCTTGGGAGAGGAAGCCAGACAAGTCAGCTCCAGATCCCAGGTAGTGTCGGAAAAGAGCGTTCCCGGATGAACCAGGACCATGCCCCGCTCCAGTTCCTCGACCTCCACTCCGTGCAGGTTCACGGCCGTGCGCTGACCGATTTCGGCCTGTTCCTGGGAATCACCGTGCACCTGCAGCCCGCGGACTTTGCTCTTTTTCCCCCAAGGCGATATTTCCAGGTCGTCACCCACCTTGAGCGTCCCGGAAATAACCGTGCCTGTGGTCACAGTTCCATGGCCGCGCATGGTGAAGACCCGGTCTATGGGCAGGCGAAAAACGTCCGAGCGCGGTTCCCTACTGAATTCCCGGGCCAAACCCGCGATCTGCTCCTTCAGCTCTGCCAGCCCTAGCCCCTTGTGCGCGGAAACCGGGACCACCGGCGCCTGGTCAAGAAAAGTCGGTTCCAGAAAGGCGCGCACATCCTCCTGAACCAGCTCCAACCATTCCTCTTCCACCATGTCCACCTTGGTCAGGGCCACCAAACCCCGGCGAATGCCCAGCAAAGTGCAAATTTCCAAATGCTCCTTGGTTTGGGGCATGACCCCTTCGTCCGCTGCGATGACCAAAAGGACAAAATCAATGCCTGCGGCGCCAGCCACCATGTTCTTAACAAAACGTTCATGTCCGGGCACGTCCACCACGCCCAGCCGTATCCCCCCCGGCAAATCCAGGAAAGCAAAGCCCAATTCAATGGTGATGCCCCGTTTCTTCTCTTCTTGAAGCCGGTCGCAATCGATCCCCGTGAGGGCCTTCACCAAACTGGTCTTGCCATGGTCAATATGTCCGGCCGTGCCCATGATGATCGGCATAGAGTCCTCCTAACTCCTGAAAAAAGCCTGATAGGCCTTTACCGTGGCGTAGAGGTCGGCCTTGCTGGATATTTCCCAGGGGCTGTGCATGCTTAAAAGCGCCGGACCAAAATCAATGATGTCCAGCCCGTATTCAGCCAAATGCTTGGCCACGGTGCCGCCGCCACCCAGGTCCACCTTGCCCAGTTCGGCCATCTGCCAGGGCACTCCGGCGTTTTCCAGTAAGGCTCGAAACCAGGCCACATATTCAGCGTGGGCATCGTTGGCTCCCACCTTGCCCCGGTGCCCGGTGAACTTGCAAAAGCATGGCCCATGGCCGAGCTGTGCCGCATTGAGTTTATCGTGCAAATCTTGAAAATCCGGGTCCATGGCGGCGTGCACGTCGCCGGAAACAGCCTTGGAGGCATAGAACACCGCGGAGAGTCGAGCCCTAGGGTCCCAGGCGTCCACTAAATCCTGCAGACAATACTCGAAAAAGCGGGACTTGGCCCCGGTGGAACCCTCGGAACCGATTTCTTCCTTGTCCCAGATCACCAGCAATTGGGTATGGTTGGGCTTGGTTTCAGCCAAAAAAGCCTGCAGTCCGCTGAATACGCAGATGCGATCGTCCTGGCCGTAGCCGCCCAGTAGGGCGCCGTCCAGACCCACGGGCCTGGCCGGTCCTGCAGGCACGGCATGCAGCTCCGCGCTGTACAGGTCCTCTTCCTCCAGGCCAAAGCGATCGTGCAGCAACTCCAGGACCATACGCTTGACGGGCTCCTTGTCGCCGTTTTTGGAATCGACTCTTTTCTTAATCTTTGCCGGAGCGTGTCCGAAAAGGATATTCAATTTCTCCGCTTCAAAGGCCTCGGAAACTTTTTTTTCCATCTGTTTCTGGGCCAAGTGGGGCAGCAAATCGGCGATGGCAAAAACCGGTTCGGCGGGATCCTCGCCCAAACAGACCGGAATCACCCGACCGTTCTTGAGGGCCACCACGCCGTGCAGAGCCAAGGGCCGAGCCAGCCATTGATGCTTGAGAATGCCGCCATAGTAGTGGGTCTTGGCCTGAGCAACAAAGCCGTTCTCCAGTAAAGGCCGTTGCTTAAGATCCAGGTGCGGTGTGTCCCCATGGGCGCCCAGCAAACGAAAGCCTTGGCCGAGCGGTTTTTTGCCGGGCCTGGCCAAAACAATGGTTTTGCCTCGCAAAACAAACATCGCCCCGTCTGGCGCAATGCCTTCGGCAAAACCAGCTTTTTCAGCCAGTTCCCGCACACGGGCCACGGTTTCCCGTTCGGTTTTACAGCGGGTCAAAAAAGTCAGATATTCCTTGGACAAGACGTCCATTTCCTTGCGCTGCCTACCGGAAGAATAAACCTCCCAGCAATTTTTCAATGCAAATTCCAACGTGCTCATTCTGAAATTCCTCTGTCAATCCTCTTGTATGTTCAGGGGGTTCAAAGTCCGTATTAATTTCCATATAGTCGGCGCAGGTTCTGATGTCGACTTGGGGGTTGAATCAGAGCGCCTGCCCCAGAACCCGAGCCGCTGCACCATGTTCGGCGTCATCCAGTGTCCGGGGATCCAAACAGAAATAATCCTGCTCGATGCGACCAATCAGGGGGGGATCGATCTGCAAAAGGCGCACCTTGAGTTCGTCCACGGTCAAATCATCCCGTCGTGGACGCACACCCACCAAGGTCGTTGGGAGATCCCGTTCCGGATAGGCCCCGCCTCCAACTCGGGATGCCCCAGGAAACTGGGCAACGTCAATTCCTGAACCAAGCTTGCGGCGCAGAAGCCTGGCCAACCGACCCGCCTTGCGTCGCAATTCCTCTGACGAGGCGGTAATCATACGCAAAGTTGGGATCTCCCGCCGGGCCAATTCCGGATCAAGATACAAGCGTAATGTGGCCTCCAAAGCAGCCAGAGTCATCTTATCGATGCGAAGAGCCCGGTTCATGGGATTTTGCTTAATCGGATCAATGAAGGATTTGCGTCCGACAATGATCCCGGCCTGGGGCCCGCCCAGAACCTTGTCTCCACTGAACGTGACCACGGCAGCGCCGGCGGCTATGGCCTCTTGAACCGTGGGCTCATGCTCCAGGCCGTAAGGTGTGAAGTCAAAAAGATTGCCGCTGCCCAGATCCTCCAACACCGGCAAACGGTGCTTCTCGGCAATGGCCACCATTTCCGGCAGGCTGACCTCTTTGTGGAAGCCGATGATCCGGAAATTGGAGGTGTGCACCTTGAGCAAACCCGCCGTATCCGGACCGATGGCCCGTTCATAGTCATGGATATGGACGCGATTCGTGGCGCCCACTTCACGCAAGACGGCCCCGCTTTTGGCCATTACCTCGGGAATGCGGAATGATCCGCCGATCTCCACCAACTGCCCCCTGGAAACCACCACTTCCCGGCCCTTGGCCAAGGTGTCCAGCATGAGCAACACTGCCGCGGCATTATTGTTCACCACCAGGGAGGCTTCAGCTCCGGTCAAGCGGCAAAGCAGTTCCTCCACGTGGGAATAGCGGGTGCCCCTAAGCCCCGTAGCCAAGGAAAATTCCAGATTGGAATAGTGGGCGCAGGCATCCTTCACCGCCTCCACTGCCTGCCGAGCCAACAAGGAGCGTCCAAGATTGGTATGCACTACCACGCCGGTGGCGTTGAGCACCCGGCGAAAGTGGGGCCGGGAAGTCCGCTGCAAAAATGCGTTCAGGCAAGATTCCAAGGCCGACCATTGTAAATCCTCGGGCTTGGAGATCCGTCCGGAGCGAATATCCTCCCGCAGGTGATCCAGAAAAAGATTGATCAAATCCTTGAGCAACGGCCGGGGCAAATGGGCAAAGCGCTCCTGCCCCGTTGCACGTTGCAAGACCATGTCGACTGAAGGCAGCAAACGAAAAAGCTTGGACATGACATACTCCTGCCGACAGCATGCAAGCTGCGGGCACGATTTCAGTTGGTACAAACTCCCGGGAAATATGCCTGGCTAGGGTTCCAACCATTGGGGATGTTGACGATAGACCTCGGCCAAAAGATACAGCGATCCACATATCAACACCGGCTCGCCAGCCTGGAGTGCCTTGTGCAAGGCCTCAGCAACGTTCGCAACGGACTGCGCACTTTTCCCAAGGGCTGCGACTGCTTCCCGGGCAGGCCGGGCGCGTTCGTACATCGGCAGTTGAGGAACAAAGATCGGCCCGCTTGTCAATCGCAGCACAAAACGAACCATGCCCTCCAGATCTTTGTCCCGCATGCAGTTGAAAACCATGGCCCGCGGCTGGATCCGCAATTTTTCCAGGGCGTGCGTCAAAATTTTCAGTGCTGGGACATTATGAGCGCCGTCCAGTATGATTTCCGGGGGGCCAACAATGCGTTGTAGGCGGCCGGGCCAGGACGACGCTGACAAGCCTTTACGACAAGACTCCTCATCCACTTTCCAGCCTCTTTTTGCGCACAATTCCAGCCAACCGGACAGGGCCAGCCTGGCATTGCCGATCTGGTGCTCCCCAGCCAAGCCGGGCTCCAAAACATTCATTTCAGGATATCCGCGCAAAAGAACATCCGTCGTCAGAACCCGTGCTTTTTTCCGCCTGGCTTCCTGTTGTAAAACCTCCATGGCCTGCGGCTCTTGTGGACCTGTAACGGCGGTGCTGCCGATCTTGATTGCCCCAGCCTTGTCCCGGGCTATGAACTTCAGGTCAGGACCGATGAGCTGTTCGTGATCCAGGCCCATAGGCGTATACAGCACCGCGTCAGGTTTCCAGGCCGAGGTGGCGTCGTTTTTTCCCCCTAACCCGGCCTCCAGCACAATCAGGTCCAGACCCGAGGAACAAAACCCATACATGGCAACGAGCGTCAGCAGTTCAAAGTAGGTCAGCTTCATATCCCAAACATGCGCCTGGACCTGATTGGCCCATGCCAAAACCTGTTCAGTCGAAGCACAGCGGCCGTTGATGCGGATACGCTCACGAAACGAAAGGAAATGCGGCGATGTGAACAGACCGGTGCGCTGGCCATGGGCCTGGGCTATCTGGGACAAAAAAAAAGCCGTGGACCCTTTGCCGTTGGTGCCCACGATCTGGGCCAAAACCGCAGAGGGCTCAATCAGACCCAACCGCCTGCGAGCCGTTTGCATCCGCTCCATGCCCAGGCGCATATGAAACATGCCCAGCCCGGTGAGATACTTCTCAAAAGCGGAAAAATCAGTAAATCTAGAAATCAATGTCTTCGCCGTCACGCAGCAGGTGATAGGAATAGCCTGTCAGGGCCTGCTGCAGCTGCTCCTGGATTTCCATGGAAAAGGGCGACTTCATGTGGGAAATGAACACCTTGGGCCGGACTTTCAAATTGTCCAGTTCCTTGCGCAATAATCGGGGGGTGAGATGTTTGGACAGCAGGGCCAGATGCTCCATCCCATTGGGAAAGGAGGCTTCAATGATCAGGTGTTCCAAGGAAAAGGGCAGTCCGTTCATGAAGTCCCACCAATCATGAGTCGGCCCGGTGTCTCCGGTAAAGGCGAAGTGGCTGTTGGTTTCCGGCTGCCAAAACACGTATCCCGAGGCGGCTTGGGCGTGATTGACCGGAAACGCGGCTACCCGCAAACCTTGCACATTGACCCATTCCCCCGGTGCAAGGGGATTGCGCTCCAAAACAGGGTTGGTTGTGGCTGGTAAAATTGTAAAGTCCGGCCAGATGGTATCATTTAAAAGATGGCTTTGAATACTTTCCAGCACCGGCTTCAACCCTCTGACACGCACCGGACCATGACCGTCTCGGACCACTAGTTCGATCAGGTTATCGGCCAAAAACAAAATATCCTTGATGTGGTCCAAGTGGGCATGGGTGACAAAAATTTCCTTGATCATGGATTGCTGTGACAAAGACAGGCTGGAAGTGACTGACCCGGCGTCCAGCAGGATTGTCTCGTTAATGAGAAACGAGGTCAGATTGTACCCCGGCAAATCCGAACCGGAACATCCAAGCACGCGCAGACGCATGGAAAGACTCCTGGTTGATGGTGACAGGCGCTGACAGTGATCACACAGACGTCAGCATTCGCATATCCAGAGAATGAAGGTCAATCGCCGTCCAGGGTAAGAGCGCAGACAGCTTGACCGCCTCTTGGTCATGGGGTATCGCTTGTACAACAACAAACACCCAAGGCGGGTGGATTTCATGGCCAGGGCGAACCGATGCGGTTCTGGGACGCCCTGGCCTTTCATCATCCGGAAGTGACGTCAAAACGAGGCCATAATACTATTATATCGGCGTGCACACTTAAGCAAGGCAGGAAACCATGGACACAATCCCCATTTCAATGGAAGGTTTCAGACAACTGGAAAAGGAGTTGGAACGCTTGAAAAAGGAACGCCCCGAAGTAATCGAGGCGATCAAGACGGCTCGGGAAGAGGGTGATCTGCGAGAAAACGCTGGTTATGACGCGGCCCGGGAACGACAGGGGATGCTCGAGGCGCGGATCAAGTATATCGAATCGCGCATGTCCCGCTTCAATGTCATCGACCGCAAGACCCTGGGCGGCACCAAGGCCATCTTTGGTGCCACCGTGGAAATCGAGGATCTGGACAGCCAGGAACTCAAGAAATACACTCTGCTTGGACCGGATGAAGCCGATCCCAATGCAGGCAGCATCTCCGTTGCCTCACCCGTCGGGCGGGCCCTGCTGGGCAAAGAGGAGGGCGACGAAGTGGTGGTGGAAGCCCCTCGAGGCAAAATTCGTTACGAAGTGCTCTCCATCAGCTTCAATGCCTAGGAGAGACTGCAACAAAGCCACCACTATTCATAAATCCATGAATATCCAGGCTGGCCAGGAAGTCTCACTGGACATTGAAAAACCCGTTCTGGGTGGGCATGGCCTTGGCCGACTGAACGGTATGGCCGTGTTCGTGGAAGGGTCCCTCCCCGGCCAGCGAGTTCAGGCCAGGATCACTGCGCTGAAGCCCAGGCATGCCTGGGCCGAGCCGCTGGAAATCCTGGAACAATCCCCGGACTTTACTCCGCCTGGATGTCCGCATTTCGGTCTGTGCGGCGGCTGTGACTGGCTGCACATGCGCTACGATCAACAACTGTTCTGGAAGCGGGAACTGGTGGGCGAAACCCTGCGTCACCTGGGACAAGCCGAGGTTGAGGTGGCCGCGACCATCCCCTCACCAATCACGGACGGCTACCGCAACAAGATGGAATTCGCCTTTGCCCCGCCTGCAGCCGACGCCGCGGGGCAGGCATCCACCGCCCCCTTTGTCCTGGGCTTGCGCCCCTGCGGTCAGGCTATGCGGGCCGTGGCCGTGGACTCCTGCCGATTGTGCCCGACGGAAATGATCCATGTGCGCCAGGTCGTGGAGCAGTGGGCCGTAAATTCCGGGCTGGCGGCCTATGACCCTGAAACAGGCCAAGGTTTTTGGCGGCACCTGGTCCTGCGCACCGGCCATCCCAGCGCCGGCATGCTGGCCGTACTGATCACCGCGCCCCATGCCCGCGCTTCAAGCATCGGTCAGAAGCTGGCCGAACACATGCAAGCTCACGCGCCGCAGGTTTATTCCCTGGTTCATGCAACACGCAAAAGCCGTACCCTTTTTGCACAGGGCGAGCGTACCGTTTTCACCCTCGGCGCGGGCCGGACAACTCACCATTTGGACAGTCTCAAACTGGTTGTTTCCAGCCAGTCCTTTTTTCAGAGCAATACGCCCGCCGCAAAAGAAATCTATGCGGTCGCACGGGACTTCGCCGCCTTGAGCGACCGGGAAACCCTCTGGGATCTGTATTCCGGCGTGGGCGGCATTGCCCTGTCATTAGCCGGTCAAGCCGGTCGCGTCCTCGGGCTGGAAAACGTCCCCTCGGCCGTGCGCGACGCCAAGGCCAATGCCCGGCGCAACAAGCTTGCCCAATGCCGGTTCGTTGCCGGTGACGCGGTTGAAATCATGGACCAACTTGAACATGAGGACACGACGAAATTTGATCCGGCACGGCCGGACGTGATCGTGGCCGACCCGCCCCGCGGCGGCATGTCCCCCAAGGTTATCGCCAAGCTGCTGTCCATCAAGGCGCCCAAACTGATTCTGGTCTCCTGCAACCCGGCCACCCAGGCCCGGGACATCAAGCTGCTCTCCCCTGAATATACCGTCAACCGGGTCCAACCGGTTGACATGTTCCCCCACACCTCGCATATCGAATGTGTTGCCGAGTTGGTCGCCTGACAACGTCGGCCAAACACCGTCGTCCTATCCATGACGCGACTGTTGCCAAGTGTTCTCATCCCTCATTATCCAACGGCCAGCATGTGCATCATTGACCACCTCAAACGTCTTCGTGATCGTCTGACATCCGATCACCATGTAGCGCTGGCCGCCGGCCTGTTCGGCCTTTTCCTAGGTTCCATCTTCATCACCGACAATGTCCGTGCCCACCGGAACATCTACTACCTGCTGGTCATTCCCCTGTTCGCCCTCCAGGTGCGGGCCTCATTTTTTTCCGGTCTGATCCGCTCACGGGTGTTCCAGGTGACCCTGCTCTATCTGGTCTACCTATGGCTGAGCCTGTTCTGGGCCTCGGCCACCAACGCCTACAACCTTTATAACGAAGCCCGAACCCTGGCACTGATGCTCGTCTTTCTGGCCGTCACGGCCTTTTTCGCCGTGAAGATGGACCGATTCCCCTTGCTGCTGGCCAAATGCCTGGGGCTTGTCGTCGGCGCCGCCGCGCTTATTTCCCTGGCCTGGTTTTACTCAACCCATTCCTTTGCAAGCTGGGGCGGCCTGGAGAGCCGGGCCGTGGACATCGGCCTGGCCGCGCATCCCATTGACTCCGCCGCAACCTACGGGCTGGTGGCTGTTTTGCTGATGTTCACTCTTTTTCCCGGCAGGCCGGAACCAAAGCTCGGCGCTTGGCTTTGGCCTCTATCCCTGATCGCCGTGATGGCCTTCATTGCCATGACCCAAACCCGGGGCGTGATTATCAGCCTAGCCGGAGTTACCGCGCTGGGGCTTGCCGCGCAAAAAAAACGCCGTTTGCTCCTGATACTCGCCATTTTGACCGTGGCGACTTTGGGGGTGATCATCGCGTCCATGCATCACCCTGAGGGCATGGTCGGATTCGAGCGCAGGTTCGCGGTGCGCTGGGAGATCTGGCAGGTCTCCTTAGGTCTGATTCGCGAGCACCCCTGGTTTGGATTCGGGCTGAACGAACACCAGACCCTTTATCTCTCCCACGGCGGTTACGAAGGCGTAGCCCACAGCTTGTACTTGGAAAATCTGCTGTTCGGGGGGCTCGTGGGCACGGGAATTTTGGGCCTGCTGTTGGCCGCGGCTCTGCGCCAATCTTGGCGCGAATACCGTCGCAACGGGGATTTTTTGTACCCGGCCCTGGTTCTTTTCCCCATGTTTTCCGGCATTTCCACGGGATATCTGACCCTATCCAAGATCACGCCGGAGTGGATCCAGTTCTGGCTGCCCATGGGCCTGATCATCGGAGCGGAATTGCGAAGCAGGGGCCTGTTGCCGAACCATCGCAGGCCTGATGTGCATGACGTAGGGGGAAAGCAATGACCCCCCAGGCTCCCCGAGCCCGGCACGGCAAACTGATCGTGGTCAAACTCGACCAAATCGGGGACTATGTCCTATTCCGAAATTTTCTGGAGGTTCTCAAGAACAGCTCGCGGTTTCAGAGCCATGAACTGTCCCTGCTGGGCAACAAGGAATACCGGCCTCTGGCGGAATCCTTGGACGGCCATGTCGTGGACCGCTTTGTCTGGGTGGACAAAGACAAGTTCGCAACCTGGAAACTGTATCGCAAACATGTCCTGAACAAGCTCAGGCAGCTGCGCTTCGATGTGCTGATCAGTCCTCTCTATTCCCGCGAGAACTGCTGGACCGAACCAGTGGTGGAGGCGATCAACGCAAGCGAAAAAATCGGCAGCACCGGCGATTTGACGAACATCACCGCGGCGCACAGGTTTCGTACCAATACCAATTATACCCGGCTGATCCAGGGTCGAGACGGTGTGCTGTTCGAATTTTCGCGGAACAAGGATTTTTTTGAGGCCCTGCTGGGCCAGGATATTCCCCTCATGGGTCCGGTCATCGCCCCAGGACCCGGCCCCAGCCCGACGCAAGGGCCCTATGCGATTCTTTTTCCTGGGGCCAAGGACAAATACCGGCGCTGGTCCGAACACAATTTCGCCGCCATCGCGGACCACTTGGCTCAGCGGCACGGACTGGAAATCGTCATCTGCGGAAGCAGGCAGGACAAGGCCCTGGCCGTGCGCATCCAACGCGGCGTAAGCGTACCGCTGACTAACCTTTGCGGCAAAACATCCCTCGCCCACTTGCCGGGCATTTTTCACGACGCTCGCCTGGTATTGACCAACGACACCAGCGCCCATCATATAGCCGCGGCCGTGGGTGTTCCCACCCTTTGCCTGTCCAACGGCAATACTTTCGGCCGGTTCGTTCCCTACCCACAAGGCTTCTCCGCCACGGTCAGGTATGTCTATCCGCCGGAGATCGAACAGGATTTGGATGATTTCAATGGGTTGGTGGAAAAATACCAGTACACTTCCCGTCTGGACATCAACGCCATAGTTGTTCCAACCGTGGCCCGGCGCATCGATGATCTGCTGGCTCAGGCCTCGTCTCTATAACCGCATTGGCGCAAGGTCTTGCCGGCCACGGCCAAAAATTTTTGCAGGGACTGGGAAGACATTTCGTCCTTGTAACTGCCTTGCTTGCCCCTGCGGAAAAACGCCTTGTCCCGCGGCCAGGTCGGATCGTCCAGACCAACTGCCTGTTCCTTGCGCCGCAGCGTCGTAAACGAACATTTTTCGTACACTGTCCGCAATGCTGCCAGGCTTCGCACAAGCCCGGCGAACCGACAGACCTTTTCCAATTCCGGCAATGGATCATGCAGCAGATCTTCATATTTCACGGTGATCATATCCGCGCCATGGGCGTTTTGCCGCCATTGCCGAACATGTTCATGCCAGAGGCACGGAAAAAGAAACTGTCCGGTTTCGATCATCAAGTCCATGTTTGCACTGTCGCCGTAAATCGCCTTGTTATAATGATAATAGGAAACCATCACGTCCCGGCCGTCGCGCAGCAAATAGATTACCTTCCTGTATTCCGGCCGGGGCAGGTGATGGCTTTTGAAGAACATTTGTTCGCGAATTCGCTTGTAGAACTTCTTGCGGTGCACGTCCGGGACGATTTCCTGGATCAGGGCGTCCGGAGCAAGTTCCGGGTCCACGCCGAACACCATGCCCGCGATAATGTTTTGAAACCAGGTGTTGCCGGACTTGGGATACCCGACGATGAACACGTCCTGATCTGACACCTCAGTCCGGGGAGTCAGACCAAGATACGCGGGGATCCTGGCGTCCATCCGCTTGCGGATGAATTTTTCATACTTCTTGCGGATTTTCGATAACATGTGTTCGACAATGCCGTTTTGATGACAAGACTCACAGGTCGACCCAGGCCATGGGATCGGTTGAAAAACCTTTTTTGCGCACTTTGAGGTTCTTGACGTGCAGTCTCAGGGGAACAAACAGCCCAAGCATCGTGGCCCCGAACGGAATCTTGCGGAAAAGCCTTCGATACAGCTTAGCCGCCCTGATCTCCCGCTTGGTGAAATACGTGGCGGTGATCCTTTCCCGCTCCAGGCGATGCGCTTCTCTGGTCTGCATGTCATTGGAAACCCCGCCCGTGCGGAACAAGGCCACCGGATACTTGATATACGCTGCGTGGATATCGTGGCGCAAAAAGGCTCGCAACAGCCATTCATGATCCGCGGCGATGTGCAGGTGTGCGTCGAACAGGCCGCAGAGGTCAAATACTGAACGTTGGTAGAACACAGCTTGTTGGGTAATGGTCCGTTCCACCAAAGTCAGTCGGTTGACCTGCCGGTGCCGGCGATAGTTATGGGCCAATGGGTCGCCGCTAAGCAGGATCACGTCGCCAAAGGCAATGTCCACTTGGTAATGCGCCAGGCATCGTCCCATGACTTGGAGCACCTTGTCGTCGCAGAGCATGTCGTCGTCGTTGAGAAAATGCAGGGCATCTCCAGAAACCCGTCGCATCCCCTTGTTCATGGCCTGATAAATACCGTTGTCCTTCTCGCGGACATGATGCACAGGATAGGACACGGACCGCGCATAGCCCTGGACCACGTTGGTCGTGTCATCCGTGGACATGTTGTCAACGATGATGTGCTCGTGCGGCGATGTATTCTGGGATTTTACGCTATCCAGACAGAACCGAAGCATGTCGGCCCTATTCCAGGTCGGGGTGACAATGGATATTTTCAAGGCTGAACCGCCTCCCACCAGCGTTTGGCCCGCTGTGTCCAGGAAAGGGTTGCGCAGCGCTCACGTGCCCGGGATGTCAACGCAAAAACAAGGTCGGCGTCGTCGACAAGGGTTCGGATGCACGCGGCCAGATCCCGACAATCGCCCGGAGCAAAAAGCAGGGCCTCCTGACCAGGCCGCAGCACCTCTCGAATGGAGGGCAGATCCGCAGCCACGATGGACCGGTTCAAACCCAGGTAGTCATAGGCCTTGGTGATGGCCACGTAAGGCATGCGACCCATCTTCAGGGCCGGGATGACCAGGGCGTCCACCCTGCGCAATTGCTCGGGCAATCGCCCCGGCGGTATCGGCCCGCGCAGTTCCATCGTGTTGTCAGACGCTCCGTATTCAACCCGCAATCGTTCGCAGGCCGAGGCCGGGCCGCCGATGACCACAAGCTTTAACGGGCGACCCGCCGTAGCGACGATTTCCGGCCAGGATGCAAGCAGCCAGCGCACTCCCTGTTCCTCATAGAGCGAGCCGACATAGGCCAGCGTGAACGGCTCTCCGGAGGTCCCGCTTCGCTCGGGCGCGGCCCTCGGATCAAAACCGCAGGCCAACCCCAGGGCGGCCGTCGGTTTGCCCGGAAAAGACGCACGCACCTGGTCCAGCAAGGCGTTCGTCGTGGTCACGACCACATCAGCGCACTCCAGAACCTCGCGCTCCACTGCGGTTTGCCGGGCCTGGGGCCCATGTTCCAAGGCCGCAAGCTGATGGACTTCGTACACGGTGCGCATGTCCCGCAGAAGGCCCTTGCGTCGACAAAGAAACTGAAAGAGCTTGGGAAAACTGGCGCAGGCCAGGATGTCGCCCGGATGTTGCTGTTTGCGCAGATCCAACACCATGGCCCAGAAAAACACGGCGTTGATGGTCACGCCCCGGCCATCGCGCGGCTTGCGGATACTGGGCAGGGACCGCACCCGCAGGTTGGCCGCCGAAACAAGTCCCGCCGCGCCCAGGGCCTCCCTTTCCGCTAAGCGTCCGGAATGGATCAAATGAACCATGGCTTGGCTGTTTGTCTTAGCCAGCCACCAACAATGCCGCAGGCAATACAGGGCATGAGCCGAGCCGTCGCCAAGGTCCTGGTTGACGACAAAAAAAAGGTTCCTCATGGCCCTGGCAACCTCCCAAGCATGGTGTCACAGGCTTGCACCACATGCTCTACGGAAATCCTCCCGGCAGGCCTTCCCTCGGCAGCCTCGCCTTTTGCTTCAGGCTGAACCACCACGTGACGCGATTTCCACGGCGCCCATTCCACCGGGCTTGATCCCATGAACAGAGCCACGACCGGACAGGAACAAGCCGCGGCCATGTGCATGGCCGCAGTGTCTACACCCACGAACAACTTGGCTTTGTAAAGCAAGCCTGCCAGTTGAGCCCAGGACGCCCGACCAGAAGTGCTTAATATCCGCTTTGGATCAATTGCACGAAGTTTTTCAGCCAAACAAACTTCCCCGAGATCCGGCCCCGCACTGATCACAATGGATGGCAAGCGTTCCAGCAATTGGATGCAGAGAGCTTCCCAGCGCTCTTGAGGCCAGCGTTTGCGCTCCCAACGAGTTCCCGGATGCAAAACCGCAAACTCCTTGAGACACGATGTCTGCGGCCATTCTTCTGTATGCTCGGGAGAAAAGCACAAACGTGACGGCGAGCCTGGGAAAGGAGAAGGCAAACAATCGCTGACCGTGAAAAAATCTTTTTCCACTTGGTGGCTTGCGTACCAATAAAAATCGGAAAAGTGGGTGAATGTTTTTCGCCACCACCAGTGCAGGGGTTTCCCCGCTGCATTGGCGCATCGCCTTCTGGCCCCGCATAGCAATGTCAACCAGCGGCCGCGATCTCCATCCCCCAGTTCAAAGGCGTAGTCAAAATGTTCCCGGCGAATTGACGCAGCCAAAACCAAGTCAGTCCACCAGTTCCACAGGCTGCGCCGCTCCTTCTCAGGGGCGGCTGCGGTCAAAACCTGATCAATGTCCGAACATCCAGCCAAAATACCTTCACATCCCTTGCGTACAACCACCCAGATCACCGAATTCGGATAAGCTTGGCGCACGGCATGTACAGCCGGAGTCAAGAGCAATGAGTCACCAATATGCTTTAATTTTATAAACAGAAATTTCATCAAAACCGTCAGGTCTTCGGAGCCGGCGTTTATCGCGTCAACGTGCGAAAATGCGTATGGAATGTCTCACAGATGCGCGATTTGTCCGGCAGCCGACATTGTTCAGAAATATTTCCGTCACTCACTGTTGCCACCCTTGACTGCTCTTTTTGCTGCCACGAGCTTTTGAAAAAGGGATTCCATTTTTTGCCCCATGTGGTCCAATGTATAGTGATCCTTGACCATGTTCAGGGCATTCTCCGCCAGATGGTTTCTGAATCCGGGATTCCACAACAGGCGGGTGATCGCTGCGGCCAGGTCGTCCGGGTCGCTGGGACGTGCCAACAGCCCTGTTTGTTCGTGGCACACGATCTCCGGAATCCCCCCGATGTTGGTTCCCACGAAAGAACATCCGGCAAACATGGCCTGCAAACCCACCTGGGGAATGCCCTCATTTTTTCTACTGCTGAGCACCGCCACGTCCATGCCCCGAAAAAAAGGCCAGACATCCTCCTGATGCCCAACCAGAAGCATCCGGTGAGCCACGGGGCTTCTTCGAATCCGCCGCGCATAATCATTGCGCACCGGACCTTCGCCGACCAGCAAAAGATAACTTTGAGGGATTTGGGAAGCAAGACGTTCAAAGGCATCGATCAAAACATACTGCCCCTTCCAGCTGCGCAGCACGGAAACTTGGCCCACAAGCAACGCGTCTGAAGGCAGGCCCAGCCGCTGCAGCAAATGTCTTTTCGCTTCAGTTCTGGAAGGCATGTCCGGGAAATCGATGCCCGTTGGGACGATGCTGACTTTGTTTTCAGGAAGGACAAATGTTTTACGCAGGTCGTGACGAATCATGCTCGCCGTGGTCACGACATGGTCGCACAGGCTTTGATACTGCCACCGGTTCATAAAGTTGGCCTGAACCGATGTACTGACATGCCGGTAACGAACCGAAACCGGAACCCTGCAGAATCTGGCTGCAAGCAGCCCGACCCAGCTGTCCACGCTGCTGTGTGTGCAAAGAATATCCGGTTTGATGTGATGCAACCGTACGACCAGGCGTGCAAAGTCTTGAAACCTGGCCTTGCTGGAAAAGGAAACCGCTGTGCACTCCAGACCATCTCTTTTTGCGCGTCGATAAATATGGCCTCGTGCTGGGTTAAAGAGAAAAACACGATGTCCATGCCTGAGAAACCAGAGCGCTTCGTTGTAGACGCGAATATCCTGTCCGCCCCAGGCATCCGAAGCCTCGGTATGCACGATGGTCAAACGCGTCATTGTATCCTGCACACGTCCAAACTATTCAGGCCGCCCATCCAGGGCGGCCTGAATCAAAACAACCAAGACAAGGCATCAAGCAATGCCAGTCTGTTGTGACGCGGAAGTTATTTGCAATAGCCGATGGAATCGAAACCGCACGTACGTCCATCCGTCCATACAGCCATGCTCAAATTGGCCCCGGACAAGTCAGCTCCCTCCAGTTTGGCATCGTAAAGATAGGCATCCACAAGATTGGCCCCCTTCAAATTGGCTGCCCGCAAATCAGCGCCTTTCAAATACGCTCCCTGTAAATTCACTCCGGAGAGATCGGCCCCGCGCAGGTTGACTCCCGGACAACGTGTATACGGCTGGATGGGGCAATTATTGATTGTTTGTTGAGCCCATGCCGGAACTGCCAGGGAAAACAGGCAAAAAAACAAAAGGATGGATCTGATCATCGCGCTTCTCCTTACTCAATAATGAATGGGAAGTATGGGTCGGAACCTTACGGTTACTGCATCTTCCATGAACCGTCGGGCATGCGGCAGGCCGTGCCGTAGGCCTGTTCCGTCTTGCCCCCTACCTCAACTTGCGTCACGAACTCCCTGCAATACTCGCCGGAAGGTTTTTGGTAAGTATTTACGGGAGTGACATGATACTGATAGCCTGTGTCGGGATTTCTCCACTGCGCTGACTGTCCGGTGGGCTGGGTTTCCAAGGTTTTATTAACAAGTTGTTGATCCATGCGGTCCATGTATCCTCCCACGTAACTGCCCAGAGCCGCCCCCAGGATGGTCCCACCGATGATCGCGGCCACCCGACCGCTCCCGGAACCGATCTGTGCTCCGGCAATGCCGCCCGCGATGCCGCCAAGCAAACCGCCGCCGATCTGATTGACCTGATACGACCCAGCTCCCTGCGTACTGCCGCAACCAGCTGCCAACAGAGTTATAAGAGCCAGCATCGCCATTGTCTTGTTTTTCTTCCACATAGCAATTCCCTCCACAAGGTTGCAGTGTCGCGATTATTGGAAACACGACCGAATCGTGAACAAAAGGCTTTCAAAAATTACTGTTCGCTTTTGAGTTTTCGCTGCATCAACTCACGCACTGCCAAGGCCGGATCCTTATCTTCGTATAAAACCTGAAATACTTGCTCGGTAATGGGCATGACCACCTCGTGGCGACGGCCAAGCGCATGAACTGATTCCGTGGTTTTCACTCCCTCGGCCACCATTTTCATCTGACCGAGGATATCCAAAAGCTTATGACCCTGCGCCAATTTCAGCCCAACTTGCCGATTGCGGGAAAGGTCCCCGGTACAGGTAAGAACCAAGTCACCCATGCCGGAGAGCCCCATAAAGGTTTGGGCCTGAGCTCCCATGGCCACGCCCAAGCGAGACATTTCAGCCAGTCCGCGGGTGATTAAAGCGGCCCGAGCATTGGCACCAAAACCCAACCCGTCGGAAATACCGGCGGCTATGGCGATTATATTTTTCAAGGCGCCGCCCAATTCCACGCCGCGCACATCCGTACTGGTGTAAACGCGAAATGTGTCCGTGGAAAACAACTCCTGCACTTTGCGGGCTGCACTCTTGTCCTTGCAGCCCAGGGTGACGGCCGTGGGCAAGCCCAAGCAAACTTCCTTGGCAAAAGAAGGTCCGGAAAGCATGGCAAAAACCGGCTTTAGACCGGCGAGCACGTCTTGGGTGACTTCGGACATTGTTTGCAAAGTATCCAGGGTGATGCCTTTGCTGGCGGAAATGATCAAGGGTTTCTTGGGCAAGTGCTCCCTGACAGTCCGTAACACTCCCCCGTAAAATTGGCTGGGCACGACGAAAAGAAAACTGTCCACGTTTTTTGTCACCTCAGCCAAATCCTCACTGACCTCCAGATTTTTGGAAAGCTCCGCACCAGGGAGATACCATGGATTTCGCCGTTCCGAGCGGATCAGAGAAGCCAGCTCCCGCTCTCGAACCCACAGCTTGGCCGAGCCATTCTTGCGGGCCAAAAGATCGGCCAGCGTCGTTCCCCAGCTGCCGCCCCCGAAAACTGCCGTCTGCATCATGTACACAACCCTGAGATATAATGAATGGAAGTCGATCGCACCCGCTTCACCTATTGTTCTTTTAATGAGAAATGAAAAGAAGCGCAAATTTCTTGCTCTTGAATTTTAACCTGTAATAACAATTAAATAAAAACTCCATGTGATGGACGAAACAGACGTTTCACAAAAACTCGCAAGAAAACAGAAGCAGGCGGAACACATTTTGATAATGACGAAAAGAGCATCAAAATCTTATAAAGTTGCGATGCGGTCCATAAATCTTTAGAGTTGCGGACCATCACGGGCGTATTGCCACCCCGAATTCACGTGGAGCACCCCATTATGCAAGAATATCAAGGCCTCTTTCCTTTCACCGCTGCGGAAAAAGCAGCCCTGCGCATGGTTCAGGGCGATCTTCCCGATTGTTCCGACCCGTATGCGGAAATCGCCAGTCGCATTGGTTTGACTGAAGCCGAGGTCCTGACACTCCTCCAACAGCTCAAGGATCAAGGCGTAATCCGCCGCTTTGGAGCAACATTGCGCCATCAGCAAGCCGGTTATGGAGACAACGCCATGGTAGCCTGGCACGTGGATCAAGATCAGGATTTGGACGCAATCGGAAAGCTGATGGCCTCGCGTCTCGAGATTTCCCATTGCTATCAGCGACGCAATTGCCAGGCATGGCCCTTCAATCTGTACACCATGGTTCACGCCCGCAGCCGTCAGGAATGCCTTGATCTCGTGGCCGAACTGGCCAAAGTCAGCCGGGTACCCCGATACCAGATTCTATTCAGCCGATCTGAGCTGAAAAAAACTTCCATGGCGTATTTTTAGTATTACCAACATAATCCATATAATCCATAATCATCACGAGGAGTGTCATGTCTGATTCCCGAACACTGTTTGCCAAGGCCCAGGAATTTATTCCCGGCGGTGTGAACAGTCCCGTACGCGCCTGCCTGAGCGTCGGCTGCGATCCGCTGTTTATCGCTAAGGCCCAAGGGGCCAGAATGTGGACCGTGGATGGACAAGAATTCATCGACTACGTCATGTCCTGGGGTCCGATGCTTCTTGGCCATTCCCATCCGGAAGTGCTTCGGGCCGTGCACCATGCCGTGGATCAGGGCACAAGCTTCGGCACTCCCTGCCCGGCCGAGGTGGAATTAGCCGAAATGCTGGTTGCCGCCCTCCCAGGACTGGACATGATCCGCATGGTCAATTCCGGCACCGAGGCGACCATGAGTGCACTGCGACTAGCCCGCGGCTTCACGGGGCGAAACAAGGTAATCAAGTTCCATGGTTGCTACCACGGCCATGCCGATGCCTTTATGGCCAGCGCCGGCTCCGGTGTGGCGACCTTATCCATTCCAGGCACCCCGGGGGTTCCCCAATCTGTGGTGGATGACACATTGTTGGCCCCTTACAATGATCTGGACGCTGTGGAAGAATTGTTCGCGACCCATGGTCAAGACATCGCGGCGGTTATTGTCGAGCCCATTGCTGGGAACATGGGCGTGGTTCTGCCGCAACCCGGTTTCCTACCCACCTTGCGCGTTTTGACCCAACGCCATGGAGCCTTGCTCATCTTTGACGAGGTAATCACCGGTTTCCGGTTGGCCTATGGCGGCGCCCAGAATATTTTCGGGATCATTCCGGATTTGACCTGTCTGGGAAAGATCATCGGCGGCGGCTTTCCAGTGGGCGCTTACGGCGGCAGGCGGGAGATCATGTCCAGAATCGCACCTTGCGGCGACATATATCAAGCCGGGACCCTGTCCGGAAACCCGGTGGCCATGGCTGCGGGCGTGGCCACTTTACGCGCTTTGCAACAGTGCGACTATATGAATCTAACAATTAAAACCAAGATGTTGGCAAGTGAACTCAAGGACATCCTGGAAGAGCGCGGCGTGCAGGTCCAATTAAACTGCATGGCCTCGATGTTCACGCTCTTTTTCGGTCCGGACCCGGTCACGGATTTTACTACCGCCTCAAAGACGGACGGAAAGGCCTACGCCAGCTTTTTCCGTCAGATGCGTGAAGCAGGGATTGCCTTGGCACCGTCTGCTTTTGAATGCGCCTTCACCTCCTTTGCTCATACTGAAGAAGACTTTGAAAAAACCCTGGACGCCGCCCGAACCGTACAATTCTGATTTGCCGGCGAAAAAAGCTCCCCCCGCGTTTATCGCAGTCTGGGCTCTGACGCCCCAAGGGTGTAATATGGCCCGAAAGGTGGCCAGGGCTTTTGGAGCTCAACTTTTTGTCCCGACAAAATATCGGACCGGACAAGACGAATATGGGTTTTCCAATTTCAAAGAAGTGCTCGCTGCCCGACTTCATGTCTTTTCTCAACATATTTTCATTGCAGCGACAGGGATTGTGGTGCGGTGCATCGCACCGTTACTCAAAGGCAAAACCCAGGATCCGGCGGTTGTGGTCCTGGACCAGGACGGACGTTTCGCAATCAGCTTGGTGGGCGGCCACGCTGCCGGGGCCAATACCCTGGCAAGACAGGTCGCCGAAGAGACCAACGGGCAGCCGGTAATCACTACGGCCACCGACGTTGCGGGTCTGCCTGCCATTGATGTTCTGGCCAAGGATTTGCGTCTTGTCCCCGATCCCCGAGAGGGGTTGAAAATTATTGCCTCCAAACTGCTGGCGGGGGACAGAATCCAGATTTGGGACCCGGACTTGCGTCTTCTCCCGACGCTTCAGGCATTGGGACATGCAAATTTGTTTTGTCAGGTGCCACAAGGTGATGACTGGCAAAGTGATCGCCCGGGGTTGTGGGTTTCCTGGAGAAACGAAACGTCCCTGCGGGACAGGATCGTGCTGCACCCGCGGTGCCTGGTCGCCGGTTTGGGATTGCACCGCGGCATTGCAGGTCATGCGCTTGTTTCGTTCATCAAAAACATTTTCCAGGACAATGGGCTGGCGCTGGCCAGCCTTGGAATTGTCGCCACGATCACGTCCCGCGCCAATGAGCCGGGTTTGCAGGAAATGGCAAACAGCCTGGGTGTAAAGGTCGTTTTTTTCACCACAAAACAATTGGCAGGCGTATTCCCCCCTAACCCCTCGCCGACATTGGCGCGGCTCATAGGAACCCACAGCGTATGCGAAGCAGCGGCAATGCTGGCCAGCGGGAATCAATCCCTGCTGGTGCCCAAGACCAAGGCCAGCACCATGACCCTGGCCGTAGCCCTGGCGGTCTAAAGGTGGTTGGCCTGGGACCAGGCTCTCCCGAACTTTTGACGCCCCAGGCCCGCTTGGCCTTGAAACGGTGTCATGCCATTGTCGGATACGCGACATATCTTGATCTTATTCCAGCGGATATAAAGGCTGGAAAAATCATTGCCTCCTCCGGAATGCGACGGGAAGTGGAACGATGCAAAAAAGCCGTTGATCTGGCTCGAAGCGGCTTTGCCACCTGCCTGGTAAGCAGCGGTGACCCGGGCATCTACGGCATGGCCGGTCTATGCCTGGAAATCTTGGAACAACATGGACTGCAAAGTTTGGACTGCGAGATCATCCCGGGCATCCCGGCCCTGGCCGCGGCCGCGGCCCTGCTTGGTGCACCGCTGATGCATGATTTTGCTGTAATCAGCTTGAGCGATCTGCTCACTCCTTGGGAAACAATTCTCCGACGTCTTGATCTGGCCGCCCAGGCAGACTTCGTGCTGGTGATTTACAACCCCAGATCGCGAGGCAGAACTCAACACCTTGCCCGGGCCATAAACATCGTGTCCCGGTACAGATCGACAAAAACTCCCGTGGGCATGGTGCGCAACGCGTATCGGACCGAGCAGGAAATTTTTCTCGGCTCTCTGGAATCCTTGCCTTTGGAACGGGTGGACATGCTCAGCATAGTTTTCATCGGCAACACGCAAACATCCTTTTCTGGAAATCGGATGCTCACACCCCGCGGATACAGGCTGAACGGACCTGATTCCATGATTTGACAAAATGCCTCGGGCCATGCGGAGACGTTATTTGCAAACAACCTTGACACCACAAAAACTCCTGCCATAATGAAACCACCCATGTGCTTTTTTACACAAACAGAAAAGGAGGTGAAACCCATGAAGAAGTCCATGATTCTGTCGCTGACCGTTGTGGCCCTGGTCCTGGCATTTGTGCTGCCGAATCTTTACGCCGTTGACGTCCCTGGAGATGACTACATGATTCCGAAGCCAGAGGGCGTGGAGATCAAGAACAAATCCTTGCCGTTCTCCCATAGCAAGCATGGCGAGTACGAATGCACCGAGTGCCATCACACCTGGGACGGCGCTGGTGAGATTCAGGCCTGTACCGCAGCCGGCTGCCACGATCTTTACGTTGCCGCAACGCCTGATGATCGCAAGGACATCAAGTTTTGGGAAAAGGCGTTCCATGATCAGTGTATCGGGTGCCATCGGGACCTGCGGAAGGAACAAAAACCCACTGGCCCTGTTGCCTGCACCGGCTGTCACCCCAAAGAATAATTTTTTTTGTTCACAAAAAACAAGAGGGATTGCGGGTACCCGCAGTCCCTCTTGTTTTTTGTGGACTTCGTGGTTTATGAAGATTCATGTCCCTTGATCATGCCCTTTCGGAGGCCAACCCAGACCAAGGAAAAGCCATGCCCAGCACCAAGGAAGAAATCGTCGAATTGACCGATGTAGTTGAGGAAGGCCATCCGGACCGCCCTAATCTTTCCCCGCAAAGCGCATCCCCAGAGGCAAACGAAGCCCTGGACGATATTGCCCTGGAAAAGGAAATCGATCAGATTTTCGCAGATCTCGGCGCTCCATCCTCCACCGACGAGGGATTTGAGCGTCCTGACAAAACCGCTGAAGATTCCCTGGATATGAAGGACCTTTTCGACACACCGGACTCAGACGTCAAGGTTCAAAAAGAAGAAATCCAGGCATCTCAGGAACAGCTGCCAGACACGGCTTCCGTGGAACCTTCCGAGCTTGAACACTCTGAAAGCGCATCCATGACCAGTGAACAAGAAGAGACCCTGAACCAAAACGAGGAAAACACCGCAGATCTCTTGGAACCTCATCCCATGAACGCGTCAGGTGTGTCGACGGCCCCGCCAGACAGCGTTTCTGAATTAACCGCTTCCCCTGCGCCCATGCAATCCGATCAGGCTGACTCCTTTATGGAACGCTTGGAAGCCATGGAAGTAAAGATCACGCAGATGGAAAATCTGGAACAGCTTTTTTTCGATCGTCTTGAAACCCGCTTGGAAAACCTTGTGGAGGAGATCGCCGGCAAACAAGAACAACAGTTGGCGACACTGCACCAGAGCATTCGATCCGAACTGAAGGATCAGGTGGAGCAAATGTTGCGCACCGCCGGAGAAGAAGCCGACCTTCGCCATCAGGAGACATTGGCGCAGGCTTTGGAAACACAGGCGGCTCAAGTGACCGCACTGGTGGATTCGCGGATCATGGAATTGCAACCCACAAATGAAGCCTTGGAACAGCCAATAACCCGGGATCAATTGCTCTCCGGGGTGCGGGAACAAACCATGGAACATTTGCGCCCCACAATTGATAATTTGCATTCAGAATGGGAAACAGAAAAAAACAGGCTCGCAGAATTCAAGGGGGCCCAGGCGACATTGCAAAAAGAAACACAAGACATGCGGGCCGAATGGCGCTCTTTCCAGGAACAAGTGAAAAACGAAAACCAAAACATCGCCGACTCCTTGCCCGTCCATTTTGAGCAGTTGCGCACCGACTTGCTTCGGGAGCTGCAAAAGGCAATACCCGGCGAGGCAGCCAAGGTTATCCGGGAAGAAATCCAGGCTTTGGCCCTGGAGAATGACTAGCCATCCTCCGGAAGATACTTGTCTTGGCCATTCCTTCTCTTTACTGGGGAAGATTGGCGGAGTAATTTATTAAAAAGTGGGGTGGCCTTCCGGTTACTCTGCTTTTCCCGCCCGGTTTTGATCATGGTGGTCAAGGCCATTTCCCCAGGGCGGGTTTTTTATTATTTTTTGCACATGGAGAATTGCACGTGGATCAGACCCAAAAGCAGGCCCTGCAGGTGACCAAGGAAATCGTGGTCAAATTCATTGAAACCAACCGTATTTCTCCGACCAATTTTCCTGACCTGTTCAAGGACATCTACCAAGCGGTGCTGCTAACCATCCGATGGGAGGAAAACAAAAACATCCAGGAAAATGGTTGCAAACCGGACTCCTCGGGTTAATCCTTGTTCGACGATTTGCACACAAGCCGTAAATTCCCTGCCCCCCGGGAAACTGAATGATAACCCAACAAGATGATCACAGCAGGCAGGTGTCCGGGCTTTTTCGTCGCATCGCCCCATGGTACGATTTTCTGAATCACCTGCTGAGCCTGGGCTGGGATATTGTATGGCGAAAACAACTTGTCCGCTGTGTGCGGATGCATCGTACAACCCGACTCTTGGACTTGGCTGCCGGCACCCTGGATGTTTCCCTGGAGGTTGTCAGGCAACACCCTTGTTGCTGTGTGCTGGCACTGGACTTTTCCCTGCCCATGCTGGCGCACGGCCAAAAAAAAATCAGGGCCACTAAACAGGCATCCATCGTGCCCGTGGTGGCAGACGGTCGTGCACTCCCCTTGCCGGACCATTGCGTGGACTGTGCAACCATTGCCTTTGGAATCCGTAACATTCTGCCCCGTCATGACGCCTACCGGGAGGTTCTCCGGGTACTGACCCCGGGGGGGCGCTTCTGTATTCTGGAGTTTGGGGCTGGTCGACGAAAAATCCTGCGTGGGATGTACAATGTTTATCTGAGTCGAATTTTGCCGTGGATTGGCCGGATCTTCTCCGGGGACCCCCGCGCCTATCGCTATCTGGCCAAGACTATCAAGGCCTTTCCCGATGCCCGGGCACTTTCCCGGGAACTGCTGGCGGCCGGTTTTTCAAGAGTTTACAGTTTTCCGCTTACAGCGGGGATTGTCCAGATCCATGTGGCGGAAAAAGGACGAATTCCTGCACAAAAAAACTCCCTGACACCCACTTGAGATTGATCACAAATAGCGTCCCAGAACCAAAAGGATAAGCCCCGAAAAAATTGCGGCCAAGCCGATTTTGCGTAATAAAGAAGGTGGACGTTCGGAAAGGAAACGCAAGAACCCCGGCATCTTTTCAGACCAGAGGAAGTAGGGTGTTCCTTCGAGAATCAACGCCAAGCCCAGAGCGCACAACAAAAGGTTCCAGTCAAAGGTCATCCATACAAAATACCCTTGATATCGTCATCTTGTCCAGATCCGCCCGATCATTCATCATGCCCCCCCACTTTCCTGCATCGTCTCCTCCACTGGTCATAGCCTCGGCAACGCCCATGGAAATGCGAGCGGCTTTTTCCCATTTGGGTCAGTCCATCACGGACAACAGCGACCATTTGCAAGCCAACATCCAAGGCCGGTCCATGCTGCTTCTGGTCACAGGCATCGGCCCCATTAACGCCGGCATTGCCTTGTCCGGCCTTTTGGGGGAATTTCCCAAACCCTTGGGGGTTCTTAACCTGGGTGTCGCCGGTTCTTTTAATCTTGAGGAACTGCCATTGGGACAACCTGTACTGGTGCACGAGGAAATATGGCCGGAATATGGTCTTGTGAAAAAAAACGGCATTGACCCCAAAGGTCTCGGGCTGCCGTTGGGTAAAATACATGGCCGCCCAGTCTGGGACCGACTGCCTTTGAAACCGCAAGCACATGCCCGGGCAATGGGGCTTGTCTTGCCCGATATTCCTCAAACCATCAGCCTTACAGTGGCTGGAGCAACCGGGACGGCTGATCGGGCAAATGCCCTGCGCCGAACGTATGGCGCAGCCATTGAAAACATGGAGGGATTCGCCTTGGCCTGGACCTGTGCCCGCCTGGGGATTCCATTTCTGGAAATCAGGACAATTTCCAACCTTGTGGGGTCCCGCGAGCAGGTACATTGGAATTTGCAGGGCGCTTTGCGCTTCCTTGGAAAAACAATTCAAGTCCTTATTCAGCCAAAACAAAAAACATGAGTTTCGCTGTGCGTCAGCTTATGCATTTGAGAGTAGCCATCTCCCCGTGTCCCAACGACACCTTCATTTGGGGGGGGTGGATCATGGGGCAGGTTCCTCCCATGCCAGACATCGTCTCCTCGTTTGTCTGGGCAGACGTGGAGGAACTGAATCAAGCCGCAAGCCAGATAAAGTACGACGTAATCAAGGTTTCCGCGGCCCAAGCCTTGCGGCTGCAAGACTCCTACGCCATCCTTTCCAGCGGCGGAGCCTTTGGCGTCAAACACGGTCCTAAACTCGTCTCCCTGAATCCCCGGACAATTCCGCGCACTATTGCGGTTCCTGGTTTGATGACCACTGCCACGACTCTTCTGCGCCGGGCCATGCCCGCGACGGTCGAATTGATTCCCATGCGTTACGACCTGATCGTCAACGCCGTGCAACAATTCCGGGTGGACGCCGGCCTGCTTATCCACGAAAGCGCCTTGCTACTGGACGAATATGGGATGCACTGCCTGCTGGACATGGGCCGGTGGTGGTCCGATCAGACCAATGGCCTGCCCCTGCCTCTAGGATGCATCCTGGGACGTCGGTCCTTGGCCACAAAAATCCTGGAACTCGTGGAACGTCAGATTCGGTCCAGTCTGGATCACGCCCAGGAACACCCGGAAAGCATTCGGCCTTTGATCAAAGCCATGGCCCAAGAGGTTGACGACCGCGTTCTGGATGCCCATATTCAGGCTTATGTCAACGAGATGAGTCGGAACATGGGACAGTGCGGACGTCAAGCGCTGGCGAAGCTGGAAGTGCTTATTTCGTCCTGCTGATTTTTTTGAAGACATTCGCAAAATCATGCCAAGCTTTCCCATCGTGAAACCTCGCCGCATTTTTTTGCACATTGCACATGGATACATTGACAGTGGCGCCAGGACCTGCCTACTTTTCTTTTTTTGTGTCGCGAGAGTGGCGGAACTGGTAGACGCACCAGACTTAGGATCTGGCGGCCTGGCTGTGGGGGTTCGACTCCCCCCTCTCGCACCAGCGGAAGGTATGCACCGACGCGAACACATAATGACAATAGTATGACAATAATCCCCAAGGAGGACCATCAAACATGAAATATGAAGTTCTTGAACCAAGCCCGATCAAGCGGATCGTGAAAGTTGCGGTACCCAAGGAAGAGATAAATGCCGCCTTGGCCGCCACGGTTGCTCTGCGCCGCAGAACAACCGAAATCAAGGGTTTTCGCAAGGGCAAGGTTCCTTCATCCATCGTGGAAAGCATGTTCAAAAAGCAGATCTACGAAGAAGCCGCCAACGACTTAATCAATTACCACATCAATGATATCATGAATGAGCTCCAGTTGACGCCGTTGTCGCGTATCGACGTGGATGCCGGCGACATTGTCAAGGATCAACCCTTTGAATACAGCTTCAACTTCGAGGTGGCTCCCGTATTCGAACTCCCTTCTTACGAGGGTCTTGCCGTGAACCTGGAACGGGCCCAGGCCAGTGAACCTGAAATCCAGCTTGTTCTGGATCGTATTCGGGACAATTTGGCTGAATTTACGACACTGGAAGAAGATCGACCAGCTTCGGGCACGGATGTAGTGGTTGTGAATTTTCAGGCCTTTGAGAATGGAGAACCGTTGTCTGACGTGAAAGCCGAAAATTTCCAACTCGCCTTGGGACAGGGGCAAGCCTTGCCTGAATTTGAAGCCATGATCCAAGGCATCAAGGCTGGGGACTCCACTGAATCAGAAATCACCTTTCCCGGCGATTTCCTGAACGAAGCCCTGGCTGGAAAAACAGTCCTGATGCGGATCACCTTGAAGGAAATCAAGGAGAAAAAATTGCCCGCCCTGGATGCCGAATTCGCCAAGAAGGCGGGCAACTTCGAATCCGTGGACAAACTTCGAGAAGCCATTCAAAAGTCCTATGTGGAGTCCAGAGCCCAGGTGAACAAATCCGCGGCCCAAAAAAAACTGTTGGATTCGCTCACCGCCCAAGTGAATTTTCCTTTGCCTGATTCCATGGTGGACGAACAAATCGACAGGATGATCATGGAACTGAAGGGACGACTGGAGCGCATGGGCAAACGGCTGGACGCACTGGGCAAAACTCCGCAAGAAATTCGGGATGAACATCGCCCGCAGGCCGAGTCCTTGGTCAAATCCCAGCTTTTTCTCTTGGCTGTAGCAACCAAGGAAAACATCCAGGTCTCACCCATGGAAATCGATGATTTTTTTCGGGATATGGCCAAAAAAACCAACCAGGATTTCCATGGCCTGAAGCACTTTCACGAACAGAACAACCTGATGAGCGCTGTCAAGGATCGAATTCTCGCGGACAAGGCCATGGAACATATCTACAGGTCCGCTGAAATCACCGAGATCGATCCTGTTGCTCCGGAAGCAAGGGAAAAGCAGGCACAAGAGGAGAAGGATCCCGCATCTTCCGAGTAAGTCGGTTTTTGCCGCGATCCACATGGCATGGAAACTGCTACCATGCCATGATGTTCAGCCATGTATGATAACAAGGAGTTCAACCCATGCCCATGGGCGTGCCAATAGTCATTGAAACCACGGGTCGAACAGAACGGGCCTATGACCTTTATTCCCGGTTGCTCAAGGATAGAATCATTGTTCTGGGATCGGCCGTAGACGATTATGTCTCCAATTTGATTTGCTCTCAACTTCTTTTTCTGGAGTCCGAGAACCCGGAAAAGGAAATCAACATGTATATCAATTCGCCGGGCGGTTCCGTGACCGCCGGTTTGGCCATATATGACACCATGCAGTACATCGCCGCTCCTGTGGCCACCTTGTGCCTCGGTCAGGCGGCCAGCATGGGGGCGCTCTTGTTGGCCGCCGGAGCCCCGGGGATGCGCTATGCCCTGCCCAACAGCCGAATCTTAATCCATCAACCCATGGGCGGTTTTCAGGGCCAAGCCACTGATATTGACATCCAGGCCCGGGAGATCATTCGTCTCAAGGAAAAGCTCTCCGAAATCCTGGCAACGCACACCGGCGCTGACCTGGAAAAAGTGCGCCACGACACAGAGCGGGATTATTTCATGAGTGCAAAAGAAGCCATTGATTACGGACTGATCGATAAGATACTCACATCCAGGTCAAAACTGGCGTCCCCTGAAAAATAGAGGTTTTATCCATGGCCAGAAGAAAATCCAGCACTTCAGAACTCTGTTGCTCTTTTTGCGGCAAAAATCAGGAACAGGTCCGCCGGCTGATTGCAGGGCCTGATGTATATATCTGCGACGAATGCGTCATCTTATGTGACGAGATCATTGCCCAAGACAGCATGAGCACGGAGGCCCAGGACGGCAGACTGCTTCCGCCTGTGGAATTGCACCGGCTTCTGGACGAATTCGTGATTGGTCAGGACCAAGCCAAAAAAATCTTATCCGTGGCTGTGCACAATCATTACAAACGTGTTTTTTACGCATCGCAGACATCCGACGGCGTGGAACTGGATAAAAGCAACATCCTGCTGATCGGTCCCACCGGATCCGGCAAAACCTTGATGGCAAAAACCCTGGCTCGAATCCTCAAAGTGCCCTTTGCCATTGCCGATGCCACCACTCTGACCGAGGCCGGCTATGTGGGCGAGGATGTGGAAAACATTCTGGTTCAATTGCTCCAGAATGCCGAATTCGATCTGGAAGCCGCATCCAAGGGCATCATCTATATTGATGAAATTGACAAGATCGCCCGAAGAGCGGACAGCCCGTCCATCACCCGCGATGTCTCCGGAGAAGGCGTGCAACAGGCCCTGCTGAAAATCATCGAGGGCACGGAGGCGAACATCCCGCCTAAAGGGGGCCGTAAGCATCCGCAGCAGGAATACATCCGACTGAACACTTCCAACATCCTGTTCATCGTCGGCGGGGCGTTCATTGGCCTGGAGCAGATTATCCAGCAACGCGTGCAGGGCAAGTCCATGGGATTCGGCGTCACCCTGACCTCGAACCGCGACCAGGAAACCCCTGCGCTTTTGAACCAGGTTCAGCCAACGGACCTGATCAAATTCGGCTTCATTCCAGAACTGGTCGGACGTCTGCCCATTCTTGCCACGCTTAAGGATCTCGAGGAAGATGATCTTGTCCGCATATTAACCGAACCCAAAAACTCCCTGGTCAAACAGTACCAGAAACTCTTCGAAATGGAGGGTGTCCGCCTGCGCTTCACACAGGACGCACTGCGGGCCATCTCCCGTCAGTCTGTCTTGCGCAAGACCGGAGCCAGAGGGTTGCGCAGCGTCCTGGAAAACATCATGCTGGATATTTCCTACCGCCTGCCATCCCTAAGCGGAGTGAAGGAATGCGTGGTCAACAAGTCCGTGGTTGAAAACGAAGTCGAGCCTTTGCTGATCTATGAGCAAGAGGTGAAAACGGCCTGAGCCTTTCACCAAGGCCGAGTTATCAAAGTCTGCATTGCAGACCGCGAGTCTCTAATGGCTGTCTTGCCGTGCAACCAGGGAATATTCTTGTTTTTTCGTCCCATTGACATATGTCGGCCATTGCTTATTTTTACAGATAAGCGCTCTCCAGCATAGTTACCGCCGGGGAGGGACTTTGTTTTTTCGGCTTCATGGCTCAGCCAAGAAAAAATCTGACAGAAAAACAAATCCATATCTGCGGACAAGGCATGAAAATAAAGCAAACAATTCCAATATCATACAAAAAGAAACAAAAATATGCGGGCGATTCACCTCCCCCGCTGCAAGTTATGAGTTATGCTTTTCAGCATTATTCCAAATGCGCTGGCAAGCCCATGCAGTGCCACTGCCCTGGTGAAGGAGCACAATCATGAGCGAATATAATCCTAAAGAGCCCCCAAAAGAACCTGCCATGACAATGTTGGAAAGAAGCCTGCCGATGATGTCCCTGCGGGAAGTAGTCATGTTCCCGAGGTCCATTGTTCCCTTGTTTGTCGGCAGAGATACCTCCATCAAAGCCATTGAACAATCCTTGAACAGCTTTGAACGGCAGATTTTTCTCGTGACCCAAAAAAATCCGGAAGTTGAAGAGCCCGGCCCAGATGATCTCTATGCCATGGGAACGGTCAGCCGCATCCTGCAGCTTTTGCGATTGCCCGACGGCACCATAAAGGTGCTCTTTGAAGGCCTGTACAGAGCCCATTGGTCCAACGAGTACGGCATACGGGAACACGTCAAGGGGTGCCCCATGGTGCAGGTGCAAGGGGTGAAGTCGAAGGATTGCAAATCCCCTGAAGCCCATGCCTTGATCCGGGCAGTAAACGAATCGTTGCAGGAATATGCGAAGATCAACAAAAAAATGGCGCCGGAGACTATGGCGGCCATCACTTCTCTGCAATACCCAGGGCGCATGGCGGACAGCCTGATGCCCCATCTTAAGGCTCCGTTCACGGAAAAACAGGCGGTTCTTGAAGAACCCGACCCTTTTGTCCGTCTGGAAAATACTTATGAGCTTCTGCTCAAGGAAATCGAAATTTTTTCTTTGGAAAAACAGCTCAAAACCAGAGTTAAAGAACAGATGGAGCGCAACCATAAAGATTTCTATCTCAACGAACAATTAAAGGCCATTCACAAGGAAATGGGCCGGGATGAGGAACCCGGCGAAGAAATCGACGAACTGGCCAAGCAGCTTGAGAGCAAGGACCTCCCTGACGATGCCAGAGAAAAATGTGCAAAGGAAATCAAAAAGCTACGCCAAATGCCGCCTTCGTCAGCCGAATTCACCGTGGTGCGCAATTATGTCGACTGGATTTTGGCCCTGCCTTGGAACACCATCCAGTCGACGACTCTTGATCTGAAGAAAGCCCAAGCCATCCTGGACGAAGATCATTTCGCCCTGGAAAAGCCTAAGGAACGCATTCTGGAATACCTGGCCGTGCAAAGCCTGGTAGAAAAACTCAAAGGCCCGATCCTGTGTCTTGTCGGACCGCCTGGCGTGGGTAAAACCTCCCTGGCCAAATCCGTGGCCAGGGCCATGGGCCGAGAATTCCTGCGCATATCCCTTGGGGGAGTGCGCGACGAGGCGGAAATTCGTGGTCATCGCCGGACGTATGTGGGTGCCTTGCCTGGCAAAATCATTCAGTCATTGCGCCGGGTGAAGCATAATAATCCGGTATTTTGTCTCGACGAAGTGGACAAAATGAGCACGGATTTCCGGGGCGATCCCTCCTCGGCTCTTCTGGAAGTGCTGGACCCGGAACAGAACTACTCTTTCAACGATCATTACCTGGACCTGGATTACGACCTCTCCAAAATTTTTTTCATAACAACGGCCAACACCCTGCATTCCATCCCCATACCACTTCAGGATCGCATGGAAATCATCCGCCTGCCGGGCTATCTGGAAGTGGAAAAAATGAAGATCGCCAAGAATTTCTTGCTCCCCAAACTCTTAAGCCAGCATGGTCTGCAGGATGCGGATCTGAACTTTTCCGACGGCTCGATCCTCGAAGTCATACGTCGCTATACACGGGAAGCCGGGGTGCGCAATTTGGAACGGGAAATGGCCTCCATCTGCCGCAAGGTGGCTCGCAAAATAGTGGAGGAAGGCCGCTCAGACAAGGCGGTGGCCGTGCATAAGACCGGGGTGGCATACTATTTGGGCGCAACAAAATACCGTTACGGAGAACGCGAGGAGAACCCTTTGCCCGGAGTAGCCACCGGCCTGGCCTGGACGGAAATGGGCGGCGAACTGCTTCTGGTGGAAGTCTCCCTCATGCCCGGCACGGGCAAGGTGGAAATCACGGGCAAGCTCGGCGACGTGATGCAGGAATCAGCCAAGGCCGCATTCAGTTATGTCCGTTCCCGATCCGAACTGTTCGGCCTGAAATCGGACTTTTACAAGGAAATCGACATCCACATCCACGTTCCAGAAGGCGCCACGCCAAAAGATGGTCCATCAGCGGGCATCACCCTGGCAACCAGCCTGACTTCGGCTATCTTGAACATGCCGGTATGCAACGACCTGGCCATGACCGGTGAAATCACGTTGCGCGGCCGGGTTTTGCCCATCGGCGGAGTACGGGAAAAATTGCTGGCTGCCCATCGTGGTCTCATCTCCAGGGTGATCATTCCCGCAGAAAATGCCAAGGATCTCAAGGAAGTTCCCGCCAGCATCCTGAAGGACCTGGAAATCATCACCGTTGATCACATGGACGATGTGCTCTGTCGGGCGCTCAACGCCAGTGTCCGGGAGGACATCTTTTGCGTCCAAACAGGCGAATTGACGCCCCTCTCCCGGCGGCTGTTCAAAGAGGAATTCCAGCCGCGCACCCACTGACGGCCGTCAACATCACCTCGAGCCGGTCGAACAAAGCTTTCGCCAGCGCAACAGTCCCTGAATCACCACATCCAGAGGCCGCCCCAGCAGAAAGTCCAGCTCTTCCGGATCAAGGAGATCGCGCTCCACGAGCACGGCGCGCAGGGCCGAATCGAAAGATCGGGCCTCCTGTAGCGCCATCCGGGCTTGGGCAGTGCCTAGGTCCAGCCATTCCAGCAGTCTCGGACAACCGCACCGCGCTTCGTGTTCAAGGATCAGCTCGTCCAGGGCGCATTGTTCCTCAATCAAGTCCCTTCTGCTCAGCCGCGGTTGCCGCAAGGCATTTTCCAGCTCTGCAGTGTCCCAGCACTTCAGGGCTCGACATTCCAGGGCCCTGTGCACATACAGCCTGCAGGACGACTTTCTCGGCTCATAGAAAATGCAGGCGCTTTCTCCGACGATTGGTCGAATCTTCAGACATTCCTTTTGCAGAAGCCTCACCTCTCCGCGTATCTGGTCGTGCATCGGCTCCCCGACCCTGTAGGTGCAGAGGTCCCTTGTGGACAGGACCCCGCTTTGCACGAGCGGCAAGTCCTCGAAATGCAAAGCCGGCCCCCCCTTGCTGCAACAGGTTCCGCAACGGCGGCAGCCTGTCGTGGGAATTGATGACCTGGCGGGCATGTCTGTTAAACCTGATCCATTTTGCCCAGGACAACGTAAATATTGTCTTCGCTCCCGGAGTTGATGGCCTCATTGACAAGGAGGTCCACGTTTACCGGCAAACTTTTGGAAGAATCCAGCACGACGATCATCCGTTCGAGATGGACATAATCGTGAAGGCTGTCGGTGGTCACGAGCAGAACGTCTCCTTGCTCAAGGAAAAAACTCCCACAATCCCCGGCTGAACAGCGGGTGTGCCAACGCATTGATCAAGACGGCTACGCAAGGGATGCTCCAATGCTTCTTCCGGAGTCATCTCCCCGGCGTCAATCAAATCCTGGAGAAATCGATGGTCCCTGGTGACCTGTTCCGTGGCCATGTCATGCTTCATCATCTTGATGGCAACAGGCTTTTTCAGCAGCCTGTGCAGGCCCCGATAGACGATTCTCCAGCCGCCCCTGCCGATCTTTTTGCTGAGCAAATACTTGCCGATGGTCCGATCCCCGACGAAAACGCTGCTGTCAAAACGGTTGGACATGATCCCCGTCAAGAACAGCCTCAAGTCCGGGTGGGATTCAGCAAGAGCGTCAAACTGCCTGCCTGCGAGTTTCCAGAGGACCATGTCGGTTTTCGCGTCAACATTGGCCGCGCGCGGTTCGCCCGTGAGCACAGCCATCTCGCCGACCACGTCGCCCTGCCTGAGTTTGGCGATTTGGCATGTTCCAACCTCCCTGTTTCATCGTAAGGTCGCAGTGGTTCGAAGACAGCGGGAACTGCTCAGCAACAAATGATGCCAATCAAAGAGAAAACTACCCATGAACCCGGATTCAGACAGGAACAGGGCTAAAACATGGCACCCAACCACTTCCCGGTACTGTTTCAAATATTTCCCGAATGGTTGCGCTTTGGTAAAGCCAATGAATCAGGTCGAGGTCTCCTGATATTTTGCTTGAATAGCCCCGATAACGTCCAGGATGGATAAAAAGGCGTCGACCACAATGGGATCAAACTGCTTGCCGGACTCGCAGCGGAGGAATTCAACGGCCCTGTCCAGGGGCCACGGCTCCTTATAGGCCCTCTTGGAGGTCAGGGCGTCGAAAACATCGGCCAAAGCGACGATTCTGGCAGACAAGGGGATGTCTTCCCCTTTCAACACCCCGACCGTCTGAGCATCGAGACTCCCAACATCGGAGATGCGACCCGGATATCCGTTGCCGTCAAAACGCTGATGATGGTTCAAGGCTATGGTGCCGGCCAGGATGTCCAGTTCGGATGTTGCATTGCGAAAAAGATGTCCGCCATAAAGCGTGTGGCGCTTCATGATCACATACTCCGCAGACGTCAGTCTGCCGGGTTTCTTCAAAATGGCGTCCGAAATCCCCACTTTGCCGACATCGTGAAGCATTGCGGCCAAACGAATCAAATCCTTCCTGCGCTTGATTTCCGAGGCCTCCAGACCGCTGCCTTGAGCGATCCGATGATAAATTTCAGCGGAATAGGCTCCAACCCTCTCGACGTGCGGACCCGTTTCCGCCGGATCTCGCAATTCGGACATCCGTATGCTGCGCAGTATCAACTCATTGTTGGTCATGCCCGTCTCAATGCATGCCGCGGCGTGATTGCTCAGCAGGCTGACCATGGAAACGCATCCGGGGGAAAAGGGTTTTGAACTGCCGTGTTCGTCAAGAGCGTTGATCAGTTGGAGCACGGCGCAGACATGACCCTGGAAGTTGATCAAGGGCAAAGAAAGAATGGACTTGGTAAGGTACCCGGTTAGCTTGTCAAACGCGGGATTAAAGCAAAATGGATAAGATGGATCAATGGTGTAGACATCGTCGATAACAAGTGTTTTGCCACGATTGGCGGTGTAGCCGGCAATGGAATAATCGTCCACGGGCAGAGTTGATTTATGGTAGATATGCTTGTCAATGCCTTGTGCGTCGAACAGAGAATCATTGTGGACAATACTGAAAACCAGATGATCGCCCTTGACGAGAAAGATGGAACCGGCCTCAGCACGGCAGAGCTTGCGGGCTTCCAGCAGTATGCGATCCAGGATGGCGTCCATTCCGCGCAATTCACGCAATCTGCTGAAAATACTCAAAATATCTTGCAGGCTGTCCTGATATTTTTCCCGGCACTGATCAATACGCATCGGACGCCTCGATGAAAGAGGACATGCGAAAACTATTTGAAATATCTTAAAAAATAAACAAATTCCCTGCCGAGAACACCGTGCTGATGATTTATTTCAGCTCTACAGTTATGATTATTGAATAACACAGTCCATGGTCCAAGGCCATCACTTTTTTTTCTCTCTCCCATCATTCCCACTACGGCAAGACCTTGAGCACGTATGCCTCTTCCCGTTGCAGGTAGGTTCTGACCAAAACCGAAAGATCTTCCGTCGTGATATGACGGGCCTGTTCCAAAAGATGCAGTTCGTGATCCATGTCCAGACCGCTGGACACAGCGTCCGAGGCTTCTTGAGCCCGAGCCATGAGAGGCTGACGCTCCCGATGATAGTCCCCCCAAAGCAGGTTTTGGGCCCGGTTGAGCTCGGTCTCGGACAAAGGATCTTTACTCAGCCGCAACGTCGCGGCCTGAAACCCATCCAAAGCCTGGTCCACAAGATCCGGTGATGTGGCAATGTAAAAGGCCAAAAAACCCGCCAGGGAGTCCTGCCACAAAAAAGCGGATACGGCATAGGCCAACCCCTGGGCATCCCGCAGGTCCTGGAAAAGCACGCCTGACTGTCCGGCCAGAACCTCCCGCAGCACTCGCAACCCGGCAGTATCTTTATGATCCAGTCCCGGAACGGGAAAGACCATTAACATGTGGGCCTGATTGCGATCCACCAAGCGTAGGATCTCTTCCCTGTCCTGATTCCAGACCGGGACCGGAAGAACGATCGCAGGACTGGCGTCACTGGCCGCGATGCGTTGGGCCAAGTCAATGATCTCCTGCCGGTTAAAGTCGCCGCAAACCGAAAGCACCCAGGGCATGTCCTTTTGCCGCTTCCAAAATGCGAACACCTGCTCCCTGGAATACGTCTCTATGATCTCGGGATCGCCAGCGCGTTGATATCCGTACGGGTGATCGGGAAACAAGAAAGGGAAAATGCGCCGGAAGGCCAATCCTACAGGATGATCCTCCGATCGGACGATGGATGAAATCTGTTCCTGCTTGCCCCGCGCCAATTCCTCAAGCGCCCAGGAGGGCTCCTCGATCATCTCCAGGAGAAAAGACAGCATGTCCTGCTCGAAGCGGGCGGGGAAATGCGCACTCAAGGAAAACTTTTCCAACTTCGCACCCGCCGCCACCCGCGCGGCCCTGTCCGCCAGGAACTCTTGGATTTCCAGGGAACTTCTCCGGATTGTTCCCTTTGTCCACACCCGGGCCGTCAATTCGGACAACCCTTGCTCTTCGGGGGTGAGCAGGAGATCCCCTCCGGACCAGGTGAAGTTCAAGGCAATGTAAGGCAGGAAGGGATCCGGCAAGAGCACCAGCGTCCTGTCCGGGGCAAGACGGATGATCTCTTGTTGTGTCGCCGCCGCTGTTTCTGCCTGCAGACCTTGCGCATAAACCTCCCTCCGTGGCCAGTGTTCATTCAGCCAAGCTGTCATCTCGACGCCGTCCAAGACTGCAGGTTCAGGTGTGTACACGGCCCCGACCAAGCCGTCCGGCCGAATATACTCCTTAATCAAATCATCAATTTGCGTCTTGTTCATGTGTCTGACCACGTACAGGTAGCGTTGCTCAGCGGCCAGGGACTGTTCATGAAACTGGAAGTACCCGAGTTTATTCGCCAGACCGGGAATGGTTTCCTTGGCCTGAAAAAGACTGTCCTCCAAGTTCAATTTGGCCCGTTCCAAAGCTTCCGGAGTAAAGGAGTCCCCATTCAGGTTCGCCAGAACGTCAATCAGGCCTCTCCACAGGCGCGGCATATTCGCCGGATCTAATTGGGCCTGAATGGAGAGCATCCCTCCCCGCTCAAGGGATGTGGCCGAGGCTGATATGGCATCCACAATGCCCTGATCATGTTTGAACGTCCGATACAACAGAGATGTTTTGTCCCCACCCAACATCTGAGCCAGCACATCAAGTCCGACGCTTTGAATCGATCTCAAGCCGGGGATTGGCAGAGCCATGGCGAAGTGAACCTTGCGCCACGGTCCCTGTTCTATGATGAGCTGTGGAACGCCGCCTGACGGCATGACGTGCAGGGGCGCTTTCGGTTCAATGAGTTCCTGATTGTCCAAATCACCGAATAGCCGTTGGATCTGATCCACTACTTCCTCGTAACGAACATTGCCGCAGACCACCAGGAGCATGGCGTTGGGCTGATAATTGCGGTGGATGTACTCCAGAATGTCTTCACGGCTGATGTTTTGTACTGTTTCTCGAAAACCAATGATTGGCCGACCGTAAGGAATCCCGGGCCATAGGGCTTTCTGTACGGCTTCGAATAAACGGCGCTGGGGCTGGTCCTGACCCTGATCCAACTCGGAGAGAATCACTTGCCGCTCGGATTCCAGCTCCCCAGGATCAATGGTTGCCTGAAAGATCATGTCCTGGAGCACCTCCAAGGCCAATATCCAATGTTCGTCGGGCACGTCCATGATGTACATGGTGGCGTCAAACCCCGTGGCCGCGTTGAGTTCCCCGCCAACACCCTCTATGTCCGCAGCCACCTCTCCCGGGCCTCGCGTGGCCGTTCCCTTGAAGACCATATGCTCCAGCATGTGGCTGATTCCAGCCTGTTCAGGGAGTTCGTGCGCCGATCCGGCACGAACGAACAAACGAATGGAAACCAGCGGAAAGCGTCGGTCCTCATGGACAAGCAAGGTCAAGCCGTTGGGCAAGACCGTGACCTGGGCCGCGCGGGCAGCAACAAAATCAGCCATGACCATGCATAAAGCTCCTGGCAAAAGGGTGAATGCAGCGAGAAAAAACATGCTGATTTTCCTCATTTCATGTCTCCTCAAAACTCCGGATCTTGGTCAACCGGGCCTGGTCGAAACTTAGGCCTGGCGTGACCGCTTGAACTGCTGCCCAGGGGTTCAGATACTCCTCCCTGAAATCAAAAATAAGCCGCAAACGGCGTTGCCCCAAAAACCGGATATCCCTGAACAGCCCGCGTATATTTATTTGCCGTGCACCGCGTTTGGTCTTCTTATGAAAATCAACCATGTTGGCGGCGCAAAATGAGCGCCAATTCTCCTGCCACTGCGTTGCTCTTTGACCAGTAACGAAATACTGCAGGAGATATTCTTCGTAGCTTGGCTGTGCTGCACGGGATCCGGATGGAACCGCGGCCACGTCAAGGAGTTCCAACCCAAGGGGTGTCTGCTCGCCGAGAGCACGGAACACCTCGGCTGCGTTCCAGACCTGACGCAGCACCACGACCATTTCTTCACGCACGCTGCCCACGCCCACAGGCAGAGCCCGGCCAAAGGACATCCTGGGCATGGGATGAAAGCCCTGGGAAAAACTGATGGGCATTCCGGCCCGGCGCATGGCCCGCTCAAACAGCTTGGTTAGTTCCAGCTGGCTGAAATATACGGCAGGACCGAGTTTTCGATAGGCCACGCGAAGGGTCACAGCCTTGAACGCCAGGTTGTCCTCCGAAGTATCGGCCGGATCCAACGCTTTGGATCGTTCATGATCCCTTTTTGGATACTGGCTGAGCCTGGGTCGGATGTCCAGTGAGGCCTGCTCCTTGAGGGCTGTGGGCACGCCGGTGGTTGTACATACGCCGCAGCCCATGCATTGCCCCTTCCGACAGTCCGGCGTGGTCTGCATTGCTAAGGCCAGACGCCGCTCCCGGAGCAAAAACTCCCGGCGCACACCGCTGAAAATGTGATCCCAGGGCAGGGGGCCATCCGGGTCTCTGGGACGCAAATATCGCTCCGGTTCCAACCCACACTCGCGAAAGGCCTCCAGCCACAAGGGCAGCTCCAAGGAATCGGACCAGCTCGAAAACATCGCACCCTTGTCGCAGGCACGCTCCACCACTTCGGCCAGAGCCCTGTCGCCGCGGGAAAAAACGCCCTCCAAGAAGCTCATCTCCGGCATGTGCCAGCGTATGGACAAATGTTTGTGCGGCCTGAACAAGTCTTTCAGTCGGTTGAGTCGATGGCCGGTCTCTTCCAGGGACATCTGTCCCTCCCACTGGAAAGGCGTATGCGGCTTGGGTACAAAAGGCGAGATGGCCGCTGTGATCTGCAGGCGCTTGGCCTTTGCCCCGGCTGTGGCCGCCACCTTGAGACATAAATCCACAATGGCTAGCAAGTCTTCGTCGGTTTCCGTGGGCAGGCCGATCATGAAGTAGAGCTTCACGGAGGACCAGCCCCGGTCGAACAATTCGGAAGTGTGGTTCAGCAGGGCTTCTTCAGTGATGTTCTTGTTGATCACGTCCCGTAGCCGTTGGCTGCCAGCCTCAGGTGCCAAGGTGATCCCGGTGCGCCGGATCGTGGCAATGCGATCCAGGATCTGGCCGCTGACCGATCCCACACGCAACGAAGGCAGGGAGATTGAAACCTGCCGCTGTCGGCACAAGTGAAAACTGTCGGCAAAAAGTTCCTCTAGGCATGAATAGTCCCCTGTACTCAAGGAGAGAAAGGAAAGCTCGTCAAACCCGGTTTGTTCCAGGCCGTGACTGGTAATGACCTCCAGGGCGTCCAGACTGCGTTCTCGCACCGGGCGATAAATCATCCCGGCCTGGCAGAACCGGCACCCCCGGGTGCATCCCCTGGCGATCTCAATGCTCAAACGGTCATGCACCACCGGCCCAAAGGGCACCACCTGTTCAGAAGGAAACGCAACCTGATTCAAGTCCGTGACAATCCGCTTTTCCACCAAAGCATAATCCGCAAAAACTGGCCGCACGGACTGGGTTGATCCTGCAACGAAAAAAGCCGGCACGTAACAGCCGGTGATCCGGCTGATGGCACGCAGGAGCTCCTCCCTGGAGCGACCTTCGTTCTTGCATGTTCCAGCCACTTCCAAAAGTTCCGGCAGAACTTCTTCTCCATCCCCTGCCACCAGGACATCAAAAAATGGGGCCATAGGCTCGGCGTTGAAAACCACGCCCCCTCCCCCGATGATCAGCGGATCGCCGCAGTCGCGCAGGGCTGCACGACGGGCAATGCCTGCCAAATCGAGCATGTAGAGCACATTGGAATAGCACAATTCGTGGGTCAGGCTGAAGGCCACAACATCCAACTTGCGCAACGGAGTGCCGGACTCCAGGGTGCCCAAGAACGTGCCCGAGTCCCGCAGCACCTGAGAAGCCTCCCGCGGCGGGGCAAAAACACGCTCAGCCCAAAACCGTGGATGGGCGTTGACCTGGTGGTAAAGAATCCGTCCCCCCAGGTAGGACATGCCCACCTCGTAAAGGTCCGGAAAGGCCAAACCCACGCGCACCAGCACCTCGGCTGGATTCTTGTGCACGGAATTGGGCTCTGTGCCCAGATATTGGCTGGGTCGAGGCAGCAGTGGGAGCAGATGATGCATGACGGAATTGGGGGAGGGGACTCAGCGGTTCAAAATTTTACAAAAGTGCAAGACTCCCAACTCCTGTCGCCGTTCGCCATGCCGACATCGAGAAAAAATAACGGCAGTGGCAAAACGAATTAAACAACAATGCAGAACTTTTCCATAACCTTATCAAAAAACAAAAGGCGGCGGTGAGTAGTTCCCCGCCGCCCCTGCGCTGTCTCCAATGGACGCAACCCTATTTTTTGATCAAGGAAATTCCCGGGCCAGCGGCCTTGCCAGCGGCACCCGCCATGTTCTGCAAGCGACGCAGGTCCTCCGGCGTGGACAAGGTAAGATTGCTTGCGGCTTCCATGTATTTTGTTTTGAGTTCCTCCGGAAATGCCTTGTAGACGTAGATCACGTGATCCAGGGAAATTTCCCCGGTAATCTCATTCTCAAAAGGATACCCAAAGGGCAGCAACATCATCTGCACCCCGCCGCTTTGCGTCGGAAGAGTCTGAATCACTGCAATATCCTTGATCTTACGCTCCCCTTCATCCCATTTGCCCAGTGCCAGATCGCCGGTAATCAGTTTCACAAGACGAATGTCATATGCCATGGTTTCCACTCCTTCCCAAAAAGTGATCAAAACAATAAAAAATATGTCCTGCAACAAGTCGTGTCAAGGATCAATAGACAGAACCAATTGCTTCAAAAATTAAAAAAATGCGTCCCCATGCGGCTGGTGAAAAAAGTTGGGCTCAGGCCGACCTGCTGTCTCCGGATAAGGCAAACACTGCGGTCAAAAACGTGCTCATGAAAATAATGACGCCCAGGATCATGAACCCCAGTGAGAAAAGCCCTTGATCCCCGAACAGGCCAAGGCCGGCCGGGATGGCTCCTCCACCGGTCAAGACGGCCAGGGGAACGATCAGGGAAATGGCCATGGGGCGGCTTTTTGCCGGAAAAACACTGGACAATACAGCAAAGCCCGCCGGGAAGAAACAGCCTCCCATGGTTGGTTGAACCAGAACTGCGAGGATGACCCATCCCCCCGGAAGCCATCCATAGGAAAGGGTCGCCAAACCGGTCAGCGCGACAAAAATGCGCAAGGCGCGCACCGGACCGAGTCGATCCACAATCATTCCCGCCCAAAAAACCAAAAAAATGCCCGAAATGCGGGAAGCCGCAAGCAGATAATTGACCCAGTCAGGCTCCATGCCTTTGGAACTGACAAGATACAACGGTGTCTGGGAATAGACACCCTGGGTGGCTCCGATGGCCAGAGCAAAAAAAACCGCCAAAACCCAAAACTCCTTTCGGCCGAGAGTCTTTAGGTAAAGTTTGGGTTGTGGCGCAAGGCTCTTTTCCCGCCCGCATGAACAAAATCGCAAGAAAAAAAAGATGGCCACCAGAGCAAGCCCAGCCACTCCGGCCAAGGCCATGCGCCAATTCAACCCGACGCTGATCATCAGTTCGGCAATCAGGGGCGCAGCCACAAAACTGATGTTCGGCGCAAGCTCATGAATGGCGATGGCTTTGCCCCAATTGCTCGGAGGAACCAGGGAGGTAAGCACGGCAAAGCCAGAGGGGAAATACAACCCTCCGAAAAGACCTATCACCAAAAGACTGGAACGCAACCAAAGCGAATTGGGGCTCAAGGTAGGATGAGAAGGCTGGCCCACCTGACGAGCTATGAGTAATGTCATGCTCAAGTGTTCAACGCAGTCTATGCTGCAAACAAAGGAGGGCCAGCCATGAAAACCTTATTCAAATTTTCACTTGGTGTCGACCTTGGCGACAAGCAAAGCGCGGTTTGTGTTATTGATTCAACCGGAGAGATTGTGGAGAGGTTGCAAGTGACCACATCCATGAAAGCCTTCAAAAAGTATTTCTCATCATATGCCGGGCAGTTGATTGCGATTGAAAACGGCACGCACTCTCCCTGGGCCAGCCGTCTGCTGGAGGGGTTGGGATGTCAGGTCCTGGTGGGCAATGCCCGCAAGCTCCCATCCATCTGGCGCAGTCCCATCAAGACGGATTTTCGGGATGCCGAGATGCTGGCCAGGATAGCCAGATTTGATCCCAAGCTTTTGTATCCGATCTTTCACCGCGACGAGCATGCCCAGGCGGATTTGGCGATCATCAAGGCCAGAGACATGCTGATTCAAGCCAGGTCCGGACTGATCAACCATGTGCGCGGCGCCGTGAAGTCGATGGGGTGCCGCATTCCCGCATGCAGCGCGGAGGCGTTTCACAAACGGGCAAAAGATCATGTGCCG
>OMKS01000078.1_pt1 | contig 77912 bp, 65 predicted proteins | sample 1674721 | NCBI WGS metagenome assembly OMKS01 (sample SAMN06264996, study PRJEB25208) | sediment metagenome | isolation source: hot spring sediment | place: USA: California | collected 2014-09-02 | reverse complement strand
CGAAGTGGATCCGGTGACATTTCTTTCCTATACAACGGGGATTCTCGGGCAGAGGCTTGTGAGAAAACTATGTCCCCACTGCATTGAAGAATACGATCCAGATCCCGGAATGATCAGCCACTACTTCGGAACGATGCCGGATGATGTCCCCTTCCTGAGGGGGCGGGGCTGCAGCATGTGCAACTATGAAGGCTACAAGGGGCGAACGGTATTGGCCGAACTCTGGACCATAACAGAGGAGGAGCTTTCAAAAGTCAACAACATTGGAAACGCATACGAGGTGCGGACAAATGCCATTGCAGGCGGACTTTATTCTTTTTATCTGGATGGGATAAAGAAACTGCAGAATCGAGAGACGACGCTTGAACAACTTGTAAAAACCGTTCCGAACATAGAAAAAGAAAGGGATATGCATAAGTCCAGGATGTATAGGAAAACAGCGAGCGCCATTCAGCGACTGGAACGTTACAGAGTGGGCCGCTGAGAACCCGTGGAAAACTCTTCTATGCGGCAGTTCCCGCAACGATTATTGCTGCGTCCCGTGCATTCCGGCACAACCGCATCGGCCCCCTCAATACGTTATGGCGACCCCTCTTTCGGCTCCAGCGCCGTCCGAACCTCCCGGGCCAGTTGCTCCAGCCGAAAAGGTTTCTGGAGAAAACCGTTGCAGCCCTTTTCAAGTATCTGCCGTGCCTTGCCGTCGACGCTGTAACCGCTGGAAGGGAGCACCTTCTGCGTCGGATCGATCTCCCTCAGGCGGTCGAAGGCTTCGCCTCCCGATATGCCGGGCATGATCATATCGAGAATTACCAGGTCGATTTCGTCCTTTTTCTCATGATAAACGGCGACCCCCTCCTGACCGCTTCCCGCACAATAGACCCGGTATCCCAGTGATTGGAGCATCGCTCTTGCGACATCAAGGACCATGACCTCGTCATCAATCAAGAGAATCGTCTCGGTTCCTCCGGAACATTCCCCATTAACGGCGTCTTCCCTGACTACAGTCTTCTCCGTCGTCGGCAGGTAGATCTCAAAGGTCGTTCCCTGTCCGGGTTCGCTGGTCACATCGATCATTCCCCCATGCCCCTTGATGATTCCATACACCGTGGCCAGCCCCAGGCCCGTCCCCCGTCCCATTCCCTTCGTCGTGAAAAAAGGATCGAATATCTGTTCACGGGTCTGTGCGTCCATCCCCATGCCCGTGTCGCTGACGGTTATCTTGACATACTTTCCCTGAGCGAGGGGGTGTGTCTCTTTATTTCGGACGTGATGATTGGCCGTTTCCAGGAAGATCTCGCCGCCCCCGGGCATGGCCTGCCAGGCATTCACGAAGAGGTTCATGAAGACCTGCCCCATCTGGGTCCGGTCAGCCTCCACGATCCAGAGATTATTATTCAGCTTTTTGTGGATGCTGATTTCCTTTTTGGTTCTCCCGAACATGCCGGAGGTTGTTTCAATGACATCGTTCAGGTCCGTCGGCTTTAACTCATACCGGCCGCCCCGGGCAAATCCCAGGAGCTGCCCCGTCAGATCGGCGCCGTTCCGTATCTGCTCCTCGATTTGCTTCAGCCGGATATAGTGGGGATGGGAGGGATCGAGATCGAGCATCATCAGGGAGGCATGACCCTGTATTCCCATGAGCAGGTTATTGAAATCATGTGCAATGCCACCGGCGAGGGTGCCGATGGACTCCAGCTTCTGGGATCGATTGAGCTGCTCCTTCAGTTTTTCTCTTTCTTCCTCGGCATGCTTTCTTTCCGTTATGTCTCTTGATACGCCGTGTATACCGGCAGGGTTGCCGTTACAATCACGCATCAGACTCACAACGCTCTCCATCCAGACGGTGCGGCCGTCTTTATGATAGTACTCCGTTTCTATGGTTACGAACCGTCCGGGATCGGCACCCCCCTCTTTTTCAATTTCCAATTCTCGGGCGAGGAGATCCATCGCTCTCTCGTATGACTCCGGTGTCATTGTTTGTTCAACATCCTGAATGATTCTCTCCTCGGGTGTAAATCCGAGAATTTTCGCGATGGAGGGACTTACATAGGTAGTTTTCAAATCCAGGTTAAGCGTCCAGATGATGTCCGTTATCGCTTCCGCAAGAAATCGATATTTTTTTTCACTTTCCCGCAGCGCCTCCTCAGCCTGCTTTTGTTCGGTTATGTCCTGTACCGTGGCGCACAGCCCCGCGGAAATATTTTCGGGGTTGACGGGACTCAGGCTTATAATCACATTTATAAGTTTGCCGTCTTTGCGCTGCATGACCTCCTCACGCATGCCGAGTCCGTCCCGTCTCATCTGTTCATTAAGCTCCCCGGCTACGCGGTTAAATTCCTTCTCATCGGGGTACAGCATGCTTGTCGGCATCCCCACCAGTTCATGTTGGGTATGTCCGGTGATCCTGCAGAACGCCCTGTTCACCTTTTTGAACAGACGGCCCTCAAGGAGAGACACCCCTACCGGCGTTACCTCCAAGAGGCTCCTCAAGAGTTCCTCATTCTCTTTCAGATGTTCCTCGGTTAGTTTGCGTTCGGTGATGTCGACGGCCAGCTTGAGCCGTACACTTCGTCCGTCAGACCACCGGATGATACTGTCGTGAAGTGAGAAGGCCCTGCCCAGCTCGTGATTGTAATGCTCCCATCGATAGGCATGGGGGTGTTGTTTCAGGATGATGTCATTGGTGCAGAATGGGCACGGCGAGTCCAGACCCTGCAACTCCCGGTAGCAGATTCCACCGATAACGTTCTTCCCGAGGAGCTTTTCCAACGCCTGGTTTACAAACAATATCTCGTAGGTGTTCGGATCCGAGACATAAATCGACTCCTCGATGCTGTCAAAGATGGAAAGAAGCTGAAGCCGCTCAAGGCTGAGCTTCTTCTCCTCATCCCTCCGTTCGATAACGACGGCAATAACTCTGGCAATAGAAAGGAGAACGTCCACATCCTCCTTCGGCCAGAAACTATGCTGCAGGCAGTCATCGAAACCGATAAATCCGTAATAGCGACTCCTCACGAAAAGCGGAACTACCAGAATGGAAAAGATACCCTGTGGCCGCAGGATTTTCTTGGTTGCTTCGTCGGGAATATCTTCGATATTCATGAAATTGATATTCCGTCCGCTTTTAAGCGTTTCAACCCACCATGAGAGAATACCGGACGGCAAGCCTTGCAGATTGTCCTTTTGCGGAACGATACCCTCGGCGCACCACTCGTAGGTATTGTCCATAACATCCGTCTCGTGACGATGCTCGAAAAGATAAGCTCGACTTACTGCCATGGTTTCGCCCATGATGGTGATGCTCTGATCCAGAAAATCGTCCAGATTTCCCGCCGTCACGGCCATCGTGCAAATATCCGAGAGCAGTCTCTCGTACGAAAGCCGCCTCCGCAGCGCGTTCTCAGCCTGCCTGCGTTCGGTGATGTCACGATCGAAAGCGCACGCCAGGTAAAGATCGTTGTACTTGAAATGGTTGGTGCTGACTTCAACGGGGAAAAGGCTTCCGTCTTTTCTGCGGGGGCGTGATTCAAAGGCCATCGACCCCCGGCGCCGCACTTCTTTTTTGTGCCACTCCCAGTCTTCAGGGGGGAAATCCGGGTCGATATCAAAGACCTTCATGGAGAGCAATTCCTCGCGGGTGTATCCCATCGATGCGCAGGAGGAGTCATTTGCGTAAACGATCCAACCCTCGTCGTCTATCCAGAGGATGCTGTCCGGCGCCCGGTCCATGGCAAACTGAGTCCTCAGCAGGGAATTTCTCCTCTCGACATGTTCGGTTATATCTGAAAAGAAGCCATGTAAATGAATGACTTCACCCCCTCTATCCCTCACCGCCCGAATATCGAAGGATGCCCAGAAAAGGGAACCGTCCCTACGGATGAAGCTGCATTCATAATTTAATATTTTGTCATTCTTCTTAAGTAATCTCTTGATTTCTTCTCTGTCTCCGGGGTCCGCATAAAGCTGCGCTCCGATATCCTCCACCGAGTTCATCATTTCGTGAGGCGAGTCATAGCCGAACATTCGCGCCAGGGATGAATTTACATATGTAAACCGCCCGTCGGGTGTTGAAGATAATATCCCCACGGGGGCGTTCATCAGCATATCCTTGTAGTCGTCAGGGGTAAGTCGGACAGGTTTCTTTGCGACTGCCGGGGGTTGGGCCTCAGGCATGATGACCTCCTTATGAATTGTAGAAATATTTTGATACGTTCCTACCGCGGGTTAAGGAGATAAAACGCTTGCAACATCTCTTGCATCTTATTGTGTTTATAGCACATTGTTCCGTATGAAATCCATGTAAATAACTAATCGGCTGCTTCGCGCATACGTTCCGGTATGAACAGCGCACGTTTCACTTCGCACAAAATCATTTCAATTCACACCCCGGAAGTGCCTGGAAATTTCCTTGAGATATCAGTCTCGTTCAGAATATAATCTCATCCGGGATGACATAAACCGAAGCGTTTCAAAGCCATTATGCATGGAAATGAAACATCTATCAAATCAGGTAAGGCATCATCGTTCCATGGTGAGCAAATAAACCATCTGTGGGAGGGATTATTCATGAGCATCAGAGATAAGTACGCCATTGTCGGTGTCGGTTATACGCCGCAGGGCCGTATTCCCGGACGGACGGAACTGAGTTTTCATCTGGAGGCAATCATCAATGCAGTTGATGATGCCGGCCTTACAAAGAAAGATGTTGACGGACTCATTTGTTACCGGCATTTCCCCCCGGCGTCGGATTCTTATGACATCACACCATACATGGTGGCCCAGCATTTGGGAATGACGCCATCTTTCATCAGCCAGGATGCAAACTGATCGCGAAGTCAACTACAGCTCGCAGTTGGCGCGCTTGAATCAGGTTTCTGCACGTACGTTGTTATCTCCTACGGGCACAATGCCGCATCCAGTGACAGCATGACGAGGATGCTCATGGCACTCGGCCAGGACGAGGAGGCATTCGGACACTTCGGGGCAACGGGGAGCTACGCCCTGGCGGCACGAAGGGCAATGCATGAATTCAACACCGGACCGGAGACATGGCAGCACATTGCCGTGGGCCAGCGCAAGTGGGCAAACCTGAACCCTCTGGCCATGACATATAATCGCACCATGACATATGACGACTACATGAATGCCCGGTGGCTTGTTGAACCCTTCCGGCTTTTCGATAATTGCCTGGTTTCAGACGGGGGCCGGGCGTACATCATCACTTCAGCCGAACGTGCCCGGGATTTGAAACATCATCCCGTCCTCATTGCCGGCCTCGGGCAACACAACCCGGCGGGTTACCCCCAGAGCGCAACCTTTCTCGCCGGACCGACAGGGGCACGGATCGCCGGTGAAACAGCATTCCGCATGGCCGGTATTACCAGGAATGATATCGATGCATGTCAGATTTACGACTGTTTTACCTACACTGTTGAGATTACCCTGCAGGATTATGGGTTCTTCAAACCCGGTGAAGGTGCGGACTGGTTCCGGGGCGGCACCATCGAGCCCGGCGGCAGCATGCCTGTGAACACCTCAGGAGGACAGCTTTCGGAAGCATACTTCATGGGCCTGACGCCGATTACTGAAGGAGTGATGCAGCTCATGGGACGTTGCGGCAAGCGACAGCTCGGCCCGCAAACGGGAACGAAGGAACCGGAGATCATCCTGTGCAGCGACAACGGCGGAATCCTGCAGTGCAACACCACCATTATTCTAAGGAGGGCGTAGCTATGACAACGTATACAAAACCGATCCCGAAAATCAACGACGATTCCCGCCTGTTCTGGGAAGGATGCAGGAATCGCGAACTCAGATTCCAGAAATGCGGTACTTGCGGCCATGTCCGATGGCCTCCGGCGATGTTCTGCCCCGAATGTCATGAAAATGATACGGTATGGATAACCGCTGCAGGGCATGGAAGGGTGTACACCTATGCCGTCTACCACGTGCCCTATCACCCAGGCTTCAAGGAAGATCTTCCCTATGTGGTGGCGATTGTCGAGCTTCCTGAAGGCCCCCGCATATTCTCAAACATCATCGGATGCACCCCGGACGAGGTGTCCTGTGACATGGCGGTAGAAGTCATGTGGGATGATGTGACGGAAGAACTGACGCTGCCGAAATTCAGACCGATGACTCTATCGAATAGTGAAACGTAAGAGGATCATTTGAGATATCCATAAGTGAAAAAAGAATCTCGAGGTCCGGGGCTGATGGAATGTATCGTCATGCCGGCAGTTCGCCGAGGCACATAAAGCTGTTTCTTTGAGATCAACACTGATGACCGTTGTTGCTTTCCGCGGGGATTTTTTATTTTGAGATCCATACCGATCAAAGAGATTATAGATCCGTACGGCATGGACGGGGAGAAACCGTCCGGATCATCATGACGTCAAGCTTTTCGATCACTCTGCTCGCTCATGTTCCGGCTTTATTTCCTGCCGAACTCAGCGATCACTTGATCAACCCATTTTCTGATCCGTTCATCCGTTACATCGGACTGATTTTCCTGATCGATGGCAAGCCCGACGAACGCACCGTTTTTCACCGCCCGCGACTCGTCGAATCGATATCCGCGAACAGGCCATGAACCGACGACCGTCGCACCCCTCCCGGATACTTTTTCATAGAGAATTCCTATGCTGTCGACAAAGGTGTCGGGAAAGAGATCCTGATCCCCCAGGCCGAACAGCGCCACCTTTTTGCCTGACAAATCAACCTGATCTAATCCCGAAATAAAAGCATTCCAGTCATCCGGCAGTCCTCCCTCCCCCCAGGTGGCGGTACCGAATATTATGAGATTATAATCATTTAACGTGTCAACGGGAGTCGAAGCAACATCATACAGTTTTGTCTTTCCCCTGCCGATGATCTCACGTATTTTTTCTGCAATACTCTCGGTAGCACCCATGGTGGATCCATAGAATATGCCTATCATCGCTACTTCTCCCTTGGACAGTCCTTGCATTTTTCAGTGCTTCCCTGTCATGGTCAGCGTATCGGTAACGATCTGGAGCGGCTGAAAGGATTGTCCCGTCATCGTGAGCGTTTCCGTGTAGATCTGCCGGGGCTGATCGGCTTTCCCGGTCATGGTGAGGGTCTCCGTGGTCAGCCGTGACGGAGATCCGCCCTGGGCAAAGCCATACTGAGCTCCCGCCACAGCCGCCAGCGCCGTGACGGGCATATTTCATCAGCCCGTATCATACAAATGCTGTTTTTTACGTGCCTTGTCGTATCATTGCAGTGTCAACGGTTGAGACTCTTGACACTATCGGCAGCCGGATATCAAGGTACAAGATATTCCAGCCGTGTTTAACCGCCGGAGTTAACTGAAGAGCCCTGACTGTTCATACTCCTCAATCTCGCTGTCGGTGTAGCCCAGCTCTCTGAATACGTCTTTCGTATGGGTTACCGAACCGATGGTGGCTCCAATGCTCCGATACTCAGGTTTTGTTTCGGAAAATTTAATAGGGCACGCGATCTGCTCAACCGTTCCGCCATCGGGCAGGGGAAGCTTTACCACCATTTCTCGCTCCTTCGCCAGAGAGTCATTGAACATCTCTGTCAGGGTCATGACCGGCTCAACGCAGGCATCGGTTTCGTTGAAGATCGCCACCCACTCGTCCCGCGTCTTTGTCAGGATGATCTTACGGATTTCTTCTTTCACCGCATTAATGTTTTTGGGAGATACACCTCCCGGGATCAGATCGGGGCGATTGATCGCGTTGAAAAAATTGGTGTAGAACTGGGGTTCAAGCCCTCCGAAGCTTATATACCGACCGTCCTTCGTTTCGTAATAATCGTAGAGCGATCCGCCGTTCAGCAGGATTCCTTCAAGCTCGGGGTCCTTGCCATCCACCAGGGCACCGGCACCATACATGGCATTGAATGCGATCATGCCGTCGGTCATTGAGATATCGATAAACTGTCCCTTCCCCGTGACGCCCCGATGGATTACTGCAGCAAGAATGCCGATAACGGCATTATAGGAACCGGACGCCACGTCGGCGATCTGCATCCCCACGAGACTGGGACCACTGCTTTTCCGTCCCGTGTAGGAGGCGAGACCGGAACGGGCAATGTAATTCATGTCATGACCTGCCCGCATTGCCATTGAACCCGTCTGGCCGTAACCGGTAATTGAGCAATAAATAACGGCAGGATTCACTGCCTTCAGACTTTCATAATCAAGCTTGAATTTCGCCATCACACCCGGTCGAAACTGCTCGATGACGACATCATAATCGTCAAGAAGCCGATGAATGATCGGGATTGCCCGGGGATCTTTGAGATTCAGGGTCAATAAGCGTTTATTCCTCCCCAGCATGGCCGACGCCGCGGAGATCTTCGTCCCGGGAATAAAAGGCGGGAAAAAATCCACCAGATCGGGACGGGAACCGGAAACGACTCTCAGTACATCGGCTCCCAGATCGGCAAGAACCATGGTGGCATACGGGCCGGGAAGCAGAGTGGTAAAATCCAATACCTTCAGTCCTTCGAGAGTACCTGACATAAAACCCTCCTTTTTGGCTTTTTCGAGTCCTTGAAAGAAATAGTTTTGTTGTGTGATTTAGATAGAAAGGAATACCTGAGCGCCCCCACTCAGGAAAACGATGCCTGTCGAATTGATACCATCTATTACATTATGCCGTCAATCTCTTACTTTAAATATCGCCCATTTGGTATCCCGGTTTCCTCGATTCGGCAGTCACCTGTTTTACGTAGTCACGATTCCGTATACCATAATCAGGCAGGCATCAGTCGATATCTGTCTTTCACGATTTTTCTCTCGGCAACAGCTTATGCGGGAATGTTTTCTCCGGGAGGTAAACAGGCATGGAATTGAGAAACAGTAACAGTATTGAGCCGTTACTGGTGATCGGCATCGTTCGGTTTTATGACGGGTTCACTTCACGAACCGTCCATAAATGAGGGTAGTATCGTCTTATGAACCCGTCAACCGTCCTGATATCAAATCCCAGAATACCTGCCGCTTTCTCTGCTATTATGAGCAGCAGAACCACCGGCAGCATGTAGGATGCAAGGACGATTCGGGAAAAGTTTATTTCCTGTCCCCGAAGAGATGCAAAATTATTCCTAATGAGATTCGGCATCGTTTTGTATTGGATAAAATAAAGGGAACAGACAAAAATGGAAACGATAACGACTGCCGTTTGAAACAGCATGTTTATGATTTTGTTTCGCCCCATAAGATTCATAATATTGGTTTGTGTGTATGTGAACGGCCTGTTCGGCACAAAGGCTTCCTTGAACCATTTCATGATGAGATACGTAACGACGTAGGCCGTGATGGCCGTTGTATCGAGGACAGGCCGATAATAACTGCCGCTGTTGCCGTAAATCACTTTAACATCCATACACCGTATCACCGCCCCGGCATCTCCTGCTTTGATTAATATTTCCGTTTCCGTAACATATTTTCCAGTCGTCAATGTGAGATTCCTGATCAAGGCTATGGGGTACAGTCGGTAGCCGCACTGTGTGTCTTCGATAAACTGGTTTGCCGCAAGAGAAATATAAAATCGGGCAATATGCATTGAATTATATCGTGCCCGTGGAATCACTTCCTGCTCGTGCATTCTTGATCCTACAATGATATCGTGAGAATGCTGACGGTGCGTCTCGATGAAGGCGGGAATATCCTCTGTGTCGTGCTGACCATCGGCGTCGATCGTAATGGCGGCATCATAGCCATCTTCGATCAATTTCCGAAAGAGCATCTGCAATACATATCCCTTGCCGCGGTTTCCGCCGGTGGCGATGACCGTCGCTCCTGCACGTCTGGCAATATCTGCCGTCTCATCGGTGGAACCATCATCACCAACGATGACGGTGGGAACATGCTTCAATGCCCCCGTTATCACATCACGTATTGTTCTCGATGCGTTATACGCCGGGATGATCACACATAGTTTAGAAGCCAACGACTGCCCCTCCTTTTCATCTATTCCCGCCACAGTATATATATTTATAAAAACTTGCTTTTACTCGGAAAAGTATAGGGAAGTTCCCGGGAGGAGTCAACGTAATTCGGCATTCAAGCGGGCCACCGGCATCGTGGTGAGATTCTCCCGGTGTCGTGTGCAAAGTGAAGGGAATGAGGGGGCAAAATAATCATTGACGTCTGTCCGTGAATTATTGTATCTAAGCTTTTCGGGAACCGGGCTCTGTCGGCCCGGTTTTTTATATCGTTAAACGTTTTGAGGGTATGAATGTGAATAAACACTTTAAAAAAGAAGTGGATCGGCGCCGTAATTTCGGTATCATAAGTCACCCCGATGCGGGCAAAACCACACTGACCGAAAAACTTCTGCTTTTCGGCGGCGCCATCCAGCAGGCCGGGGCTGTCAGGGCCCGTAAAGCAGCCCGCCATGCCACAAGCGACTGGATGAATATAGAACAGGAGCGAGGCATCTCCGTGACCACGTCGGTCATGAAATTCAACTACGGTAACTATGAGATCAATCTTCTCGACACACCGGGTCACCAGGACTTCTCCGAAGACACCTACCGTGTGCTCACTGCCGTTGACAGCGCCCTCATGGTCATCGACAGCGCCAAGGGCGTCGAGCCGCAGACGAAAAAGCTCATGGAAGTGTGCCGCATGCGCAACACTCCTATTATCACCTTTATCAACAAGCTTGACAGGGATGGACTTTTACCACTGGAATTGCTCTCCGACATTGAGGAAAACCTTCAGATCGAGTGCGTCCCTCTCTCATGGCCGATCGGCATGGGCAAATCGTTCAAGGGTGTCTACAATCTTTACCGCCGGGAACTGCGCCTGTTCAAAGCCGGAGGAAACACACACGCTCATGAGGGAGTCACAATTCATGATCTCTCCGACCCCCGCCTTGATCAAATTCTGGGAAGCCAGGCCGGGGAACTTCGCGAAAGCATAGAACTGCTGGAGGGAGCAGCCAACCCCTTTGAACTTGACCACTATCTGAAGGGGAATCAGACACCTGTGTTTTTCGGCAGCGCCATCAATAATTTCGGCGTGAAAGAACTGCTTGATTCATTCGTGGAAATGGCACCCGCTCCTGCCGTCCGTCCGACGCTGACCAGAGAAGTATCGCCATATGAAGAAACATTCTCTGGATTCGTCTTTAAAATTCAGGCAAACATGGATCCTGCTCACCGTGATCGCATTGCTTTTCTCCGGGTCTGTTCAGGCACATTCCGCCGGGGTATGAAGGTGATTCATCACCGGACCGGAAAGGAAATCACCATTGCCAACGCAACAATCTTCATGTCTCAGGACCGCACCAATGTCGAAGAGGCCTATCCCGGGGATGTCATCGGCATTCACAACCACGGCACTATTAAGATCGGAGATACCTTTACAGAATCCGAGCCGCTGAAGTTCATCGGCATTCCCAACTTTGCTCCGGAAAACTTTCGCCGCGTACGCCTGAAGAACCCCATGAAGACAAAACAACTCCATAAGGGTCTCGTTCAGCTGTCAGAGGAAGGGGCCGTTCAGGTCTTCCGGCCGCTGGGGAAGAGTGATTACATCCTGGGAGCAGTGGGAATCCTCCAGTTTGACGTCACCGCCGAACGGCTGAGGTCCGAGTACGGCGCCGACACGGTTTACGAACCCGCACCATACAGCATCGCCCGTTGGGTCAGCTGTGACGACACGAAGCGGATGAAAGATTTTGAAGCGGACAACAGAAACTCACTTGCTCACGACTTCGAGGGACGTCCCACCTTTCTTTCCTCCAGCGAGTGGCGCCTGGAACGGTGCATGGAGGCATGGCCCGAGGTGACATTTCACAAAACACAGGAGCATAGTTAAAAGGGAAACAGTCATCTACCGAGAGGTTGTTGTTACCGCTCATTTTCACTGCCCATGCCATTTTTAATAAATCTACGACGCGACTCAGGCAACTCCACACCCCTCCTTCAGTCAAGAAAAATCTTCTTGACAGCAACACAATGAGGCGTATCATCCATCTTGTTGATGGTTTCTCCTTTGAGAGCTCTTCGGCACACGTATACATCAGCGAATGACGACCTGTGATTTCGTCAGCCCTGCTTCCTGAAAGGAATGGGGGACATCGTTCCCCCGGAAATGACGGAAGATTTCACTGCATTCAGACGCTGTATGAAGGGAACAAACCAGAAGCAGCCGAGATGCATCGCCCTCTCCGGTGACGTAGGCAGGTTTGTTTCCTGCACCATTTATGACAATCGGCCAAGCCCCTGCCGACAATTCGGCATCACATTTCATAACGGCACATGGTACACTGATGTTGCTGACCTGATGAGGTGCAATGAAGCACGGGCTATCAGGGGTCTGTCGCCTCTCGCTTTGTAGAATTCTGAGGAAGCAATCCATTGGAAAACAAACAAGATAACGACTCCATTGTGATAATACCCCATGAGCGGCTTTCCTCGGAATCTCTCAAATCGCTTATTGAGGAGTTCGTGACCCGCGACGGAACCGATTATGGAGAAACGGACGTACCGCTCCAGCGGAAAATCGATCAGGTAATGCGGCAGATCTTGTCAGGCAAGACTGTAATCCTGTTTCACGAATCATCTCAGACTGTCGATATCGTTTCAACCGACGATCATCGAGTGAAAGATCGTTCCGTCAAGGCATGAACAGGGATGACTGGCTGCCGTCCTTCTTACCTCGTGAGCCACTGTCCAATACGATCCTTTCATGCTGCTGTTCCATTTTATGAATCTTCGCCGGATAGTTTCGTCATGCAATAAAACGCTGAGCCTGTCTCTGCGAATACATCGGGCCGATGTTTCTTTACACCGGATGTGGGAAAACGAATTTACCGGGAGATACTCATGCCTTTTACTATGCCTTTGCGTTCCAGCCAGTGATACGCTACAATGCGACCACTGCATATGGAGAGAGGTATAACTATGAGATCGTTCCTCAGGACAATTTCACTGGCATTCGCCGCAGGAGCACTTGGCGGCCTGGGAAAAGGTTTCGTCGTCTGGCTTTCGGGCCACGTGGGAATCACTGCAGCGCTGGGTGTCAAAATCGCCCCGGCCTTCACGCCATCGTTTCTCTACCCTCATGTTGTATGGGGCGGACTGTGGGGCTTTCTCTTTCTTCTCCCAATTCTTAAAAGCCGGTGGTTTGCGAGAGGTCTTCTTTTCAGTCTCGCGCCGACATTGACACAGCTTTGTATCATTTTTCCCTATAAAGCGCACAAAGGGTTTATGGGGGTTGATCTCGGGCTGTGGACGCCCCTGTTTGTCGTCGCATTCAACATAGTCTGGGGGATTGTAACGGCACTATGGCTTCGATGGACCGGCCGACAGTAATGTCTGACGGGGACATTGCATCGTATCAACAGTATAAATCATAATGAGGGATGGGACGGATGAGGCAGGAAGTTTATAAGGCGATTGCCCGAAAGGTTTCGGATGAACCGTTCGCCCGCATGATGGGCTTGAAGCTGATCTCGATCGACGCGGGTTATGCACTCGTGGAAATGAATGTTACTCCCGAGATGGCGAATATACAAGGAACATCACATGGAGGGGCCATTTTTTCCCTCATCGATGAAGCATTTGAAGTCGCCTCAAATTCCCACGGAACAACAGCCGTGGCCCTTAACATGAATGTCACCTACGTGGCACCGCCTCTCATCGGTACATGTCTGAGAGCTGAGGCATCTGAGGTAAGCAGAACTTCACGAACGGCGCAATACTCTATCATTGTTAAGGACGGCAACAACAGCCTCATCGCCACCTGCCAGGCTCTCGTCTACAGGAAAAAGGATAGGCTGCCATTTTTACAGGACCAGGATGGTGGGAGCTGAGAGCCCGCTTTCCCATGTCATTGCATGGCAGTAACCCCCGGTTCAATGTCGGGACACCATGAGAGGAAGCGGAAGGCTGTGAGGTACGGCTATGCCATGTCGTGTTGTCATATCGACGGCGCGGGATTCACCGCATTACAAAAAAGCATGACTGAATGATTGCTCAACCGCCGATGAGGCATAAGCGTATATTAGACCACTCTCGGTTTTTCACCCACCGATACTTGTCCCAGAAGAGCAGATCACTTCGATAGTATTCTCCCGTTCTGTTGCGTTTGAGAAATTTATAGAAATCTCTTGGTCCGCCGTTATACATGGCATAAACGGTACGGGCCAAGGTGTCATCATCGATTTTGCTTTCCAACTGGAGTTTCTCGATTCTCTTCAATGCGTATCTGCACAGATAAAGCTCGAGAATTTCGCAACCCGCGGTCATGTTGTATCGGATGTCCCATCGCAATTTCTTCGGGTCATAAATCCCTCTCCACACAATCTCGTTAATCTGCATAATTCCCACTGAGGTATTGTTATATGATCGAAGATAGGTAACGGCTCCATCCTTCATCCTGAATTGCCGGAAGCAGCTTTCCTGCCAGGTAGTGGAAAAAACGATGAGCCGATAGAGATCATGATAGTCTCCAGGAATTTTACCGTTCTTGATGGTCGATTCAGAAATTTGTTTTAGAAGGTCTTTAACCCTGTCGAGATACGGATCAATATCTTTCCTGGAATAGACCCACCGGTTCATATATTCAGCCGATGGCATTTTCCCGTATTCCGCGGCCCACGCATACGAAGGAATGAAAGCTGCAAAGGATATCCCGATCATACGACGTAATGATGACTGGTTCGGCTGCTTCACAGGGTCTGGAAACTGCTGTTTGATATCGAGCACACCTTTCAACGTTTCATCCACGGTTGACTCGTATTCAAGAGGCACCTCTTTTCCTTTGCATAAAAGAGAAGCCATCATCCTCAGGGTTCTTTCGTTGATCTCGATTCCAAGATCTTCAACCAGTCTGTCGAGAACTGCAAGTGCATCGCCGACCGTAAAAAACGCCAGGCAGCTCATGATATCCTGCGAGGAACCGCCGCCGAGATGTTTCCTGAACACGGGAGCCGATTCCCGCCATGCCGCAGCTAATTCCGCTCTTACAAGATCTTTCGTAATTATTCCCTGCGACAGCGCAGTCGTAAAAGAATACCGCGTATCCAGAAGGGTATCCAGAAGGATCTGCTTCTCATCCGCGGTGAGGGTTTCCGGAGCCAGTGTGTGGATCATGAACACGAAGAACGAGTCCAGCGTCTTCCAGAGTTCCGCTGAGTCTTCCTGCTGTAGAGCTGATCCATGAAGCTTCTGAAGCTCTTTTTTCTTTTTCATGACCTCATCGGTCATGAACCGCAGGTAAATTCTCAGTGCATCATTGTCACATACGGGCCTTTCCGCGGTCATGCCGGCAATCATTTTTACCGCTGAAGACTGGAGTTCCGGATGGAATACTTCACGTAACAACACCTTGAATTGTTCGAAAGGTGGCAACAGATTGATGGAAATGTGATTCACATAGTCATATGCCCACACGTCAATGAGTTCGCGTAATGCTTCAGGAACCACCGCGGGTTTATGATCGGCATCGAGGAGTTGATATTCGACAGCCTTGAACGAGAGAACCCAATCTTGCCGATTGATAACCGGGGTTTGAAGCACCGAGAGGTATCCATCCCATTCAACAGGCTTGACGCACCCTGTCCGTGAATAATCGCCGGATTTCACCTTCAGCCTGAAATCACCGCGGACATGAGATTGTTCCGCCCTGTAGGACGGGTCTGACAAAACGACTGATGTACAGCCATTGTTTAAATACAGAACCTGCACGGTTTGATCCGGATCGGTGAACACACTCGATATGACCATGGACCTCAGAAGGGGGTAATCAATGGTCACCGGTATATGCATGGTCTGCGACGCCGCTTCCCCGGGCATAACACACACCATGACTGTCATAATGACAAGCAGGATACTTCGTTTGAACTTTTTCATCATTGCGGATTCCTCATTCAATAATAAGCGGGTGCGCTGTCTGTCCTCTGCCGCGAACTTTTCCCTATGATGAACGGCAGTCAGCGATGCATCGTAAAAACAAAGAACCACATCTTGATCTATGAGAGTGAAAGCACTGTCCTGGCTGAAGTGCCTGACGGCTTGTCGTCAATCTGAACATCAAGCAGGTACAATCTTTCACTCTCTATCTTTCCATGACGAATGAGATATCCCTTGATGCGTTGCGCCCGTTCACGGGCCAGCTGCGTCAGGTCAATCTCTTCAATGTGGAAAGTTTCGATCAGCTTCATTGTCAGCGCTTCCGTCAAATTGACTTTTTCTCCCTTTTCGCCATCCGCCGCCACCGGTTTATCACCCACTCTGTTCCGGTATGCCATCATCAGAAGACGTTCATAATCACTGTCTGAAAGTTCCATATCATCAAGAGAATCGGGAACTTTCTTTTTTGCCTTTTGAAGTTCTTCAGCCTTTAGTTCCCTGAGGTGACGGACCAGTGCTTTTTCCGCCAGCGCCGCCCGATCCGCTTCCCGTTCCGCAGTTCCCCTGATTTCAAGTTTCACTGCCGGACGCTCATACAACGCCTTTGCCAGCGTATCGAGCTTTCCAACCTGCTGTGGAGGTAACCCGGCATCGCCGTACGCAAACTCTATGTAGCTCAGCTCTTCACCGCCGCCCACCAGGCCGGCCAGCGCCGCAAAGGGAGCGGTGACGATCCTGGTAAGCAGGTTGACCAGCGCTCTCCCGATAAGACGGCCGTAACTGAATTCGGGATCTGCGAGATCTCCCTGAACCGGCAGGTCGATATCAATGTTTCCGGCTCGATCTTTGAGCAGGGCTATGGCAAGCCTTATCGGCAGATTCAGCGCGTCGGAACTGTCGACGCGTTCCCCCAGCGTCAACTGGTTGAGAAAGATTCTATTCTCTCCATTGAGGCGGTTTCCCAGAATCTTGTAACGGAAATCGAGGGACATCTTGCCTTTATCGATTTTATATCCTGCAAATTTGCCAGAATAGGGCGTGAGTGATGCCAGTTCCATATTTTTGAAGGACAGTGTTACATCGGCATATTTGGAAAGGCTCAGAGGATTGATCTTCCCGGTTATCTTCACGGGAGCATATCTGTCGACTGCACCCTCCAGTGCAACATCAGCTCGTGCGGCAGGATCTGACGACAACCCCTTTATTGTGCCGTTGAGCCTCTGAATTCCGGTGGCAAAATTCGGTTTGAGCGAATAATCTGAGAAGTTCATCGAACCGTTCTTTATACGAATGATATCGATTTTTACGGGCATCGCCTCTTGACCGGACGCCGATTCCACTCCGGCAGGCTTTCCTGCAGGCTGATCGGCGTCAGCTGTTTCTTCCGTGTCTTCCTTCGGCACAATCACACGGGCAAGATTTGTCGTGCCATCCTGCCAGACGGCTACCCTGATGTATGGTTGAACCGCTGCTATTTCTGCAATACTGACTTTCATCGGTTGCATGTCGACAGCGATATTGTTCAGTGCGAGGGACTTCCACTTCAGAATATCCTCGGAACGCATCGGATCATTGACTTGAAGCTCATCGATACGAAAGTTGCCGCGGTAGCTCATTTCAGGGTTTTCAGGTGTAACGGCATCAAAGCGAACGCGGCCGTCAATACCCGCGGTGCCCCGGATAACTGCAATTTTTGCAAAAGTGCCGGCATACTGCTGAAAAGGCCTCAAAGCGAGGGTCCTTACCTTGATGGCGAGGTCTGCAATCTGCGGGTTCATTCCAACGGTACCGTCAACTTCCACCATACCCGTTTCATTCACGGTCATGCCAAGGGCGATCTCTGCGTTTGTATCTTTCCGGTTGCTCGCCTTTTTTATGCTCAGGCTGATCGGATCAAGATTGATGTGCACCGGGGTTGCCTGCGTCCGGTCTTCAAAGTATACGCTATAATTTTTCAGTGACAGATCATGAACATCGATCAACCACTCTTTCTGAGGCGGTGTTTTCCCATTCGACACTGTTGGGGAGAGGGACTCCCTCGTTTTCGCCGGAGACGGAGCAAATAATGCCTGATAATTCAAGTTACCGTCCCGGGAACGCCACCCGACAATCTTGGCATCAACGGTACTGATCGACTCAATCGATACTTCATTGGCGGGGTAGTTTACTGCAATCCCCCGGCAGTCCACGAGCGGCACTGACATGATCGGTTCTGTGCCGTCCTTCTCAGTCAGGATGAAGCCCATCAACTTCAGAGTCCCCTCACCCAGATAGATCATGATGTCATTGCCCTCAACACCGACATCATACTGAGCCGTCATGTCCATTGACCCATCAGTCACTTCAAAATTGACCTGATCACTGATATACTCCCAGAGCGTCCGCACGATCAGCCCCTGCATTGCAATGCTTCCCCGCGAACGGATCGGATTAACCGATACAGTGCCCTCCCAGCTCAGAGTTCCGCCTTTGCCCAGGGATGCGGTAAAACTGTGGAGGCCATGACGTTCCCGTTGTGTCGTGAAATTCTTCAGCGATATGTTGATCGGGAAAACACTTTCCTCGAAAGATGTCGGCCGTGACAGATCAGTGAAATCAAGGCGGGCGTTTTCAATGTTTAATTCGTGTATCACGACAGGGACCAATTCGGTTTCGACATCGGTTTCAGCTTGCTGCGACTCAGTCGGGGGTACAAGCGTGGCCCAGTTCAGGGTACCGTCCGGCTGAACCTTTATGAGACCTTCCGGCTCAGTCAAACGAATTTCACTGAATGTGTATGCCCATCGAAAAAGAGATGACAGTTGAAAATTAACATAGAGTTCCTCGAAGCCTGCGAACAGTTCACCGGCGGAGTCGGTCAGCCTGAATCCTTTCACCGTCGCTGACAGCGCAAAGGGATTCATCGCCACGTCCGTCACCGTCGCCTGCGCGTTCAACCTTTCGGATATGCCTTTTTCCATCTGTGATTTTATGATCGGTGGTATGATGAGAAAACCGACAATTGCATACAGCACGATCAGACCCGCCATGATTGCGGCGGGTTTTTTTAATCGGGAAAGTTTCTTGCTACCTGTTTCAGCACTTTCATTCATGTCAGGTACCTCCCGTTACTGTTTCGCAACAGATTATTCATTTGCATCAGTCAGCCATAACAGACTATCCCTCGGCAGTATCTCACATTAAACGACAGAATACATGTGGTGATAGTGGGCGAAAGATGACTATGATCAATGTCGACTGCTTATTTAAATTTCCTGTGTTTAAAAAATTATTTTTTTTCAGATTGAAAAGAAAAATCCGTAGATCGTATGAAATCGGAAAAGATATCTGATTTCATTATGTGCATTCATTTGATGAGGAGTAGATTCCCCTGATCTTTTCCCTTTACACCGTTTTCTACAGTTATTGAATCGGTAACGATATCAACTCTGGAACAGTCTGTATGCTTCGATGGAAAATTTTACATCGCCCGCACATACATCCATATGGTCCATCCCGTGCCGATTTTTCAGCACTATAACAGGTTTTATCGGACTTTCACAATTGTTTTGTCCCCTCCAGGTAAATCTATGGCATGAAACCACACAGGCACCCACACAGCTTTTCATGTCATTACGGTCACTTAATTCTACACAATTTTCGCGATTTCGCCCGGGAAGACTTGAAGAGGGGTGTCTTCCGTGACAATGAATGTGATCCGGTCAGGCAATCCGCCATTGGTGAAGCGACAATCCCCTGTTGCGCCGGGAACTGTTCAATGGACCGCGTCAGCCTCTGCTGCCTCACAGGTCGCCGCGGGGGAGCAAATCCGACGGTTTTCGCGGGAGCCGGCACGGTGTAATCGAAATCCTCCACTGTTCGCCGTTCGATTTTCTCACCGAGAACATTCTCGATAGTCCACACAAAAGCCCGATCTTTGCTTGTCACGAAGGTAAATGCCTCTCCGGTCCGGGCGGCACGGCCCGTGCGACCGATACGATGGGTGTACGCATCAACGGTATCGGGCATGTCATAATTGATCACATGAGATATTCCGTAAACATCGATGCCACGAGCAGCGATATCGGTGGCTACAAGTATCTTATACTTACCGCTTCGAAATCCTTTGAGTGCGGACTGTCGTCTTTGCTGAGAAAGATCCCCCTGGAGCGATGCTGCGAAGAAACCGGATTTCTTCATTTCCTTCGCGAGACGAGTTGCCCTGACCTTTGTGCGGGTGAATATGAGCACCGATTCAGCATCCATATGTTTCATCAGTCTCATTAAAAGATTTCTTTTGAGATGGGATTCCACAGGATAGAGGGCATGAGATACCGTGGATACGGGCGCGGTGTTTCCGATCTGTATGGTAACGGGATCGCAAAGAATGTCCTGCGCCAGTCCCCGGATATCATCGGGCATGGTTGCTGAGAACAGTAACGTCTGGCGCTTTACCGGCAGACGCTTCATGATCTTCCGGATATCCGGCAGGAAGCCCATATCAAACATTCTGTCCGCTTCGTCAAGAACAAGCACGTCAAGACAGGACAGGTTGATCACCTTCTGGTCCATAAGATCCAAGAGACGTCCCGGGCATGCCGCAACAATCTCAGCTCCTTCACGAAGTTTTTTAATCTGAAGTTCTTTTTTCATGCCTCCATAAACGGCAACGCTCGTCAGTTTCGTCTGCTGACCGAGCTGACACACTGCGTTGTGTATCTGTTCAGCCAGCTCCCGTGTCGGAGCAATGATGAGCGCTCGAATGCTTTTCGGCGGACCATTTATGAGACGCTGCATGACGGGAATCACAAATGCGGCGGTCTTCCCTGTACCTGTCTGGGCCAGACCCATGACATCCCGTTCCCGGAGAATGTGAGGAATGCATTGCATCTGAATCGGCGTAGGCTCTCTGTATCCGAGGGCTTCGATCCCCGATTCGATTGATTGGTGTAAATTAAACGATTTGAAATTCATTACATATCCTTTTGTTTTAGTAAGGACTCAGGAATAATCCCGGCCTTTCCGCCCTATGGCGGATAATTAACTCTTCATTGTGAAAAATGGAAAGATGTTATGGCTGATCCACTATTACGGTTTCTTTCGACTCTTCCGTTTTATTTTTCTTGCCTTGTCGCCGTTCCATTTTTTCGTTCGCTTTTCGCATGCGATCGAGTTCCTTTTGTCGCTTGATGAACTTGTTTTGACTTTGTCGTGCCATGTTTCTCCCCTTATATCATTCGGTAGTATCCACAAATTTCAGCACATCATTTATGGTGATTCCGCCCTTCCCCTCTTTTTCCGGACACATCACAACCGCGTCTGGAAAGAGACTAAAGACCCGCGGTGTTACTCTTCTCATTATTTGATGTTGTAATCACGAATTTTAGCTTTTCGGCAAGGAGACATGAACAAAGATGCACTGGTTCCCAGCGGAGAAAACTGACTTATGGACAACCGTCTTTCTATGAAATTCTAAAAAAACCCCCAGCAACCTTTCATAGGCTCTGGGGGCATGGACCAAAACCGACTTAAAACGTGCTTGAACCATATGCTTCTCTGCCGGCTATGTCAAGGATTATTCGGGCAAGCGTGGAATTACTCTTTATATAACATGTTTTATAATCCATCGGAGGTGAAGTCTGTCCGACCCGCTCACTCCCGCCGATTATTTAAACAATGGATCCCCTTCCCTTTCATATCGGGGTGAAACACTTATTGTCGGAGATGCAGTATACCCGGCGCCGATCCCGGCTTCCCACCGATTTATCAGATCGGGCTTCCGGATAAATGGACGGCCTCACCACATGCATGCATCCTTTCGCATTATTCTGTTAGAACCTTCATTTTCCCCGATACGACTCATAGTTCCCTCAATAACCCTCACGGATACGCATTCAGCTCAGCACGAAGTTTTCTTGCATTACCCACATACATATCCAGTTCCAACCAGAATTCAACGCTGTGGTTCCTGATCCGCGTATGAACCAACTCGTGCAGCAGCACATAGTCTATCAAGTGTCGGGGCAATCGTATGAGGTTCATATTAAGGTTTATGTTGTTACGAACGGAACAACTCCCCCATCTTGTTTTCTGGTTTTTAATAAAAACTCGCCCATAGGTAAATCCATGCATCCCAGCGAGCTCATTGAGCCGGGTAATGAGGGTTGTCCTCGCATGGGTGCGGTTGATATCCCCTGCCCTATCTGCAACCGGTGCATTCTGCGCTTTTTTCGACTGCTGTGCGGTCAGATGCTTTTGCACCCAGTAACGTTTGGCATAGACAAAATGCTCGGCCTGCGTGAATAACACCCCCCGCGGAACGGCAACTCTCACGTTTCCTCCGGGTCTCACCGAAATGTTCATTCGCCGTGCTTTTGCGCTCCGTTCAAACAGGACGGGGCCGACGCCGTCAATCACGATAATGATCGATTTCATCCCTTAGTTTCTCCGCGTCCTGAGTAACGTCATGTTGACACCACCCGGGAAATTCACTGTCGCACTCCTTATCGGTACGTCGGCATGACTGAGAATCCGGTGACTCAAGGCGCTGATCAACGACTGTCTCTCTTCACTGCTCTCCGGCCTCCACAGCAGCCCACCTGCAAAGACAAGGATATAGTGAACAGCACTCGCCGTGTCTCCCGCCGATAGGTGGTTCATCATGAAACACCCCCTCCATGCCGTCAGTTATGCCGCCGCCCCAGCAAGCTTCCTCCTCCATACCTTTACAAAACATCAACGGTATTTCTGCCGTTATGTCCATCACAACAGCGATTGTCCACTTTTTTAAAAAATTACAGCACTTCCCTAACCACCATACCACATGCACCTCTCTGCAATGGGTATTTGATTTCAATAGTTTGTGACCGCCATCAGCAATCGGCATTTCACAGGGGAATTCGGAAATTTACCACGATAAAACCGGGTGGATACAATTCGCATCGGAATAACCAGCGCTGCGATTCCGAGCGCTCGGGATAAATGACCACCCGCATGTTAGAACAACCTGACTGTGCGTGATGTCTCACATGTGAATATAAAAATGGGAACAGCGGGGACCCCTCAAGTTACATTTTTCACTGAATCGGGCCGCAGGAACGTCTTCTCTTACATCCACATTCACTGCAGTATACTGCAGTGTTCTTCAGAACTGGTTTCTCGCAGAAGTTCGGTCCTGCACCGTTCACATGTTTTTTATTCGCATGATCAGTGGTGTAATAGCATCGGGGACATATACAATACGGTATGATTTTTCTCCAACGTCACGAATAATATATCCCTTTTTAGAATCATTAACGAAGTTGCGTAAAGTTTCAAGACGGCACTAAATGAGTCGGCTTCGTTAAATACTTCGGAGGCATTGCGCACGAATCAACACGATCGAACCTTGCTGCTAGACTACACCATACGTCTGCCACCGTGAAAACAGTGAAGGGGGCATTCTATCATGTGACTGAAAATCAAATTGGCATCAACCGCATATTCACATCTCCTTTTTTACAAGCTTTACTTTGCCCATCATACTCGAATCCCTGACAATCCGATGAACAAACACTACATAAATATCAGGACATACCAATTTATACGATTTAAATTCTCTCCTCATCTTTTTCTTTATACTTTCCGCCACCGTCTTTTTTTCAGTCCCTTGCTTCAGAACAATTCGGAAATGGAGTCCGTCTTTCTTCTGAATTATCTGATATTCCCGGACCCGACTGAGCTTCGCCATTGGCCCATGGAAAAAATATGGAGGAATCGAAACTATCTTTCCACGCGCATCGACCATGGTAATAATATCATCATTCCTTCCCTCCATGAAGACGATGCGGCGAAAGGAACAGCCACAGGGGCATGGCGCATCGGTAACGGTCATCATGTCGGACATCTCATAACGGATGACGGGCTGAACATATTGATACAGGTTGGTGAATAAGATCTTATAACCGGGCATTCCATCGGGCACCGGACAATCATGATCATCGACAACTTCAAAAATGCCGAGATCCTCGAACAGATGCATCCCCGTGCGATGCGCACATTCAATGGCAAGCGCACCTTCTGTCGTACTGTATGAATTGAAGGGTTCGATGTGCCAGGCCTGCCGGATCAGTTCTCTTGCTGTATCGGTCAGGACCTCGGCACTTGTAACAACAGTTGACGGTTTTATGCGCAAGCGTCCTTCCTGCTGCTCGGATGCAAGGAGAGATGCGATCGTTGCATATGCATGGATATAGCCCGGCTGAAAGTCATTCAATGCGTTTACGAGTGCATCTATTCTGTCCTTTGCTTCAAAACGCCTGTAATCATGAGATCCCATATCCATGCTTACAGCCCGGCGATAGCTGAGGTGCAAGGGAGTGTTTGCACCAATCGAGGCAATCTTCATTCCCTCGATCGCAGAAGACCCATTAACGATGATGCCCTGTTCACGGCAGCAAGAATAACACTCCATGCCTCGCGACCATAAACAAAAACTCCGCGAAGGCCGGTACTGCCGGTTGTCGTAAGGACCCGATATTCTCCGAAGTAGTAATCATCAAAGGAAAGATTCTCAATGTAATCATTGATATCGTCTATCTTCAACCGTTGGTCAGTGATAACCCCATCAAAATTTTTCATAATACTCTGTTTGTTGATCACCGGTAGATCTTTCAGATTCACTGGGTGATCGAACGATATTTCATTGTATAAATCCCGGTAAAATGAAGAGTGCGCAACGGCATACCTGACCAGCCTATCGAGTTGTTGTTTTTGAAAGCGGAGCAATACCCTTCGGCTCCATTTTTCTCGTTTTTTAAACTCTGACGAGAGAGCACGAGCCCTTTCAAAATCCTTCCGTCGTTTTCGATCTAACGCGGTTTCCATGGCCTTATTTTCTCAAAGCAAACCTTGTGTAAAAATACCCTGTCACAACCTTTCAGCACATCGCCCATAATCGGATTGCAACAATCGTTTGCTGCATGCGGTATAAGATTTTACGACATAAACTTCGATGGTCCATCTCTTACCGAAAAGCAACGGTCGAAGCAAACGCGGCAGCAGGCATGGATTTCTTGCTCGGTTATTACAATTGTATGATTTCTCAATCAGCAGAGGGAAGGGTATCAAGAGGGACCATCCGCACCGTTCCTTCTTTCTCGTGGCAAATGATCCCTCTTGCGGACAGAAGGACTTCTTTACTCACTGACGGCAAGAAATGACATCAATATTTCCCATGGCGGGAATACGGAAAATCGAATATTCATTGTCTATATGGAAAAGATTCATATCAAGAGGGAAATGGTTATTCGATCCGTATCGGTTCAATCCTCAAGTCTAAACGACACGCTGACTCGCGCCCGATAACTGTTGACTTTTCCGTCCTCTATTGTCATATCCAGTTTTGTAATTTCCGCAATTCTCAACTCTGTCAGGCTTTTACCGGCTGTTTCCACGGCCTTTCTTGCCGCATCTTCCCATGAAATCGAACTTGTTCCCACCAGATCTATAAATTTATATACTCTTTCCGGCATAGTACACCTCCCTAACCATTTTTATACAAATTGCGTTTGATGGAATCGCAAAGAACTCACATATCGGAGCATATGGAGATCACGCATCATCCATGGTCGTTCCATACATTTACAACCGCATTAATGCCTCGAACACAGTCATTCCTTCTCCCTTCTTTTTTACCGCCAGCAGCGGCATCGAAGTCGAATCGATAAGCTTTTCCGTCACACTTCCCAGGACGAACACAGCACCGCTTCTCCTCCCTCTTCCTCCGATGATCAAAAGGTCCACATAATGTTCACGCACATATTCATCAATGGCCTTACATACACTTCGTCCCAACTTATACACAGGACTTACGGTAATATTCCGGCGATTAATCCTTTCAATAAATTTTGCAAAGTGGGTTTCGGCATGACCTTTCATAATTTCGGCAAACTGTTCGTAACTTTTGCCACTTTTATGATAACCGCTCGGGACGTCGTAAATGTTGATACACCGGACAGTATCGAGATTCGCCGCTGATGCAAGTGAAAGGGCGATATCCAGCGCGTCACGGGATATTTCTGAAAAGTCAATCGGCACAAGGATGTTTGAGAATTCCGGTTTCATTCCTTCCGGTATGAATAAAACCGAACAGGGCGCCTTCCTGGCAATTTTCGCCGGGATGGTTCTTTTTGTCAGTTCGCTCCGTATTTTCCCAAGCACGAGCAAGTCTATATCCATATCTTTGAATTTACGCAGGAGATCAATATGGATTAACGGTGCATCTTCCATGATCATATATTCTTGTTTGGTTTCAGGTGATCCTTCAAAATATTTCGCCACAAGTTCCTTCATCCGCTCGTGAACGGCATCACCGGTAACACCTTGTATACCTTTATACTCATTTTTTGTTTCTTCCTTTCCATCGGAACTGCCGATTACGTGAAGAAAATAGACCGTTTCTGTTGAAGCCAGTCGGCTGACCATGCCGGTATATCGCAATTTCGCTTCATCCTGATCCCCTAAGGTTATGCTGACTACAATACGTTTAAATCGGTACATAAGCACCTCCTCTTACTATTATGACAATTGTCGGAAAGATTACCGGGAATGGTTATTCACCTGAAAAATACGTAGGGCATTGAGCATACATCCGTGAGAACAGAAATGCTGTCCCACCAGGAGGATTTATCCACTCAGGATGCCGCCACATGATCACTTGCAGACTTGCTTATATTAAGCTATTATGCACCCCATTGCGTTTGGCATTAAGCGGCAGTGAATCACACTAAATGGATTTGACCTTGGGGGTGACGTTCATTGATGACGTGGTATCAGTAGAAGCAACATTTACGAACCCTTCGCCGGTTGGAGTGCAGATTGAGTACCCGGGACATTTCCAGCAGCAGACTTCTGATAATTCACTAATTCTCATTTTACTGAAAGAGCTCGCTTTCAGAATTACTGAAAATCACATTATTGTCAACCCATTTTCACCAGTCTCATAATGATGTCTCACGCGGTCACAGTGTGCGATCTCAGCATAACGGTCAAGACAAAGCAATAATACCGAACGGGTTACCCGTAATCAATACAATACATCACCATGATTCGTTAAAAGGACACGAGCAACGGCAAAGACGGAACAGACAGGAAATGCAATTCGTCATCATGGTGGAATTCTCTTCCCCTGCCGTGTTAAAAGTGATAGTTTTAAACATTCAAAAAGAATGCGGCTGCTTTCCGAATTCATTCATACTAAAAGCTGCAGAGTGATGAAGGCGCATGTATGACTTGGTAGCAGATCACAAGGATTTCATCATTATCGACAAATCCCCCGGTGCCGGGTTTCACCGGGAAAACGATTCACCGGGCTTGGCGGCATCAATCAGAGGGAAACTCTCTATAAAAGGACTCTATCCTGTACATCGTCTCGACAGAATGACGTCGGGATTACTCATGTTCGGCAAGAACAAAAATACCGCCCGGCAGTTGGCCGATGAATTTCACAGCCGGTCGGTGGAAAAATATTACATTGCGGTTTCCGACCGTCGTCCCAGGAAAAAGCAGGGACTGATTGCAGGGGACATGGATCGAACCCGGAGGGGAATGTGGAAGATGCTTCACAGCATGGCAAACCCTGCCGTCACTCAGTTTTTCAGCCGTTCCTTCGGTGACGAATTTCGAATGTTCATCATGAAACCCCATACCGGCAAGACTCATCAACTCCGGGTCGCGTTAAACAGCATCGGCTCACCCGTTCTCGGAGATCCGCTTTATTATAAAACAAGCACCCACAGGGACAACGTCGACAGAGGATATCTCCATTCGTACGCTCTCATCTTCAGTCTGCATGACGAAACCTTTCGGTTTGTCTGTAAGCCCCGTGTGGGACTGTTCTTTACATGCGAATCTTTCAGAACAGCAATAAAAGAATACGAAAAACCATGGGATCTGCCATGGCCCCGCATGCCCTTTCGATAGGCCGTATATTCGGCTTTCTTACAACCATATGATCATCCTCAGCGCACGGCCCCTCAAAACTGATACCACACATACGGACCTCATCTTCATTTACACCCGTGTTTCAAACACCCCTCACTGATCATCATAGTCGCTCTTTTTGCTTGCTTTTCCCTTCCCGTTTTTTTATACTGAAAGCGAACTTGCAAGTTGTTGTGACGTTGTTGGGTTCACCTGAATAACTTAACCTCAAACTGCGGGCCTCCGAGCCCGCATTTTTATACGGATCTCCTTACGCATCCCCTCCCCATCATTTGTCATTTTCTAAATTCATGGCAGCAGGTTTCAGTACTGATAATGTTTCATGGAAGGGATTGAATCGATTATCAAACCGTTATGGAGTCGGCAATCCTTCAGAATTGAAATGACATTCATACATTTCCAAGCGCAGATGCCTGCAATGCGGCACACGGAGCGATATCTTCACGCCTCTCTCCTTAAAAGAAAAACACCATGAAGAATTGTTAACGGGATATCACACCCTGACATTTTCTTACCCGCAAATGCTGCTAAACCACCGAAGAGGTTCGAAACGCCCAAGAATCCAAATCACCGTCGGCCGTGAGCAGCCGCGTCGGCCAGTTGACCGGATCTTTTCCGTGCATCCTGCTCAAGGTGACATCGTTTATACTTCTTTCCGCTTCCACACCAGCAGAGGTCATTTCTACCGAGCTTTGTATTTTCCGGCGGTTTTTTTTGTGAAAAGAAAGTCCGTACAATATCGAGCATAAAATTTACTCCCATGTGATAATAAAATCATTTGTTTCCTTCACTGAGGCATAAAGTTGTTTTATCTATCGTCAATCATTATGATTGTCAAGGCAATTCCTGGAAGTCGAACATGTCATATTGATTTATTCAAAAAGTCATGAAAACGTCGTTGTCCCGTCACAGAAATCTAAATACATTCATGATCAATAGTATCGCATTGGGTACAAACTGGTTGATCAATGCTTTGTATTTTATATTTGTCATATTTCATTATAGCCCGGCATGATTGCTTGTTGCCAAGGTACTCAATGCCGACCGATAATATGATATTACCAATTGAATGGTTATGTGTTATTAATGGCTATTCCGGAACGGTGAATCATGATGTAACAAGTCGGAGAGGAGATGACCCGTGATGAGCGGTTTTCGATGTGACAATGCTTCCCGACCATGGAGATACTATGAAAGAAGCCCCCATACCTCGTTGACAGTGAGGAATATATGATTGATGAAACAATTGAGTCTCTCGTTGAGATCGATCCGTATCTTGCACCATATCGGTCTGAGCTGAAACGGAGGATCACAGCACCGTTGCATCGTGAAAAGCAGTTGACCTGCGAAGAAAAAAGCCTTTCTGATTTTGCCGCGGGCCACGAATATTTCGGACTGCATTTCAGGAATGACGAATGGATTATCCGTGAATGGGCACCCAATGCCACATCGATCTGCCTTATCGGCGATATGACCGCCTGGCGGGAAACCGACACCTTTCAACTGGATCGGATCGATGACAACGGCGTATGGGAAATTCGCCTGCCCTCGGGAAGAATGGATCATGGTGATCATTACCGGCTGCGACTTCACTGGCCGGGCGGCGAAGGCGATCGAATCCCTGCATATGCCCGTCGGGTGGTGCAGGATCCGACAACACTCATTTTCAATGCACAGGTCTGGTCTCCGCCATCACCCTACGAATGGAAATGCCACGACGATTACAGTCAGACAGCTCCCCCGTTTATCTACGAAGCCCACGTCGGCATGGCCCAGGAAGAGGAAAAGATCGGTACCTATAGAGAGTTTACAGACCGAATCCTCCCGAGAATCGTGCAAGCAGGGTACACTACGATTCAACTCATGGCCATGCAGGAGCATCCTTACTATGGATCATTCGGTTACCAGGTATCAAATTTCTTTGCGGCATCGTCCCGCTTTGGAAGCCCGGAAGAACTGAAGGAACTTGTCGACACGGCCCACGCAATGGGCCTCAAGGTAATCATGGACATCATTCATTCGCATGCGGCATCAAATGAAATTGAAGGTCTGAGCAGATTTGACGGTACATTATATCAGTATTTTCATGGGGGTGCCCGGGGAATGCATCCCGCCTGGGACTCACGGTGCTTCGACTATGGGAAATACCAGGTACTGCATTTTCTTCTTTCGAATTGCCGGTTCTGGCTCGACGAATATCATTTTGACGGCTTCCGCTTCGACGGAATCACGAGCATGCTCTATCTTCATCATGGTCTTAACAGGATTTTTGCCTCCTACGAAGAATACTTCGGCAACAGTGTTGATAAGGATGCCCTTGTCTATCTGACACTGGCAAACAAGCTTATTCATGAAATAAAACCAAACGCGATCACCATTGCTGAAGATGTCAGCGGTATGCCCGGCCTTGCCATTCCCATATCCCAGGGCGGAATGGGTTTTGATTACCGGTTTGCCATGGGTGTTCCTGATTATTGGATTAAGCTGACCAAGGAGATCCCGGATGAAAACTGGCCGATGGGGCACGTTTGGTTCGAACTGAACAACTATAGAAGAAGTGAGAAATCAATCAGTTATTCCGAATCTCATGATCAGGCCCTTGTAGGGGATCAGACGCTGATTTTCAGGCTCATCGGCCCACATATGTACGATCACATGAACGTCGACGACAACCACCTTGATGTTGCACGAGGGATCGCCCTGCATAAACTCATACGACTCATTACGCTGGCCACTGCCGGCGACGGCTACCTGAACTTTATGGGAAACGAGTTCGGCCACCCCGAGTGGATTGATTTTCCGCGGCCGGGGAATAACTGGTCTTATCGATACGCACGGCGTCAATGGCATCTCGCTGATGACGCCGGCCTGAAGTATCACTTTCTCGGTCGGTTCGATCACGACATGATCGACCTCGCGAAACAATATGACCTATTAGAATCACCGGCCCCTCACCTCATGCATGAACACAATGGTGATAAAATTATCGCCTTTGAACGGGCAAATCTCCTCTTTGTCTTTAATTTTCATCCATCGTCATCTTATACGGACTATCGGTTCGATGTGCCCCCGGGGAAATATGAAATAATTTTTGACAGTGACGCTCCAAAATACGGGGGACATGGCCGTATTGATACGTCGCAACATCATTTTACCATGACGGCAGGGAACGAAAGTAGAATTCTGAACAATATCAGCCTCTATATTCCCACGCGAACCGCACTGGTCCTCAAGCGTGTATAATGCGATGTATCATCAATGCGCGTCATCCAACCCCGGCAACGAACATTTACCGCACTTCACCACGACATCCCGCCACAGTCAGTCATCATAAAAAGTCATCCCTCTACAAATACTCCTACAAATTTTGTTGTTTGCAGAATCTTCCCTTGATTTCTTTTCTTCTTTTCCCTATAGTAGCGCTCATCCTTGCCCCGTGCTCAATATATATAGTTAATATCATTGATTATTCAAGCGCCTTCGCCTATGGCACGCCTTATGCTTATTCTATTCACAAAGAGAGCATGAAAAAAATTTCATTTTCTATGAGAGGATGGGAGTCATGGCAGTATTGACACATTATGACATGAATGAAAATGAACTGTCGGAAAGATTGAAATTCATCAGAGGGGCTGAAGATATTTTATCCCGGGCGGTCAAAGAATACTCGCGGTTAACAGGAATCGGGGTGCAAGAGATACGAAATCATCTGTCAATTCGACATATTGATCAGTCGCTGGCCTGGGTCGAATTTGAATATCGGGATTCATACTTTTATTATCGCAAGCATGAATAACTCATCAGTGTCCCCATGTCCTTACGTTGCTTATCACCACAAGTAAGATGACACCCTCTGCACTGGAGAGTACCTCGCTCAGCACCGATCACAACGGAAGTGCGATCCCGCCATATGCGCCCCCGAAGGAATATGTAGATTCGCTTCTGTGCTGATCCATATCTCCGGGGTACCGTTATTTCATCACCGATTTGATCAATGACTTCCACATCCTGTCTGCTGAAATCGAAAACGATCGTATGGCAATAGTCTGAGGTAAAAAATTCATCACCAATCCAATGACTCCCCGCAGAGCACCGAATAGAGAGAATCATCCCGTTCATAAATGTCATGGCGAAAATGGACCACGTCATCAAAATCCGTCCAGGCGGTCCGGTACAGCAGATTCACCGGAATTTTCCGAGGAAGGTGGATGACCCGTCGTTCACCTGATACAATTACATTCCGTATCGCCGCAGGCGTCCACTCTTCATATTCACGAAGGACGTATGCCGCGAGTTCAATGGGTTTTTCGATTCTGATGCACCCGGCGCTGAAGCCGCGACTGTTCATGGCAAAGAGCTCTTTATGGGGGGTATCGTGAAGATAAACGGCATACTTGTTGGGAAAAACGAACTTAATCCGACCGAGGGAATTCTGCGGGCCTGGATCCTGTCGTAATTTGTAATAAAAAGTTCCTCTCTCAAGGCGGGACCAGTCTACAGTGGCCGGATCAATTTCCGGTGCGTCCCACCCCCAGTGTTTGAACACGCGGATCTTCTGAACGGTCAGAAAGTTTCTCTTCTTTTTGATCATGGGATATATGTCTTTTTCAACAAGCTTCGTGGGAATGTACCAATATGGATTGATTACCAGGTAGCTCATCATGCCGCTGAAGAGGGGGGTTTTCCGGTAGTTGCTCCCGACAACAACCTTCATAGTGAAAACAGATCTTTCATCCTCCACGGCGTCGAGCTGGAAATCAGCGATATTAATCATAATGGAAGACCAGGCCGCTTCGCGGGGAATCCAGCGCAATCGTTCCAGATTTACGACAATCTTTCGAATCCATTCACTGACCGGCACATTAATACAGGCTACGGTATCGGGACCGACAACACCGTCTACGGTAAGTCCGTGTCGCCTCTGATATCGTCGGACGGCTCGGCGAAGGTTATCATCAAACAAATCCGAATCGATACTATGCTGTGAAGGAAGATCACCTGTAACAATCAGATGACGCCGCAGCAGTCTGACCCGATCATCGATCGTTCCGCTCCTCATTTTCAATCCCGGCGGCATCGCCGGCCACTCTCCCCGGCTTTCAATATCGCGATACTGTTTCAATGCGGCCCGAAGGCCGTGATATACTCGATGGGGAGGTCGAAGCGATTCCAAGGTTGATTCGACGGACTTTGCGACAAGCGCCACATGAAGGTGCCGAACAACATCCGTATGCCGGTGATCGATCATTTTCCGACGGCACATTGTATCTGAATCGATCAGTCCCGATGATATATGACTGGCATACATGAGAAAAGCATTGGTCAGAAGCATGTCGATGTCGGCAAGCAACTCGGGATCATCATGCGGGGAAACGCCCTCTTTCATGTTTCGGATCAGTTCCTCAACGGTTGCCGTATGGTAATCACCGGGATACAGACCTTCCAGATAAGCGGCACGGATAACCCGAATAAGATCCTCTGCCTGGAAGCTGATTCCGGTTTCCTCGATCCACGCGGGACGGAAATCCCGTTCCTCATAAAATGGAGGCACAATGGATGACGCGCCGAGGAATTTCTGCCGACAGTATTTTAATTCGTTGACGGAACTGTTCTCAATCCTTTCTTTCAGGTGCCGGGCAACCATGGTGGTCACGGGACTTTCGGCAGCAACAGCCCACGAGAAGAACGCCGACGATACGATGATAATGACCGTGATTGAAGCCCGTTTTAACATGAGACACCTCGAAAACACACCCATTGAACAGTAAGCGGCTTGACATGAACTCACGATCACCCTCTCAGCACGCACTGTTCATTCGGCATCATAACCGTCCGGCAGTATCTTATCAACGGAAAAACATAAAGAGACACATTACTTTATCGTTAATTCTCATAAACATCGTTCAGTAACCAACGTCTGACACCATTTTCCCCGGCGCTCTTACGCCAAAAGATATTACAATACAACACTCTTTTCTGTCTTTTTTCAGAAAATATGATATAAGCTCATCCCTTTCAGCACCGGAACTTAGCGCCGGGTTCAAATTATCCGGTATGGGAGCAACAAATAGTCATGATAAAAGAACACTTCAGAAATATCGCCATCATTGCCCATGTGGATCACGGGAAGACGACCCTCGTGGACGCCATGCTGAAACAGACGGGCACCTTTAGAATGAACCAGGAAGTTCAGGAACGAGTCATGGACTCGATGGATCTTGAGCGGGAACGGGGAATCACCATCATGGCGAAGAATACCGCCATCCGCTACGGGGATGTAAAAATAAATATTGTGGATACGCCGGGCCATGCGGACTTCGGCGGTGAAGTGGAACGGAGCCTTAACATGGTGGACGGAGCCATTCTTCTCGTAGATGCCAGTGAAGGCCCTCTCCCGCAGACGCGATTTGTAGTAAAGAAAGCCCTGGCCAAAAGACTGCCCATCATCCTGATTATTAACAAGATAGACCGTCGTGATGCGAGAATCGATGAAGTGATCAGCATGGTCTATGATCTTTTCATTGATCTTGATGCAACGGAGAAACAGATCGATTTTCCTATTCTTCTCACCAACGCAAAACTCGGCATCGCTCATAGAATAAAGGGAGATGATTCAACCACTCTCACACCGCTGTTTGAGACCATTATTCATGAAATACCGGCGCCGGTAGCGGATGACCATGCAGTACCGCAATTTCTCGTAACCAATATCGATTACGATTCCTATGTGGGCCAGATTGCCGTGGGACGTCTCTTTAATGGTTCTCTCGCAATGAACTGCCCCTATTCGCTCTGTGATGCCGACGGCAATGTAATTCCAGTGAAGTTCTCGGCATTGTATACGTTTGAGGGATTACAGAAAGTACACGTCGAATCAGTTGAAGCGGCGGACATAATTGCTATCGCCGGGGTCGAAAATGTAAGAATCGGTGACACCATTTCTTCACTGGAAGATCCCAGCCCGCTGCCTCGCATCCATGTCGACGAACCTACTGTATCAATGATCTTCTATGTCAATAACAGTCCGACTGCGGGAAAAGAGGGAAAATTCCTGACCTCCCGTCACCTGCGATACCGCCTGGAAAAGGAAACCATGGGAAACGTGGCTATTCAGGTCAAGCTACTGGATCGTGCCGACGCATTCGAGGTCTGCGGACGAGGAGAATTACAAATGGCCGTCCTTATCGAAACGATGCGCCGGGAGGGATACGAGTTTATGGTATCCAAACCACGGGTCATTACAAAAGAAGAAAAAGGACAGATCCTTGAACCGGTGGAGCGGGTTTTCATCGATGTTCCGGAAGAATTCGTCGGCGTAGTGACGGAAAAGCTATCGGAACGTAAGGGGCGCATGATGAATCTGGCAAACAAGGGGAGCGGTCGGATCAACCTTGAGTTTGTCATTCCGTCCAGAGGTCTTATAGGATTCAGGAGCCATTTTTTGACTGACACGAAGGGGGCCGGAGTCATGAATACAATATTTGACGGCTATATGCCCTGGTTCGGCATGATTCCCCAACGGACCAGCGGTGCCATGGTGGCCGATCGGGCCGGCAGGGTTACGACGTATGCAAGCCTGGCCATGACCGACCGCGGCGAGCTCTTCGTCAGTGTCGGCACGGAAGTATATGGCGGTATGGTCATCGGCGAACGGAATCGGAGCGGTGATCTCAACGTGAATATAACAAAGGAAAAACAGCTTACTAATATCAGAAGTTCCACAGCCGAGGCAACGGTAACGCTCCGTCCACCCCGCCCTCTCTCGCTGGATCAGTCCATTGAATTCATCGCTGAAGATGAACTGGTGGAAGTTACCCCGAAAAGTATCCGTCTTCGTAAAATGGAACTCGATGCGAGCAAACGTCCTGCCAAGCAACGGAGCTGATCAGCGCACCGACCTGATTTCTCCATGAATGATACAGAACTATGGGAGACATGAATTTTCAGTGTTTCCCCTGCTCTTTCTTTTCAGCATACACATGGATGCGTTGTAGTCAATAAGTGTCAGGAACCGAAGTGTTATAAAATGTATCCATTTCGCAACTGTTGAAATAAAAGTGGTTCAACGGCGTCAGCCGACGTTTCATGGACATAATTGAGAAACATGGTTGGGACACCTTTATGCAGAACACCAAGCCGATACTTTTATACCCGCTTCATGGCACAAAATGTTCCCAGACTGTTTCCCCCTGCAAAAGCAAGGATATTAAAAATGCCGTTCATGGCATTATCCTTGAGGATCACTGTCAAGAGTACGAAGTTTACAACAGTGATCACACCGCTTAAAACCGTCGCACCTGTTATCTTTTTTTCGGCAATGGCTCTCGTGTATCGAGTTACCAGCAAATCGACAATGAAACCCGCGATAAATATCAATATAATTTTAAGAATCATACAAACCCCTTTCCGCCCGAATAAACACTACTGATAACAAATAGTTACAAAGATTAATCTATCACGGTCACCAACACATACATGTGACGACAGATCAGGGCATTTCTCCTGACATGGTAAACACGCACAGCATACCCTGGGAAATCTGCCGATTCACTTAGGTATGATTGATCTTTTTCTTGTGGGTTTAAGGAGGTGGTTAACCCAAGATTAAAGCTTTAAAGGAGAGATAAAGCAGGGGTAATCATCGGGCTCCACGTTAACCATAACCCGAAGGATCATCAGCAGTGTCCATCGCAACTCCTTCCATTATTATTATCATTAAAGATACCCTTGCTGAACCGTGACGGCGTGTATCATTTCGTGATCATAGCCCACAACGACATGAAAGTCAACACCGCTTCAAGTGCCGGGGCGCACAACAACGATTAGTTGTATTCTACGAGTATTCAGCCAATCCGGACTGCAGGTACTCGGACCGGATTATTGTTTCCCACTCTGCGGGAGTCACCTCCCGTCGTTTTGAATTTTCAGTTATACCGCTTACAGCGAACGTTCCGCCACTGTCGTTGTTTGTAAAGTCATTGCAGAGAATCTGCCTGCAGAAACGATTGATGTCACCACCGGTAAGCACGATTTCACGACAGGCGGGACCTCGTTCGATCACCACTTTCTTTTTTTCATTCAGATAGATCTCCCGATAGAGGTTTCGATAGGTTAAAAAAGAACGGAGCGTTGTGACGTGATAGGATACGACCAGTGACAGCCCGTCCATGTCGATGAGCGGGCTGACTTCTTCATTGAAATAGAGCCGTTCCCGGGAACTGTCGAGATGCCACATTTCATCAGTATCGTGTCTCGACCTGAGATGTGCCGCACAACGGTCGATTGTTTTCAGATTCCCCCGGACAGAAAGGCTGCGGATCAAGCCTGCGGCGGTGATATCTTCATAGGGCCGTTTAATGCAGAGCGCAGCCCGCCGACGCACGCCCGCAGTTTGAAATCTGTTTCTGTAAACGAGAGAACAATAATTCACGGGAAGTTTGATATTTTCGGCTATGACGTAATTCAACAGCTTGAGGGCCGTCAGTTCCGACTCAAGAATCGAAATGGCCGGGCCATGGAGAAAGGTATAATTCCGATCAAGCAACTTTTTATAGTTATAGGGCGTGCATCGGATCTGGTGGAGGTTGAAAAAATCGACCCCGGTGTCCTCCATTTCTCTCACTTTCTGCTTCAGCAGATCATACCGTTCGGGTACGGCGGGAATCTCGACGGTAACATGATTAATGACATTGACGGCTTTTCGCACGTGGTCGAGCCGGTAACCGGTGGCACCGATGTTAAAGCGAATTTCGTCAACCCCGGCGTCTCCGAGTTGAAGAAGCTTATCGTTTGATGTCAGCATTCCGTTCGTATAGAGCCACAGATATATTTTATCGCCAAAATGTCTCTTAATAGCGGAAATAAACTGCATGGTACGGTCAAAGGTCAAAAAAGGCTCACCCCCGCTGATACTTACCCCTTTAAAATCGAATACCCTGAGATAATCGACATAATCACGTGGATGTTTGAACTGTATACTGCTTGTAGTCGGTATATCGGGAGATGTCTGCTCCGTCGGGCAATAAAAGCATTCGGCATTGCATATGCCGTTAACAAAAAGGCAGGACCATGCTCCGCTTCCGCACATTCGGCATCCGGGAGAGAGATTAAGGTAGTATGGCTTGGTCTCATTATGTGTCCATGATATCCGATGATGCGCCTGTTTCAGAAGTTCCGCCCGTTCGTCTGCGGCATGATCGGCCTCAGCAGACGTAATCCACCGCAACGTATCATAGATAGATGCGAAATCCTCTTTATTACGCTGTAGAATTGCGCTGAAATCTGATCCCGGAAACTGCATATACGGTACCACTGCCAGCTAATATGGATTCAACACATTGGAGCTGGGATAATAATGAAATCGAAAGTCCCTGTCAACACGAAACAGCGGAGCTGCAGGCAGTGTATACTATAAACCTGACAAATGCCGAGCATTATTTATGATTGCATAATCCTTGATGCGTGGCGAAGATTGAAGCATTGCTCAGTGAATCTTTACCATCAGGCTGTTGAAAAAATGACCCCGGGGCTGTTCCAAAGCGTTCGGATGCACGGCACCTGAAACGGAAGTAACGCCACGGTTTTCATATCATCAATAAAAATAATTTGAAACAGCCCGACCTCTTTATGTATAGTTATCATCATAGAACATTCTCAAGGAGGATTATCATGGATAAGAGGCTGTTCGGGGTTGCGGCGGTTATCACCATAATCATCTTCCTGATCGGTTGTGCCAAACCAGGTTCGAAATCCTATGATGAAAAAGTTCAGCATTTTGCAGATTCTCACTATGTCCGGTCATCATCGACATCAGGAACATTGTCTGCAGGTTCCAGGATGTGCGTTATGCCGTTCGACTGCACGACCCCCCCGAATAGGTGAAACGGTGAGCAACCATACTGTGAGCAATCTCAAGGATTCCGGTTTCATTTTTATCGATCCGTTCGAGATTCCCCAGTTGCTTAAACAGGGGAACGCGAACTTCGTCGCACTTTCAAGAGACAAGGATTATACAATAATTATGCGACTGGCCCGACTGGATTACCTCATGGTCGGCTCGGTTGATATTGCATCTGTTACACACCGGAGAATCGTGAGTGCGGAGGCTCATATCCTCGACACAAGCGGATCCGCGGTGGTGAGGGCAGAATTTACGCCTCCGAGCGGGAAGATGACTAAGATGCCTGCGGTCGGTGCCGTTCTTGCCGCTGCCATCAGGGGTGAAGTAGAGAAGTAGGGAATTTGCCGCTGGTGCTTCTTTGTTCGCGCCGATTCCAGACCCTCATTAATCAGAAAACACAAGCATCGACAGGGGGTGTCGCAACGAGTGGACCTGCACATGGCGGCATCGAAGAGTATTACAGTACTGTTTCCGCAGATCGAAAAAACGTGCGGCGAAATCCCGGTCCACCCAAACACCATACGCAGACGGCCCTGCTGTGAATGAAGCTGGGACATTACACTGGTTACCACCTGAAAAGCATGGAGGAGAATAGTTATGGCACAATGGAAGCGCACAAGAATCGTTTTTTGGGGAACCGCATTACTTCTTCCGGTGATGCTGTCGGGATGCTCATTGTTGGGAAAGACATTCCATAGCTACGGTACGATTCAACCGAACGGCGATGTAACGGCGGCATTCGAACATTACGAAATCAAATCGGAACTCAATTACTACATCAGCGGCGCCGAAAGCGAACCGAACGTCATCATAGGAATTGATAAACGATATACCCTCGTTTCCGATCTCTGGAAGCTCCCAACGCTTAAACCGGGGATTCCTCAGGGAATTCCGGAGAAGGGAACGCTTCGGTACTACGTTGACGGAATGAACAGGAAAGCTTCTCGCTTCACCATGATCCTCCAGGGATTCGATATCATCGACAATCAGGGAAATGATATCGGGGATTGGTATTCGATCCTGATCGCACCGACATGGGTAAGAATGCTGGAAGACAACAAAATAGCAATTGTTCCCCCACCGCTTGATATATACGAACGATATGAGAGAGAAGGCTCAGCCCGGGATCCTCTTATTATCCGATAAAAAGAAGGCTATTGTCCGCGTCGATTATACAGGCGCATGAACGGTTCAGCGCAAAATCGCACATATGAGTCGGGCAATTCAAACACGGCGGCTTTTCCTTCAGACAATCAACATCTCATGCAATCAGTGGATAATTTGACAGGTCACCCCCATGACACTATTGAGCCATCGAGCAGATAACCCGGAATCGTTTTCACGCGATCGTACTTGTACACCGCCGATTATTAATATGTCACCAGAAAATGGAGAACCGGTCAGTGGAACATCGAGCAATCGCTTACTGCCGGTCATAGCATAGGTCATATGGATTACAAAGGAGGAATGCCATGTCATTGATCACGATAACATCAGGCATCGGGTGCGGCGCACCTGAAATTGCACGGCTTCTGAATGAGAAGCTGAATCTTGAGGTGTATGATGATGGGAAACTCCAGGAAGAGGCTCTCTCCATGGGGATTTCTCGGGAAGAACTGAAGGATTTCAATGAAAAGGCCCCGGGGCTCTTCAATCGACTCTTTCGTTTGAAACCACAGACATATCTCGAAGTGATGGAAGCAGTCATTTATAAAATATCGGGGAAAGACGACGCTGTCATTCTGGGGTATGGAGCGTCTTTTCTTCTTCGAGATTTCGGATGTGCCTTTCACGTGCGCATTTATGCATCCGAACCGTCTCGTATTGAGTACCTTGTCGCTCAACAGGGATTCAGCACCGAGGCAGCGAAAAAATTAATCGACAAAAGCGACGACGAACGAAATGGATTCATGCGGTTCGCCTTTCGCATGAATTGGGATGACCCCTCTCTGTACGACCTTATCATCAACACAGACAAGATTGGCGTGGACGGAGCGGCAGAGATGATTATTGCCGCCCGCGATGTTGATGCAATCAAGGAATGCAGTCTTGCCGCCCTGGAGTCGATGGAACGGCTTTCCCTTGCCAAGAGGGTGGAAGCGGAACTTATCAAAAACGTTCTCAATCCCGGGAATTATAATGTCTTTATACCCGAAGCGGGAATCGTGCATCTTTCAGGCATCATCAATCCTCTTGAGTCGAAAGACAAGTTGATAGGCTATGTGAAAGGGGTTTCGGGTGTGAAAGAAGTAATCGCGGATCTTCAGACCGAACGGATTCACGATATATGATACATGGAATGTTCTCAGGAATGTGCTGGGCGGGCATATATCCTTTTTTCACCACGAGGGAGTAAAGAAAGTTTCGAACACCGCTGTTTATACTTGTCCTCTCGCTGCGATCACTCTAATCGGGAAAAATCAAACGCGGGATCGGAAAGCGAGGATCCGTAGGAACCGACATCAGCCTTCTTCTTTATGGCATGCTCCAGCTCCCGACCGCCGCGGACATCTCCCATCAAAAGTGCACCGATGATCCTGCTGCCGGAGATAACGATCTTTCGATAGATATGAGCGGCATCATTTCTGAAAATGATCCCATCCCCCGGGCCGGCATCGCTGATTTCTCCCGCAGAAAACACTTGAATTCCCGTGACTTTGAGGCTGTTGGACGGAACAGTGCCCTCATACGTCTGTTCGTCGCCCGCCATATTGAAACCGGCGATCCTCCCCTGTTCCATCGATGCCGGCCAGATACCGTAGAAAAATTCCCTGTGCTCGATGAGATCGCCTGCGGCATAGATATCTTCCACCCCGGCCTTCATCATATCGTCCACCTTGACCCCCTTATCGACAGTGAGTCCCAAACGCTGTGCCAGCGTTATTTCAGGCCGGACCCCCGCAGAGATAAGCACCATGTCGCCATATAGATCCTCGCCGTTATCGAGACAAACACACAGACGATTTTTGCGGGATACGATTTCTCTCGTCGTGCACCCGAGACGGAAGATGAATCCCCTGTCTTCTAATTGTTGCCGAAGCATTCCGCCGCCGACATGATCCACCTGCCGCGGCAGCAATCTTGATGATCTCTCTACGACAGTCACCGTCATCCCCGCTTTCCGCAGCCCGTTGCTTGCTTCGAGACCGAGCAGGCCACCGCCCAAGGTGATCAGCTTTTTCGATTTCATCGCTCGTGACCGTATCGTCACAGCATCCGCAAGTGTCCGAAGCGTATACACACCCTCGGACTCGATTCCGGGTATGGGAGGCACATAACTTTGCCCTCCCGTTGCAAGGAGAAGTCTGTCATAGCGGTAGGAGTCGCCACCCTTTGTCATGACGCACTTTTTTTCAGGATCGACATGAATAATTTCGGTCTCCAGGTGGAGGTCGATGTCGTTCTTCCCGTACCATGAACGATCATGAATGATACAGGTTTGAATCTCTTTCTCCCCCGCGAGATACTCGGGAAGCGCAGGGGTATAGTAAAAGGGATACGATTCCCTTGAATACATGCGAATGACACCTGAACGATCATTTTTTCGAATGCTCGTCGCCGCCGTATTCGCAGCTACCCCATTACCGACAATAACGTAGCGTTTCAATGGGTATACCTTCCGCGATAGGGAAAGTACAGCCGTGGGCACGGCCGTACTTCGAATACTATGAACAATCAGTCGATGCGCTTGAAGAGACTTCCATTCGCACCGCATACAGGGCACTGCTCGGGAGCTTCCTCCTCCACCGTGTACCCGCAGACAGGACAGACATAATAGGGGTATTCCTCCTGTGGTGAATCAAGAGACTCCAGAGCCATCTGGTATAACCGGGCATGGACCTTCTCCACTTCATTCGCATAGCGGAACGTTCTTTCGGCAACTTTATTCCCCTCTGTCACGGCGGCTTCGATCATTCCCGGGTACATGGTTTTAAATTCATAGATCTCACCGGAAACGGCATCCGTGAGATTCTCTCTGGTACTTCCAACTCCTTTAAGCGCTCGCAGATGGTTGTGGGCATGAACTGTTTCCGCCTCCGCTGCCGCTCTGAAAAGCCTTGCCACCTGGGCATAACCGTCCTTATCAGCCTTTTCCGCAAAGGCAAGATATTTCCTGTTGGCCTGTGATTCGCCTGCAAATGCTTCCTTGAGACAATCTTCCGTTTTCGACATTATACAGTCCCCTTTCCTTGATTCATTGAATCAATGTCTCTGCACCATCATCATCCTGGGCAGTATACCCGATAATGACTCATCACGCGAGCCTGAAAACATACTTGTGCTGCTGCAGCGAGTAGCGTATGTTGGAATCTGTATTGTCCGCCGGCACGGAGTTCGGACATGTATTATTTATTCATAACAAAAGGAGGAACCTCATGGCGTTGGATATGAAGGCAATCGGTCGCGCGATTGGTCCGTTGAATCATTCGTATACCGTGAGAGATGCGATACTCTACGCCCTGGCCGTCGGGGCCGGCGCTTCAGAGCTTGAATTCTGTTATGAAAAATATCTGAAAATTCTCCCGACGTTTCCCATGGCAACAACATTCGACTTTTTCTGGCACATCGCCCGCGAGGCACATATCGATGTGGCGGGAATTCTCCATGGCGAGCACGAATTGATTTTCCATAACCCGATTCCCCGTGAAGGAACATTTATTACGAACGGAACCATTACAGACTATTTCGACAAGGGAAAAGACAGGGGCGCCCTTGTGGTCGGCAGAGCAGATACATTTCATTCAAACGGGGAGAAGATCGTCACGAATGTGTACACGCTTTTTGCCCGCTTTGACGGAGGATTCGAAAGCAACCCGGCACCAAAACAATCGATTTCATTCCCCGCCCGCAATCCGGATTTTATCGTCGATGCCGCACCATCTCCTGATCAGCACCTTCTTTACCGGTTGACCGGTGATTACTTTGAACTTCACGTGGATCCCGAGTTTGCCCGAAAATCCGGCTTTGACAGGCCCATCATGCACGGCGCATGTTTTCTTGGTTATGGATGCAGGGCGCTCATCAGAAAGCTGTCACCGGGGAAACCCGAAAAGTTACAACGGCTTGCATGCCGTTTTTCCCGCCCTCTCTACCCGGGAACCCCCATACAGACACACATCTGGAAAACCGCCGCGGACGCCGCATTCTGGCGTGTTGTAAATCGTGAAACGGGAGAAATCGTCATCGATAACGGAATCGCTGAGTTTTAACTGAGCACCTCTATTATTTTTTGACGCAACTCATCTATCTGGTAAGGTTTCTGGAGAAATGCATTGCATCCCCGTTCCATAATTTCCCGGGCCTTTCCATCGATGCTGTATCCGCTGGACAGAATGACTTTTATCTTGGGATTGATCTTTCTCAGCATGTCGAATGCCTGACCGCCGCCCATTCCCGGCATGATCATGTCGAGGATTACAAGGTCAATGATTTTATACTTCTCCTTATACATTTCGACGGCTTCGCTTCCACTCCGTGCGACAAGAACGTCATAGCCGAGGGCAGTCATGATTTCGCCGGTTACATCAATAATGATATCTTCATCATCCACAAGGAGTATGGTTTTTCGGGCATCAAAATCTATTGTCTCCTGAACATGTTTCAGAACGATTTTATTTGCCGAGACAGGCAGATAGATGCGAAATGTGGTTCCACGATTCTGTTCGCTTTCAACGGTTATGGTCCCGCCGTGCCCTCTGACGATACCATAGACGGCGGCGAGACCGAGTCCGGTACCCCGTTTCATTTCCTTTGTTGTAAAGAACGGCTCGAATATTCGCTGCTGGGTCTTTTCATCCATTCCAATCCCTGTGTCTCGCACGGAAATTTCAACATAGCGCCCGGGCTTGATGCCATGCCATGTAATATCATTGTGACGGAGCGTTACATTTTTCGTCTCAACGTGGATTTCACCCCCCTTCGGCATGGCCTGCCAGGCATTGATGAAAAGATTCATGATCACCTGTTCAATCTGTCCACGATCCGCATCTACAGTCCAGAGTGAATCCTGGTAACTGCGGCAAATAAGAATTTCTTTTCGTGTCCGGCTGAATACGACGGCCGCCTTTTCCACTGATTTATTCATATCCAGAGGTGTGACTTCATATCGTCCGCTTTGGGCGAATCCCAGTAGCTGCCGGGTGAGATCGGCGCCACCGGCTACATTGGCCTCAATCTTTCTGAGCTTCTCATAATGGGGATGATCGGGCTTGAGGTTGAGAAGCAGCAAAGACGTATATCCCTGTATCGCCATGAGAAGATTGTTGAAATCATGCGCAATGCCCCCCGCCAGCGTTCCGATGGCTTCCATCTTCTGAGCGTCACGGAGTTGTTCTTCCATTTTTCTGAGATCCGTAACATCCCGGGCGATCCCGCAGAGACCGATAACATGTCCCCCATCGTCGGACATGGGTGTTTTGATGACATGAAATATTTTCGGTTCTCCCTGAATTGAAAGGGTATGTTCCTCCTCAACGATTTCACCGTTCAGGACTCTCAAATCCACCGCACGAATATGGCGATCCACTTCTTTGACGAATAACTCTCTATCGGTTTTACCCACGACATCGGAGACTGACTTCCCTAGTAACGAAGCCACGGCGGTGTTGGCAAGAGTATACGTCAGTCTTTGATCTTTGATGAAAATTGAATCCCTGGCTGAATCAATCAGCGTTCTGAAACGGGCTTCACTTTGCCTCAATGCATTTTCCACCCGCTTCGATTCGGTAACATCGATAATGATCCCCCGGATACCCCGGGGCTCTCCATCCGCCACTATGGGGGTTGAATAGACAACAACAGGGAAGAAACTCCCGTTCTTCCGCATGACCGTGTACTCCGTTGCCCCCCGCTTATCGCCCCGGAAAACCATTTCGATATTCTCGGCAGCCCGCAATCTTTCATGCGGAGCGATCAGATCAAGGACGTTAACACCCTCCATAAAGTCACTCTCACTATAGCCGAACGTTTCCAAAGCATGATGATTGGCAAATGTAAAAATTTTGTTACAACCGAATTCGAAAACGCTTTGGGGCAGAAATTCCACGAATTCCCTGTACTTTTTCTCACTCTCCCGTAAAGCATCCCCGACCCGCACAAGTTCCGTGACATCTTCATAGGTCAGAAGATGCTTTCCGTTTTCCAGAATGCTCCCCCTGAACTGAATATGTTTTTCCACTCCATCGCTACAGCAGACCCTGAATGTCCTGTTCCGCAATGCCCCTTTTTCATGCATCTCCACATAATCAAGGACCCATGCCTTCATAACCTTCTCCCGATAAACGGGATCGGGGTATGCCTTTTCGAACCATGTTTGTTTGTCGGGAAGATCGCCGGGCTTATATCCGAAAATTTTGTTAAAGGAAGGATTGAAGTATTCAAATGTTCTGTCGGATCTCATCAGAGATATTCCGATTGGAGCATACTCCGCCAATAAACGAAAACGTTCCTCGCTTTCACGAAGGGCGGCATCAATTCGCTTGATTTCGGTGATATCGGTTATTGTGGCGAACGCTCCGGCATATCGACCGCCGGAATCAAAGACGCCCATCGGTGATACGAGCGTGATCACGCGCTTCCCGCCTCTGCCGACCCACACCATTTCATACCGATCCGATATTCCCTGCCTCCTCAGTGCCATTTGATCGGCCATTAGTTCGTGATAATCTTCAGGAATTATTTCTATTATGGAACGCCCCATCATCTCGTCCGGTGTGTATCCGAACATATCGGCCAATTTCTGATTCACGTAAGTCCAGCGATAGCTGCTATCGACGGAACCAAACCCTTCGTTCATGGTTTCAACAAGGGTTCGATATTTCTCTTCACTGAGTCTGAGCGCTTCTTCCGCTTTCCGTCGCTCTGTGACGTCGCCGGCAAAACACAGGATGGCCGGCTGGCCCTCCCAGGTTATGACAACCGTGTTGATTTCCATCCACCTTACAGACCCGCAGGCATCGACAGCCCGAAACGCATACATCGACGGAAGATTTTCACCGCTTATCCGCTTCATATGGTGCTCTATGACAAAATTTCTGTCATCGGGGTGGATGAATTCCACAAATGATTTATTTGTAAGGTCTTCTTCACTATACCCGGATATTTCAACCATTCGCGAATTGGCAAACTTCAGGAATCCGTCCTGGGCCACAAAAATGGCTTGACCGACATTATCGATGAGGAGACGGTATTTTTCTTCCGATTCCTGCAGTGCAGTCTCGATCTGCTTCTTTTCCGTAATATCCCTGATGAATCCCCCGATCCCTACCATTCCGGAATTCAACGTGACAGGGAATTTCAATGTTTCAAATATTTTTCCTCCACCATGTTCCTCACAGACGACAACCGTTTTCTCATCAATGGATCTCATATCGGATTGTCTGCAGTTCTGCGCGGCATCCTTTGTCATCAATTCGAAATCCGTTTTGCCGATTATTTCGGCTTCCTCTTTGCCGAAAAAGCAGGAAAGCGCTTTATTCACGATAAGATACCGGTACTCATCATCTTTCAGAAAAATCATGTCCGATGCCGAATCAACGAATGTCCGGTACCGGTCCTCACTTGCCCGAAGTTTATCTTCCATATTCTTTTTTTCGGTAATATCAACAAACGACGCAATGCTCATTCTTGTCTCAGGGATATATGCAACCGTTACATAGGCGCATTTTTCGAGACCATTTCGATCAAAATACGCAAATTCGTAACTTCTTGGCGGCAACGTGGGATCGGCCATCCGCAACTCGTGATATTCCGACATCCGCTTCAAATCATCGGAGGAAATGAATTCGGACATGTCCCTGCCTTCCACTTCACGACGACTGTAACCACTGATGGTCTCCACCTCCGAATTCACCCGACGTATGACCATGTTTTCATCAATGATAACCATGGCGGTTCCCGTGGACTCAAAAACGGCCTGATACAGATGATCAGCAATCATGAACGGATCATCACCATGCTGTGTGGTTTTGGTTGTTGGAAGTAAAATCTCCTCATCGCCATCGCGCAGACGTTCGATTTCTTTTTGCTGAGTCTCCGACAAGCCTTCCAGTTCGGTGATGCGCTGGCGGAGCGCCGCCACCTCATCTGCAAGTTGCTCTCTCGTTTTTGCCGATTTTTCCATTAAAATCACTCCGACGTGGTAGTGCATGCATTCGATGAGAGGTTACGGATCCGTCTTTCGTCACACAACAATATCTTGAAAAGGACAAAGCGGAACAGTAATAGAAACAAGATCCATTCTGAGAGAAAAGTTTTTATGATAATCCACGGGGCACACTTATTATGAGAAACGGCCTGGGACACGATGTATGTAACCTGAGTAAACCGCACAATAAAAAAACCTCTCACACGAATCAAGAGGAATATGCCACATACCATGGCAGATCCTACTTATCAAATGATTTTTCAGAGACGATGCACCGGCTGCAGGTATTCCAAAGCAATATGGCCCCTGAACCTGTTATGGTGAAACACCGACAATGTACAGCATTTCCAAGGCATTTCATTCACACCATTGAAAAAGCGACGTTATGAGGTGGAGTCATTACGACACCAAACATCGAAAACGTATTCATGCATCAAGAGGAAACCGGTGGCCGACGAGGCGGAACAATAGATTGACATGATCCTAAGAATCCTCAATATCCGCAGGGGGCAGAAGCTGTCACATTGGAATTTGAGAGAAGAATGAATGTCATGCGACTTCGCATCACCGGCTTTGCAGCGGGAAGACCGCCTCGTAAATTGTAAAGCTCATGACTACGTGTGAATCGACAACATATTTCACAACTTCGTTACCGTTTCTTCAAGTACCTGCACAGTAAAATCCATCTCCTCCTGCGTTGTATCTTTCCCGAGGAAAAAACGTAATGTTTCTTGGGCGCCGATATCGCTGCAACCCATGGAGCGAAGCACATGTGACGATTCAGGCAAACCTGTGGCACAGGAAGAACCGGTTGACGCACATATTCCCTGAGATCAAGGTGAAGAAAAACAGATTATCCGTCTATGGCTTAAAAGGTAATGTTTGACATGTCAGGAATGCGGGCTGCTTTGAATCTCATATCTATCGTTTATCCTGAATCCAGAGCGAACCAAAGAAGCTCGCTGACGAGTGGTACGTATGGCTACGTCGCAGTGACTAAGAATAAGGGTGACGCCGCAGATGGGTGTTTTTCAGCAGTTTCTTTATCATTGACTTGTAATGGATCTTTTCTGTATTATTTCTTGAAAAAGGACACGTCGCCATCAACAAAGCCGACAAAACTCAGCCTATGGTCTTATAAGTTCCGGGATTGATCCGATGTGTTATGTGTCTGAGATACCAGGTCACGAAGGAGTGAAAAGACAACAGATGGATGAGATCAAACCGATTGGAGAGAGCTACGGTTACGTCCGTCTCGCCCTCCCGCTCATGTCGCAATACAACATACCTGTAACGCCTCAGAACTACACGGTCTGGTACCGGTATGTCTCCGGTGCGGACGCGGAACTTGCCGGAGTGATTGATGAGTTGCTCAAAAGTGAAACACCTTTCTCAGATGAGACGAACGAAGCCCTTTACAAACGCTGCTGCCGGGACAAAGACGAGGGCGAACTGAGGAAGATCCGTGACGACCTGCGCAACATCCTGCTTACAATTCTGAAGGAAGTCACGGAGTTGACCGGTCAATCTGAAGAGTACGAGTCTTTTGTGACCCGGTCCGTGGACACCTTGACGGAAGATGCATCAGCTGAAGAAATCCGGACAGTGATCGGTCAGATCATCGAAAAGACGAAAGCACTGGGGAGCTTCGGAAAGAACATACGGCGCAAGCTCAATGAGACAACAGAGGCGCTGCAGGCGCTGCGAGAGGACTTCGAGCGGGTAAAAACAGAGGCTTCTGCCGATTTTCTCACCGGGTTGGCCAATAGAAAGGCCTTTCACGACGCACTGACCGAACAGATGGATGAAGCCATATCCCAGCAGAAGGAGTTGTCGCTTCTCCTCGTAGATATAGACCACTTCAAACAGTTCAACGATGAATACGGACATCTCATCGGCGATGAGGTATTAAAGTTTGTGGCAAAAAAGATAAAGGAAATTGTGCGGGGAAGAGACTTTCTTGCCCGTTTCGGCGGAGAAGAATTTGCCGTCATATTGCCGCAAACTCCACTCGAGGGTGCGCAGGTCGTGGCAGAGAGTATCAACAGGCTTTTCGCCCAGACAACGCTCAAAGCCGTGAATACGTCAACAACTTTCGGCAAAGTGACCGTTTCCGTAGGGGTGGCCCGTTACCGCCCTGGTGAACCGCCGGATAATCTCATCAACCGTGCTGACCGTGCGCTTTACCGGGCCAAACAGACCGGGAGAAATCGTGTGGTGACGGAGCGGAACAGTTGAGTGTATGATTTGTTCCAGCGCGAAATTTTCAGTATAATGAATTACCCCGTCCACAGGACGGGGTATTCTGCGGCGGATTTCATAAACATTCGAGAAAACATGGCGGACACAACCGCTCATGTATGATTGCCGCACATAATATATTTCTCAACCCGGCGATTAAACGCATCGTTACCGTAACCCGATTGGTCTGCACAGCCATGGAGATTTGACAACGGCACCGGCACAACAAGCCCGTCCGGCGGATAAGACCGGCACTGCTCCAGCTGTTAAAAAGTACATCATTACGATCCACAACGTCTTTCTTGACTGGAATCGCCCTTCTATCGTGCGCCTCTTTGTCCGACAATGATTTGCGGTCATGAAAAAAGGAGCATACCGGCGCCTTGTAAACATAAAGTCACAGGACAACGTCACGGTAAATGAAACCCGGGGACGGGGACTCCGGTAACGATCACTATCACGTCATGCGATCATGGCGCACCGTCTATAATCGCTCAATTGCCCGCACCAGTTCCGGCACCACGCTTTTCATGTCCGCCACCATACGGTAATCCGACATGGTCATGATGGGGGCATTCTCGTCGGTGTTTACCGAGATGATGGTTTTTGCATCCCGTATGCCCACGACAAACTGGACCTGTCCCGAAACTCCCAGGAGCAGGGCAAGATCGGGCTTACATTTCCTGCCGGAAAGCCCGACAATCCTCTCTTCAGACAACCATCGTTTGTCCGTAGCCACCGGTTTCGTGCAGGCGACTGCTCCCTTCAGATGACCTGCAAGTATTTCCACTATTGGCAAATCATCCCGGCTTCCCATACCCTGCCCGACGACCACCAGTACCTCAGCAGCCTCGATATCGACGGAATCCTTCACCTTGGGCATGACCTCAACAACCTTTATAACCGAAAGTTCCGCTTCTACGGCAATATCGGTGATCGCCCCCTTTTCCCCCTCTTCCATCGTGTCATAGACTTTCGGGACAACGGCGATAACCTTATGATCCGATTCAATTGCCTGCGTCACAACAGTTGCCCCGCCGAGGGTGTTCCGCCGGCAGCAGAGTCTGCCGTTATCGATTGTCATGCCGCTCACATCGGTAAGACATCCGCCGTGGGTGAGGTGCGCCAGTCTGCCGGAAATTTCTTTCCCTCTGCGGTTTGAAGAAAGTAAAACGACCGGCGCGTTTTTTTTCTTCGCCACCTCGCTGATTACCAGTGCAACAGCTGCCGCATCCGCCATCAGTATCGCTTCATCCCGTATTCGGTATATCGTGCCGCATCTCAAGGCGAGTTTTTCTGCCTGGTCATCATTATTGATCGTCAGGGCCGTGACGCCATACCCTATTTCACCAGCAATGGTATGCGCCGCCGTTAAAAGTTCGCAGGCATAATCGGTATTGTCGCTGTATATAAGAATATTCCTCATTGTGCTTGCCTGTCCGGCTTTCGGTCATTTTTGAGAATCTTTGCCAGTTCATCGACGGATGTGATGACAATACCCTTCCGCCTGCTGACGGGCGCCAGATTACTGATCGTCGTAATGTTCTTTTCAGCGGGAACCTCTACGCACAACTCATTGAGGTGATACACTGCTGTCGGTTTTTTTCTCGCCTTCAGGATATTTTTGACTGATGGAATCCTCGGCTCTTTAATCTCGGAGACGACGCTGATAACAGCGGGAAGCGGCACCTCGATGATTTCATCAGAGTCCTCCAGTGAACGGGTAACCCGGGCAAGAGAGTCATTCAACTCAATCCGTTTGGCATACCCTACCTGGGGATAACCCAGTATTGCCGCTACGGCGGAAAAGACCCGACCCGAATAGTTATCGGCGCTTCCTTCTCCGAAGACGACGATGCCCACGTCACCGATTCTTTGTATGGCGGCTGCCAGCACACCTGCAATGACGGAACTGTCCTCATCAGCAAGATCATCATCCTCAATCAGTATGGCCTCATCTCCACCGGCCGCCAGGGCTTCCTTGACGGTGTCCCTGATCTTTCTATTCCCCGCCGACATGATGATGACACGTCCCTGGGTGGTTTCCTTTAACTCGACGGCCGCCGCCAGGGCGCTTTTGTCGATGTCACCGAGAACCATGGGAATATCGTCGAGAACGGGTTCGCGGTTACGTATCCGAATATGATGTAAATCAGGCACTTGTTTCATTGCCACGATTATATTCACGGCTTCATTTCTCCCTGTCCATCCGATTTCAAAAAGTCACTCTTTCGCTGATTCTCACCTTTTCCATAAGCGCACCGTATTCTACTCCCGCAGGATCGTTCCGGCGACGATCATCTTCTGCATGTCTCCCACGCCTTCTATCTGGGGACCGATGATGGCATCACGATACAGACTCTGGACTTTATAGTCACTCATGACCCCGTAAGATCCGTGAATATCCACGGCGACGCGAGTAACATCGACGGCATTTTCGCATACGAAACTTTTCGTCAACGCCGCCTCCCTGGCAAACGTCATGGGGTCTTTCACATTATTGGCAAGACAGCCGAGGCGGTAGGTGAGCCATCGAGCCGCTTCCAGTTTTATTGCAAGTTCTCCGACCCGGAGCTGCATGGCCTGAAACTTGGCGATGGACTGCCCCCTGTGTTTCTTTTCCATGGCATATTTCACAGCCTCCTCATAGGCACGAAGTGTGATCCCGAGATAGGTGGAACTGATCCCTATTTTGCCGTAGGCAATGCCGGAAAGAAGAATATTGAATCCACGGCCGACCTTCCCGAGCATATTTTCAGCGGGAATTCTCACATTCTTCAAATAGACGTCGACAATCCTGTTGCCCTTCAGCCCGATTTTATCCCACGCTTCGGAGATGGAATACCCCGCGCAGAACTTGTCCACAATAAATGCCGTTACTTCATCACTTTCGCTTTCACGGGCAAAGACGACGATTGGACCGTGGAAATTCGCATTGGAGATAAACCGTTTCGTTCCATTGATGACGTAGGAATCACCCTCCCTGATTGCCATCGTGGTTATCTGCCGGGGATCGGAACCGGTTCCCGGTTCGGTAAAAGCGAATGAAGCCAACAGTTCGCCCGTCAGACCCGGTTCCATGTATTTTTCCTTCTGCTCTTTCGTTCCGTATGTGCAGATCGCACCGAGCCCGAGTCCGTTTACCGACAGAATCATGGAAACACCGGAAGATACGCGTGCTATCTGTTCCATGGCAAGGACATATCCGTCATACCCACCGTCGGAACCGCCCCATTCTTCGGCAAACTGTATCCCAAAGAGTTCCAGCTCCGCCATACGATCTATGATTTGACGGGGCACATCGTTTTCATCCTCAATCCGCCGGACAAGTGGTTCTATATACTTCTCAGCAAAATCCCGGGCCGTGTTCCGTATCAATAACTGTTCCTTGCTCAAGGTAAAATCCATATTCCCGTCCCTCCTTTGACTATTTTCGACAGTGAATTACCCCGCCCGCAGGGTGGTATCCAAGAAACTTGAATGGGTGATACTACACTCTCTTCACAACCACATTGCATCCATCCCCGTCTCAGGGATGGTTTATTCTGCCGAGGATCCGACAATATGCCTGATTATACATAACAAATGCACAAGGTAAAACAGAAAACCGCTTAGAGATACAGTCAATGATTTCAAATGGTCTTTGCCGATGGGAAATAGGTGAAATAGTAACCACTTACCTGAAGACATCCAGAAGCATGCATCCGGTCATTTATCGAAAGCATTTCTCAGATATTTAATGGACGATTTCGAAAAACAGCAGGAAATGTTTAGCCGTGGTTCTGGTAAAGATTTTGTAAAGAAAACGGGGAGCCAGCCTAATACTAACTCCCCGAAATCTTAGTTATATTTTGGTAGCGGGGGCCGGATTCGAACCGACGACCTCTGGGTTATGAGCCCAACGAGCTACCTGACTGCTCCACCCCGCGTCATATTTATTATAAGAGCTGACTTATAGACCAATAATTCAGAGATGTCAAGGACATTCTCTCGTTGTGATGTCGTCATTGTGACGGCACAGGGGATGTTCTTATTTTTCCAATGTTGACAACAGGTTTTGTGCCTGCATGAAATAGGCATGGGCGTCGCACTGATGAAAGAGTGTCATCGCTTCCCGGATGCATCGCTTCGCCTGCTGAGTCCGCCCCATTTCAATGAATAATATGCCCAGATCAAGATTAACCTGAGCAATGATACCTCTGGCCCCTATCTCACGTGCCACGGTTCGGGCTTTTTTGAAATGCCTTTCAGCCAATACGCCTGCAAAAGGCGCATTTTTCATCATAAACCAGATATTTTTGATAAACAGAAACAGTTTGCTTTGCTGCCTCCCCCTTGCAATTTCAAGATAGATCTTTCCAAGCAAATGCTTCACCGTGGCATAGCGATATTTGCTGCCTTTGACAAGCCACGCCTGCAAGGTATTTTCAGTTATCGTAATCCCCTTTCGCAAATCTCCCCGGGCAATACAGACAATTCCTTTGAGTGCTTCAGCAGAGGTTCCTATAATTTCCAGGCCAGAATTTCCATTAAACGCAATGACTTGCTCAAATGTTTTTTCCGCATCCTGAAGTCGCTTATCCAAAAGGTAGCTCATGCCGAGCAGAAGCATGGAAAGGCATGAAATCATCGGATCCAATGCAATTTCAATTGCCGACTTAAACTGATCCACCGCCGCGGTGAAATCACCGGCAGAATAATACGAAAGCCCGACCATATTGTATCCCATGGCAGACGATCGTATATCCGCCTTACGGCTACCATATGCATGGAGTATCTCTCCGATTTCATGTGTCTTGGATACCTCGCCCCTGAAAAAATATGCCACCCCAAGGCTGACCATGCAAAATTGGAAAAACAACTGTTCATTTTCCAGGAGATCGGTGAATCCACGTGCCCTTATGCCGAACACAACGGCTTCATCCAACCGCCCCATATCGGTATATACGTGAGTCAGCCAGGCACAGGCATATCCGACAACGCGCCTGCTGCCGGTCTCTTCACCGAGAGCAAGCGCCTTTGTCACGTAATGGAGCGCATCATCAAGGTTCTCCCTCTGGCGAAGCGACCATCCGAGCCAACCGTAATACATTGCGATCCGTTCCTTATCTCCGAGAGCCACAGCATCATTTTCATGTTCCTTGAAGAGATCGATCAGCGTGCCGTAATCGCCTCGCTGATTGTAGACCACCGCCCATCTGATCAACAGATCAATCAGAAGAACTTTCTCATCTTCCGATGCATTACTTTGCTGCACCAAAAGGGCATAGGCGGCTTGAAAATTCTTATGGGATTCATCAAGAGAATTACGCCGGAGGTTCTTTTCTCCCGATTTCATCAGATAATCAACGGCACGCAATCCCGACAGACCCCGTGTAAAGTGATAAGCAAGCATTTCGTAAAATTCGGGTTGCCTCTCCCGGAATACTTCTTCCATGACAAGCGCAATCTTTTCATGAATGATCCGTCGCTCCGCCTTGAGAAGCCCGCTGTACACGACTTCCTGCGTCAGTGCATGTTTGAAGAAATATTCGAGGTCGGGGAAGAATGACCCCGTGGTAATCACATTGCGTCTCTCCAGGTTTGTAAGGCACTGATCAACATGGGTACTTAATTCGGTAACCCGGGACAGAATATCGTAAGGAAATGTTCTTCCGATAACCGATGCCTCCTGAAGCACTTTTTTTGTTTCCTGTTCGAGACGATCGATCCGCGCTGAAATAACGCCGTGAAGAGTAGAAGGAATCCGTGTTTCATCAACATCACCGGAAAGCGTCCATGCATCCCCATCACAGGTAAGCGCCTCAGAGTCTATAAGGGCATTGATTACTTCTTCGATATAAAAAGGATTCCCCTCAACCTTCTCACGAATGTAGCGCCTCAGACCGTCAGGCACCTCTCCCGTTTGCAGCATGGATTCAATCATATGCTGTGCTTCTGACGGTGGAAGATCATTGAGTCGTATCTCGTGCCCGATATGGTCGAAACCATCGTATCCGGGCAGGAGGCTGAATGATGGTCGATAAACACACAGGAAAAGGGCCTTGTCTTTGAAAGCCGTAAGAACGGATCGAAGAAATTCCAGTGATGCGTTGTCAGCCCAGTGGAGGTCCTCAAGAAAAAAAATAACCGGTCCCTGATCGACAAGGGCCGCAACGATGGTATGAATTGCCTTGAGGAGACCGGTTTTCCACAATTCAGGACTCATGTTACGCATATCAGGGTGGTTCAGATCGTAAAGTCTTTCGATATAAGGCATAACATCATTTCCGCATCCCGGAAGATCTTGGATACCCGACGCTATTTTGTGACGCAGTGTTTTCAATGAGTCGCCTTCTTCTATGTTAAGCGTCCTGTTGAGAATGTCAATGATCAAATAATAGGGCATGTTTTGAGAATATGCATAAGCGCGGCCCTCCAGCCACCGCACGACCTTTCGATCCATAGTAGACTTGAATTCGTCGATGAGCCTGCTTTTCCCCGTTCCCGCATCACCACAGACGGCTACGATGGAACCGTTCCCCTCTCTCAACTGAGCACAGGCTTCAACAAGACGACTCATTTCGGTGTCTCTTCCGATCAGATCAGCCCGCAGGCCTGTGTAGCGGGATACCTTCGACGGTTTCTTTTTTATAGACCGAACTCTATATATGGAAATGAGCTCTGTTTTGCCCTTCACTTTCACCGGGGCAAGCCTCTCGAAATCGACATACCCCCGGGACCGATAATACGTGTCGGAACCGACGATTACTTCTCCGGGTCGAGCCAAGGCGGTCAGACGCGATGCTATGTTGATAGTGTCGCCGGTCATACCATGTTTGCCTGCCTTGACATCCATCTCGTCCGTCACAATGATGCCCGTGTTGATTCCGGTATGCATCGAGATCGGCCTGCCGATTTTCTTTTCGACCTGGGGGCTGGCGGCATCCACGACAGTGTGAATTTCCAGGGCTGTCATGATGGCCCGGAACGGATCATCCTCATGGACTTTCGGTACACCGAAGATGGCCATAACGGCATCTCCGATGAATTTATCGATGTACCCCCCGTATTTTCCGACAATCCGGGAAACATCAGCAAAGATGCAATTCATAACTTCTTTGACTTCTTCGGGATCCAGTCGTTCAGACATGGAGGTATAACCTGTGAGATCGGAGAAAAGAACGGTTACATATTTTCGTTCGATTTCAATCGTCACCCTTGCCGATGGTGCCGCATGATTTGAAGGTGTCGCGTTGGAATGCCGGAGAGAATCCCCGGGGATTGATTGACTCTGAGACTTGACTGCCGCCGCCAGCTTACTGCCGCAGTCACTGCAATATGGATCGGTAAGAGGATTGATTCTACCGCATACGGCACAGACTGTTCGCCTCAATCTGGTACCACATTGGCTGCAGAAATTCGCACTGCTTTGATTCTTGACGTGACACGTGGGACATCGCACCGTTTTGTCCTCCCAAGCCGAATCCCATGACCATGGGATGTTCTCGATCCCATACGAAACTAGTGGGAAGGAAACAAAAACGGAATGACGAATCCGCGCAGACTTCAGTCACACCTTTTTCTAACCCTCTTATCATTAAGAGGTAACGTATGATCTAAACCATTCCTTTGCTATTAGAAAAGAAATACCGCCGCAGCCACAACGGATGTATACCCTTTATTCTTTACGATGGCTGATTGGGTGATTTCCGCTGTCCTTACGATTTTACCGCTGATCTTGAATATTTCTTCCTTTTCATTCCATGCGGCATCGATATCAAAGTCAATACCCAGCGTTGAGGCAAGCATGGCAGCGGCAAGGTCTTCCGCATACTCCCCCGACTGTCTTGCCGTCTGACCATAAGAATGATGCTCACTGATATATCCATAGGTGCTCTTGTCGGCTGGTATGGCACATCCGATCGATGCCGAAATAAGCCGCCTGGGTTCATTGCTGCAATTTCTGCTCATAACACAAAATGTAATCGCACCGGGCCTTAATTCTCTCATCCCCTGGTTTTTAGAAACAATCTTGCAACTGGGGGGAAGAATGCTCGACACCTGTACAAGGTTGCACTTTTCAATCCCCGCATCCCTCAAGGCGAGCTCGAAAGAATGGAGTTCCTCCTTATGGGAACCGACACCTTTTGTTAAAAAACATTTTTTTGGTACGAAATCTTTCAATATAGTAACTCCTTTTACTGGCTATCGTTTGGATGTTATGTACCCCATAATCCGATAAATCAGCTTGGCCGCCGTGAAGTCGGGTGCAACCATCCCCGGAATAGGGGCAAGTTCAACAACATCGAAGCCCCGTATGATGCAGTTTTCCGAAACCTCCCGCATGAGACGAATGACGTCCTTCCAGTATACACCGCCGGGTTCGGGTGTGCCCACGGCAGGCATAATCGACGGATCAAACACGTCCAGATCAATTGAAATATAAACTTCATTCGTCAATTTACCACAGATTTCCTTTTCCCATCCCTCATGCTCGTGGACAAATTCAGAAGAATACGAGGGGATACCCTTGTTCCTTATAAACATCGGCTCTTCGCTGCTCATACTCCTGATGCCGACTTGAACGACGGGACATCGTTCGAAGATCCTGCGACTGACGCAGGCATGACTGTATGGAGTGCCTTGGTATGAATCTTTCATGTCGGCATGAGCATCAAGATGAAGGACCGTCATAGAAGGATATTTTTCTATCAGTGCCTGAACCACCCCAAGGGAGATGCTGTGTTCGCCGCCGAGAACCACGGGCACCTTATCATGTAAAAGGATGTCGGCTACTTTCATCCGAACCGATTCCACCATTTCGCCGGGGCCGCCCGCTTCGATTTCCAGAGGGTCAACGGTATGTATCCCCGTCAGGTATGTTTCCATACCGAGTTCCTCGTCGTAGAGTTCCATCTGATATGATGCGTTGATAATCGCCGCAGGCCCGTTTCTCGTTCCGGCCTGGTATGTCGTCGTAAGATCATACGGCACGGGAACCACAACAAATGTGGCTGTTTCAAATGATGCATAATCCTTACTTATTCCGCCGTATATCATGGCGACTCGCTCCTCAAAAATATGGATGATGTTGCTATCACATATGATCGCCCCTGTCCATATTTTTTATCTTATTCCGAGGGGATTCTCGAGTGGGTAAAATCCCCATCAACATATTGAATATACGAGCAATGATCGACCCAGTCACCGGGGATTGCAAATGTCCGTTTTCTCCCATCGATCATATACTGTTCCAGCACCGGTTGATGACAGTGTCCCAGGATAACCGCATCATATCCCTCTTCGAACTTCCTCATTGAAAAATTTCTCATGGTATCGGCCAGGCCTTCCGGCGACCTTGCCAGGTGGTCCTTGCTCATTTTTGAACTGATCCGGGCTACCCGCCAGAGCACGGCAGACGGCATTCCCTTTTGCATCAGATAAAAGATCCTGCTCCTCAGGAAACTCCGAAGAAGGAGATATGGCCTGTTGGACAGATCGACAGTATCACCATGCGATACAAATATTTTCTGATCGTCCAGCTTAAAGGTGGCTCCGTCCTGAAATATTCTGACACCGAACGTTCCGAAGAATTCATCAAGATAAAAATCATGATTCCCTTCAAAATAATTTATGGCAACACCGTGGTTTCGTAGATCAAGCAGTTTATCGATCATAATCCTAAACTCCGGATATATGTTCCCGTTGTCACAGAACCAGAAATCGAAAAAGTCACCGACAATAAACAACGCATCGATGGTGTCTTTTACTGCATCGAGAAGACTGAGAAGATTATGATATCTTTTACTTCCCTCATCTTTCAAATGTGCATCCGATATGAAGACTGCTTTCATGGTATATTTTCAAAAACCTTATTTTTGGGATACTTTTATCGACATAATCAAGTCATTGGTTGTCGTTTTTCACGGTGAGCAGACCTGTGATATTCACGGAATGGCTACCGTTATTCGGCTATGATCCATAGAAGCGGAAAGGAGGAACTGAACATCATGGATCTGCAAGCAGTGTGTGCCTGTTTTCCTATCGATCTTTATCCCTGTTCCCGTCGCATCTGATATCTGTCTCCCGACCGGGGCGTTCTCGGTCGTCTCTACTCACGATTTGCCAGATATTCGGAATTATGAAACATTTCTTCGATCTCCCTATCGTTCATTCCTGCCCCGGCCGCAATGAGTCGGGCCTTTTCCCTGGACACCAGATCTTCCGGTGCATGACTGTCCGTATTCAACACAAGTTTTGCTTTATATTTTCGGGCGGACTGCACAACATGTCCGTTGGTCAGGCTGTGTCCTCTTCGCGCTGATATTTCAAGATATATTGAATTCTCGGCAGCGCGCATCGCTTCCTCGTCGGACAGCAGCCCCGGGTGGGCAAGGATATCAATGGGAGAATTAACAGCCGCCATGTTGGTACCGGGCATGACCGGCTCCACAATCGTTTCACCGTGAACGACAATAATTTTGGCACCCAATGACCGTGCCGTCTTCGACAGTTCGTTTATATGATCCGGATGGACATGGGTCAGTTCGATACCCGGAATGGCCCTGATCGAAAAGGCTGATGAGATTTTTTCACAGACCTTGACGATACGGGGGATTATAAAATCGAGATTCGAATGGTCCGCATGGTCGGTAATGGCGATGACTCGACAGCCGGCCATCTCCGCCCGCCGAGCCAATTCAGTCGGAATCAGAACGCCATCGCTGAAGATGGAATGGGTATGAAGATCAATCACACGGCATCTCCTGATATTTAGTGTAATTCGTTATTTTCGTAATTGGTTCCAACGATGTAGCAGATTTGAACTGCCAGGTCAACATCGTTCGATTCATTTCACCACATGGCATAATCCGTTCGATCTCAATTATTGAACAATTGCAATATTATCACAGGTGGTATATGGTTGGTCGGTAATAAAGAGACGGGACCCATGACGTGTTTAAATGGTAAGAATCATTGACAGATACATCTTAAGAGAAATATGTTTCCCGTTCATTATGAGCCTGTTTATCCTGACGTTTGTTTTGCTCATGGGAAGAATTCTGCAGTTGATGGACCTGATGATCAACAAAGGGGTGGGAGTTATCGACATCTCACGGCTCGTGTTGTATCTCATGCCGCCTTTTTTACTGATCACCGTGCCTATATCGCTTCTTATCGCCATACTGATCGGCGTCGGACGGTTGTCGGCAGATAACGAGATTACCACATTGAAATCGGCGGGAATGAGCATTTCACGAATCATGCTCCCTATAATGGGCGCATCGATTATTGCTGCCATAATAACCGCCTTTATAGGATTATACTTTGTCCCTTACGGTAATACGGCAACGAGAGATCTGCTGTTTACCATTGCCAAGCAAAAGGCCAGTATCGGCATTAAGGAAAAGGTATTTAATGATGACTTTAAGGGACTTGTGCTCTACGCCGACAAGATACCCCTTCATGGCGATTATATGGAGGGAGTTTTTATATCGGACAATCGCCTTGTGAAAGATCCGACAACGATCGTAGCTGAAAAAGGTTATCTCGTATCAAATCCCGCGTCGATGACGGTGACATTGCGCCTGAGAAACGGCAGCACCCACAGCGTCGATTCAAATCTCAAAACTTACAAACGCATGGATTTCAGCTCATATGACATTAATCTCGATTTATCAAGCCCGATGGAAAAGGAAGGGACAGGCACGGATAAGAAATCACGCGAGATGAACATTCAGGAGTTGCTGGAACGATCGAAAAAGCTTGATTCGTCAAGCGCCCTAAAACGGGAACTCGTGATCGAAATCAACAAGAAGTTCTCAATTCCCCTGTCATGCATCGTATTTGCGATCCTGGGACTCCCTCTCAGTATCGGTCAGGTCCGATCGGGAAAGTCTCGAGGTTTTACTGTCGGTCTTCTGGTCATCATGATTTATTATGTCCTTCAACTCGGTGGTGAAGGTCTGGGGGAAACGGGCAGAATTTCTCCGGTCATCGGCACCTGGGCTCCGAATATCATTCTCGGAATCACCGGCATAGCCCTGTTTCTCATGGCGGTCAGGGAAAAACCGATCACCTTTGATTTCATTATAAAGCCCATTGAGAAAGGAATCGCAACGATTAAAAACCGGTGGAGAAGAAATTCTTAACAAACCTGAAGAGTGACGCGTGAATTTGTATCCGAACCTCGTCTTCATCCTATTGACGCATGTGAAAAAGGGACTGCCATCAGTCGGGGATCTTATCTTTTGTATGGACACATAATAGAGACAGGCACTAATCAATAATGGAAGTACTGCCGACATGAAAACGCTTGACCGCTACGTTACCGGAACATTTTTAAATATATTCATACTGATTGTCATCTCTCTCATCGGTTTATATCTCATCGTAGATTTTTTCGAACGGATACGCATGCTTCTCAGTAACGATGCCACGTTGCGTCAGATTTTACTCTATTTTTTGTACCAGATCCCCATGATCCTTTCGCTAATGATTCCGATCGCCGTTTTACTTTCATCGCTTCTGACATTCGGAATCCTTTCCAAAAACAGCGAAATCATTGCCATGAAGGCAAACGGCGTCAGTCTTTATAGAACATCCTGTCCAATCATCATTTTTGCCGGTCTTATGTGTCTCGTTTCCTTTTTTCTGAATGAATTTGTCACCCCCTATACCAACCAGCGTACAAAGTATATAAAACTTGTCGAAGTTCAAAAAAAAGAACAGATCGGTGTATTTAAACAAAATCAAATATGGTACAGAGGTCGGGACGGCATATACAATTTCAACATGTTCGATCCCATGGCCGGCACACTCAAGGGAATACGAATCACCTATCTCGACCGCACAATGAACCCGACAAAACGGATCGACGCTGCAAGAGCCGTATGGCTTAATGACACGTGGGTATTTTATGAGGGGCTTATTACAACCTTTGCACGGAATCGTCTTCCCGTTCTTGAATATTTTGATTCCATTGTTGTCGATCTTCCGGAAAAGCCATCAGATTTCATGATTGTTCAAAAGGATACCGAAGAAATGGGATATCTTGAATTACGGAAATATATTAAAAAGATTCAATCAGAAGGGTATGACGCAACCCGGTATATTGTGGATGCTCATGGAAAGATAGCGTTTTCACTTGTCAGCGTCATTCTTGCCGTTATCGGCATTTCCTTTTCACTTTCAAAATCGGAGCGAAGCGGCGGGATTTCGCAGAGCATTGCCGTCGGGATTGTTATCGGCTTCTCATACTGGATTGTTTATGGGTTTACTTTGTCACTGGGCCGTTCCGGATCATTGCCGCCCCTTGTCGCCGCATGGACGGCAAACAGCCTCTTCGGAGTGGGAGCCATCTATCTGTTTATGAAGTTAAAAACATGAGAACGTCAATGAAAGACGGGGTGTTGTCCAAAGAAATTCATTTGGTCAACACCCCGAAAAAATCCCTGCTCCGATATGTCGTAGTTCCCTTTTTCTTCCAAAGATTCTCTGCTGACAGTCGCCTTCTTCTGTAAGCACAGTTGAGTACGGTAAGTAACTCATGATTCCGAGGGGCTCTTCATTCGAGCAGCATTGAACGTCCGGAAGAAATGTCTTTTTTCGACGACCACCTACGGCAACGTCCCCTTTCGAAAATTTCGGGTATGACATTCGCATCATGGGACATGGCGAACCTCGAAACATAAATTCCTTTCTGTCATGTTCCCATTTCCCAGGACTTCAGGTATGTTTCCTGCTCCAATGTCAACGTATCAATGATAATACCCATGGCCGCCAGTTTCAATCGAGCTATTTCTTTGTCGATATCTTCTGGAACACTGTAAACAAGGTTTTTCAGCGTTTTGCTTTTCAGAACTAGATACTCAGTTGAAAGGGCCTGATTAGCAAAGCTCATATCCATGACACTGGATGGATGACCCTCAGCTGCAGCGAGATTGATGAGTCGCCCCTCACCCAGGACATAGATCTTTCGCCCGTCCTCCAGGCTGTACTCGTCGATGTACTCTCTGATTCGCCCCGTGTATTCGGCTACCTGCCGTAACCCCTCGATATCAAGTTCAACATTAAAATGACCGGAGTTTGCGACTATAGCCCCATCCTTCATGATCAGGAAATGCTCTTTTCGTATCACATTGATGTCGCCGGTGAGGGTACAGAAGAAATCCCCGATCTTCGCCGCATCAGCAATCGGCATGACCCGGTATCCATCCATAACAGCCTCAAGCGCCCGGAGCGGATCCACTTCCGTTACGACAACATTCGCACCCATGCCTGAAGCCCTCATGGCAAGACCGCGGGAACACCAACCGTATCCACATACAACGAAAACCGACCCGGCGATCAATCGGTTGGTCGCCCGAATAATCCCGTCGATGGTGCTCTGTCCGGTACCGTACCTATTATCGAACATATGCTTGGTATTCGCGTCATTGACCGCAATGAGGGGAAACGCCAGAACACCATTTTCCGCCATGGCTTTCAACCGGATGACACCGGTCGTCGTCTCTTCCGTTCCTCCGATGATTCCATCGATAAGCTCCCTTCGTTCTGAATGAATTGTTGATACGAGATCGGCACCGTCATCCATCGTGAGGGTCGGTTTCATATCAAGCACCGCCTTGATATGACTGTAATAGGTCTCGGTATTCTCGCCATTAATTGCAAAAACAGGAATGTCGTGATCCTTAACCAGATAAGCGGCCACATAATCCTGTGTACTGAGAGGATTCGAGGCACAGAGGAAAACGTCCGCACCTCCCGCTTTCAACGTTTCCATGAGGCTTGCCGTTTCTGTCGTAACATGAAGACAGGCACCGATTCTTTGGCCTTTCAAGGGCTTTTCTTTCGCAAACCGATCTTTGATACTGTTCAGCACTGGCATGCTCTTGTTAGCCCAGGCGACACTGCCCCTACCCTCGTCCGCAAGTGTTATATCCTTGATATCGTAATTCATTATCAGCTCCCGGTTGTTCTAAATTCCACACACTGTCTTTTTGCTGCAAATACACAAATGAAATCGTATAGTTAATCAATAATGCTCCATCGCGTTATGAACTCCCCAGCGGAGAGCCGCGGGGCATCCGTCTATGTTATTGTCCGGTTTAACCGGACAATCCATGGATTCCCGCTTCCGGGAATGATTCGAAAGCAGGTTTCGGCGAAGCAACCCGCACAGGTGGTGAATCACCAGAGACTCTGCTCTTTTTTACATTTCGAGTCTGCGATTCAGACTTTCAGAGTATCTTCTTTTTAAACGCCTGCCGCTTTCCTCAGTTCTTCCACCTTGTCGGTTTTCTCCCATGGGTAATCATCCATAAACAAGGTTTTGGGGATTTTTCTATAAATATCGCCGCTGAGGAGATCAAATCGCTCGATCATCCCCCTCGGCGAAAAATCAAATACCTCTTCGATAATCGCTGCGAGCTTTGAGTCGGACATCACTCCCGAACCAAAGGTATTGACGTAGACCGACATGGGTTTCGCCACACCGATGGCATAGGCAAGCTGAACGGAACATTTGGCGGCCAGGCCGGCAGCAACGATATTTTTGGCGGCATAGCGCGAGCCGAAGGCAGCGGAACAGTCGACTTTTTCCGGTGATTTATTGACGACAGCCCCTCCGCCGAGCTGGGCACCGGGGTATGCACCATAAAACTGGCACACAAGTTTCCGCCCGGTAACACCGGAATCGGCAGCGCTGCATGAGTTAACCGCCTGCCATTCCCCGGTGGGGTTGAATAGAAATTCTGTTCTGTCATCAACCCACTCCCCGAGACATTCAAAAGCCTGAATTCTGGCGATTTCTTCAATCTCTTCTCTGCTGTGGCCTCCCACATGCCGATAGTCGATTGCATTGGACATGAGAACTTTCGTAACCCGCAGGGGGTTCATATTGTCATCGTAATCAACGGTTACCTGTCCCTTGCCGTCAGGAGCAAAAATGGGGTTTCTTGACTCTTCAAAGGCCCTCATCATCCTGTTGACCAGAACAAATGGGAGCGGCAGAAGCTCCGGTGTTTCATCAACCGCATATCCATACATGATTCCTTGATCTCCGGCGCCGATCTCCTTGTATTTCCCGAGGTCGGCACGGGTCCCGATGTTTATGTCGGGGGACTGGGGGATGATTGCATTAAAGATCCCCATGGAGTTCCCGTTCAAGCCCACGGCCGAGTCGTTGTAACCAAGGGAAAGGACGGTCCGGCGCACGGAATTTTCGATATCTACATAGACCCTCGTGGCCACTTCACCCCCGACGATACAGAAACCTTTTCCCAGAAAGACTTCGAGACCGCAATGAGGCATGGTATCGATCGTCATGCCGATCTTGTGCTCACCGTCGAGAATTTCCGCGATTATGTTCGCGGCAATCGAATCGGCCACAATGTCGGGATGTCCTACTTTGATTGCTTCCGATGTTACCTGCATAGTTTATCTCCTTTTACGATGCGGCGGATCTGCTCCCGCCATCGCCTGTCGCGTTATTTATTTGTTATTTTTCCGTTTGTTGTCGGAGGGAGTTACGATCCCACCGGACATGATCAACGTAAAAGCTTCTTCGACCGTCATGGTCAGGTTGATCACATCATTTTCGGGTACCATGATATAAAACCCCGAGGTCGGGTTGGGCGTCGTCGGCACGAAAAGGTTCAGCATAAGATCTTCTGTCTTGGCCTGCACTTCCCCCTTTGATACACCTGTTACAAATGCTACTGAATACAGACCCTTGCGTGGATACTCGATCAACACGACCCGCCTGAAACTTTGACTTTTATCTGAAAATATCGTCTCGGCAAGTTTCTTGAGGGCATTATAGATTCCACTGACAAAAGGAATTTTCCCGAGGAGCCACTCGCCCAGATCAACGATCTTTTTTCCGAGATAGCTCTTGACGATAAGCCCTACCAAAAAAATCAGGATCATTGTAAAGATGACACCCAGCCCCGGTATGTGAAACGTCAGGAGTTGATCGGGATGGAATCGCGGCGGAATAATCCTGAGCAGATTATCCATCATCCGTATCATCAGATAGATGACATAGAAGGTGAGTCCCACAGGGATAATTGCAATAATACCCGTCAGGAATATATTTTTTATTGTTTTTTTCATTGTGTCTTAAGTCATCATCATGTTCAACTCGCGGAAGCGACCGTAACACTAGCAAAAAGACATCATATATTCAATAGCAATTTAAAAGGGGTGAGAATTCAGCATTCCCACCCCTTGACCAATGCTATGGCTCTGGAACTACTTTATTATGTTATTTTCTCCGACAAAGACGCATTTTGCCGTCCAATCATGCGCCTCGTCATCATCCACGGCAACGTAACTAGCTATGATGATGAGGTCTCCCCGTGAACCTTTCCGGGCTGCCGCACCGTTGAGACCGATCACCCCGGAATTCCGTTTTCCTTTTATGACATATGTTGAAAATCTCTCTCCATTGGAAACATTATATATATTCACTTTTTCATAGGGAAGAATATCGGCGGCCTCCATAAGAGTTTCATCTATGGTTATGCTTCCTTCATAATCAAGATGGGCTTCCGTTATGGTGACGCGATGGATTTTTGATTTTAACATGTACCGTTGCATGATCATCCTTACCCTTACTGCGAAAAGGCACAACTGCACTCGACGCCTTGTTTTATTTATAATTTCAGTGGTTCACCGAAAACATAATTATCGATAAGTCTGGGCAAACCGACACGAACCGCCAGCGCGACGACGGCTTCCCGTTCTATTGTAGCCACGTCTTCCATCGTAACCGTATCGCAAATCTTTATGTAATCAATCGTCGTGTACGGATGCCCCTCAATAAATGTTCTCATGTCCTTGATGATCGCCGCTGCATTTCGCTCACCATGATCGTAAAGTTTTTTCGCGCGCTTGAGTGATCTGCTCAAACTCAGGGCCGACTCACGCTCATCTTTCTTCAAGTAGGTATTTCGGGAACTCATGGCAAGCCCGTCCGGTTCTCGAATCGTGGACAGTCCCACCACTTCAAGGTCCATATTCAGATCAGCGACCATCCGCTTGATGGTAACAAGCTGTTGAAAGTCTTTTTTCCCGAATACGGTGACATGCGGCTTGGCAATGTTGAACAGTTTCGCGCAGACGGTGGTCACTCCCCGGAAATGACCGGGCCGGGAAAGACCGCACAGGTTCCGGGTAACCCCCTCTACGTTCACATATGTCTGATAATAATCGGGATACATTTCCTGATTTGACGGATAGAAAATCACATCGACACCGACACTCTGTGCGAGTGCTTCATCCCTCTCAAAGTCCCGGGGATATTTATCGAGGTCCTCGGAAGGACCGAATTGTGTCGGGTTCACATAAATACTGATGATCAGGCAATCGCCCAGCTTTCTCCCCTCTCTCATGAGGCTCATATGACCCTCATGCAGATACCCCATCGTGGGAACCAGCGCGATCTTCTTTCCTTCCATACGTACCGATTCGGAAAACATCTGCATTTCTTTGATAGTCTCGATTACCCTCATGGCAACCTCACAATAAAAAAGCCTCACCGTCCGAGACGGGAGGCTCAACCACTGCAGTCTTTCGCTTCATCCCCGTCCCAGTCCTTATGCGGGATCCAGGCGGTTTTGTCGGACGGATACCAGAAAACCATGTCCCTGTCAAGATTTTTGTGCTGAACAAATAACGTTGCTCAGCCGTCCGAATTCTTCCAGAGTCAGTGTTTCAGCACGTCGCTGACCACTGATCATGGCTTCATCGAAAATTGATGACACATCATGTTCACTGCATTGTAACAAAAGGTCGGAATTCTTAAGATTATTCATAAGTGTTTTCCGGCGCATCGAAAACGCGGTTTTCACGAGACGGAAAAAATGACTTTCATCTTGCAGGTCGACCACAGGCCGGTCCCGAAAAACCAGCCTGAGAACCGCTGATTCCACTTTGGGACTTGGATAGAAACAACTCGCCGGAACGATCATGACACGGGAAACAGCGGTATGCATTGATGCAATAACCGACAGGAATCCATAATCCTTCGTCCCCGGCATCGCCGTAATCCGATCAGCTACTTCCCGCTGAAACATCAGAACCATGGATGATATCTCGTTTTTGTAACCGATCAGTTTGAAGAGTATCTGTGACGAGATGTTATAAGGAATGTTGCCGATAACCCTCAGCTTTGTAACGGAACCGCTCGCATCGGCTCTATCGGCACATGCAAGGGATATATCATATGTCAGTATGTCCTGCTCCAGGATTTCCACGTTGCTGCGGGCAGCCAGCTCACTGCTGAGGACATGGATCAATTTCCTGTCTATTTCGAGTGCTATCACTCTGTCTGCAAGATCGGCAATCATGCCGGTCATGACGCCGATACCGGCTCCTATTTCCAGAACTTGATCACGGCCTGTTATCTCCGCCGATACAATGATTTTTTCTATAATATTGGTGTCAATCAGAAAAGATTGGCCGCGCCCCTTATAGGGGCGTATGTCGTATTTCTTAAGGATACCAAGAGGGGATGTCATGTTGTACGCTTTTCCCGTTTGGCAATGAATGTTTTAGAAGCTATCGATGGCCGTCCCGAACGCAATGGTTCTCTATTTTTCCTTGATACTGAAAAAGATCCGTAAAAGTAGAAGTGTCGTTTTTCGGATTCATCGTAGTGCAGCCATCTCCAGAGGCCATCGGGATATCGCATTCAAATCATAGGAATCTCTCAACCCGCCCATCAAAAGATGCTCACCGACAGCAGCAATCATGGCTGCGTTATCGGTGCAGAGGACCGGTGGCGGTATATGCACGGCAATGTCTTTTTCCCGGGCACATTCAAGAAAACGGGTTCGCAGTCTGCCATTTGCCGCGACACCACCCGATACGACAACGCGATTTACCGAAGTTTCCTGAGCAACCCTCAGTGTCTTTTCAACAAGAACATCGACAATTGCTTCCTGATAGCTCGCCACTATGTGGGGAACTTCCTCGTCTTCCAATCTATCATCTCTCTTTTTAATATAATTGAGCAGTGAGGTCTTCAGACCACTGAAACTGAAATCGCGGCTGTCCTTCATTGATCTCGGAAAATGCACATAGGAGATATTGCTCTGCCGGGCCAGGCGATCGATTACAACCCCTCCGGGGTATCCAAGATCGAGCATTTTCGCGGCCTTATCAAAGGCCTCACCGGCGGCATCGTCCCGCGTTTGTCCCATAATGGTCACGTTGCCGAAACCCTTCACCTGGTAAATACTTGTGTGCCCTCCGGAAACGACGAGAGCGATGAAGGGAAAGTCCGGCTTGTCATCGCTTAGAAATATTGCATTAATGTGACCCTCAAGATGATTGACACCGACAAACGGCAGATTCCTCGCCAATGCGATCGATTTGGCGACGGAAAGACCGACGAGGAGCGACCCGATCAGACCGGGACCCCGGGTAACGGCAATTCCTTCGATATCGTCCAGTGAAACCGATGCATCACTGAGCGCTTGCATGATAACCGGCATGATTGCTTCTATATGCTTTCGTGACGCAATCTCCGGAACGACACCGCCATACTCGCGATGCACATCGATCTGGGACGCAATGACATTGGAAAGCATTTCTTCACCGTCACGAACCACGGCAGCGGCGGTTTCGTCACAGGATGATTCTATACCGAGTACCAACATAATAAATTCGATCCGACTTTTTTATTCTCCACAAAGGTGGGGAAAAGGTATATAAGAAATGACGCCGTTTGTAAACAAGAAATCTTTGAGAGCCTTCACGGATTATGAGAGGACAAGGCATGGAAATCCAAAGTGATTTTCTCGTGATCGGAAGCGGTATTGCAGGCTTCTGTTTTGCCATCAAGGCAGCGACACGTGGCACGGTTGCTATTGTGACAAAGAAAGAACAGATTGAATCCAGCACAAATTATGCGCAGGGAGGCATCGCTGCAGTGACGGGAGAGAAAGACAGCTTCGAGTCTCACATCAATGATACTCTTACTACTGGCGCCGGTATCTGTAATGAAAATGTTGCCCGATTTGTCGTAACCGAAGGCCCTGACAGAATCAAAGAGCTCATCGAATGGGGTGTCGAATTTTCCCTGACGGAAATAAATCGATCAACCGTCTTCGACTTAGGAAGAGAAGGTGGTCACAGTCACCGCCGTGTCCTCCATGCCAAAGACATAACGGGACGGGAAATCGAACGAGCACTGACAGCAAAGGCTGCAACAGAAAATAACATAACAATTTTTGAAAACCATTTTGCGATTAACCTGATTCTCGCATCAACCGTAACAGGAGTCGAACAGAAACATGACCGATGTGTCGGAGCCTATGTCTTCGATGTCAACAACGGTGTGGTTCACACCTTCAAGGCTTCATTCATTATACTGGCCACCGGAGGAGCCGGTAAAGTCTACCTGGTTACAACCAATCCGGACATTGCAACAGGTGATGGCATTGCCATGGCATACCGGGCGGGCGCACAGATAGCAAATATGGAATTCATTCAATTTCATCCCACCTGCCTCTATCACCCCGAGGCAAAATCCTTTCTCATCAGCGAAGCAGTCAGGGGGGAAGGCGGCGTTCTAAAACTGAAAAGCGGCCGGGAGTTTATGGATAAATATCACACAATGAAAAGCCTTGCACCCCGCGATGTGGTCGCCCGGGCAATCGATATGGAATTGAAGAAATCCGGAGACGAGTCCGTTTTCCTCGATATTACTCACAAGGGCAGAGATTTTCTTACCCGGAGATTTCCCACGATATATGATCGATGCCTCGAATTCGGCTTTGATATGGCCCAAGATATGATCCCCGTCGTCCCCGCCGCCCATTACATATGCGGCGGGATTTTCGTCAATGCTTACGGTGAAACAACCATCAATCGCCTTCTGGCTTGTGGAGAAGTTGCCTGTACCGGTCTTCACGGGGCAAACCGCCTTGCCAGCAATTCTCTTCTAGAGGCGGTTGTTTTTGCCCATAGAGCATTCATACGGGTATCCGGACTGTTGCCCGGCATCAAAGACGAATCCCTTGCGATACCACCATGGGACCCGAAGGGAGCAACGGAAAGTGATGAATCTGTCGTCGTTTCTCATAACTGGGACGAGGTAAGATCATCCATGTGGAACTACGTGGGTATTGTGCGAACGAACAAGCGGCTTGAGCGGGCACGGCGGCGAATCGATCTCATCACACAGGAAATTATGGAATATTACTGGAATTTCAAAATTACCAGGGACCTTTTGGAGCTGCGCAACATTGCCACGGTCGCAAAATTAATCATTGAATGTGCGCAGCAGCGTAAGGAAAGCCGGGGGCTCCACTACAACCTCGACTATCCCCGACGGGATGATACCGAGTGGCGGCGCAATACGATCATTCAGAAAAAAAGAACCTGAAACACTGATGAGGGAGGGCCTATCATGGTGCCGATGATCAGTGCTCGGATTTTCAGTTTTTGCTTCTCCACGTAAGTTCAACTTTTCCCAGCACGCTGGTAAAGACAAGCATTGCCGGCTGTTGTTCAAAGGGAGGGAACAGAGGAGAAAACTTGAGGGTGTAGAACTTCCCGTAATATTTCTTTACATACGGAAATAATTCCTCGACGATCGGCGTTATTTTTTCAATTTCCCGTATCTCGACGGGGTAGACTTTTCCTCCCTCTCCATCAGCGATGAACACCTTCCATATCGAATCGGATCGGGCGAAGTCGTTAGATGTCTTTTCAGGGATGTAAGCATAAAACATAAACTCGGTAAAATCGGACGTCAGGTCAACCACGGTTTCTTCACGCTCCCGCTTCTCAACATCGGTCAACTCATATATCCTTGAATATTCGCTGATATACGCTTTATTGAATTCATCACTTTTATACGTCACGGCAATATGAGCCCGTGTTTCAAACTGGGAATAGACGCTTTTATCTCTCGTCCATTTTTTCAGAACATCAAGATATTCCTTTGAGATGGCTTCATCTTTTGCGATATCTATATATTCCTGAATATGACTACAACCGAGACAGATCGTCAAGAGAAGCAGCAAAACTCCCCACGCTCGCATCTTCATTATCCCCTCCAAATACCCTGATAAATATATAATTGACATGCTTCAGGAAATTTTCCACTTTGAATGTCTCATCGAGATCCTCCGGCTTCAGGAACAACATAACGTCATCATCATTGCGAAGCAATTGTTTGAACTCCAGTCCCTCCCGCCACGACTCCATGGCATTTCGCTGCACGATTGCGTAAGCATTTTCACGGGTAATCCCTTTTTCTATAAGTTTCAGGAGAACCATCTGTGAAAACACCAGTCCTTTTGTCATGTTGAGATTTGCCATCATTCTTTCGGGATAGATGGTGAGGTTCTCTATCATTCCGGCAAACCGGTTCAGCATGAAATCGAGCAGAATGGTCGCGTCGGGACCGATAACTCGTTCAACCGACGAATGGCTGATATCCCGTTCATGCCAAAGTGCGACATCCTCAAGCGATGCAACGGCATACGATCTCATGAGACGGGCTAAACCCGTCAGATTCTCAGACAAGACGGGATTTCGCTTGTGGGGCATGGCTGATGATCCCTTTTGACCGGGTGAAAAGAATTCCTCGGCTTCCCGCACTTCACTGCGCTGAAGATGCCTGATCTCCGTGGCAAACTTTTCGATTGACGATGCAATGATGGCAAGCGTGGTGAAGAATTCAGCATGCCGGTCACGCTGGACGATCTGCGTTGAAACGGGCGCCGGCTTTAACCCCAGCCGGCCGCAGACATATTCTTCAACCATGGGCTCGACAAAAGAAAAGGTACCTACGGCGCCGGCTATCTTTCCGTAGCTGATCGTCTCATTCGCACGGACAAGCCGTTCATGGTTTCGTTCCATTTCCTGGTACCACAAGGCCATTTTCAGACCGAATGTTATCGGTTCCGCATGTATTCCATGGGATCTTCCGATCATGAGTGTATCTTTGTACGTAAACGCCTTATCTCGAAGGATAACCATGACGCGCTCTACATCCTTAATCAATAGCTCTGCAGCTTCTCTCAAAAGAAGAGCCAGGGAGGTATCGAGGACATCGGACGAAGTCAGTCCCATATGAATAAATCGGGAATCCTCGCCGACCTTCTCGGCGACGGATGTCAGGAAAGCAATAACATCATGCTTCGTCGTCTTTTCGATCTCTTCGATCCGGGCGACATCGAATCCAGCCCGCTCCATAATGGTGTTAAAGGATTTCATGGGGATTTTTCCCATATTGGCGAGGGCTTCACAGGCAACAAGCTCCACATCAAGCCACTTCCGATAGATGTTTTCCGGGCGCCAGATAGACGCCATTTCTTCTCGCGAATACCGTGGAATCACTCTTATTCTCCTGAAATGTCTTTATTTTCAGAGGTAGTATTAGTACGAGTATGCCAGCGAGTCAAGAAATTTTACGCCGACATTGATGCAAAGGAACGGCATTTTTCATGTGGACAAACACTCGTCTCGCCATGATCGTTGAAAAAATCACATTAAATCGAGGCAGTGGATCGATCACTTCTTTTATATACATGCCGGACTAGATTTTACTTGTATTTCACGAAAAATTATGGCTATATATGGTATCTTTTACGACTAAGAACACAACATATTGTGGTCATTCATCATTTTCGGGGAAGGCACCGGGGGGCACTCAATTATGCATAAAAAGATACGAAAACGGGACGGCAGATACGTTAAATTCGATGCTTCAAAAATCACCAACGCCATTGCACAGGCCGGTAAGGCAACGGGTGAGTTTAATGGTGAAATAGCTGAGAAATTGACGATCAAAGTCCTGAATCTATCGGAGAAGCTTTATGATAACAGGGTCATGACCGTAGAACAGATTCAGGATATCGTAGAAGAAATCCTCCTGTCATCACCATTTCGAAGAACGGCGCGATCCTATATCATTTACCGCGAACAGCACGCACGACTCCGGGAAATCACCAATAAGATGGAAATCGATCTTGTCGACCAGTACCTCAAGAAGCGGGACTGGAAGATTAACGAAAACAGCAATATGGACTATTCACTTCAGGGACTGAACAACTATATTTCTTCCGAAGTGAGCAAAGTATACTGGCTGAACGAGATTTATCCCGGGGAAGTTAAAAAAGCTCAGGCAGACGGTGATTTTCATATCCACGACCTGAGTCTTCTTTCCGTCTACTGTGTCGGATGGGATCTCCATGATCTGCTTATCGAAGGATTCAAAGGAGTTGCAGGGAAAGTTGAAAGTAAACCGGCAAAGCATCTCCGAAGCGCACTGGGACAGGTGGTCAATTTCTTTTACACCCTTCAGGGAGAGGCCGCCGGGGCTCAGGCATTTTCAAATTTTGATACGCTGATGGCGCCGTTTATCCGCTACGATGATCTGAATTATGATGATGTCAGACAGGCACTGCAGGAGTTTATCTTCAACATTAACGTACCCACGCGAGTCGGTTTCCAGACCCCTTTTACCAATGTAACCCTCGACGTTACCGTTCCCGACTACTACGCCGCCCAGAACGTCATTATCGGCGGAAAACCGATGAAGGAAACGTATAAGGAATTCCAGAACGAAATGGATATGTTCAACCAGGCGTTTCTCGAGGTAATGGCCGCGGGAGATGCGAAAGGCCGGGTCTTTACATTCCCGATTCCCACATACAACATTACAAGAGATTTCGAGTGGGAGAGCCCCAAGATGAACCTCCTGTGGGAAATGACCGCTAAATATGGCGTTCCCTACTTCTCGAACTTCATCAACTCAGACATGAATCCGGAAGATGCTAGAAGCATGTGCTGCAGGCTGCGAATTGACAACAGGCAGCTGGAAATGAGGGGCGGGGGACTTTTCGGTTCAAATCCCCTGACGGGATCGATCGGAGTAGTCACACTGAACATGCCCCGAATCGGCTATCTCTCCGTAACGGAGGAAGAGTTTTTCACCCGGCTTGGCCGTCTCATGAGCATGGCCAAGGACAGTCTCGAAATAAAGAGAAAAATTCTGGAACGATTTACCGACGGCGATCTTTATCCTTATACCAAATATTATCTCCGGCATGTTAAGGACCGGTTCAATGAATACTGGAAAAACCATTTTTCTACCATCGGCCTTGTCGGCATGAACGAAGCATGCCTTAATCTTATGGGAAAATCGATCGCCGACCCGGAAGGTCATGATTTTTCGAAACGTGTCCTCGACTTTATGAGAAGCGAACTGATCAAATACCAGAAGGAAACGGGAAACAACTATAATCTTGAAGCAACGCCTGCTGAGGGAACATCTTACAGCTTGGCACGACTCGACAGAAAAATTTTTTCCGATATCATCTGCGCCAACGTCAATGGTGACGGTGGCACAGCTGAACCATTTTACACCAACTCAACGCAGCTTCCCGTCAACTATACAGATGATATTTTCGAAGCCCTCGATCTTCAAGACGACGTTCAGACACGGTACACCGGAGGAACGGTCTTTCACATCTATGCAGGTGAACGGATCGATAATCCGTCGTCGGTTAAAGTGCTGATCCGCAAAATATGCGAGAAATATTCTCTCCCCTATTTTACCTTCAGTCCCACATTCAGCGTCTGTCCCAATCACGGATACATCAAGGGTAAATCGGATCGATGTTCAACATGCGGGGAACAATGCGAAATATACTCCCGCGTGGTGGGCTACCTCCGTCCGGTGAATCAATGGAACAAAGGGAAAAAAGAAGAATTCAAAATGCGGAGACTCTTCACATTGTAGATTATGAAGATCGGTGGACTGCAAAGATTTTCTTTAATAGACTATCCTGATAATATCTGTGCCATCGTTTTCACCCAGGGGTGCAATTTCAGGTGTCCTTACTGCCACAACCCGGAACTTTCCGATCCGGATCGCTACGAATCCGTAATCCCCGAAGAGGAAATACTTTCATTTCTGGAACGGCGAAGAGGTAAACTCGATGCCGTCAGCATAACCGGAGGTGAACCCACCGAGCAGGGCGACCTGACGGAATTTATCTGCGGCATAAAGACTATGGGATACCTGGTAAAAATCGATACGAACGGATCACACCCGGAGATCATGAAGTCACTCATTGAAAGACACCTTGTTGACTATATCGCCATGGATGTGAAAGCACCCCCGGACAAATATAAAAAAATTTCAAGGTCTGCAATCGATCCCGCTCTCATTACAGAAAGCATCAGACTTATAAGGGAATCGAATCTCCCTCATGAATTCCGCACGACTGTCGTCAAGTCCCAGCTGGACAAAAAAGATATTAGAATCATTGCAAAATTGATAAGAGGCGCCGATTGCCACGTTCTGCAGAAATTTGTCCCCTCAAAGGTCCTGGATCAGCGATTTTTGAAAAAGAAAACGTATTCGGACGAAGAATTCGACATTATAAAGAAAGCAATTGCCACATACGTTGGAAGGGTAATTATCCGATAAGCAGGGTTCCTTTTCCTGAGTCATCTTTGACACTGAAGCACAATCCGTCGCTCCGGTTACGGTGGTAATCGGTTACTATTAGTCATGTTTTCTGTGTGCCTGCCGGTTTTTCTGCCATGTCAACGTTTAAAGACGAAATCCTGACCGTTTGTTGTACGCTATTGGTGGAATGCAGACAAGCGTGGGCAAAGAACAGAAATGAAAATAATTAGGGCTTGCTGAAAAAGTCATAATCCACACATTCATCATCAGGCAAGGCATGATACCGTTTATATTACACACCAAGCGCCATACTCCTGATCAGGCATAAATGCTGCCTGATGATGAGATACCGTCATTTTATCCCTGAAAATCGC
>OMKS01000077.1_pt1 | contig 78108 bp, 57 predicted proteins | sample 1674721 | NCBI WGS metagenome assembly OMKS01 (sample SAMN06264996, study PRJEB25208) | sediment metagenome | isolation source: hot spring sediment | place: USA: California | collected 2014-09-02 | reverse complement strand
CTGTCATTAAGTGTTGTAAATGCACTTGCTGAATTGAAAAAATTAAAAATGGGCACACCATATATTAGTACATAGCCTGATAACTACGTAGTAAACTACGTAGTTGAGGAAACCCCCTGCCTCTTCACGGAATTTCATCGGTCTGAACCGATCCGGTTCGGTTCTCTTTCAAAGTTGTATCTTTGGCAAATCGACATGCACTTAACCGTATTCCTATGGAATTATTTCCCATTCACATATCCAATTTCAAAGTCGACGGCGGCGCCATGTTCGGGGTGGTGCCCAAACTGCTGTGGCAACGAAAATACCCTGCCGATGAAAACAACCTGTGCAACTGGGCCCTGCGTTCCATCCTGGCCGTGACCGGTAACCGGGTGATCCTGGTTGATAACGGGTACGGCGACAAACAGGACGAGAAATTTTTTTCCCACGTGCACCTGAACGGAGGGGACGGATTGGAAGGGGCTCTGGCGAAAGCCGGATATGCGCCGGAACAGGTAACCGATATGGTGCTGACTCACCTGCATTCCGACCATTGCGGAGGGGGAGTGAAGCGGAAGGCAGATGGCTCCGGGTATGAGATGACCTTCCCACGGGCAACCTACCTGGTAAGCCGCAGGCAGTGGGACTGGGCCATGACTCCCAATGTGCGCGAGGCAGATGCCTACCCCGAAGAAAACCTGTTGCCCATGAAGGAAAGCGGGCAATTGCAGTTCGTTGAGGAGGAAGAATACGAGCCGGTGCCCGGTTTCCGGTTGAGAATGTACCACGGGCACACCGAAGGGCAACTGATCCCCTTCATCCAGTACCGTAACCGCACCGTTGTTTTTATGGCCGACCTGATCCCATCGGTGGCTCATATCCCCCTGAAGTACAATATGAGCTACGATGTATACCCCGTGAAAATGCTGGAGGAAAAGGAAGCTTTTCTGAAAGAGGCGGTGGAAAACGGGTACGTGCTGTTCTTCCAGCATGACCTGTATCATGAGTGCTGCATACTGGAAAAAGGCCCGAAGGGAATACGGCCCGCCCGGACCTTTACCCTGGAAGAATGGATATGAGAATGTGAACCGGGCAGGAAAGAGAAACAAAAAACCGGATGAAGCAGGGGTTGATTCATCCGGTTTACTGCAGATGGTTCCTGTTTATTTCTGCTTTACCGTCCCCGACCCCGAAACCCGGGCATTGACCACGGGGTTGCCTTCGTAGGTAACCGACCCGCTGCCGGCAATAGACGCCTCGAGCGAACCGGTTACATTCACCGAACAATCGCCCGATCCGCTGATGGCAATCGTGGCGTTTTCAAATTCCAGCGGGATTTCCATATCGCCCGACCCGCTGATGGAGGCTTTCAGGTTTCCCTGGCGGCCGGTGCCGGCCAGAAAGATATCCCCTGAACCGGCAATGGATGCCTTCAGGTCGGCTACCCTGAGATCATTCAGGGAAATATCGCCGCTGCCGGCGATCGATAGCTTTAAATCATCGCTCGTAATGGTTCCCTCGGCCAGGATGTCTCCGGAGCCGGCAACACTCAGCCCCCTGACCTCGGGCATGGAGACATAGATATTTATTTTTTCGTACCGGGGCACTGTGCGTTTGTTGAATTTAATGGTAAGAAGACCGTCTTTCACTTCCGTATCGATCAGGGCAAGGATGTCTTTTTCTGCCTCGATCACCAGTGAGAACGGTCCCTGCTTCAGGTATACGTCGCCTGCTACAGACAGGCTGAGCCGGTCGAATTCATCTGCCTGCCGGGTTTCCTTTATCAGTTTTTGGGCATGGACGGAAACCATACCGGTTACCAGCAGAAAAATAATCGTGAGTAAGGGCAATGTCTTTGTTTTCATAATGGCTAAAAAATTGGTTTCATTCAAAAGACGGTTTCGTTTGTGATCTGCTGCACGGTTCGGGCCTGAAAATTGTTCGAACAATAAATGATAGAATATCAGTTGATTATGTTGACTATGCCATCATGGTTCGATGAAATTTTGTCTTTTCTCTTGCAAATATGCCGGGGATTCAGCAACATTGCAGTGGAAAAAATATCCTTTATTGTTCCTTATGGAAGAAGTGGAGACCTATTCTCATGTAACGCCCGTGCAGATACGGTTTAACGACATCGATATCATGGGCCATGTGAACAATGCCGTACATCAGTATTATTACGATTATGCCCGGTTGCAGTATTTCAGGGATGTATTCGGCCGGCTGATCAGCTGGAATGAACAGGCCCTGGTACTGGCGAGCATTCATGTCAATTACCAGGAGCCCATCGGACTGGACGAGCAAATCGAGGTGCATACGCGAATTACCCGCATAGGGAACAAAAGCATCGGAATGGCCCAGAGAATTGTCAGCACCCACACAGGGACGGTCAAATCGTACAGTGAGTCGGTGCTGGTGGGATACGACAGGAAAAAAGGAGCTACTTTTTCCATTCCACAGGAGTGGAGGGAAAGGATATCCTGGTTTGAACATGCCCGGTTCTGAGGAACCAACGGGTACCCGGTATTAAATTTCAGTCAGCCCTTCGGGCAGATCCATCACCATTCTTTTTCTTCCGCGATCGATTTCCACAATCAGGTCTTCATGCAGTGGGATCAGTTTTTCCCCTTCCGGACTCCTTAACCTGAGCACCCAGTGCATGGGCAGTTCTTCCGCCTCCTCCACCAGTCCCAGCGACTTTCCCTGCGGGGTAAACACTTCGTATCCAACCAGGGAAGAAAGGCCTGTTTCGTTCATTCCGTTTCCACCGGGCCGGGTTCCGGGCAGGTATACGGCGATCCCTGTCAGGCGGCGGGCTTTTTCTTCCGTATCAACATCGTCGAGGGCGATCACCGCGGTACGCTGATCGCGTTCTTCCACGGTTGTGAGAAAAAAAGGAACCAGTCCCCCCTCAATATCCAGGAAGACCGGTTCTCCCGGTTCCATGCGGGATATCCCGGAAGGTTCGTTTATCCGGAGTATCAGTTCGCCCCGGTATCCGTGAACCTTCCGGATCTCACCCAGTAAAAAACAGTTTTTTTTGTCCATCAGAAAAGACGGGAAGGAAGCTTATTTCTTTTCCTCTTCCGTGCGGTCTTTTTCTCCGGCCTCTTCGCCCGGTTTTTCTTCTTCCTTTTCTCCGGATGCAGGTTCAGCCTTTTCCTCCGTTTCGCCTTTTGCTTCCCCGGCCTCCTCCTTTTTTGCTTCAGGATCTTCCTTCACTCCGGTTTCTTCCTTTGCTTCCGGCTCTGCTTTCTTTGCTTCCGGCTTTTCTTCTTTTGCTTCCGGTTCTTCTTTTTCCTTTGCTTCCGGCATTTCTTTCTTTTCGGCGGCTTCTTCCTTCACTTCAGCCTGTGTTTCCTCACCTGCCTGGCTTTCGGCCTGCTCACCTGCATCGGCTCCGCCGGCTGCTGCTGCTTCGGCAGCCAGTTCCGATTGTTTTTTAGCCAGTTCGGCTGCGCGGGCTTCGTTTACTTTGGCCTCGGCTTCCAGGCGTTTTTTCTGTTCGTCTTCCCAGGCCTTTTTCAGGTGGTCTTTTTTGGCTTCGATCTTGCTTTCCTTTTCGCTGAGCCAGGCCTGGAATCTTTTTTCTGCTTCTTCCTCTGAAAAGGCGCCTTTTTTCACGCCGTTGAGGAGATGGTTCCTGTAAAGGACGCCTTTGTAAGAGAGGATGGCGCGACATGTATCAGAAGGCTGTGCTCCCTTCTGAAGCCAATCCAGTGCACGATCAAAATCCAGTTCAATCGTAGCAGGATTTGTATTGGGATTGTATATCCCGATTTTTTCAATGTATCTGCCATCCCGTGGCGCCCTGCTGTCTGCAACCACAATGTGAAAATGCGGTTTTCTTTTCCGGCCATGTCTGGCCAATCTGATTCTTGTTGGCATACTGTCGCTTGATGGTTTGTTTGATCTTACTTATTTTGTAAAGTGGGTGCAAAGATACAATTTATTTTAGCTTGCGGAATATTTTTTCAGAATTTTCCCCGCATTTTCATTGTTCTGGCTGTGAAGCCTTTCCGCAGGCAAAAATTTTTTATTCAATACTTTTGAACACCGGTCGGTAGGGTGAATCCTTTTCCGTAATTTTGAATGCAAAACCACACAAAATACAGTTGGTTGAAAATCAGTAGCATGAAAGCATGAAACCCTTTACCCATCTGCACGTTCATACACAGTATTCCATTCTCGACGGGGCTGCGAAGATATCGAAGATGATAGCCAAAGCCAAAGCCGACGGGATGACCGCCGTGGCCATTACCGACCATGGCAATATGTTCGGGGTAAAGGAATTTTTCAACGAGGCCCGGAAGGCGAAGATCAAACCCATTATTGGCTGTGAGGCGTATATTGCCAGAAAAAGCCGGTTCGACAAGGACGACAGGGAAGACCGGGCCGGAGCGCACCTGTTGTTGCTGGCCAAAAACAAAACCGGGTATCACAACCTGGTTAAGCTGGTTTCTCTGAGCTGGATAGAGGGGCATTACTACAAGCCCCGGATCGACCGTGAGATACTCGAAAAATACCATGAAGGGATCATGGTGGCCTCGGCCTGCCTGGGGGGGGAGGTTCCCCAGGCTATTATGGACGGAGACGATGCGCTGGCAGAAGAAACTGTGTTGTGGTACAAGGGGGTTTTTGGCGATGATTATTACCTGGAGCTGATGCGCCATCCCACGGGGAACCCTGAGATGGACAGGGAAACGTACGACCGTCAGCAACTAGTGAACCACAAGCTGATGGAACTGGGCAAAAAACATGGCATCAAGCTGATTGCCACCAACGACGTGCATTTTCTGGAGGCCGAGGATGCAGAGGCCCATGACCGGCTGATCTGCCTGAATACCGGCACGGAGCTGGATGATCCCAACAGGCTTCGGTATACCAAGCAGGAATATTTCAAAACCCGGGAAGAGATGTACGGGCTTTTTGCCGATGTGGAGGAGGCGCTGCTGAATACCATGGAAGTGGCCGGCAAGGTGGAGGAGTACGATCTGAACCGCGACCCCATCCTCCCGGCTTTCCCGCTGCCTGAAGGCTTTGACAATGAAGACGAATACCTCAGGCACCTGACTTATGATGGAGCCCGTGAGCGTTACGGAGAGATGACCGGTGAGATCAGGGAACGCATTGATTTCGAGCTGGAGGTGATCAAACGAATGGGATTTCCCGGGTATTTCCTCATTGTGCAGGATTTTTTACGAGCGGCGCGGGAAATGGGAGTGTCGGTGGGCCCGGGAAGAGGATCAGCTGCCGGTTCGGTGGTAGCCTACTGTACCCGCATCACCGATATCGATCCCCTGAAATACGATCTTCTGTTCGAACGTTTTCTGAATCCCGACCGCATTTCCATGCCCGATATCGACATAGATTTCGATGAAGACGGCCGCGACCAGGTGTTGCGGTGGGTGGTGGAGAAATATGGCCGCGACCGCGTGGCGCACATCATCACTTTTGGAACCATGGCTGCGAAAATGGCCATCCGCGATGTGGCGCGCGTTCAGAAGCTTCCCCTGGTCGATGCCGACCGCCTGGCCAAGCTGGTCCCCGACCGGCAGGGCGTATCGCTGAAGGAAGCGTACCGGGAAGTGAAGGAACTGGCGGAGGCCCGGAACTCGGAAAACGAACTGATAAGCCAGACACTGAAGTATGCCGAAACCCTCGAAGGTTCGGTGCGGCATACCGGCCTGCATGCCTGCGGGGTGATCATCGGCCGCGACGACCTGATTGAACACATTCCCCTGTGCATCTCAAAAGATTCCAACCTACTGGTGACCCAGTACGACGGCGATCATGTGGAAAGCGTGGGCATGCTGAAAATGGATTTCCTGGGCTTGAAAACCCTTTCCATTATAAAGGATACACTGGACAACATCGAGCTGAGTACCGGACGGAGGCTTGTGATTGAAGATATACCGCTGGACGACGAAAAAACGTTCGAACTGTACAGCCGGGGAGAAACCACCGGCTTGTTCCAGTTCGAAAGCGAGGGAATGAAAAAGAACCTGCGTGAGCTCAAACCCAACCGGTTTGAAGACCTTATTGCCATGAATGCCCTGTTCCGCCCCGGCCCCATGGAATACATTCCCAGCTTCATCAACCGGAAACACGGGGTGGAAAAGATCCATTACGAGCTTCCGGTAATGGAAAAGTACCTGCAGGCTACCTACGGTATTACGGTTTACCAGGAACAGGTGATGCAGCTTTCACGGGCCATGGCCGGATTCACGGGAGGCGAGGCCGATGAGCTGAGAAAGGCCATGGGGAAGAAGAAGAAGGACGTGATGGACCGGATGAAGGAAAAATTCATCCAGGGATGCCTGAAAAACCATTATGAGCAGGAAACGGTGGAAAAGATATGGAGGGACTGGGAAGCTTTTGCCCAGTATGCCTTCAACAAATCGCATTCCACCTGCTATGCCATGGTTTCATACCGCACCGCCTACCTAAAAGCCCATTACCCGGCCGAGTTCATGGCGGCGGTGCTCAGCCGGAATGTAAGCGATATCAGGAAGATCACCATTTTTATGGATGAAACCCGGCGAATGGGTATTCAGGTGCTGGGCCCCGATGTGAATGAAAGCCATATCCGCTTCATTGTAAACAAGGAAGGGAATATCCGTTTTGGGCTGGGTGCCATCAAGGGAATGGGAGAAGGAGCGGCCCGGGCCATTATTGAAGAAAGGGAAGCCAGCGGCCCCTACCGGGATATTTTCGATTTTGTGGAAAGGGTGAAGCTGACGGTGGTGAACCGGAAGAATATTGAAGTGCTGGCCGCTTCGGGGGCTTTCGATTGCTTCAAGGGCATCAGCCGGGGCCAGTATTTTGCCGACGATGGCCGGGGAAGCAACTTCATTGAAAGCCTGCTGAGGTACGGAAGTATTTTTCAGAACGATACCCTGGCCTCCCAGCCCTCCCTGTTTGGGGCTGCCAGCGCTCCCGAAACGGTACGGCCCGAACTGCCCGCCGGAGAAGACTGGTCGAAGCTGGAGAAGCTGAGCAGGGAAAGGGAACTGATCGGGATTTATCTGACGGCTCATCCCCTGGATGATTACAGGCTCGAGATCAGGCATTTCTGTAACTGCACACTGGCCGAACTGTCTGACCTGGAAGCGCTGAAGGGGAAAGAGGTCAGTGTGGCCGGTGTGGTGACCGCCGTGAAGAAAGGAACCACCCGTAACGGGAAACCCTGGGGGCAGTTTACCCTGCAGGATTATACCGATACGTATCGCTTTCGCATGTTCAACCACGACTATGTTGATAACAGCAAGTATTTCACGGAAGATTATTTCCTGATGGTAAAAGGGAAGGTACAGCCCAATCCTTACCGGGAAAACGAACTGGAGTTCCGTATCAGGCAGATCGACCTGCTGACAAAGGTGCGTGAGGAGTATATTGAGCGGTTCACCCTGCGCATTCCACTCGACCGGCTTAATGCAGAGCTGCTGGAAGGGATCCAGGCGGTGCTCGGGCGGAAGAAAGGCAAAACACAGCTGCGGTTCTGTGTGTACGATCCGGCTGAAAAAATGCTTGTCGAGATGTTTTCCAGGAACAGGAATATCCTGATTACCGACGAGTTGCTGAAATTTCTGGATCAGCATCCAGGGATAGAATATCTGGTGAATTGATTATCTTTGTGCGCATTGGAAAGTAGAATAATAAACCTAAACTGAATACTATGGCGGTTGAATTGACAGATTCAAACTTTGAAGAAATGGTACTCAAATCCGACAAACCGGTGATTGTTGATTTCTGGGCTGAATGGTGCGGCCCGTGCCGGCTGGTGGGCCCCCTGGTGGAAGAGATAGGCGAAGAGTATGAAGGGAAAGTGGTGGTAGGCAAGGTGGATGTGGATTCCAGTCCGGAGATTGCCTCCCGTTTTGGCATCCGGAATATTCCCACCATTCTGTACTTTAAGGATGGAAAGGTAGCCGACAAGCAGGTGGGAGCCGTTCCGAAGGCAAAGCTGGTTTCGAAACTGGAACCCCTGCTCTGACCTGCGGTCATTGCATTCAGATATGATTGAACAGGTTACCGTTTTTGCCGCCTCGAGCCGCAGGGTGCCTGCCCGGTATCTGCAGGCTGCCGAGGATACGGCCCGTGTGCTGGCTGCTAACGGGGTGAAGGTGATTTACGGAGGCGGATCCCTGGGTTTGATGGGAAGCCTTGCCAACCGGATGATCAGGGAAGGAGGATACATTCGCGGGATCATCCCGCGCTTCATGATCGATGCAGAATGGGCTCACCGGGGGCTGAACGAACTGGTGGTGGTGGAAACCATGCATGAGCGGAAAAGAGCCTTTCTGGAAGCGACCGATGCTGTGATTGCCCTGCCCGGAGGAACCGGCACCCTGGAAGAGCTGATGGAAAGCATTACCCTCAAACGCCTGGGGATGCTGACCTGCCCCATTGTTCTGATCAATACCGGAGGATTCTATGATCCCCTGCTCTCCTTTCTGGAAAAGATGGTGGAAGAACATTTTCTGAGGCCCGAGCACAGACGGATGTGGACGGTGACCGACCGTCCGGAAAACCTGATGGAAGCCATCCGTTCGTCCGACGGATGGGATTCCTCGGCCATCGGATTTGCCCTGGTATAGGCCGGTTAGTTGATACGGCTGCCGATGATCAGCACATCATCCACCTGTTCCAGGTTGCCTCTCCATTTTTCCAGGGTTTCATCGAGGATGAGCTTTTGCTCTTCCATGGGCTTGTCTTTGATTTCCTTCAAAAGGTTTTTCAGGGCGCTGTACTTGAATTTTTTGCCCTGGGGTCCTCCGAACTGGTCGGCATATCCGTCGGAGAAAATATAAACCACATCGCCTTTTTCCAGCATCAGCGAATGATTGGTATAAGAATGGGGCCGGGAAAGAACGGTTCTTCCGATGGCGGTACGGTCGCCTTTGATCTCGGTCAGCTCGCCGTTGCGGAAATGATACAGCGGATTGTATGCTCCGGCAAACTGCAGTTCGCGGGTTTTGATATCGATGCTGATCAGGGCAATGTCCATGCCGTCTTTTACCTCTTCGTCCTCGCTCTGCTGGTGCAAAGTAAGGATGAGTTCGCGGTTCAGCTGGTCCAGAATGGCTGCCGGTTCATCCAGATGGTATTCCTTCACGATCTTGTTCAGTGAATTGTGCCCGATGATGGACATGAATGCCCCGGGAACGCCATGCCCGGTGCAATCCACGGCTGCAATCAGCTGTTTGTGTTCGGTGCGGGCAAGCCAGTAGAAATCACCGCTCACAATATCCTTGGGCCTGAACAGAATAAAGGTTTCGGTAAATGATTCCTGCGGGGGCAGAATGGCATTCTGTATGCGTTTGGCATACCTGATGCTGTCGGTAATGTCTTTGTTTTTTTCTTCCAGTTCCTTGCTTTTCTGCACCACCTCGGCCGTTCTTTCAGCCACCTTTTCTTCCAGAATACGGTTTTCCCTTTTCAGATGCTGTTCCCTGATGCGGATATAGGCCAGAATGGCCGAAATGCCCACCACTACACATATCAGGATGAACCACCAGGTTTGATAGAAAGGGGGGCGGATCATGAAACGGTAGGTAACCGGTTCCGAGTTCCATTTTCCGGTGCTGTTGCGGGCAATGACCTTGAAGGTGTATTTCCCGGGCGACAGGGCAGGGTAGATGGCCCTGGTCTGGGTGGTGGAAGGCCTCCAGTCGTCGTCGGCTCCTTCCAGCATCACCTTGTATCTCACGGCATCGGGGTTTCTGAGGCAGATGCTGTTGTAGTCGAACACAATGTTTTTCTGCCGGTAGCTGAGTTTCTGCCCGGGGATGAGCGAGGCCGGCTGATAATTGATCTGCATGGCCCGGATGTGGGTCAGGGGCTCCATTTCGGTATCGGCTACCCGGTGGGGGTCGTACCGGGTAACTCCGGCCACGGTCCCGAACCACATCCTGCCGTCGTTGTCGCAGAACGAGGCGTTTTCCTTGGTTTCGATGCCGACAAAACCGCTTTTCCGGGAATAGGTGTATATTTTGTCTTTTTCGGGAACGTATTTGTTCAGTCCTTTATTCGTTCCTATGTACATGTTCCATTCCCGGTCGTGGTCCACCAGGTTCACATTGTTGGCCAGCAGGCCGTCGTTTTCTGTGAGGTGCCTGATGATGGTATCGCTGTTGAACACGTATACGCCTTTTTCCGTTCCGATCCATATATTTCCTTCGGCATCCTCGGTCATGGAAACCGGGGTGAAGTTGCGGGGCATGGGCATGATGGTGAACACATATTGATCGCCTTCCTTTACGCAGCGTGTCAATCCCGTTACCTGTGAGCCTATCCACAGGTTTCCCCCGGAATCGTAATACAGCGAGGAGATCAGGTTCCCGGCCAGGCCTCCGCTCTGGGTAACCCGTTCGATGTAGCCGGTGGAAGGTTCAAAATACCCCAGGCCCTCGTTGGTGCCGATCCACAGGTTGTTGTTCTTGTCAATTTCCAGTGCGGTGATGATCTGGTCGCGGTAAAGACGTTCATTGAGGTATATGTCGTTGACGAACCGTTGGCTGGAAGTTTCGTACCTGATCAGTCCACCTCCCTCAGTTCCAATCCAGATGTTTCCCCGCCGGTCTTCGCGGAAGAACCGGATCTTGTTTTCGATGTACCGGTTGTCCTGGTTATAGTAGGTATACTGCTGGCCGGGAGCGGCTTCCGGATCGTAAACGGTGATCCCGCCGTTTGTGCCGAACCAGTATTTACCGGTACGGTCCTGGTGAATGGCCCACACAATGGGATTGGAAAGGCCGTCGTTTTCGGTGAAGGTCACGAAATGGTCGCCCTTGAACACCGACAGGCCGTGGTCGTATGTCCCGATCAGCATGTTTCCTTCCCGGTCTTCCACCAGGCATTTGATGTTCAGATCCTGCAAACCGTTAGACTGATCGAAATTACGGAAGCTTCCGTCTTCCAGCAGGCTGATCCCTCCTCCCCAGGTTCCGATCCACATTCTTCCCCGGCTGTCCTGGGTAATGCAGCTTACCCAGTTTTTGGCCAGTCCGTCGCGTACAGAATCATAAATGGTAACATCTCCTGTTTTCTTGTTGTAGTGGTACAGGCCCCCGTTGTATGTTCCGAACCAGAGGTCGCCTTCCGAATCCTCGAACATGGTGATGATCATGAAATACCGGGGCAGGTTTTCGATATGCAGGGCTTCAAATCCGGATGAATCGGGGTTGAACACCCGGACACCCTGGTCGGTGAGCAAGTAAATGTCGTTATTGCGTGTTTTCAGGGAGGCGAAGACCTGGTCGCTCAGATCGCCACCGATGAAATGCCGGGAGGTGATCTCAGCCGGTGCGACTTCCGGGTTCTCCAGGCGGAAAGCTCCCGATCCCTGGGTGGTGATCCATATATTGCCCGCAACATCTTCCAGGATGGAAGTGATATCGCCTCTGATCTCCCCGGAGAGAATGGGGATGGCTTCAAATTTTTCCCCGTTGTAGCGGCTCAGCCTGCCGTCGAGATGCCCCAGCCAGATGAGCCCGCGGGAATCCTGCATCATGGAATACACTCCGCCTTCAGCCAGTCCGTTTTCCGAGGTGAAATTCTGGAAACTGACCCCATCGAAGCGAGACAGACCGGCATCGGTTCCCAGCCAGATATAGTCTTCCCTGTCCTGGATTACGGTATAAACTTTGGAAGAGCTCAGTCCTTCGGCAACACCGTAATTATCGAAATAATAGGTCTGTGCCTGTATTACTGCCGTGGAAAGCAGGCAGACAGCGGTAAAAAAAATGATTTGCCGGTTCCGGCAAATCATTTTTACGCCCTGGAAGGCATGAGAAAAATTCATGGGGATGGATTTTGAATGATTAATCTTTCAGGATAAAGAAAAAGGTTCCGTTTTCATCTTCCAGGCCGGCAATTTTCCCGAATTTGGGTCGTTGCTGGTTATTCTGTGCCACTGCCACGGTAACCTGCGCCACCACGTTTTCAATGGGAAGGCAGGCATTGGGGTTATTGGCCAGGGTATTGGCAAAGGTGCGGGTGAACTGGGAATTGTCGACAGCCAGCTCGTACCCGGCGGAACTGAGTACCTGAGATGATTTGAATTTGGTGGCCGTTTCATCGTCACAACTCCTGGGAACAGGGGTGGACCGCATGGCCTGGTAGAAGGTAGGCCCCGACTCGCAGGCATCGGTTACCACCAGCAGGTGGGTGAGGTGCTGGCGATAGCTTTGCATGGCAGCCCGCAGAAAATTGATGTTGAAGTAGGTGTATTCATCGTCGCGGCGGGCATCGATCGGGATCCAGTACCCGGTTTCATTGATGAACTTGCCATGCCCGGCATACCATATCAGGAGCGAATTCACATGGTTGCTTCTGACCAGGTCGCGAAGCTCGATGGAGAAGAATTTCTCCATTTCCTCCTTGGTCATGTCTTTTTTGGTGATGATATTATGTATATCATATTTTGCCAGGGCCATTTTCATCAGGCTCACATCCTTGGTTGGACCGTCGAGGCTGGCAAAGGTCTGGTACTGTGAATTCTCAATGAAGATCACCCAGGTTTTTCCCATGGGATTGCTTTCTGAAATCGTGGCTCCTTCCCGGTTGAAGGAAAATTCCTTTTCCATCCGGTTGCCGTTGACATCTTCCGCCACCACGGTAAATTTGTTCTTATTCAGGATATCAATAGTAGCGGAAAAGGTGGGGTTCATTTCATTGACCCGGTAGCTGGCGTTCAGCCCTTCCACCATGATGGAACGGATGGGGCTTTCGTCGTTGATCTGCCCTTCCACGTACAGGCGGGAATCGTCACTGCTGAGGTATATCTCCCCGTTGTCGGAAGCATAGGGAGCGATGAGTTTAACTTCCGGCTTGTTTGTTTCTGTCCATTCGATACCATACGTTACCTCCTGCAGATTATCGTAAATATCCTTTACGGTGAAGCTGATCGTGTCTTTCCGGCTCACCGGTATGCTGGCCAGAAAGGTGTATCCGTCGCGCGTACGCTCGGTATGGATATCGGTTTCGTTGATGCGGAACATGGCCAGTTCACTGGCTTCTTTGATCTCTCCCTTGATCACTAATTCTTCTTTGTCTCCCCTGATCCGGATGCGTTCGTTTCGCGTCGGTACAGGTTCGGTGAGGGTTATGACGGGGGGATCGATTTCCCGGTTCAGCTCGAACAGGCGCTTGCGGGCCTCATCAAGCAACTGCCGTGCCTTTACGTCATATTCCGAAAGGCTGGCGATCTTTTCATAATCTTTGATGGCCGACGAGTAATCGAGGATTTCCTCAAATGAACGGGCCCGCTTGAAGTAGGCATCGGGATCGTCAGGCGTTAACTGGATCAGTTTGTTGAAGTCGTTGATGGCATACTGATGCTGGTTGAATTTCTGGTAGTATTCCCCGCGTACCATATACCAGCGGGGATTCTCCGGGTCGATAATGATATTTTTGGAAATATCATTGATGGCCGAAGGGAAATCAAGCCTTTCCACATAAACCAGACTTCTGATGTAATGGGCTTCCGTATTTCTGTCGTCAAGGCTGAGGGTGGTATTGCAGAAACCGATGGCCTCATCCATCCGTTTCTGTTCCAGCTTCAAACGGGCCAGGGCCAGGTAGGGGTCAACAAACCGGTCTTTGTTATTCGTGGCTTTCCGGTAATACACTTCCGCCTGGGAGTAGTCGCGCAGTTTCTCCAGGATCTGCCCCTTCAGGTAGTTATCGTAATAATTATTTTTATCGATGATCAGGGCCGTATCAATAACCTCCAGGGCCCGCTCGAATTTTTCCAGGGCCATCAGGCTGCGTGCCTTGTACTGGTATGGGTCATGGTCCCGTTTCTTCAGGCTGGTAGCCGTATTGAGGTTGTCCACGCTTTCCTCGTACCTGCCCAGGATGAACTGTATTTTTCCTGCCATGGTGTATATTTCCTGGTCTTTCGGACTGAACACCATGGCCCGGGTGCAGTCTTCCAGCGCCTGTTCGTATTCTTCCATTTGGATCAGGGCCCTGGCGCGTGCGATATAGGCCCGGGTGTATTCAGGGTCTACCTTGAGGGCATTGGTGTATTGTTCAACGGCATCGGCATATTTCCCGTTTTCAACAAATTCTTCGCCTGCCTTGAATAGTTTCCTGGCGCTTTGTGCAGTAACATTCAGGCTGAAAATACACAGGAAAAGCAACAAAAGGTGTTTCATGGCGGTGCGCTTCATGGTATGTTTTTTAAATGGTTTCGTCAATAAATTCAGGTCATAAGTAAGAACAGGCCTGTTTTCAAAGATAAAAAGAAAAACCCTTTCAGCAGGAACAATTTGATCATATATTGTACGTATTTGACCGGTAAAATGTTTTTCCGGATAAAAAGATGATCACCTGCCCCGGGATTTGTTCACAAAACATGCCAGGCGGCTTTTTTCAAAGAGGGTACAGGAGGCTGGTTCTTTGGGAGTTGCGGGTGCCCTGACCCCCTTTTGAAATAGCTGGTGGCCAGTGAATACGCGCGCTTCATCCCAGCATCCTTCGTCCAGGAAAGAGCGGAGCAAAATGGCTCCTCCTTCGACGAAAAGCGACAGTATATTTCTCTGGTACAGGATATTCATTATTTGTTGCAAAAGCGTTTCATGAAAACCAACCTGTATCCACTCTGTCCGTCCTTCCTTCCGGGAGGGTTCTTCCGTAAAAACCCATGTATCCTGGCTGCCGTCGAACAGATGCAGACGGCGGGGCAGTGAGTCTGTTCGGTCGAGCACCATCCGCACAGGCTGCGGGCCGTCCCAGTGCCGTACATTGAGCCTGGGATTGTCTTTGAGGGCGGTATGGGTTCCGATCATGATGGCAGATTCTTCGGCCCTCCATTTATGCACCAGGCGCCGCTCGAATTCACCGGTGATCCAGACGGGGGGAGTCCGATCCCCGGGCTGCCGGTCGGTGTCGATAAAACCATCGGCCGACTGTGCCCATTTCAGGATCACAAAAGGGCGCTTTTTTTCATGGAAGGTAAAAAACCGTTTGTTCAGATCCCGGCAGGCCTTTTCCAGAACACCCGTTTCTACCCGGCATCCTCCTTTTGTGAGTTTTTCCACACCCTTTCCGGCCACCAGGGGATGGATATCGGGAGTGCCGATCACAACCCGCGGGATATCCCGGGCCATAATCAAATCGGCACAGGGCGGTGTTTTTCCGTGATGGACACAGGGTTCGAGGTTTACATACAGGGTACTGTTTTTCAGCAGAGAGGGATTGCGTACCGACCGGATGGCTTCCACTTCCGCATGATCCCCTCCGTATCGGCGGTGATAACCTTCCCCGATGATCTTGCCATCGCAAACCACTACCGAACCTACCATGGGGTTGGGGGCCACATTCCCGGTACCCTGGGCCGCCAGGTCAAGACAACGTTGCATGTATACCCTGTGATCTTCCATCCCGAACGAAATGATTAACTTTGCGTAATGACTTTCCAGCCAGTGACTATATCAGCATTGATCAGCCGCTTCAGGGATGAGCTCGGGGAACTATACCCCGAACGGGAGATCAGGAACCTGTTCCACCTTCTGATGGAGCAGCTAAATTATAAAAAAACCGAAATTTACCTGAATCTTTCTGCCAATTTGAAGGACAGGGAACAGGATTGGATGCTGGATGCCCTGGAAAGGTTAAAAAACCATGTTCCCATACAATACATCCTGGGTCATACCTGGTTCTGCGGATTGAAGATGGGGGTTAACCCAGGTGTGCTGATCCCCCGCCCCGAAACGGAAGAACTGGTACAGTGGGTTTTAGAGGAAAATGATTCACACCCCCGCCGGGTGATCGACATAGGATGCGGAAGCGGGTGTATTGCCCTGGCTTTGAAAGAACAGCGGCCCGCCTGGAAAATATCCGGGGTGGATGCGGATGAAAGGGCTCTGGCCTGTTCGCGGATAAACGGGAAGGAACTGCAACTGGAAGTGAAGTGGATTCAGGGAGATATCCTTGATCCTTGCTTCTGGCCTGCGCTTGAGCAATATGAAGTGGCTGTTTCAAATCCACCCTATATCCCGGAAAGTGAAAAGAACAGCCTTGCGCCCCATGTAGCACAGGCGGAGCCGGGCCAGGCCCTGTTTGTACCCGACCAGGATCCGCTTTTATTTTACCGGACCCTGGAGGAATTCGGAAGAAGCCGGCTTATCCCGGGAGGAGCCATCTATGTGGAAATGCATGAAAAGATGATGGAACCGCTGGCCGGACTTTTCAGTAAAAAAGGCTGGGAACAGGTCACACCCGCACGGGATATCCACGGCAGGTGGAGAATGCTCCGTGCCTTCAGACAACCGGAAAGTGATTCATTATGACGAAAATGATCCGTTTGACAAAACAGGAAGCCCTGGAAAAAACCCGGGCCATGTGTGCCCGGAGGGAATACTGCACGGCTGAAATCGAGCAGAAGCTGAGTGGGTGGGGACTGAGCGGGGAGGAGGTGAAGGAGGTAATTGACGGTTTGCGGGAGGAAGGGTTTCTTGACGAATTCCGCTATGCCAGAGCTTTCGTTCGCGACAGGGTAAGGTTCAATAAATGGGGAAAACTGAAGATCAGACACGCTCTTAGGATGAAAGGGGTAAATAACGAGGTGATCGAACCGACGCTCGATGAGGTCGATTCCAATGAGTACCTGCAGATGATGCGGGTGGAACTGCAGAAAAAAAGGCGCACGGTAAAGGGGAATACCCTGGCCGTCAGGGCCAGATTACAGCGTTTTGCCTTTTCGCGCGGATTTGAGCCGGAGCTTGCCAACAGGCTTATTGAGGGGTTGTCACACGGTGATCCTTTCGAAATGGGATAAAAGCGGGAGTTTTCGTACTTTTGTGGATTGTTGAACAGGGAAAATAGACTGACAGACCATGATCAATCAGGAACAGATCAGAGAGCTTTCAGAGCGCCTGGATGCGCTGAGGAGGCATCTTTGACATCGATAAGAAACAGCAGGCCATTACCGAAGAAGAGAAAGTTACCCGGGACCCCGGTTTCTGGAATGATCCCAGAGCAGCCGAAGAAAAACTGAGGCACATTGCTTCCCTGAAGGAATATACCCTGGCATACGGGAAGATCAAAACGGCGCTGGATGACCTGCAGGTGCTGTACGATTTTGCCAGGGAGGGAGAAGCTTCAGAAGAAGAGGTGGATCAACAATACCGGAAAGCCCTTGATCTGATCAGTGAACTGGAGCTGAAGAATATGCTGGGCAAGGAAGAAGACCGGCTGGGCGCCATCATGAAGATAAATTCGGGGGCAGGAGGAACCGAATCGCTCGACTGGGCAGCCATGCTTATGCGGATGTATATCCGGTGGGGGGAAAGGAATCATTACCGGGTAAGAGAAATTGACCTGCTTCCGGGTGAAGAGGCCGGCATTAAGTCGGCTACCCTGGAATTTACGGGCGATTTTGCCTACGGAAACCTGAAAAGTGAGAACGGGGTGCACCGGCTGGTAAGGATTTCTCCCTTCAATGCCCAGGGGAAAAGACAAACTACCTTTGCTTCGGTATTTGTTTCCCCGGTGGTGGACGATAATATTGAAATCGAGGTCAACCCGGCCGATATTACCTGGGAAACCTACCGCTCGAGCGGTGCCGGGGGGCAGAATGTGAACAAGGTGGAAACGGCGGTCAGACTGAGGCATCATCCAACCGGTATTGTTATCGAAAACCAGGAAACCCGGTCGCAGCTGAAAAACAAGGAAAATGCCATGCGATTACTTAAATCGCACCTGTACGAGCTTGAGCTGAGGAAAAGGCAGGAAGAACAGGCGCGTATCGAAGGCCAGAAGAAAAAGATTGAATGGGGTTCACAGATACGCAGCTATGTGCTTCATCCCTACAAGCTGGTGAAAGACCTTCGCACAGGCTATGAAACTTCCAATGTACAGGCTGTACTCGATGGGGATCTGAATGATTTCATCAAGGAATACCTCATGGAGTTCGGGAAGAACTGATATACACCAATCGATATAATTGTCTGATACATCCTGTTAATACCTGGCATTGTATCACATGACCAAACAACAAAATGGGAAACCCTGTGAAAATACCGCTCGTCATTATTGTGCTGGCTTGTTTTGCCATTGCGGAAACTTCGGCTCAGAAAGGGGTGGTCAGGGGCGTGGTGACAGATAGCCTGGGCTCGCCCATATCCGGTGTGAGGGTCCTGATTGACGGGCAGGAAACGCCCCGGGTAACCAATGAAAAGGGATTTTACCGGCTTAAAATCACGGCGGAAGCAGACACGATCGGTTTCAGGCATCCCCTGGCAGGTTTGTATGAAGAAGCCATCGGCGGAAGGAAAAAGATCAACTGTACTTTTCCGCTGGCAGTTTCTTTACCATCAGGGAATACTGTAAATATAGGGTATGGAGAGCAGAACAGGGATGAGGTGGCTGGTTCTGTTTCCTCTGTGAATGCCTGCCGGGTGAATTATGCTGGGTATTCTGATGTATGGCAGGCACTGGCAGGACAGGTACCTGGACTGGAGGTATTCAGGACCGGCGGAGGAGTTACCCTCAGGATAAGGGGTCGCAGTAGCAACCGGGATTCCGAGCCCCTGATCCTGCTGAACGGAGTGCGGATACACGATCTGAATTCAGTAAATCCGCACGATGTGGAATCAATTGATGTGATCAAAGACGGTACCGCGGCCATATATGGAATTCAGGGAGCCAACGGAGTGATCCTGATCACTACCCGCCGGGCAAGATAAGCCGGCTATTTTTTCCGTTTCAGCCAGAAATCGAAGGAACGGCCGGGCACAAAAATATCCAGGCCGGAAGAAGGCCTGTTGAGAGGATTCCTGACAATATGAGACTGCCCGCCCGGAATGTAAACCGTATCACCGGGTTCCAGGAATTCTTCCCCTTCTTCGTCGGTGATGATCGAAAGCCTGCCTTCCAGAACATGCAATACCTGAGCGTTCGGGTGATCATGTTTCGGGGAAGCATGCCCCGGCGGTTTAATGAAATGCTCGATGGATATGTCCTTTTCCGCACACAGGCTCAGGCGCTTCCAGTCCTTTTCCGGCTCATAGCTCTCAGCCGATTTGAAACGAATGACTTTCATCTTCAGTGTTTTTATGCTCAAAGATATGTTTTTTCCTCAGCCTTTCGGATGCAGGGAATGAAAAAGGAGTTTGTTCCTCTCCGCAGTATGCGGTTGATGGACGCCGGGTTGAATGACAAAAGTCATTGGAGGCTGTCACATAAATTCGTTTAACTTTGTGAAAAGTTTAAAAACGGGACTATGGACCGGAAAGATGAACCGCTGTTTTCCGCATTTCCCCCTGTCAGTCGCGAAGAATGGGAAGACCAGATCAGGAAAGACCTGAAGGGGGCGGATTATGAAAAAATGCTGGTGTGGAAAACCCTGGAAGGTTTTCAGGTACAGCCGTATTATATGGCGGAAGACCTGAAGAACATTTCTTACCTGGAAGGACGGCCGGGCGTGTTCCCTTTTGTGAGGGGTGGACGTAATTCCGCGAACAACTGGGAAATCAGGCAGGACATCCGGGTGAGCGACCCTGCGAAAGCAAACCGGAAAGCCCTGGAGGCGCTGGATCGGGGAGCCGAAGCCATCGGATTTGTATTTAACTTCAGGCATACGGGCAGCGATAAAGCCTGTGTGGATAAGCTCGACCGGCTGATTCAGGGCATTGACCCGGAAAAGGTGCCCTTGTATTTCGAGGGATTTCCCTGCGCCGCCGATCTGCCTGCCTGGCTGTATGGATACGCTACAGGCAGAGGCAGCCATCCGGAGAAAATATCGGGCTCGGCAGGGATCGACCCGCTGGGGGCTACCTGTGTTACCGGCCATGATCCTGCCGAAGGGATGGACCGGCTGGTCCATGTTTTTACCGGCTGGAAGGACAAACTGAATGCATACCGGCTGATCACGGTACATACCTCTGCCGTTCATCATGCAGGGGCCAGCCTGGTGCAGGAACTGGCTTTCGGGCTGGCCATGGGACAGGAATATCTGTCTTTTCTGACCGGCAGGGGATTCGATGTGCGGCAGGTTGCCCCGAGGATCCAGTTCTCCATGGTGACCGGATCGCATTACTTCCTGGAAATAGCCAAGCTGAGAGCTGCGCGTTACCTGTGGAGCAGAATACTGGAGGCATGGGGCATGGAACCCGGCCGCATACCTCCCATGCACCTGCATTGTATCACCTCACAACGAAACAGAACCATATATGATCCTTACGTAAATATGCTGCGGTCGACCACCGAAGCCATGGCTGCCGTACTGGGCGGGACGGGCTCGCTGAGTGTGGAACCCTTTGATATCCTGGTCCGCGATCCTTCTGCTTTTTCCGAAAGGATTGCCCGCAATACCCAGATCATCCTGAAAGAGGAGGCCTATTTCAACAGGGTGGCTGATCCGGCGGCAGGATCCTATTATCTGGAAAACCTTACCGATTCAATGATCGGTGCCTCATGGGAGCTTTTCAGAGAAGTGGACAATATGGGAGGGTTTACCGAAGCATTCCGGAAAGGATGGATTCAGGAACAGGTGGAAAAGGTGGTTGCAGAACGTGACCGTAATGTGGCTCTCAGAAAAGATGTGCTGGTGGGAACCAGCATGTATGCCGACAGCGATGAAACATTACCCGGTGATGTGAAGATTGATAAGGCAAAAGAGATCCCTTCCGAAATGCCTCTGCAGCCTCTCCGGCCATGCCGTGTTGCCAGGGTTTACGAGGAGATCCGGATGCAGACGGAAAAATCCGGGAAGCGTCCCAGGGTGTTGCTGCTGACATACGGCGATCCGGTCATGCGGCGTGCCCGTGCTTCTTTTGCATGGAATTTCTTTGCCTGTGCCGGATTCGAGATCATGGATCATCCGGGGTATGCCAGCCTGGAAGAAGGAATGGCCGCCAGTGTGAAAAACCGTGCGGATATTACCGTTATTTGCAGTTCCGATGAGGAATATCCTGAGATTGTGCCTTCTGTTATAGAAAAGCTGAAAGAGAAAACCCTGGTGGTGGTGGCCGGTTATCCGAAGGAACATATGGACAAACTCAGGGAGGCCGGAGTAAAGCATTTTATCCATATTCGCCAGGATGTGCCTCAGGCCCTCAGAGAATTTCAGAAAGAACTGGGAATCATTGCCTCATAATTAACCTGGTGTATTTCAAACAGAAACAATATGAAACCCGATTTTTCCAGGATCAATATTCGTCAATACCGGAAATTGGCAGACCGGAAACCGGAAAACCATGACAGAGAGAACCGGTGGGAAACTCCCGAATACATTGGTGTGAAGCCCCTGTATACCCGGGAAGACCTGGAAGGGATGGAGCATTTGCACTACGCGGCTGGCCTGCCGCCATTTCTTCGCGGGCCCTATTCCACCATGTATGTTACCCGGCCCTGGACCATCAGGCAGTATGCCGGTTTTTCCACGGCGGAAGAATCCAATGCTTTCTACCGAAGGAACCTGGCTGCCGGGCAGCGTGGCCTGTCGGTGGCATTTGACCTGGCTACTCACCGGGGGTATGATTCCGATCATGAACGGGTGGTGGGAGATGTCGGCAAGGCAGGCGTGGCTATCGATTCGGTGCTGGATATGAAGGTGCTTTTTGATCAGATACCCCTGGATAAGATGTCGGTTTCCATGACCATGAACGGAGCCGTACTTCCGGTCATGGCTTTTTATATTGTAACGGCACTGGAGCAGGGAGCCACGCTGGAACAATTGACCGGGACCATTCAGAACGATATCCTGAAGGAGTTCATGGTGCGCAATACATACATCTATCCTCCCCGGGAATCGATGAAGATCATCGCCGACATTTTCGAGTATACCTCGAAATACATGCCCCGGTTCAATTCCATTTCCGTTTCCGGCTACCACATGCAGGAAGCAGGGGCCACGGCCGATCTGGAGCTGGCCTATACCCTGGCCGACGGACTGGAGTATTTGCGTACCGGGATCTCTGCCGGGCTGGACATTGACCGTTTTGCACCACGCATATCATTCTTCTGGGCCATTGGTATGAACCATTTCATGGAAATTGCCAAAATGCGGGCGGCCCGCCTGTTGTGGGCACGGATCGTGAAACAGTTCAATCCGAAGAATCCCAAATCCATGGCCCTGCGGACCCATTCGCAAACCTCGGGATGGAGCCTGACCGAACAGGATCCTTTCAACAATGTAACGCGAACCTGCATTGAGGCCATGGCCGCTGCCCTGGGGCACACCCAGTCGCTTCACACCAACGCCCTGGATGAGGCCATTGCCCTGCCCACAGACTTTTCAGCCCGCATTGCCAGGAATACGCAGCTGTATATTCAGGAGGAAACGCAGATTTGCCGCAGCGTGGATCCCTGGGGCGGATCGTATTACGTGGAATCACTTACCCATGAACTGGTTCACAAAGCCTGGAAGCTCATTCAGGAGGTGGAGGACCTGGGAGGGATGGCCAAAGCCATTGAGACCGGCTTGCCCAAAATGAGGATCGAGGAGGCGGCGGCCAGGAAACAGGCACGCATCGATTCCATGAAGGAAACCATCGTGGGGGTGAATAAATACAGGCTTGAAAAAGAAGACCCGATCGAAACCCTGGAAGTGGATAATACGGCTGTGCGGGAAGCCCAGATCAGGCGGCTGAAAAAGCTGAAGTCGGAACGGAATGGGGAAGCGGGGAAAAAATCACTGGAAGCCATTACCGAAGCATGCCGGACAGGGAAAGGCAATCTGCTGGAACTGTCGGTAGAAGCAGCCAGAAACAGGGTTACGCTGGGTGAAATATCCGAAGCTATGGAAAAGGTGTTCGGACGCTATAAGGCTGTGATCCGTTCCATTTCCGGAGTATATTCCTCAGAATCTATGGAAGACAAACAATTTCAGAAAGCCCGGAATCTTGCCCGGGAATTTGCCGCCAGAGAAGGCCGTCAACCACGGATCATGATCGCCAAGCTGGGACAGGACGGGCACGACCGTGGAGCCAAGGTGGTTTCTACGGGGTATGCCGATATCGGATTTGATGTGGATATCGGTCCTCTTTTCCAGACCCCTGCCGAAGCGGCCCGCCAGGCTGTGGAAAATGATGTGCATGTACTGGGCATCTCTACCCTGGCTGCCGGCCATAAAACCCTGGTTCCCCAGGTAATAGAAGAGTTGAAAAAGCTGGGGAGAGAAGATATCATGGTCATTGTGGGGGGAGTGATTCCTTCCCAGGATTACGATTTTCTGTACAATGCCGGTGTGGTGGCGATATTCGGGCCGGGGACGCCGGTCAGCCAGGCTGCTGTTAAAATCCTCGAGATACTGATCGGCCAGTAGCTGAACCGGATCGGATTTTTTATTACCTTGGGGCAGGTAAAGACATCTGCCATGAAACGTATCCTTTTTTTATCCGGTTTTCTTTTAATTATAGCCCTTATGGCTACAGCGCAGGAAATGAACCGGGTGGTTCACGATGAAGTGACCGGTGATGAGATGCTTGTCGGTTATGGGAACCGCCGGGGGTTGCTGCTGGAACCTTTCTTCTCCTGGTTCAGTGAAGAATACGATGCCTATTCTGTAAACAAGCAAAGCATCATCGGAATTGAACCCGAGGCGTTGGATGGGGTGACCATTACCATGGTACTGGGAACCTGGTGCCCTGACTCCAGAAGGGAAGTGCCAAGGTTCTACAAAATTCTTGACCAGCTGGGATTCAACGAATCCCGCCTTCAGGTGATCTACGTGAACCGGAATAAGCTTGCCCCGGGTATCGACCTCGGTTCACTGGATATACAATTTGTTCCCACCATGGTCGTCTTCAGGAACGGGGACGAAATAGGCCGGATTATTGAGCATCCGGTGCAGCGACTGGAGGAAGACCTGGCCGGTATTCTGTTGAAGGAATAACCTTTCCGTGCAGCCTTTTTGATTTTTTTCTATCTTTGATATAAACAACCCTTAAAAACCGGTAATTCATGGAAGAACAAACATCAAATGCGGGTCAGGGTCTGGGAATTGCTGCTCTGGTTCTGGGTATTGTAGCCCTGATCCTGGCGTTTATTCCCTGCTTTGGCTGGATTGCCCTCATTCCCGGAATTATTGCCATTATTCTGGCCGTTGTGGCCCTTTCCCAGGCCAGCCAGGCAAGGGCTCCCAAAGGGATGATCATTGCGGCCCTGGTGATTTCCATTCTGGGAACCAGCGTAGCTGCCGTCGTAGCCTCGCACAGTAATCAGTGGGGAAGAGAGTGGTTCCGTTCCCTGGACAGGGCTACGGATGAATTTGAAAAGGAATTTGAATCGGGTTACGGGAAGAGCCTCGATGAGGCGGTAAAGGAAATCGACAAGGAACTGGACAAAACACTGGAAGAGCTGGAAATGGAAATGGATTCTTTCCTGCAGGATATGGAAGGGCTGTCGGATGAAGAGAAAGCTGCCCGGGTAGGCCGTGCTGCGGGAAAGGCTCTGAAAGAGTTCAGAGAGGAACTTGGAGATACCGTTCCCGTTGACTGACACAGGCCACAGGGCTGCGTACCGGACCATTAATCTGATTTTTGCCGCATTGATCGGGATGATGTTTTTATATGCCGGTATTTTTTCTGCCGGCGGGAGACATCATCCCATTCCATCCTTTTATGAACTGGTTACGGGAGAAACATCCCCCAGTTCCGGCCTGTCAAGAAGCTTTTCAGAAACGGTCAGGTTGAACTTCCAGGCGGCAAAAGCCTATCATCCTCACGGAATAAGATTGTTTTCCTTTTTCTTCCTGCAGTTTTTCCTTCGCATTTTGTTTACCACTCTGGCAGCTACCGGCAGATGGAAGACCGGTTATCTGGCGGCAATGGATGCACTAATTTCCGTAGCCTTTTTTATATATTGCTTCTGGCCGTTCCTTCCGGTATGGAAGGTGGCCTGAATATTCATGATTTTCGAAGTATTTTCACTTCGCCGCCAGGGCCGATGCGGATAATGTCGGAGGGGGTGGCACGGGTAATATCATCCTGCCGCCAGGTAACTGTATAATCCACGCCTTGCAGGACCGGTTTCCCGATTTCCGCGAAGCAGGAAGGGGGCGGCTCCCCGTGCAGGTTGGCGGAAGTAGATACCACCGGTTTCCGGAAGCGTTTGATCAGCTCCAGGCAGAAAGGATCCCGGCAAACCCTGATCCCGATGGAACCGTCATGCGCCACCAGATTGGAGGCCAGATTTCTGGCTCCTGAAAACACAATGGTAAGAGGTTTGTCGGCAATCTCCATCAGATCGACGGCTATTTCCGGGACAGGATCCACGTAGGAATATATCCGGTCGATTGTGTCGACCAAAATCAGCATGCTCTGTTTTTCTGCCCTCTGTTTGAGACGGTATATCCTTTCCACACTGTCCTCACGGGTGGCATCGCAGCCAATACCCCATACGGTATCGGTGGGATAAAGGATCAGCCCTCCGCTTCTCAGAACCTCGAGTGCGTTTCGTAAATCTTTTTCCATATCAGATCAGTTCGCGGTAAAGGGTCTCCCACTGTCTGGCAATTTTTTCATCCCGGAAACGGGTTTCCTGTTCCCGGGCTCTGGCTGACAGTTCCCCGTGCAGATCATCATCCTGCCACAGCCTGAGGATCTGCCGGCCGATCTCTTCCGGTGAACCCGGATCGGCATACAGGGCCGCTTTTCCCCCCACTTCGCTGAAGCAGCCGTTATGGGTGGTGACCACGGGGATCCCCGACCGCAGCGCTTCCAGAATGGGAATGCCAAAGCCTTCGAAAACCGACGGGTAGACCAGCATGCGGGCTGCCTGATACAGGGCCGGGAGCTCTTCAACCGGCATGTTTTCCAGAAAGGTAACCGGTTCAACCTGATGCCGGCAAATATATTCTTTCACACGCTTTGCATAGGGCCGGGCCTTTCCCACCACCACCAGAGGGATCCGGGCATGCAGACGGTGCAGGGCCCTGACCACATTCAGCAGGTTTTTCCGTTCCTCAATGGTCCCCACGCTTAAGATATAAGAACGGGGCAGGGAGTACCTGCTGAGGGTTTGTTGTATTTGTTCCTCTGTTAGTCTGTGACTGAAGGCAGGATGGCAGCCCTGATAGATTACCCTGACCCGGTTTGGGGGAATATGCAGAAAATGGATCAGGTCGTTGCGGGTTTGTTCGCTGATGGCCACAACCCGGTCGGCCGAACGGCAGGCATTCCTGGTTTTGATAGTATAAATGGTGCGGTCCACCGCTGAATATTGCCGGGGATACCTAAGGAATATCAGGTCGTGAATACTGACTACTGACCTTATGCCGGCCTGTTGCAGGCCTGCCGGTATTTCATTGCTTAGCCCGTGATAAATCTGAATGCCGTGAATTTTCAGTTCAGGAACCAGGGCCCCCGAGCGCCACCACCAGGGAAACCAGCGGTGGATACGTTTCATGGGAGTGTGAATGAACGTATTTGTTTTTCCAGTTTGAGAGAACAGGGATTCTTTTGGGATCGGTGTATACAGATGAAATTGGTTGCCGGAAAGGTTTTCTGTCAGCAGGCGGAGGGTATCACGGCTGTAATTACCCAGGCCGCTGCGGTTGAAGAAAGCTCTTTTTGCATCGAAACCCAGTATCATACGGCAACATGGTATTCACGCAGGGCGTCGTTCAGAGAGGTTTTCCTGTCGGTCGATTCTTTTCTTTTCCCGATGATCAGGGCACAGGAGACCTCAAAATCACCGGCCGGAAAACGTTTGGTAAATGAGCCGGGAATCACAACAGAACGGGATGGTACTACCCCGCGGTATTCCCGGGGTTCTTTCCCGGTGACATCAATAATGCGGGTAGACTGGGTAATCACCACATTGGCTCCCAGCACGGCTTCTTTTTCCACCCGGGCTCCTTCCACCACGATGCTTCTCGACCCGATAAAACAATCGTCTTCAATGATCACGGGTGCTGCCTGAACAGGTTCCAAAACCCCTCCGATGCCCACGCCTCCGCTTAAATGAACCCGTTTACCTATCTGGGCGCAGGAACCTACCGTGGCCCAGGTATCTACCATGGTGCCTTCATCCACATAAGCCCCGATATTCACATACGAGGGCATCATGATCACATCTCGGGCCAGGTATGCGCCGTAACGGGCCAGTGCATGGGGAACCACCCTGACACCCATGGCGGCATATCCTTTTTTCAGGGGGATTTTGTCATGGTACTCAAATGGCCCGGCTTCCACCGTTTCCATTTTCCGGGCCGGAAAATACAGAAGCACTGCCTTTTTGATCCACTGGTTAACTGTCCATCCATGGCTGCCCGGCTCGGCCACCCTTACCCTGCCCTTGTCCAGCAGTTCGATCACTGCAAAAAGGGTGTTCAGATATTTCTGGTCATTCAGAAGGGAACGGTCATCCCAGAGTTGGTCAATCGTGCGTTGATACTCTTTATATATATTTTGCATTTGAGAGGTGTTTATTGCAAAAGTAAGAGTAAAATCGATAATTTTAGGCTGTTTTTTGTGAAACCGGATAAATTACAGAAACATGAAGTCTAAAGGAATAAAAAGGATTCTATTGTTCATTCTGGCCTTTGCAGGGAGTATTTCCGCTATGGGCCAGAAAGATCTGGTTTATCAGCGTCCGCCGGAAAATATGGCACGTATTGCCGAGGCGCCTCCCACACCGGGGGTGAGTGTCAGCCCCACGGGGACCCTGATGGTGGTGATGGAACGACCCGGTATGCCTTCGATCAGAGATCTGGCTTCGGAAGAATTGAGGCTGGGCGGGATCAGGATCGATCCCGCGGTTTTCGGCCCCAGCCGGACAGGTTACCTTACCGGGCTGAAAGTGGTGGATGTGAACAGAAGCCAGGAACGCCAGATCACAGGCTTGCCCGATGATGCGCGTATTCTCGACATAGCCTGGTCACCCGATGGCCGGCGGCTGGCTTTTAGCCTGCTGAAAGAGGAAGGCATCGAGTTGTGGGTGGCAGATATGGAAACGGCGGCTGCCAGGGCACTGACCGGCCCGGAACTGAATGCCACCCTCGGAAGAAATGCTTTTATCTGGATGCCCGGCGGGAAAGAGATTGTATTCAAAGCGGTTCCCACGGGCAGGCAAAAACCGCCTGAAAAACCTAAAATTCCTTCCGGACCGGTAGTTCAGGAGAACATCGGGAAAAAGGCAGCCGTGCGAACATACCAGGATATGCTTTCGGATCCTTACGACGAGGATATTTTTGAATACTATACCACCTCGCAGCTGGTGCGGATCGATATGCAGAAAAACCGCACCCTGCTGGGTGATCCGGGAATTATTTCCGGAATAGAGGTATCCCCTGACGGCAACTACCTGCTGGTGGAAGAAGTGCACCGGCCGTTTTCCTACCTGGTGCCTTATTACAGTTTCCCTCAGCGTGTGGAGATTTGGAATAGTCAGGGTGACCTGGTCAGGCAGGTGGCCGATATTCCGCTGGCAGAAGACGTTCCTCAGGGATTTGATGCGGTAAGGAAAGGCCCCCGTTCTTTTGCATGGAGAAGCGATGTGCCCGCCACCCTGTACTGGGTGGAAGCCCTGGACGAGGGGGATCCTTCAATAGAAGCGGAATACCGCGACCGGCTGTACATGCTGCCTGCTCCTTTTACGGGAGATCCTGTGCCCGGTATCCGTTTCGGAATGAGATACAGGGGAATTACCTGGGGGAATGAGGAACTGGCCGTTGCCACTGAATACTGGAGAAAGACCCGGCAAATGAAAGTGTACTTTTTTACTCCCGGGGATACGGAAAAAACACTGGTTTTTGACCTGAACACGGAAGACCGGTATAACGATCCGGGAAGTTTTGAAACTACTTATAATAAGAGTGGAAAGAGGGTTCTCCTGTTCGGAGGGAACGGGAAATTTCTCTACCTTACCGGAAGGGGGGCCAGTGAGGAGGGCGACCGGCCTTTTATCGACCGATATCGTATCAGGAACGGTGAAATAAAACGTTTGTGGCGTTCCGATCCTCCCTGGTATGAAACGCCGGTTACTCTGTTGAATGTACAGAAAGGGATCGTACTCACCAACCGTCAGTCGCAAACCGAGGTGCCAAATTATTATCTCAGAAACCTTAACAACGGGCAGCTAACGCAAATTACCAGCTTTCCGCATCCCTACCCGGAGCTGAAAGAGATGCATAAGGAAATGGTTTTTTATGAAAGAGAGGATGGCGTTCAACTGAGCTTTGAGCTATACCTGCCTCCTGGGTACAAGAAGGAAGAGGGTCCCCTGCCCACATTCCTCTGGGCATACCCCAGGGAGTATAAGAGTGCCGATGCGGCAGGCCAGGTGAGCGGTTCTCCTTATACTTTTACAAGGATTGGCAATACATCTCCCATCCTCTGGGTTACCCAGGGATATGCCGTTCTGAACAACGCGGCATTTCCCATTGTGGGTGAGGGTGAGCAGGAACCAAACGATACTTTTGTGGAACAACTGGTGGCCAATACAAAGGCTGCCATTGAAAAAGCAGTGGAAATGGGGGTAACCGACCGGCAGCGCGTTGCTGTGGGCGGGCATTCTTATGGAGCTTTTATGACTGCCAACCTGCTGGCACATTCCGATCTGTTCGCTGCCGGAATTGCCCGGAGCGGGGCATATAACCGCACACTTACTCCTTTCGGGTTCCAGGCCGAACCCCGCACCTACTGGCAGGCACCCCATGTGTACAATCAAATGTCACCGTTCATGCATGCCGATAAGATCAATGAACCTCTTCTCCTGATCCATGGTATGGCAGATAATAATTCTGGAACATTCCCCATACAGAGTGAAAGATTGTATGCCGCCATCAAGGGTCACGGAGGGATCGTCAGACTGGTGATGTTACCGCTGGAAAGTCACGGGTACGCGGCCCGTGAATCGGTTCTGCATACCCTCTGGGAAATGAACGAATGGCTTGAAACTTATGTAAAAGAGAAGAAATAATTTGTAAAATACCAATTCTGCATGTAGTTTTAGGGCTTATTTTTTGCCGGAGCCACCCTGCATTTCTGTTAAAGGAATTGTAAATGCAGAGTGTTTCCGGCAGGAAGGAAGAATGGGTGCATTCATTCCTTCTTTCCTGTTTGGAAGATACGTCGAATCTTTAAAAACCGAAAGGTATGAACAATTCTGAGTCATGGATTTTTGTTGCTCTGGCGGCGGCTATTCTGGCCCTGGTATTTGCTTATATTTTCTTCAGGCAAATGATGAAGAAAAGCGAAGGGACCGACGCCATGAAAAAAATTGCCGAACATGTCAGAAAAGGGGCGATGTCGTACATATGGCAGCAGTATAAGGTCGTTGTCATTGTATTTGTTGTTCTGTCTCTTTTCTTCGTTTATCTGGCATATGGACTGGAGTTCCAGAACAAATGGGTGCCATTTGCTTTTCTTACCGGAGGGTTTTTCAGTGGTCTGGCAGGCTTCATCGGAATGAAAACAGCTACCTATGCCTCGGCACGAACAACCAACGCAGCCCGTACATCATTGGATGCTGGACTGAAGGTGGCTTTCCGGAGTGGCGGAGTGATGGGCCTGGTGGTTGTGGGTCTTGCCCTGCTTGATGTAACTGTGTGGTATCTGGTGCTGAATCATTTTGTTGAAGATGCCGATTCCGGCCACAAGCTGATGATCATTACCACCACCATGCTGACATTCGGAATGGGTGCCTCCACCCAGGCCCTCTTTGCACGTGTGGGTGGTGGCATATACACCAAGGCTGCCGATGTAGGAGCCGATCTGGTGGGAAAAGTGGAAGCCGGTATTCCCGAGGATGACCCCCGTAACCCGGCAACCATTGCCGATAATGTTGGCGATAATGTGGGCGATGTGGCCGGTATGGGTGCCGACCTGTACGAGTCGTACGCAGGTTCCATCCTGGCAACCATGGCTCTCGGTGCTTCGGCTTTTCTGGCAAACGAATCCATGCAGTTGAGGGCGGTGATTGCCCCCATGCTGATTGCCGCAGTGGGTATTGTCCTTTCCATTCTGGGTATCTATATGGTCAGGACCCGCGAAGGCGCCGGCATGGGTGAGCTGCTGAAATCTCTCGGATTCGGGATCAATGTTTCATCGGTACTCATTGCTCTGGCTGCGTTCGGCATTTTGTACATGCTGAAACTCGAGAACTGGTTCTGGATATCTATGTCGGTAGTGGTAGGACTTATCGTGGGTGTGGTTATCGGCAAGTCCACCGAATATTACACCTCGCATTCCTTCAAGCCTACACGAAAGGTGGCGGAAAGCACCGGAACGGGACCTGCTACGGTCATTATTTCAGGAATCGGGCTGGGAATGTTGTCAACCGCCATTCCGGTGATTGCTGTAGTTACCGGTATTATCCTGGCTTTTCTGTTTGCTTCAGGCTTTGACCTGGGAAACCTGAGCATGGGCCTTTACGGAATAGGAATTGCGGCTGTGGGCATGCTTTCCACCCTGGGAATTACCCTGGCCAGCGATGCGTACGGACCGATTGCCGATAATGCCGGTGGGAATGCCGAAATGTGTCACCTGGAGCCCGAAGTGCGGCAGCGTACCGATGCCCTGGATGCCCTCGGGAATACTACTGCCGCTACCGGTAAAGGATTCGCCATCGGGTCGGCCGCTCTTACCGCCCTGGCGCTGCTGGCTTCCTATATTGAAGAGATCAAGATAGGGCTGATAAGGATTGGGGAAACTGTGCTGGAATTTGCCGACGGCGATACCATTGAAGTGGCCAAAGCCAACATTGTCGATTTTATGAATTATTACAATGTGAGCCTGATGAATCCCAAAGTGCTGGCCGGCATGTTTCTCGGTTCCATGATGGCATTCGTGTTCTGCGGACTGACCATGAATGCGGTGGGAAGGGCAGCCCAGCAGATGGTAAACGAGGTTCGCCGCCAGTTCCGTGAAATCGTTGGAATAATGGAAGGGAAAGCCGAGCCCGATTACGAGCGTTGTGTGGCTATCTCCACCAAAGGGGCCCAGCGTGAAATGATCCTTCCCGCATCTCTGGCTATTGCAGCTCCCGTTCTTACGGGCCTGATTTTTGGCGTCCCCGGCGTGCTCGGACTGTTGACCGGCGGCCTGGCCGCAGGATTTGTTCTGGCTATTTTCATGGCCAATGCCGGTGGAGCCTGGGATAATGCCAAAAAATATATTGAAGAAGGAAATTATGGCGGAAAAGGCTCTGATAACCATCATGCCGCAGTGGTGGGTGATACTGTGGGCGATCCCTTCAAGGATACCTCCGGCCCCAGCCTGAATATCCTCATCAAGCTGATGAGCATGGTTTCCATTGTGATGGCAGGTGTTACCGCTGCATTTTCTTTATTGTAATACACCATAATAAGATTATTATGCAATAAAAAAAAGACATCCGGCTGAGGCCGGATGTCTTTTTTTGATCTGGGTATCATAGATTATTACAAAACATAACATATTATTGTACATGCAAATAGGGTTGTTACTTATTTAAAATTATGTTAAATAACATATTTTTTTTATCCTTTTGATACCACGAATGGAATCATTGTTTACTTTTACATCGAAATGACACGTACAGGTCAGCATATCATGATTACCCTTTTGATTCTCCTCCTCCTCAGGATGAGCGGGTGAGAATGGTATGCTTGTAGCTATAAATGGTTAACCGGAGCCGTTCTCACCAGGGAGAGCGGCTCTTTTTTTATGGAGAAAAATGAAGATACCACTGAGAAGCCATACCAGTACACAGGGTCGAAAAATGGCGGGCGCCCGAAGCCTGTGGAGGGCCAACGGAATGAAGGATGCGCATTTTGGAATGCCTGTCATTGCCGTGGTCAATTCGTTCAGCCAGTTTGTGCCGGGACATGCTCATTTGCATCCTGCCGGCCAGCAGGTGAAAAAAGTGATCGAGCAGGCGGGGTGTTTTGCTGCCGAGTTCAACACCATTGCCATTGACGACGGCATAGCCATGGGGCACGACGGGATGCTGTATTCATTGCCTTCCCGCGAACTGATTGCCGACAGCGTGGAATATATGGTTAATGCGCACCGTGCCGATGCCATGATTTGCATCAGCAATTGCGACAAGATCACACCGGGAATGCTTATGGCCGCCATGAGGCTGAATATCCCGGCTGTTTTTGTTTCCGGGGGACCCATGGAAGCGGGTACGGTGGCAGGGAAGAAAATCGATCTGGTGGATGCCATGGTCATGGCAGGCGATCCCACCGTGGAGGATTCGCTACTTGAACAGGTGGAACGCCTGGCCTGCCCTACCTGCGGATCCTGTGCGGGGATGTTCACTGCCAATTCCATGAACTGCCTCACGGAAGCCCTGGGGCTTTCCCTTCCGGGGAACGGGACCGTGGTGGCTACTCACCGGAACAGAGAGCATCTTCTGCATTCGGCAGCTCAGCAAATAGTGCGCCTGGCCATGCGATACTACAACGACGGGGATGATAGGGTTCTGCCGCGGAATATCGCTTCGGAAAAAGCGTTCGGCAATGCCATGGCTCTTGATCTGGCGATGGGAGGATCCACCAATACCGTCCTTCACCTCCTGGCCATTGCATATGAGGCCCAACTAGATTTCACCCTGGATGATGTGGCCCGTTTTTCAGGAAAGATCCCTCATCTGTGTAAGGTTTCTCCCGGTTCGCACTATCATATGGAAGATGTTAACCGGGCCGGGGGGGTGCTTTCCATCCTGGGTGAGCTGGACCGGGCCGGCCTGATCGACCGGGAGGTGTTCCGGGTTGACGGCCTGTCCCTGGGAGAAGCCATTGCCCGCTATGATATTTGCAGCGAAAGGGTTACCGGCGAAGCCCTGAAACTGTACCGCAGTGCACCGGGAGGGATCGTGAATTTTGCGGGCAGCTCACAGGGAAAATATGCCGAACAACTGGATACCGACAGGCAACAGGGATGCATCCGGTCGGTTGAGCATGCGTATTCGCGCAAGGGAGGGCTGGCGGTATTGAAAGGGAATATTGCTTCCGGCGGGTGCGTGGTCAAAACAGCCGCTGTCGATCCTTCCATGCTGGTTTTTACCGGCAGGGCCCATGTATTTGAATCACAGGAAACCGCATGTGAAGCCATTCTTTCCGGAAAGATCAGAGAAGGAGATGTGCTGGTGATCAGGTACGAGGGGCCACGCGGTGGACCGGGAATGCAGGAAATGCTGTATCCCACCTCTTATCTGAAATCGGTAAAGCTCGACAAAAAAGTGGCGCTCATCACCGACGGCAGGTTTTCCGGCGGTACATCCGGCCTGTCAGTCGGGCACATTTCTCCTGAGGCCGCAGCCGGTGGAAAGATCGCATTGCTGCGGGAAGGCGACAGGATCCGTATCGATATCTCAGCCGGCACCATCATGGCGGAAGTGGACGACAGGGAATGGGAACATAGAGAAGAACAGGAAAAAGGCAGGGGGGCGGCAGCCTATACTCCGGATGGGAGAAACAGGAATATCACTGCCGCCCTGAGAGTCTATGCCCGGTTTGTTTCCTCTGCCGACCGGGGAGCTGTAAGAATCATTCAACCCTAATATTTCATATCATGTTCAGGGAAAATCGTGAAAACCAAAAAATGGCGACAGCCTCAAAAACAGGCTGTACCGTCACAGGATCGGAAGCACTCATGCTTTCCCTTCTGGAAGAAGGAGTCGATGTGATCTTTGGATATCCCGGAGGGGCCATCATGCCTGTCTATGACGCTCTGTATGATTACCGCGACCGGCTCAGGCATATCCTGGTCAGGCATGAGCAGGGTGCCGCGCATGCAGCCGATGGGTATGCAAGGGTAACAGAAAAAGTGGGTGTTTGCCTGGTTACTTCCGGACCGGGAGCCACAAACCTGATCACCGGCCTGGCCAATGCCATGATCGATTCGGTTCCGATGGTGTGCATCACCGGGCAGGTCGCTTCCCCTCTGCTCGGTTCCGATGCCTTCCAGGAAACCGACGTGGTAGGGATCTCAATGCCGGTAACCAAATGGAATGCCCAGATCACCTCGGCGGAAGATGTTCCCAGGGTCATTGCCCGGGCATTTTACCTGGCAAAAACCGGCCGGCCAGGGCCGGTGCTGGTAGATATTACCAAGGATGCCCAGTTTGGGGAAACAACATGGTCATACCGCAAATGCACCCGGCTGAGAAGTTACTTCCCCTATCCGAAGGTAAAACTGAATGAGATACAGGAGGCTGCCAGGCTGATCAACCAGTCGCGTAAACCGCTCATCCTGGCCGGACACGGGGTGTTGATATCAGGAGCACAGGATCAGCTTATGGAGTTGGCTACCCGGGCCGATATTCCGGTGGCCAGTACCCTGCTTGGCTTATCGGCTTTTCCTTCAGGGCACAGGTTGTTTGCAGGCATGCTGGGTATGCATGGCAATTTTGCTCCCAACGTGAAAACCAACGAATGTGATGTGCTGATCGCCGTTGGACTTCGTTTTGACGACCGTATTACCGGCCGGCTGGAGAGTTATGCCCGGCAGGCAAAAATTATCCATATAGATATTGATCCTGCCGAGATCAATAAGAATGTGCCGGTGACCCTGTCTGTTGTTGCCGATGCCCGGGAAGCGCTATCCACCCTTCTTTCTTATGTGAAAGAAAACCGCCATACCGGGTGGATCGATACGTTCGGCTCATTCCGGACAGAGGAGGAGGAAACAGTGATCCGCCCCAACAGGAAACCCGTTAACGGACAAATCAAAATGGATGAGGTGGTACACCGTGTATCGGAAATGACCCAGGGAGAGGCTGTGGTGGTGACCGATGTGGGGCAGCACCAGATGGTGGCAGCCCGGTATTATATGTTCCAGCGTCCGGGCAGTTTTGTAACCTCGGGAGGGCTGGGGACTATGGGATTCGGATTGCCGGCTTCCATCGGGGCAAAAATCGGACGGCCCGACAGGGATGTGGTACTCTTTGTGGGTGACGGAGGCTTCCAGATGACGATCCAGGAACTGGGCACCATTACCCAGTCGAAAGTACCTGTAAAAATAATCCTGCTTAACAATCAGTTTCTGGGAATGGTCAGGCAGTGGCAGGATATGTTCTTCAGAAAGCGGTATTCCTTTACCGAACTGCAAAACCCCGATTTTGTTAACGTGGCAAATGCATACGGCATCCATGCGGAGCGGTGTATTATACGGGAAGATCTGGATGAAAAACTGGATCGCCTCCTGGCCTCTGATGACAGCTCTTTCCTTGAGGTCATGGTGGAGCCCGAACACAATGTATTTCCGATGATCCCTACCGGGGAATCGGTATCCAATGTTCGTCTTGAATAATCACCAAAACAGGATATCATGAACAGCGAACAGAAAAAAGAAATCAGGGAATATACCATCAATGTGTTCAGCGAAAACCATATCGGTTTACTCAACCGCCTGACCATCATATTTACCAGGCGAAAGATCAACATTGAAAGCCTCACGGTTTCGGAATCGCATATTCCCGGCATCCATTGCTTCACTATTGTGATCAACAGTTACGAGGATCTGGTCAGGAAAGTGGCTCTGCAGATCGAAAAACTGGTGGATGTGCTGAAAGCTTTTTATTACACGACTGACCAGATCATTTACCAGGAGATTGCGCTTTACAAGCTTCCTACCGGCGAGGTGACCGGATCGATCGGACTGGAAACCCTGATCAGGGATTACGGGGCCAGGGTACTGGAAGTAACACCGGAATATACGGTGATAGAGAAAACCGGCCATAAAACCGAAACCCAGGAATTGCTCGAAAAACTGAAGAAACACAAGCTGCTGGAATTTATCCGTTCGGGCAGGGTGGCCATTACCAAGCCCATGAAAGAGCTTACAGTTCACCTGGAAGAAAAAGAAATGGCATTTAACTACATCCTGAAGGAAGACGAATCATACTAAAAAACGAAACATGGCAAAAATCAATTTCGGAGGCGTGACGGAAAATGTCGTCACCCGGAGGGAGTTCTCCCTCGAAAAGGCAAGGGATATCCTTAAAAAAGAAACCCTGGCCGTGATCGGATACGGCGTACAGGGGCCTGGGCAGGCACTCAATCTGAAAGATAACGGATTCAATGTGATTGTGGGACAACGCAGGGGCGGTGCTTCCTGGGGAAAAGCGCTGGCCGACGGCTGGAAGGAAGGCGCAGACCTGTTCGATATAGAAACTGCCTGCCGGAAAGGGACCGTGATTATGTTCCTTCTTTCCGATGCAGGGCAGATCAGTGCATGGCCTGTGATTGAAAAGAACCTGGAACCGGGTAAAGCCCTCTATTTTTCACATGGGTTCGGTGTGACCTACAGCGACCAAACGGGTATTGTGCCGCCTCCTGGGGTGGATGTCATCCTGGTGGCTCCCAAAGGTTCGGGCACTTCCCTGAGAAGATTGTACCTCGAGGGGAAAGGCCTCAACAGCAGCTACGCCATTTACCGCGATGCTACCGGCAGGGCGTGGGATCGCGTAATTTCTCTTGGGATCGGGATTGGATCTGCCTATCTGTTCGAAACTGACTTTCAGAAAGAAGTGTTCAGCGACCTGACCGGCGAAAGGGGAGTGCTGATGGGCGCCCTGGCAGGATTGATGGAAGCTCAGTACAATAAGTTACGGGCCATGGGTCATACTCCTTCCGAAGCTTTTAACGAAACCGTGGAGGAACTGACCCAGAGCCTGATGCCCCTGGTGGCGGAAAACGGGATGGATTGGATGTATGCTAATTGCTCTACCACTGCCCAGCGGGGGGCGCTCGACTGGAAAAACCGGTTCAGGGACGCGGTGGCCCCTGTGTTCGACCGGCTTTACGAAAGTGTAGCTTCCGGTAAGGAAGCAGCCATTACCATTGAAGCCAACCGGCAGGACGACTACCGCGAAAAGCTTTCCGAAGAGCTGAAACAGCTCAGGGAATCGGAAATGTGGCAAACAGGAGCTGCCGTGAGAAAACTCAGACCTTAAAACCGTGCGGGGAAATGAATAATGATAATAGAGTGTATTTTTTTGATACCACCCTGCGCGATGGGGAACAGGTGCCCGGTTGCCAGCTGAACACCATTGAAAAGATCGAAGTGGCCAGGACGCTTGAAGCCCTGGGGGTGGATGTGATCGAGGCGGGATTCCCGGTTTCCAGCCCTGGCGATTTCCGGTCGGTACAGGAAATTTCGAAAGCCGTATCGGAACCGGTGGTCTGTGCCCTGACCCGGGCGGTAGAAAAGGACATCGAGGTGGCGGCCCGGGCGTTGCAGCATGCCCGCAGGCCCCGGATTCATACAGGCATTGGAACTTCCTTCTTTCATATTGAATACAAACTGAATTCAACCCGCGGGAAGATCATTGAACGAACCCGCGAAGCGGTGAAATACGCAAAAAAATTTGTGGAAGATGTGGAGTTCTACGCAGAAGACGCCGGACGTACCGATAATGAATACCTGGCCCGGGTGGTGGAAGAAGCGATCAGGGCGGGAGCTACCGTGGTGAATATACCCGATACCACCGGCTACTGCCTGCCCGGGGAGTACGGGGAAAAGATCCGGTACCTGAAGGAAAATGTGAAGGGAATTCACCGGGCAGTGATCTCCACTCACTGTCATAACGACCTGGGAATGGCCACGGCCAATACGTTGGCCGGAGTGGTCAACGGAGCACGTCAGGTAGAGGTAACGGTCAACGGAGTAGGTGAAAGGGCCGGTAACACCTCCCTCGAAGAGATGGCCATGATCCTGAAAAGCCGAAGCAAAGACCTTTCCCTGAACTGCGGCATCCGGTCGAAAAAAATATTTCCTACCAGCCGGCTGGTGTCGTCGCTGATGAACATGCCGGTACAACCCAACAAGGCCGTGGTGGGAAGGAATGCCTTTGCCCACTCCTCGGGGATCCATCAGGACGGTGTGCTGAAAAACCGGTTGAATTATGAGATCATGGATCCCAAAGATGTGGGGGTACGGCAATCGTCGATAATTCTGACAGCCAGAAGCGGCAGGGCCGCATTAAAGCACCGGCTGGAATCCATGGGGTACCGCCTGGAAAAAAACGAACTGGACAGTGTGTATGCAAAGTTTCTCGAGCTGGCCGACCGGAAGAAGGAGCTGAAGGACGAAGACCTGGAAGTGATTGTGGGAACTTCTCGGGAAAAAACCAGGGGGTTTGAACTGACCGGGCTGCAGGTTCTTTGCGGAAGATCGGTAAAGCCCACGGCTACCGTTACGGTCAGTACGGAAAACGGAAAAATTACGGAATCCGCTTCAGGAAACGGACCTATAGATGCGGCTTTTTCAGCGGTAAAAAAGATCCTTTCCCGGAAGGTACAGCTGGAAGAGTTCCTGGTGCAGGCCATTACCCGGGGCAGTGATGATATTGGAAAAGTTCATGTGCAGGTGGAGAACCGGGGAAGGCTGTATTATGGCTTTTCAGCCAGCACCGACATCATCACCGCCTCGGTGGAAGCTTTCCTGGATGCCGTTTCGAAAATAGAACGACCTGTAAAACAATGACTGCAGTTATGAAAGAGCCGAAAACCCTGTTTGATAAAATATGGGATAGCCACGTGGTACGCCGGATAGAACAGGGCCCCGATGTGCTGTATATCGATCTGCACCTGGTGCATGAGGTGACCAGCCCGCAGGCCTTTGCCGGCCTCGCGGAAAGAGGATTGAAAGTATTCCGCCCATGCAAAACGGTGGCTACTGCCGACCATAATGTACCTACTGTCAATCAGGAGCAACCCATGACCGACCCGCTTTCACGGAAACAGGTGGATCAGTTAACACGGAATACACGGGAACACGGTATCAGGTTCTTCGGGCCGGGACATCCGTTTCAGGGGGTGGTCCATGTCATGGGCCCTGAACTCGGACTTACACAGCCGGGAATGACTGTTGTTTGCGGCGACAGCCATACCTCCACCCACGGGGCTTTCGGAACGGTGGCCTTTGGAATAGGTACCACTGAAGTGGAAACGGTGCTGGCTACCCAGTGCCTTCTTCAGAACCGGCCGGAAAAAATGCGCATCAACCTGGAAGGTAAACCCGGCATTGGTGTAACGGCCAAAGACATTGCCTTATATCTACTGTCTGTCCTGTCCGCATCGGGGGCAACACAACATTTTATTGAATATGCCGGAGAAACAGTCCTGACACTTACTATGGAAGAACGGATGACCCTGTGCAATATGAGCATTGAAATGGGGGCCCGGGGAGGACTGATCGCACCCGATGAGGTTACTTTCGAATACCTGAAAGGGAGGGAATTCTCTCCTTCGGAAGAAGACTGGAATGACCGCCTTACAGGCTGGAAAAAATTGTTCACCGATCCGGGGGCAAAATTCAACAGGGAATACCGTTTCGACATATCCGCCCTGGATCCTATGATCACATACGGCACCAATCCCGGTATGGGGATAAAGCTCACCGGCCGGATTCCTACTCCCGATACCGTCCCTGGAAACCATCTGAACGGTTTCAAACATGCCCTGCAATACATGGGATTTGAGCCGGGACAGCCGGTGCTGGGGAGAAAAATTGATTACGTGTTTGTGGGAAGCTGTACAAACGGACGGATAAGCGACCTCAGAGCTTTTGCTTCCCTTGTGAAAGGAAGAAAAAAAGCCCCCGGAGTAACCGCATGGATCGTTCCCGGTTCACAGCAGGTTGAAAAACAGGCCCGGAAAGAAGGGATAGACCGGATCCTGAAAGAAGCCGGATTCGAACTCAGGCAACCGGGATGTTCGGCCTGCCTGGCCATGAACGACGACAAAGTTCCACCCGGGAAATACTGTCTTTCCACTTCAAACAGGAACTTCCGGGGCCGTCAGGGGCCGGGTTCACGAACCCTGCTGGCCAGCCCACTGACAGCTGCCGCTTCGGCCGTGACCGGAGTGATTACCGATCCCAGAGAGCTTATGTAACGATTCAAACCGGTTGAACATGCCAATTGAAAAATTTACCCGTCTGGTTTCTTCTGCCGTTCCCCTACCCGCAGAGAATGTGGATACCGATCAGATCCTTCCGGCAAGATTTCTGAAAGCAGTAACCCGGGAAGGCTTTGGTGAATATCTCTTCAGAGACCTGCGTTTTGACAGTGCGGGAAACCCTCTGCCTGATTTTCCCCTTAACCGGCCCGAATACGCGGGCAGAATCCTGGTGGCCGGACGTAACTTCGGGTCGGGATCAAGCCGGGAACATGCTGCCTGGGCCCTGGTCGATTATGGTTTCAGAGCGGTTATTTCCAGCTTTTTTGCCGATATCTTCCGGAACAACGCCCTGAATAACGGCCTGCTGCCCGTTCAGGTAAGCGAGCAGTACCTGAATGTGATATTCCTGGCTATTGACAGGGATCCGAAGGTCCGGATTACCATCGACCTCGAAAAACAAAAGGTGATGCTGGGAGAAGATATCTACTGGTTCGAGATCAATCCCTTCAGAAAACAATGCCTGCTCAACGGATGGGATGATGTGGATTATTTGCTGGGATTGCAGAATGAGATCCGGAAGTATGAAGAAAATTCCAACACCTAAATATGTATAGCATGGTTGAGATCATGGATACCACCCTGCGTGACGGGGAACAGACCTCGGGGGTGTCTTTTCATCCAAGGGAAAAATTGCAGGTGGCACGGATTCTTCTGGATGAACTGGGGGTGCACCGTGTGGAAGTGGGATCCGCGCGTGTGAGCAGCGGTGAATGGGAGGGAGTCAGGCTGATCGCGGAATGGGCCAGGAAAGAAGACCGGATCAATCGGGTGGAAGTGCTGGGTTTTATCGATGGGAATATTTCCGTCGATTGGGCCAGGAAGGCAGGAGTTAACGTACTCAACCTGCTATGCAAGGGATCTTTCAGGCATGTACGGCAGCAACTGGGCAAAACACCCGAACAGCATCTCGAAGATATTCGCCTGTCGATCAAACTTGCCCGTCAGGCCGGAATCACCGTGAACATATACCTGGAAGACTGGTCGAACGGGATGATCCACTCGCCTGAATATGTGTATTACCTTACCGATCACCTGGTGAATGAAGATATCCGGCGTATCATGCTTCCCGATACGCTGGGCATACTGAATCCCGATCAGACAGGTATGTTTTGCCAAAATATGACGGAACGCTACCCGGAGGTTCATTTCGATTTTCATGCACACAATGATTATGATCTGGCTGTAGCCAATGTATATGCGGCCCTGAAGCACGGAATGCGGGGGATACATACTACCGTGAACGGACTGGGAGAGAGAGCCGGTAATGCCTGCCTGTCGAGTGTGATCGGGATCATGAAAGATCAGTTGAAACAGGAAGTTCCGGTGAACGAATCGGTACTGACCCCGCTCAGCCGGATAGTGGAATCGTTTTCCGGCATTCGCATTCCTCCCAATCAGCCACTGATAGGAGAAAATGTGTTTACCCAGACCTGCGGGGTACATGCCGACGGGGATGCCAAAAACAACCTGTATTATAATGATCTGTTGCCCGAACGTTTCGGAAGGATCAGAAAGTATGCCCTTGGAAAAACTTCGGGGAAGGCCAGTATCCGGAAGAACCTGGAAGAGCTCGGACTTGATCCCGACGAGGAAACCCTGAAAAAACTTACCCGCCGGGTTATTGAACTGGGCGACAAGAAACAATATGTTACCACCGGGGACCTTCCTTATATCCTGGCCGATGTGATGGGCAACGGAGAAGCCGATCCGCCGGTCAGTATCCGGCATTATGTGCTCTCGCTTTCGCGGGGATTACGGCCTTCGGCCAATATCTCCCTTTCTGTGAACGGATCGGAATATGAAGAAAACGCCACAGGCGACGGGCAATACGATGCTTTTATGAATGCTCTCTGGAAGATATATGAAAAGCTTGGCAGGGACCATCCCCGGCTGCTGGATTATGTAGTGACCATTCCTCCGGGGGGGAAACCCGACGCTTTGGTGGAAACCATCATTACATGGGCATACAGGGGAAGGGAATTCAAAACCCGGGCAGTGGACTCGGATCAGACCGAGGCAGCCATTCAGGCTACAGTGAAAGCACTTAATCTGATGGAAAAACTGAATGATAAGTAAATGGAAATGAACATTGCATTGCTGCCCGGCGACGGAATCGGGCCGGAAGTTATGGAAGAAGCGGTACGTGTGACCCGCGTTGTGGCCCGCAGGTATGGTCATAAGGTGGAATTTGCCGGCGGGCTGGTGGGCGCTGCTGCCATCGACAAAACCGGTAATCCCTACCCCGATGAAACACATCGGCTTTGTATGAACGCCGATGCTGTGCTTTTCGGAGCTATCGGGCATCCGCGCTACGACAGCAACCCCCGGGCAGAGGTACGGCCCGAGCAGGGCCTGCTGGCCATGAGGAAGAAGCTGGGATTGTTTGCAAACCTCCGGCCGGTGTTCACCTTCGCATCATTGATGGATCAGTCGCCTCTGAAAAACCATTTGTTGAAGCAGGTCGATTTTCTGGTGGTGAGGGAACTGATCGGAGGGATCTATTTCGGGCAGCCCAGCGGAAGGTCGGAAGACGGGGGCACGGCCTTTGATACCTGTTTGTACACGCGTGAAGAGATCGAACGGATCGTGGATCTGGCTTTCGGTTTTGCCATGGAAAGAAAACACCGGTTAACCCTGGTCGACAAAGCCAATGTGCTGGCTACATCCCGGCTCTGGAGGGAAGTTACCATGGAAGTGAGTAAACGGTACCCCGGGGTGGATACCGATTACCTGTTTGTTGACAATGCAGCCATGCAGATCATCCTGAATCCGTCACGGTTTGATGTGCTGGTTACGGAAAATATGTTCGGGGATATCCTTACCGATGAAGCCAGTGTAATTGCCGGTTCGCTGGGGCTGCTGCCTTCCGCATCCATCGGGTTGCATACCTCTGTTTTCGAGCCCATTCACGGGTCCTATCCGCAGGCAGCCGGTAAAAATATTGCCAACCCGCTGGCTATGATCCTCTCAGTGGCCATGATGTTCGAATACGGTTTTCAAATGAAGGATGAAGCCGGTTTGATCCGGGCAGCAGTGGAAGCTTCGGTGAATGAACGGGTTGGCACCCCCGATATTGCCCGGGGGAAAACATGTTCTACCCGGGATGTCGGAGAATGGATTGCAGGATACATTGATAATGCCTGAAAGGAAAAAAGAAGGATTTTACAATGAAGCATAAAGAATATTTTATCAACAGACCGGAGAAAACAGGTTTATATCATCCTGACAGGGAACACGACAGTTGCGGGATTGGCTTCGTGGCCCACATCAGGGGGAAACCATCGCATGAGATCATTGCCCGGGGCCTGGAAGTGCTGGTCAATATGCGGCACCGGGGTGCCGAATCGGCCGACAACAAAACAGGCGACGGAGCAGGTATCCTCATACAGATTCCCCATTCGTTTTTCCTGGCAGAAAATTTTCCCGTTACGGAACCGGGCACCTACGGTACCGGCCTGGTTTTTCTGCCTGTGCGGAAAGAGGAACAGAACCGGATACTCAAACTGATGAAGGAAACGGCAGAGGAAGAAGGCCTGGGATGGATGTTTTTACGCGATGTGCCGGTGGACAACCGTTCCCTGGGGGAAATCGCCAGAAGATCGGAACCGGCCATCCGGCAGGTTTTTCTCCGGGCCGACATGGAACAGGATGAACTGGAGCGTAAGCTCTATGTGTTCAGGAAACGCATGGAAAAAAAAGTGAGGGAATCTTCCTTGTCCGGAAAGGAGGTTTTCTATATCTGCAGCCTGTCAACCAGGGTGATGATCTATAAGGGCATGTTCACTCCCGAACAGCTTCAGGCCTACTATCCCGATCTGTCTAATCCCTCGATGGAAAGTGCCATTGCCCTGGTTCATTCCCGGTTCAGCACCAATACATTTCCCAGCTGGGACCTGGCCCAGCCGTTCAGAATGCTGGCGCACAACGGGGAGATCAATACTATCAGGGGTAACCGCCTGTGGATGCACGCCCGGGAGGCCCTGCTGAAATCGGAGCTGTTCGGTGACGATCTGGAGAAGCTTTTTCCGGTGATCGAACCGGGAAAAAGCGATTCGGCCTCACTCGACAATGTACTGGAATTTCTGACCATGACGGGTCGCACGCTTCCGCATGCCCTGACCATGCTGGTGCCGGAATCGTTTAACGACAAAAATCCAATTCCTCCAAGCCTGAAAGCGTATTATGAATACCATTCCACTTTTATGGAACCATGGGACGGCCCGGCTGCCCTGTTGTTTTCCGACGGTCGTTACGTGGGTGGTACCCTCGACCGGAACGGACTGCGTCCGGCCCGCTACCTGGTAACGGAAGACGACCTGATTGTGATGGGGTCGGAAACCGGTGTGCAGGAATTCGATGGTGGCCGGATTGTGGCCAGGGGAAGGCTGCATCCGGGTAAAATCCTGCTGGTTGATACGCGCCTGGGAATCATCATTCCCGACGAAGAAGTAAAAATGCAGCTGGCCCGACGGAATCCCTATGTCAACTGGCTTAAGGAAAACAGGCTGGCTCTGGAGAATATCGAGGTTCAGCAAAGGGTTTCTTCCGGTCTGGGAGAAGAATATCCCTTCCTGCTGAAGGCATTCGGCTATTCGAAAGAAGACCTGCGGTACGTAATGATCCCCATGGCTCTGGAAGGCAAAGAGCCGGTCAGCTCCATGGGGAACGATACCCCCCTGGCAGTCCTTTCCGATAAACCCCAGCGTTTGTTCAATTACTTCAGGCAGGTTTTTGCACAGGTAACCAACCCTCCCATCGACCCCATCCGGGAAGAACTGGTCATGTCGCTTACCAGTTATATCGGTTCGGTGCAGAAAAACCTGCTGGAGGAAACCCCGGGGCATTGCCGGCTGATCAGGTTTGATTCGCCGGTTATAACCAATACCGATCTGGGTAAGATCAAGGATATGCGGCATGAATCCTTTTCTCATGCGATCATAGATATGGTTTTTGAAAAGAACTCGGGGCAAAGGGGATTGGAAAAAGCCCTGGAAAGGATTACCCTTGAGGCTGAAAAAGCGGTGGACAATCAAAAGAATTTCATTATTCTTTCCGACAGGAAAACCAACCGCGATCAGGTACCGGTCCCATCCCTGCTGGCAGTGGCTGCCGTGCACCATTACCTTATTGAGCACAAAAAACGGATGCAGGTGGGGTTGATCGTGGAAACGGGCGAGGCACGGGAAGTGATGCATTATGCCCTCCTGATTGGTTACGGAGCCAGTGTGATCAATCCGTACCTCAGTTTTGCCGTGCTCAGTGATCTTGTGAAAAAGGGAGAAATCGGCCTGCCTTATTCCAGAGCCCGGGAAAATTATATACGTGCTGTCAATAAAGGCATCCTCAAAATCCTTTCGAAAATGGGGATTTCCACCCTGCTCAGTTATATGGGGTCCCAGCTTTTCGAAGCCGTGGGGCTGAGTGAGGAAATTGCCGGGAGATACTTCACGGGGACTCCTTCAAGGATTGGAGGGATCGGCCTGAGGGAAATTGCTGCCGAAGCGGAGGCTTTTCACCGGGATGCCTGTACAGATGATTCCTGGCAGCCGGTTTTCACAACCCGGGGGATATATTCCTACCGACGGGGGGGTGAATTCCATGCATGGAATCCGGAAACCATCGCCTGGCTGCAATCGGCCACCGCACAGAATGATCCGGGGAAATTCAGGGAATACACCCGGCTGGCTGACAGCGAAACATGCCGCCCTGCTTTTCTTCGGGGAATGCTTGATTACAGAAAGAATCCAATACCTGTAGGGGAAGTGGAGCCCGCAGAATCTATCATGAAGCGATTTGTAACCGGGGCCATGTCGTTCGGGTCGATTAGCAGGGAAGCCCACGAGGCCCTCGCCATTGCCATGAATGCCATCGGAGGGCGCAGCAATTCGGGAGAGGGAGGGGAAGATCCGAACCGGTATCTGCCGGGGGCGAACGGAGAAGTCAGACGGAGTGCCATCAAACAGGTGGCCTCCGGTCGGTTCGGTGTGGATATTTTTTACCTGAACCATGCCGATGAAATCCAGATTAAGATTGCCCAGGGCGCAAAACCCGGTGAAGGCGGGCAGTTGCCCGGACACAAAGTCGACCGGAATGTGGCACGGATAAGGCGTTCAGTGCCGGGAATCACCCTGATATCGCCTCCCCCGCACCATGACATATATTCCATTGAAGACCTGGCCCAGCTGATTTACGATCTGAAGTGCGCCAATCCGGCCGCCAGGATCAGTGTCAAGCTGGTGTCGGAAAACGGGGTGGGAACCGTGGCAGTGGGGGTGGCGAAAGCGCATGCTGATCTGATCGTGATCAGCGGCGGAGAAGGCGGAACCGGCGCCAGTCCCCTGAGCTCGGTACGGTATGCCGGATTGCCCATGGAACTGGGGCTTGCAGAAACCCATCAAACCCTGGTTATGAACGGATTACGCGAAAGGGTAAAAATCCAGGTAGACGGTCAGCTGAAAACCGGCCGTGACCTGGTCATAGCCGGTTTGCTGGGTGCCGAGGAATTCGGCCTGTCAACAGCATGCCTGATTACCCTGGGATGTGTGATGATGCGGAAATGCCACCAGAATACCTGCCCGGCAGGGATAGCCACCCAGAACAGGGAGCTGCGGAAAAGATTTACCGGGAAATCGGAGTATGTGGTCCATTTCTTTCGGTTCCTGGCCGAAGATGTGCGGGAACATCTGGCTGCGATGGGTTTCAGACAGTTCGACGATATGGTGGGAAGGAGAGACCTGCTGACGGTCAGGAAAGGATGGAACCATCCGAAGGTTCGCCTTGTGGACCTGAGCGGTTTGCTTCATTATGATAAACAAGCAAAAAACCGGAGCCATCGGAAGGTTATGGAACAACATCATCCCATCGATGGCATTATGGACGATGACCTGATCCGGACGGCGGAAAAGGCCCTGGTGAAGAAGGAAAAAATATGGATAGCCAGGAAAATCAGGAATACCGACCGGGCCGTGGGAGCGAAATTGTCGGGGGCTCTCATCCGGCAGCATGGACTGAACGGTCTTCCTGACGATACCATCCATTGCAACTTTTATGGTTCGGCCGGTCAGAGCTTCGGGGCATTCCTGGCTCAGGGCATTACCTTCAGGCTGGAAGGGGATGCCAACGATTACCTGGGGAAAGGTCTTTCCGGGGGCAGGATCGTGGTGGTGCCTCCTGCCAACGCCCGTTTCCGTGCGGAAAACAGTATCATTATCGGCAATACCATTCTGTATGGGGCTACCCGGGGATGGCTCTTTGTGAACGGGATTGCAGGAGAAAGATTTTGTGTGCGAAACAGCGGCGCCTATGCAGTGGCCGAGGGTACAGGCGATCACGGTTGTGAATACATGACCGGAGGACGGGTGGTGATCCTGGGGAAAATCGGCAGAAATTTCGCTGCCGGCATGAGCGGGGGCATCGCTTATGTGCTCGATGAGGAAAAAAAACTCAGGGAACTCTGTAACCACGATCTGGTAGAACTATCGCATATAACTGATTATGACGACGTAAAGGAGTTACAGTCGATCATTTCGACACACTGGCAGGTTACCCACAGTGCCCGGGCCGAAAGGATTCTGACCCGCTGGGATGAATACCTGCCCGTTTTTGTGAAGGTATTTCCCCTGGAATACAAAAAAGTGCTTAACGAGGCAAAGCTGCGTGAAATCAATCTGAAGCTGCAAAAGGCGGCTTACGATCCTGATTTTGCCGAATGATCGATGGTTTTTTTATGAAACAATCCTGGGAAAATGGGTGATCCGTTAGGTTTTTTAAAGGTCGGTCGAAAGGAAGCCGGAAACCGGCCGGTGAAAGAACGCATTGATGATTTCGGGGAAGTGGAGCAGACACTGAACCCCGAGGACAGAAAACTGCAGGCCTCCCGCTGCATGGACTGCGGGGTGCCTTTTTGCCACTGGGCATGCCCCCTGGCTCCGCATATACCGGAGTGGCAGGATGCCCTTTTCAGAAACAACTGGAAAGAAGCTTCCGAAATGTTGCACCTGAGCAACGAATTTCCTGAATTTACCGGACGGGTGTGTCCCGCTCTCTGTGAGAAATCATGCGTGCTGGCCATACATAACGAAGCGGTAACCATCCGGGAAAACGAGGCGGCCGTGGTGGAAAAAGCTTTTGAACGGGGATGGATTACTCCCCGGCCCCCGAAGTACAGGACAGGCAAGAAAGTGGCTGTGGTGGGTTCCGGCCCGGCGGGTCTCACTCTATCGGTGAGATTGAACAGAATGAGCCACTCGGTGGATGTTTTGGAGAAGGAGTCCAGGCCTGGAGGGCTCCTGCGTTACGGTATTCCCGATTTCAAGCTGAATAAGCGTTTCATTGACCGGCGGCTGGAAATATTGCAGGCCGAAGGCATTGTTTTCCGTACAGGAATCTGTGTGGGCAGGGATGTATCCGTTTCACTTCTGATGGAGGAATATGATGCTGTGGTACTGGCTATCGGTACCGGACGGCCCAGGGATGTGCTTGTGCCGGGACGAAAGCTTCAGGGGATTCATTTTGCCATGGATTACCTGGTGCAGCAAAACAAAGTGAACGCGGGCATGGATATCCCTGATGAACAGCGGATTCATGCCGCCGGGAAACATGTTGTGGTGATAGGTGGGGGTGATACGGGTTCGGATTGTGTGGGTACGGCCATCAGGCAAAATGCTGCCTCGGTTACCCAGGTAGAAATCCTCCCCAGGCCTCCAATGTCCAGGCCTCCAGACAATCACTGGCCTTTCTGGCCTGAAATTTTAAGAACTTCCTCTTCCCACGAGGAAGGATGCCGGCGTTTATGGAGCATGAAAACGGTAGCTTTCGAAGGTAACAAGCAGGGTGTACAGGCGGTTCGCCTGGAGCCTGTCAGGTGGACACGTGAGGAAACCGGTCAATGGTGTATGGGAAAAACAGCTGGCTCGGAACAACGGTTAGCGGCCGACCTGGTTCTGCTGGCTGTGGGATTTATTTCTCCGGTATTTGACGGGTTACCGAAGGAGCTGAAGGGAAAACCCGGAGGCAATCCCCACATTCGGGTAAATGAGAAATACATGACCAATATTCCGGGTTTGTTCGCTGCAGGGGATGCGGTTATCGGAGCCAGCCTGGTGGTAAAAGCCATGGCCGGAGCCATGCAGGTGGCAGAGGAAGTACACCGGTTTATTTCCGGGCACTACATGGAAAAGAAAGATTAACCAAGTTGAACTGCCTGGTGGTGTAAATTTTCCGGTTGAAAAACCGGCCCGGGGAGAAAAACTTCCGGCCGGTGAAAAGTAAAAAACTCGGAATTCCGGCAAAACAACCCGCCGGATTTTTTTTTGGCCTCAAATCTGTATACATTCATCCTGGGATTTTATGAAAAATGCCTCGGGGGATTTATCTTTAGTCCCTTGTTATAATAGAGAAGCTGTTGCAGAAGATATGGAAACCAGGTCAGCTTTAGTTCTTTTCTTTCTGCTGGCCGGACTGGGGAAGCCGGTTTTTCCTCAGTCGGATACGCTTTTCCCTCTGATCACGGTGGAAGGACAGCTGATCGGGGTGAAGAGCAAAGAACCGGTTCCGTTTGCCCACGTAGTCAATAAGAACAGAATGTGGGGAACCGTTACCGATTCTCTGGGTCATTTTACCATACAGATGAGTCATATGGATACCCTGGTGGTATCCGCCATCGGGTATGAATCACAGCAGTTTGTTCTTCCCATTTATGTTTCGGTCAGTCCCTTCCGGACACGGATATTTTTACAGGAACGCTCATATCCCATTGATGAGGTGGAGGTGTTTGTCCTGGGAACCTGGGAACAGTTTCAGGACAAGGTGAGGAAACTTCGTGTTCCTGAAACCGAAGAGGAGCAGCTGAAAAGGGAAATCAGGGAAGAGGCGAAAGAAGTAGCAATGGAAGCCTATGAGATCCCCACAGGTATTACATTCTCATTGCCTTCCCGGTATGATGCTTCCCTCAAGCGCCTGCGGGAAATCGAGGCGATTGAAGCCAGGCAGATCCTGATTTACCGCAAATACAACCGGGAGGTGATTGCACGTACCACGGGTCTTACAGGGAAGGAACTCGATGATTTCATCATATTCTGTAACCAGCGGGCCTGGTTTACACCCGAAACACCCTCCTATGATATTATTCGACAGATTAAATACTGGTTCAGGCAATACATGATGATCAAACACCGAATGAATCAATAATCATGGAACAGGTTCCGGAAAATGTCCCGGCTCTGGAGGATATCCGGGCTGCTTACCTGCGGATCAGAAATTATGTTCACCGTACGCCTGTGTTTACCTCTAAGGCGATTAACCAGATTGCCGGCGCCGATTTGTTTTTCAAATGCGAGAATTTCCAGAAAGTGGGAGCTTTTAAGTTCAGGGGGGCCACCCATGCTGTGATGAGGCTGAGGGAAGAAGAAGCGGCACGGGGGGTAGCCACGCATTCCTCGGGGAACCATGCGGCCGCTCTGGCCCTGGCTGCCTCCCTGAGAGGAATTCCCGCTTATATTGTGATGCCCGAAAACTCGCCGGTGATCAAAAAGAAAGCGGTGGCAGGCTACGGGGCAAATATTACCTTCTGTGAGCCTACCCTGCAGGCCAGGGAGTCTTCACTGGAGGAAGTGGTGGCTGAAACGGGGGCAAGGTTTGTTCATCCCTACAACAATTTTGAGGTGGTATGCGGTCAGGGTACGGCCACCCTGGAGTTCCTTGAACAGGTTCCGGAACTGGAGGTCGTGATGCCGCCTGTGGGCGGGGGAGGTTTGTTAAGTGGCACTGCCGTGGCTGCCAGAGGGCTCAAACCGGAAATCATCATTTACGGTGCGGAACCTGCCGGGGCGGATGATGCCTTTCGCTCCCTGCAAAAAGGGGAAATTGTTCCTTCGGTCAGTCCCCGGACCATCGCCGACGGATTGCTTACAAGCCTGGGTCCGCTCACTTTTGCCGTAATCAGCAAAAAGGTTGACGATATCCTGACCTGCTCGGAAGATTCCATTGTGGCAGCCATGCGCCTGATATGGGAAAGGATGAAGATAGTGGCCGAGCCATCTGCTGCCGTTCCCCTGGCGGTAGTGCTCGACCATCCGGAAGTATTCAGAAACCGAAAAGTGGGATTGATTGTTTCGGGCGGGAATGTTGATCTGACCCGCCTTCCGTTTTGACCGGAAGATGCCTTGCGGGGAAAATTAATTCATCCCTTCATGGGATTTGTTTACTCATCTGCCTTGTGAATGACACAGGAAACGGGGTAGTGATCGGAAAGGGGTACCCGGTGGCGCTGAAACCTTACCGATTGTAAGTCTTTGCTGTGCAGGATATAATCTATGCGGTACGAAGGGAAATTTCCCCGGTATGTATTTCCAAAACCTTCTCCTGATCCTGTGAAAGCGTCCGTCAGTCCTTTTTTCATCTGGAAATAGGCATAGGAAATGGGTGTATCGTTGAAATCTCCGCAGACGATTACCGGGTATGGGCATTTGCGGATGTGTTCACTGATGATCCTGGCCTGTTTGGCCCGTTCAACAAAAGCATGCTTTAAACGGAAGGAGATGTCTTTCAGTTTCTCCAGATTTTCATCATCACCCAGGGGATCAAAATTTTTGATGAAACGCCGGTTGCTTTTCCTCAGACTGATCGATTGCAGATGGTTGTTGTAAATACGAACGGTATCGCCGTTCCATAAAACATCGGTGTAAATGCAGATGTTCCGTGTGTTGGGAAAAACAATACTGGCCTGGTTAATGATAGGCAGGGAGCTGAATGTGGCCAGCCCGGCATAGAGATCTTCACTCCGCTTTCCCTCGGGTGTCAGATGCATGTAACGTTCCTTTCCCAGGGTGCCGGTGATATTCTGTTGTGAAAAATCACTGTTTCCGGAATAATAGAATTCCTGGAAACAGAGAACACCTGCATTCTGCGACAGGATAAAACGGAGAATTTCTTCCAGGGTCTGTGGCGATTCTTCCCATGAATAGTAATTGAACATCCGTACATTGTATGAAAGTACCTTGATACCGTTTTTATCCTGCGGAACGGTTGATTCACGGAAACTGATCCTGAAAAATGACTGATGGTAATTCCAGCCGGCCAGGATAATGATAAAAGAGGAGAAAAACAGCAGTTGCCTCCGAATCGCCCAGAAAAACAGAAATGCCAGATTGATTGCCAGGAATACGGGATAGGCCAGCCCGAAAAAAGCCAGGGGCCAGCATACTTCCGGAGAAACCAGAACGGAAAGATAGGACAGCCCCAGCGATCCCAGAAAGAACCAGTGGATGTAAACCAGGATATGATAGATGGCCTTTTTCACCCGGTATATATTTCTGAAAAAATTAAAAATAATAAGGGATGAATAAAGATGGGACTTTCCAGGCCATGTTTTTTCAACAATTCAGGGTTTATTACTCATCCTGAAAAGGATTTCCTTTTCTTCCCGCGTGAGGCTTTCGTATCCGCCTTTTGCAATCTTATCAAGAATCCGGTCGATTTCTTTCTGCTCATCTGCCTTTCTTTTTCTGAATTCCATGTCCGACTCAGATTTTTTATATGTTACCCTGACCCGCGGGCGGGGCTTGAAAAAAGTTCCGATCGAATCCATCATTTTGCCGAACCAGCGCGTCAGGTCTTTTCCCTGCCGGTATTTCAGGGCAAAAAGCAGGCCGAACAAACCCCCTCCCAGATGGGCAATGTGCCCGCCTGCATTGATAGAGGGTATGCTCAGTATGTCGAATAAAACCACTACCATGGCGATATACTTGATTTTGACCGGTCCGATCAGAAAGACATATACCGTATAATTTGGAACATAGGCGGCCATGGCAATGACTATGGCGTATACTGCAGCCGAAGCACCCAGGGCTACCGATGCTTCCCGGCCGGCATCAAATACAGGGAATACATTAAAGGAAAAAATATACAGAAAAGCACCTGCCAGACCACCCAGCAGGTACACGTTCAACAGTCGTTTCGGATCGAGGTATTCCAGGAATATCCTTCCGAACCAGAACAACCACAGCATATTGAACAGAATGTGCAGAAACTGCTCATGCAGAAACATGTAGGTAAACAGGGTCCAGGGTTTCCTGACCAGGGTTCCCGGGTCGGCAGGAACCGCCAGCCAGTTCACAGGAGCCCAGGCGGGATCCTTCACATTCAGCAGAAAAATGAAAACATATACAATATTGACGGCAAGAAATACCGCAATGTTGATATATATCAATTTGCTGAGGGCATTGGCATGGCTGAAGATCCGTTTTATTTCCTCCCACACGTTCATGTCGATCTGCTAAAAAAAGGTTTTCTTTCTTTTGTTCCAGTACTTGATCAGGAAAAATCCGAATATCATTCCCCCGATATGGGCAAAATGTGCTACATTGCTTCCAGGCTGGGTAAATCCAAGCCATACTTCCAGTATGCCGTATCCAATGACCAGCCACTTGGCCTTGATGGGAATGGGCGGGAAAAGTAACATGAGCTGGGTATTGGGGAACAGCATGCCGAAAGCCAGCAAAACCCCGAAAACAGCTCCGGAAGCACCCACTGTGGGAACGTTCATGATCCGTTCGATATATCCTGACAGATTGCTGATGGCGGTTTGTGCATAGCTGCTGCTGCCGGGATTATTGGCCCACGACCGGATAAAATCATACACCGCCGGATTGGGGTTGTTGATGTGCTTGTTGATAAAGGCAGCGTAGGCATCGGGATTTGGGTTGGCAGCAAAAGCTTCAAATGCGTTCTGTACCGAGGAGATTTCTATCCAGTTTACAAGGGTATGCAGGCCGGCGGCCCCCAGGCCGGTAACAAAATAATACAGTAGAAACCGCTGCCCGCCCCATACGCTTTCCAGAATCCTGCCAAACATCCACAGGGCAAACATATTAAAGAAAAGGTGCATGAATCCTCCATGCATGAACATGTGTGTGGCAAACTGGTAAGGCCTGAAATTTTCCGAGCCGGGATAGTATAACCCCATGATCTTCACCAGGTCGAAATTGAATCGGGTGGCGAATACCCAGGTGATAACCAGCATTAAAATGTTGATGATCAGCAGGTTTTTAACAACCGGCGGGGTGACGTTCATGGATGGAGGCCTGTATTGCATACCAGTTATTTTTGAGTTAGTTTTTCCACAAGGACCAGACCAAACAACAAATATACGTTTTCCCCGGTTCAAAATGGGACAAAATGTCAGGATCAAACCGTTTCCAGGTTACCTGAACCATTTTTCCATTTCATGTACGGGCAGAATAAATACGATGGTCTTTCCGCCCGGTGTATGATTCGGGGATTGGCAGGCAAAAAGGCTGTCTATCAGATGCTGCATTTCTTCCTGGGTAAGAGGTTTTCCGTAAGGGATGGCCGAAGCTGCTGCCAGCGAACGCGCAATTTTCTCATGCGGACCTGCCTCTGTATCTCTGCCTGTGCTTTTATAGGATTCAAGCAAATGTTCAATAAAGGGTTTCAGGTCAACGTGCCTGGCATACTCCGGAACTCCTTCCACCAGGATATTGCTGTGCCCCAGGTTGCGTATTTCGAACCCAAGCCGTTTCAGCGATTCGTGCATTTCCATCAGCAGGGCATGATCGCCTGCTTCCAGTTCCAGTGTCACCGGAAAAAGATTTTTCTGGGAAACCTGCACCGACTGCTCCAGGTTGTTCAGGAAAGTTTCATATAAAATCCGCTCGTGGGCCCGTTTCTGATCGATGATCATCAGGCCGGATTTAACCGGTGTGAAAATATACCGGTTTTTGAACTGGTAAAATTGGGTGCCCAAGCTTTCCGCTTCCCCTGAAAATGGTTCTTCCCCCGCATGTGTCCTTTCATACAGGGATGGCTGGGGCGATAGCCCTTCATACAAGCTTTCCCATCCGGCCGGGGGCCGTTCGGTGCGCGAAGGAGTGTTCCCCGGAGGGGAAAAAGGATTGTACCCGGTATTGATATCGATCTGCGGAGGCTTTATTTCCTGTTTTCTTCCCAGGGGCGGTATTTCGGGAACCCCTTCCCGGTCGAAATCCAGCGAGGGGGTGATGTTGAATTTTCCCAGGGCCTCCCTTACAGTAGCATGCAATATTTGCCATACAGCCCTTTCGTCTTCGAATTTGATCTCGGTTTTGGTGGGATGAATATTCACATCAATATGATCGGGAAGAATTTCAAAACAGATGAAATAGGAAGGAAGGGAATCGGCCGGGAGAACCGGTTCGAAGGCTTCGGTCACCGCTTTGTGAAAATATGCGTGACGCATGAAACGGTGATTCACAAAAAAGAACTGCTCTCCGGTGGTTTTTTTTGCCATTTCAGGTTTCCCGATGAACCCGCTGATCTTTACGATGCTGGTTTCCGCCTCCAGGGGAATGAGGTGCTGGTTCATGCCTTTTCCGAAAATATGGGCGATACGCTGGCGGAGGGGTGCTTCTGGAAGCTGGTATATCCCGGTTTGATTGTGAATAAGTGAAAAGGCAATGGAAGGGCAGGCCAGGGCGGCCCGCTGGAATTCCGTAATAATATGCCTGAGCTCGGTGGAATCGGTTTTCAGGAACCGTCGCCGGGCCGGAATATTGTAAAACAGATTTTTGACCGATAGTTGGGTTCCTGCCGGACAGGCCACCGGTTCCTGGGTGATCACTTCTGAACCATGAATTTCCAGAAAAGTGCCTGTTTCATCGTCTGGCTGCCGTGTTTTGGTTTCCACCTGGGCTACTGCGGCTACGGAGGCAAGGGCTTCCCCGCGGAACCCCATGGTCCGGATGGAAAAAAGATCATCGGCACTGTTGATCTTGGAGGTGGCATGCCGTTCGAAGGCCATACGGGCGTCGGTTTCCGTCATTCCGCTGCCGTTGTCGATCACCTGCACCAGGGTTTTCCCTGCATCGCGTACCACCACTTTTATTTCCGTTGCCCCGGCATCTATGGAGTTTTCTACCAGCTCCTTTACAACGGATGCCGGCCGCTGGATCACTTCCCCGGCAGCAATCTGGTTGGCCACTGAATCAGGCAGAAGTCGGATAATATCGGTCATGCACGGGTCAGCTTACCGGTTCAGGCAAAGAAAAGAATGTAGGAAATCAGCAGCAGGATGGCCAGAATGACCAGCAACCGCAGATTGGACTGAAAATTCGCTTTTCTTCGCGAGGAGTGGCGTCCTGTCATCATGCCCCGGTGTATGCGGGGTGTGTACACTTCGTCATCTTTCCGGCTCACTCCCATTTCGATCTCAATATCCCGTATCCTTTCCTCGAGCTCTTCCTTGCCGGGGTCGTAATATCGCGGTATATAGTTGAACCTGCGGTTCTTGTTGATTTTGAAAAAACTGGGTAATGCCATGGCCTGTGATTCTTGATGGCAAAGGTATGGAAATTTCCGCAAGCACGGAAACCTTCTGAGAACAGAACCCCTGGTATCAGATTCTTGCAAGGTACGGGCTGCGGATTGCTGGTTTTGCAACCCTGATCAGGATTCCGGCAGGCGTGTGCCGCATCGGTTACAGTACCGGGCATGATCCTGATGATGTTGTTTTCCGCATTGCTGGCATTTTCTGGTATTTCCGTTTTCTTTGTTCCGGCTCATTTCAGCTGTGACGATACCCGTGGGAACGGCAATGATGGCGTATCCCAGTATCATCACGAAACTGGCAATGAAACGGCCTGCCGTGGTGGCAGGATATAGATCGCCGTATCCCACGGTAGTGAGGGTTACAATGGACCAGTAAATTCCCCTGGGAATGTTACTGAAACCGTTTTCCGGCCCCTCAATCAGGTGCATCAGCGTGCCTATGATGATCACTACGGTGAACACGCCAAACAGAAAAACAGCGATCTTCCGGCGGCTGGCTATCAATGCTCTGGCAATTATCGAACCTTCATCCATGTACCTGTTAAATTTCATAATACGAAAAATCCGTAGTAACCGCAGGGCCCTGATAACCACCATGCTGTGAGTGCCTGCCAGAAAAAGCCCTATATAGGTGGGAATCACCGCCAGAAAATCGATGATCCCGTAAAAACTGAAGATATACCTGAACGGTTTACGAACCACCATGATCCTAATTATGTATTCAACCGTGAAAGCCAGTGTGATAATCCATTCGATGGTCCGCAGCCACTTCCCGTATTGCCGGTTAACGGGTGCCATGCTTTCCATGATCACCACAACGACGCTGATCAGGATCAGAATCAGCAGGATCATGTCGAACCATTTGCCGGCAGGTGTCTTTGTTTCGAAAATAATGCGGTACCAGCGTTTTTTGAGAGAATCTGAAGAAGGAACCTGTGTCATCTTGTTTTTCTTATAAAAGTAATGATTAGAAATATTCCTTCAGAAAATCCATTGATTTTATTACATTTAACTACTCCAACCCCTCACCATGACGCACTGTGGGAAAATATTATTTATGTAGTAATGAATAATATTTAAATATATATAAATATAATATAAATAAAACAATATATAATAAAACAATACATAAATATAATTAATATTTTTTTTCATTATGTTGGTAAAAACCTATGCCAGCGCGGTGCATGGTATCAATGCCACGTCCATTACCGTTGAAGTGCATGCATCGCGGGGTTTCAAGTTCCATCTGGTGGGGTTACCCGACAATGCGGTAAAAGAAAGCCAGCAACGGATTGTATCTTCCCTGAAGACCAACGGGTTCGAATGGCCGGGCATGTGCATCACGGTGAACATGGCTCCGGCGGATATCCGGAAAGAGGGTTCGGCCTATGACCTTCCTCTGGCTGTGGGCATTCTGGCGGCTTCCGGCCAGATCTCCGCAAAGAATCTGGAAACCACCGTGATGATGGGGGAACTGTCGCTCGACGGGGGCTTGCATCCGGTGAAGGGGGTGCTTCCCATGGCTTTGCAGGCGCGGGAAGCGGGTTTCCGGCGTCTGATTGTTCCCGGGGCCAATGCCCGGGAAGCGGCCGTGGTAAAAGGGCTGGAAGTATATGGGCTGGGGCATTTGCGGGAGGTGGTGGATATGCTGGAAGAAAAAAACACACCCGAGCCGGTGTACATCGATCTGGAAGCAGAGTTTGAAAGGCAAGGGAACCGGTACGATGTGGATTTTGCCGATGTGAAAGGGCAGGAAAATGTGAAAAGGGCCCTGGAAATTGCCGCGGCAGGAGGGCACAATGTTATAATGATTGGGCCGCCGGGTGCCGGTAAAACCATGCTGGCCCGGCGGTTGCCGACCATCGTTCCCCCGCTGAGCCTTGAGGAAGCCCTGGAAACCACCAAAATACACTCCGTGGCCGGGAAAATGGAGAGCAATGCCTCGCTGATGACCTGCCGGCCGTTCCGGTCGCCTCACCACACGATTTCCGACGTGGCCCTGGTGGGAGGCGGCTCCTATCCCCAGCCGGGGGAAATATCCCTGGCCCACAACGGAGTGTTGTTCCTCGATGAACTACCCGAATTCAAGCGAACGGTGCTGGAGGTGATGCGCCAGCCCCTGGAAGACCGTGTGATCACCATCAGCAGGGCCCGGTTTGCCGTGGAATACCCGGCCAGTTTCATGCTGGTTGCTTCAATGAACCCCTGTCCCTGCGGTTATTACAACCACCCCGACAAGCCCTGTGTATGTACTCCCGGGGTGGTACAGAAATACCTGCACCGCATTTCCGGCCCGCTCCTCGATCGTATCGATATTCACATTGAGGTGGTGCCGGTGCCTTTTGAAAAACTGGGCGATATAGGGGAAGCCGAACCCAGCCTGGCTGTCAGGGAAAGAGTGACGGAAGCCCGGAAGGTGCAGGAAACCCGTTTCAAGGAAGAAAATGGAGTGTTCTGCAATGCACAGATGACTTCACGTATGCTGAGGAAATACTGCAATCTGAACGAATCGGGACGCCTGATCCTGAAAAATGCCATGGATAAGCTGGGATTGTCGGCCCGGGCCTACGACCGTATTCTGAAAGTATCGCGTACCATTGCCGATCTGGAAAAATGCCCGGATATTTTGCCTTCTCACCTGGCCGAGGCCATTCAGTACCGCAACCTCGACCGCGAAGGGTGGGCTGGATGAATATGATGGTAATTAGGAAACCATAGCCACCAGTGAAAAATGATGGAAAATATCGACCCTGATTTCCAGGTTTTTGTGAAACCCGTGGGAGCCCGTTGCAACCTGCGGTGTGCCTATTGTTACTACCTGGATAAGGAGGAATTGCTGCACGGCAATCAATCGGTCATGTCTGCATCGCTGCTGGAAAAATATATTGTTCAGCACCTGGAGGCTACCGGCGGGTCACCGGTGTTTTTCTCCTGGCACGGGGGAGAACCCACTCTGGCCGGAGTGGAATTTTTCAGGCAGGCCGCTGTATGGCAGGAAAAACACAGGAGGCCGGAGCAACGGGTATTCAACGGGATACAGACCAATGCCACCCTGCTGAACCATACCTGGTGCCGTTTCTTTGCAGAAGAAAATTTTATGGTGGGGGTGAGTCTTGACGGTCCGCAGTCATTCCATGACCGGTTCCGGAAAAACCGGCAGGGACAGTCTGCTTTCCACCGTACCATGAAGGGGCTGGAGCTGCTCCGTGCATACGGGATCCCTTTTGAGATTTTATGTGTGGTGCATCGCGAAAATGTAAAGACTCCGCTGGAAGTTTACCGTTTCTTCAAATCACTGGGGGCCCGGTTCATTACCTTTCTTCCCCTGGTGGAGCACCGGCCGGGGAGACCGGAAGGAGTGAGTCATGAAAGTGTCCCTTCACGCGATTTTGGGGAGTTTCTGTGTACGGTATTTGATGAATGGAAAGAAAAGGATATCGGCCGGCTGCAGGTGCAGATTTTCGAAGAGGCACTGCGTTCAGCCTTCCATCAAGACCATACCCTGTGTCTGTTCAAAAAGACCTGCGGCCGGGTGCCGGTTGTGGAATGGAACGGTGATTTTTATTCATGCGACCACTATGTGGATCACTCCCATCTTTTGGGCAACATTGGGGGCACTGACCTTCGGCACCTGCTGGACGATCCCCGGCAGCAGGCCTTCGGCCGGGCCAAAAGCGACAGCCTGCCACGGTATTGCCTGGAATGCGACGTGCTGGACATGTGTAACGGAGAATGCCCCAGGAATCGTTTTGTCAGGACTCCCTCAGGAGAACCGGGTTTGAATTACCTGTGTGCAGGATACAGACTCTTTTTCAAACATATAAAACCCTTTGCCGATACCGTGGCGGCTGTATGGAACGGCGGGGCGCTCTGACAGGGAATAGCAGGGCCCGTTATGGTTGCCAAACGCTGGGTCAACCCTGTTGACGGGATTACTTCTCTTCGCCCAGTTTTTCCTTAAAGAATTGAACCGTTCTTTCCCAGGCCAGCCTGGCTGCTTCGGGATGATACCGGTCGGGGTTGGAGTCGTTATTGAAGGCATGTTTGGCCCCTTCATAGATGAAGATCTGGTATTCGATCCCCGCTTTTTTCAGGGCTTCTTCAAAAGCTTCAATACCCGCATTGATGCGGGCATCATCACCTGCGTAATGGGCCATAACGGGAGCTTTGATCTTCGGTACCTCTGCCGGGTCGGGCTGGGCTCCGTAGTAGGGTGCTGCTGCATCCAGATCCGGGGCATTCACAGCCACCTGGTTGGTCATGCCTCCTCCCCAGCAGAAGCCGGTGCATCCTACCTTTCCGGTAGACCGGGGATGGGTTTTCAGGTATTTTACAGCAGCAACAAAATCCTTGACCGTATCTTCCCGGTCCAGCTGACCGATCAGGGTGCGGCCCCGATCGGGGTCGTCTTCCGGAGTTCCTCCCAGAGGTGATAGGGCATCGGGTGCCAGGGCCAGAAATCCTTCCCCGGCCATGCGCCGGTTCACATCCATGATATGGGGCACCAGCCCCCTGTTTTCATGAATAATGATTACGGCAGGGTATTTTTTCTTTCCGTCCGGAACAGAGAGATAAGCACGTACATCGCCGGTGTGTCCGGGGTAGGTGATGAACCCGTTCTCCAGTTCCGTATTCTCTCTGCCTGATTTTCCGGTACAGGACCCTGCGAGTGAAATAATGCCTGCCGAAGCGGTGGTTGCTCCGGCCAGTACGGCCATTTTTTTCGTGAACTCCCGACGTCCGATCCTGCCCCTGTTGTAGTCGCTGACAAGCTGATTGATTTTCCTTTTCATAGGGTTAACAGTTTGGTTGTTTTGCCAATACCGGATTTCGAATTCCTCTAATTTACAAAATAATTGCCGAATGAATTTGAATTTCCCGCAAATGTTGTTTTATTTGGCCTGACCGGATCGGCATGGGCATATTGATCCGGGAACCATGCTTATTCTGAAACTACCCTAAAGAAAAATCCATGCACTACAAATTCATTATTTTACTGGCCTTTTTCATTCTGGCTCCGGTGGTGATATTGTACCTGGAGCATTATTTTTCCATTATGAAGAAGATCGGGGCAGTACTGATCTGTTATGCAGTGGGTCTGATCATTGGCAATGCGGGTATTTTGCCCGAGGGAGCGGCAAAGTACCAGGAATTGATGACGAACCTGACCATTCCTCTGGCCCTGCCTCTGATCCTTTTTTCCATGGATGTAAGATCATGGTTTTCACAGGCTGCCACGGCCATGAAATCGCTGCTGCTCGGATTGTTCACGGTGATCCTCATGGTGGTGGCCGGTTTTTATCTTTTCCGCGATCAGCTTCCTGAGAACTGGAAAGTGGCCGGCATGCTGGTGGCCATTTATACCGGTGGAACACCCAACCTGGCAGCCATGAAAACTGCCCTGAATGTGGACCAGGAGCTGTACATCATGACCCACACCTATGAGCTGGCTCTGGGAGCCCTGTATCTGGTGTTCATCCTGTCGGTGGGGCAGCGTGTATTTCTTACCTTCCTTCGTCCGTTCAAAAAGGCAGAGATTGCGGGGGAGCCTGATAACCTGGACGAAGCATTCGATTCCTACCGGGGCATTCTGCTGAAAAAGAACTTTTTTCCTATTCTGGCCGCGTTTGGCCTTTCAGTTGGGATTACGGGGGTCAGTTTTCTCCTGAGCAAGCTGTTCCCGTCCGATTTTTCCACAGCAGCTATTATCCTGCTGATCACTACTTTCGGGATTGGTTTTTCGTTTGTTCCCCGGGTAAAGGGGATCAAAATGACCTTTCAAGCCGGTATGTATCTCATTCTGATTTTTTGTCTGGTGGTGGCTTCAATGGCCGATATCAGGCAACTGGCCGACATTTCCTTCTCCCTTTTCTGGTATGTGGGGCTGGCCATGTTTGGTTCACATATTTTACATGCCCTGCTGGCCAGGGTTTTCAGGCTGGATGCCGACACAGTGATTATTTCGGGTAGTGCCCTGATCTGCTCCCCGCCCTTTGTTCCGGTGATTGCAGGTGCGCTGAAAAACAGGGAAGTGATACTGACCGGGCTGATCATTGGGATTGCCGGATACGCTGTGGGGAACTATATCGGGGTTTTTCTGGCCTATCTTTTGCGATAGAATTTTCCCGGCCGCAGAGGAAAATCCTTACCTGTATTTTTTCAGTTCCACTTTTTCCCCGTTGTATACCGCGTAGGTAAAGTGATCGACCCAGTCGCCCAGGTATATAATTTTTGAATTTTCATTCAGTTTTTCCAGCACGGGATGGTGCCTGTGTCCGAAAATAAAATAATCTACAGGGTCATTTTCGTTTTCCTTTTTTGCGTACTGAAACAGGTGTTCTTTATCTGCGCCCAGAAACGGTTCGTTTTCCCGGGCTCTCCGGCTGGAATGTGACCAGGTATGACCGAACCAGAGGGAAAAATTCGGATGGAGGCGGGAGAAACACCACTGAAGGATACGGCTTCTGAAAATCCGTTTCATTAATTTGTAACCCCGCTCACCCGGTCCCAGGCCGTCGCCGTGGGCAATCAGAAAACGGTGGTGCCCGATGCGGGTGCGCAGGGGTTCTCGGTGAATGATCATACCGGTTTCTTTTTCCAGGTAGTCGGTTGTCCACAGATCGTGGTTTCCTGTAAAAAAATGCACTGGAATTCCTTCATCGGTAAAACAGGCCACCTCTCCGAGGAAACGGGTAAATCCCCTGGGAACCACGCGTTTATATTCGTACCAGAAGTCGAACATATCGCCTACCAGAAAGAGGGCCTGTGTCCGGGGTTTTATTTCCCGCAGCCAACGGACAAGCATTTTTTCCCGCGGAAGGCTCCGGCTGAGGGATGGGAAACCCAGGTGGGCATCGGAGATAAAAAACACCTCTTTTCCGGGCCGGTCAGTCATAAATCTGGGAAAGTTTTTGCCTGAGGGCATCGCCGTAAAGGTCTCTGGCGATGAATTCCCCTTTGGGATTTATCAGGAAATTTGCAGGAAGATCCCGTACATTCAGTAACAGGGCCGTTCTGGAACGTTCCATTTCGGTATCGATCACCTGGATCCAGGAATAATCCTCGTATTCCATGATCCGTTTTACCAGCGTTTGGTTTGTATCAAGAGCTACCTGGTAAACCCTGAACCCGCTGGGCGCGTATTTTTGAAAGAGCCGGTTAATATACCGGTTTTCCTGCATACTTTCGGCATGGGCGGTACTCCAGAAATTCAGCAGGGTATAATGGCCCTGCAGTGAACTAAGGGGTACCGTGTCACCTTCCAGGTTGGGAAGGGCCACATCGAACGGAGTGGCTTCCATGTTCTCTATCAACCGTTTCATCTGTTCGCTGCGGTATTGTGCCATTTCTGTTTCCAGATCGGATTTCAGAGCTCTGACATATGCGGAGCGGGGAAAATATTTTCCCAGGGAGTCGGAAAGAATCTTCATGTACTGAAGGTCGAAAGTAGTGTTCAGTACATAGGTTTCGGGATTCAGTTTCTGGTACATGGCCATGTAAGAGGCCAGTGATCCGGTGTGCTGCATGATAAACCGGATGCTGTATTGCCGCTGGTTTTTGATTACCTGTGCGTATTCGGCTTCCAGTTCTTCAAGCCGTCCGGCCGGAGCAGGGTTTGCTGCCAGGCTGTCATAGAGGGTTTGGAGGGAATCCAGTGTACCGATGGTTTTCCGCAGTTGCTGATCCAGTTCCTGGACCAGCACGGACCCGGGTGATCCTGTCACCTGGTATTCACCGGGCAGCCGGTCGGCTGATGCATGAAAAACGATATTCTCGCCGGGTTTGGCCAGCAGGGTGACGGGAGCATGTCCGTTAATTTTCAGGTAAAGGAACCGGGGTTGTTTGGTATCGTATCTGAAAACAAACTTCCCATTCCGGCCGGTAACCACCGAATCAACGGAACGGACGGATTCGATATCCATTTCTTCCAGCACGACCGGGATAGCAGATCCGTTTTCAAGTGTTCCCCGGATGACTACCCGGTTACGGTGGCATGAAGCCAGCAGAAGGAACAGCGTAAGAAAAGGCAGGTATCTGGTCATGGTATTACCGGTTTTCAAAAATCTCTGCCAGTTTTTCTTCCAGAGCATTTCCCCTGAGGTTGCGGGCGATGATCCTGCCTTTTTCGTTCAGCAGGAAATTAGCAGGGATGGACTCAATATAGTATTTTCCCAGAACGGGAGACTCCCAGTATTTCAGATCGCTTACATGTATGAATTCTTCCAGATGATCTTCTTCAATGGCATTCAGCCAGGTTTCTCTTTCCCGGTCAATGGAAACCTGGTATACCCGGAAGCCCCTGTTTTTGTAATCATTATAGATTCTCACCAGGTTGGGATTTTCCTGGCGGCAGGGAGGACACCATCCTGCCCAGAAATCGAGCAGCACGATATTTCCCCGGGTAGACGACAGCGCAATGGTATCGCCCTGTGGGGAAGGAAGTTTGATTTCAGGGGCTATCCGGCCAATTCCCACCACTTCGTCCTTTAGCATATTTCGCTGGTGATATTCACCGGCAGCCAGTACATTCCGGTGCATGGCCTGTACTGGCTCATTTTCAGGGTACAGATGGTACAGGATGGAGTCAGTACGTGCGAAAATTTCATAATCTTCGATCAGGTCTAGTACCGGTTGCTGCTGGGATATTTGCTGGTGCAGGGCAATGAGGTTGGCCAGGGATCCCGGATCCTGTTCAATGAAACGTATATTGTATTCTCTTTGTTTTTCGTGTATCTGCTGAGCCCGGGTGTTTATTTCATCCAGGTAATTCCTATTGAAAGATCCGGTAGCGGGGTCCTGATAAGCGTCAAACAGGGAATCCAGTTCCATAAGATTGCGGGTAAGGGCACGGTTCAGCTCGAGGAGGCGTTCCGAATCGCTGGAACCTTCAATAACAATACTGTTCATGGGATCGCTGATGTTGCCCGATATGGAAATATGTTCTCCGGGGTGAATGATCAGGATGATCTGTTCCCCCGGATGGCGTTCCACAAGGTAAAAAGACGGCTGGCTGATCCTGGTTTTCCACGTGAAAGATCCGTCATGTCCGGCCTGCAGGGAATCGATCCGGTTTACAGATTCAGTAAAAACTTCGGATATAAAAAAAGAATCGTTTGCTGCATTCTGGAAAGAAGCCTCAAGACGCACCGGTCTTTCCGACGGCCGGCATGAAAATCCCAGGGCAATAATCATTGCGGCGACAAGGTATGGTATATTTTTTTTCATAGAAGGGAAAATGTTGTTATATTATATACAAAAATTGTATTTAATTGTTCGGGGGCAATGGCCTGTATGCAGGAACACCCTGCGAAGATAAATAAATTTTAACCAAAAACCCTTTACCTGGTCAGCCTTGGCCGACTCGTTCCCCCAACCTGTCTGTTCTTTATGTGAAAATAATGTAATTATTTCCCAAAGCGTTGAGTATGAATGAAAAAATGTTGATATTTGTAGGCCTGTTTTGCAGGGATAAAGTAGCTGGAAAAGAGATAAAAACTGATTAAAGGATGCATCTATGGGTTACATTCAGTTTGACAAAACACAGTTGATCAATCTGGAGTATTCGCTGAATCGCGAAATACTCAAGACGAACCGTTCGGGAGCCTATGCCTGTTCTACCATCATTAGCTGCAATACGAGAAAGTATCATGGCCTGCTGGTGACTCCCCTGAAACAATTCGGATGGGAAAAATATGTGCTGTTATCCACACTGGATGTGTCGGTTATCCAGCATGATCAGATATTTAATCTGGGCATACACAAGTATGATGGCGATCATTATGATCCGAAAGGGCATAAATACATCCGTGATTTTGAGATTGACCTGGTGGCAAAAACAGTTTACCGTGTGGGAGGGGTTGTGCTTGAGCAGGACAGTTTGCTGGTGGAGAACAAGCCACAGATTCTGATCAGGTATACGCTGGTGGAGGCTCATTCCCCCACCATCCTCCGGTTCAAACCGTTTCTGGCATTCAGGAATATGCACGAGCTGACGCACTCCAATATGGATGCCAGTTTCAGGGCTCATAAGGTTTCGAACGGGGTGAGGGTACGTATGTATCCCGGTTTCCCGTATCTGCATATGCAGTTCAATAAAACCCCGGATTATGTGCATGTTCCCCACTGGTATTACAACATCGAATATCTGGAGGAGCAGCGCAGGGGGTATGATTTTCGGGAGGATCTGTATGTTCCGGGTTATTTTGAACTACCCATCAAAAAGGGGGAAAGCATTGTATTTTCGGCTTCCGTTACGGAAGAATCTCCTCTGGTTTTAAAGCGAAAATTTACCGCCGAACTGAAAAAGAGGGAACCGAGAGACAGTTTACGGGCCTGCCTGGTAAATGCAGCCCGTCAGTTTATTCAGCGTCTGGAGGATGATACTGAAGTAGTAGCCGGATACCCCTGGTTCGGCAGCTGGGGAAGAGATACATTTATTGCCCTGCCCGGCCTGACCCTGGCGTATGGTGATGCGGATACCTGCCGTGAGGTGCTGGCAACCATGAAGAAACGCATGAAGGGCGGATTGTTTCCCAACATGGGTGGCAGCGGGAAATATGTTTACAATTCGGTGGATGCACCCCTGTGGTTTTTTCGCTCCCTGCAGGAATATTTGAAATATACGGGATTGAGAGAAGAACTGTGGGAAGAATACGGACCTTCCATGAAGGCTGTACTGAAAGCCTACCGGCAGGGTACAGATTTCGGCATCCGGATGGATGCCAACGGTCTGATTTATTCCGGTGTTCCGGGAAAGGCACTTACCTGGATGGATGCGGTGGTGAATGGTGTTCCGGTAACTCCAAGGAATGGGTATGCTGTTGAGATCAATGCTCTATGGTACAATGCCATACAATTTACTCTGGGGCTGGCTGAAGAGTTCGGTGATAAAGCTTTTGTAAAGGAGTGGAAAGAACTTCCTCCGCTCATCAGGGAGTCATTCCTGGATACCTTCTGGAATCAGGAACGTGGTTTCCTGGCGGATTATGTAAATGAGGATATCGCCGACTGGAGTGTCAGGCCGAATATGGTGATAGCTACTGCCCTTGACCATGTGATGCTCGATGATCTGATGATCCGGTCGGTGCTGGAGGTCATTGAGAAAGAACTGCTCACGCCCAAAGGATTGCGGACCCTTTCACCACGAAACAAACTTTACCGGGGTGTGTATCAGGGTACCCAGGAAGAACGTGACCGGGCTTATCATCAGGGAACCGTATGGCCGTGGTTACTGGAATTTTTCTGTCTGGGCTATTTGAAGGTCAACCCGCGGTCTGCTTACGGGATGTTCAGGAAAATCCTGAACGGAATGGAAGAAGAGATGACCATCCATGGGGTGGGGACCCTGTCGGAAATTTATGACGGCGACCCGCCACATCGTCCGCGCGGGGCTATTTCACAGGCCTGGAGTGTGGCTGCCGTACTGCAAATGATCAATCTGTTACAGGAAACGGAAGAAGTGTCTTCATAAAATTAATTATATTTATTAAACAGATATCCTGTACATGAGAGTGTTAATGTTTGGATGGGAGTTTCCTCCGCACATCTCGGGCGGATTGGGAACGGCCAGCTACGGTCTTACGCGGGGGATGTCGACCCTGAGCGATGTGGATGTGTTGTTTGTGGTTCCCCGGGCATACGGGGATGAAGACCAGACGGCCATTCGCCTGATCGGGGCCGGCGATATTCCCATTACCCGCAAAAGGCTGGATATTGAATCGTTCAGAAAGAAATTCGATTACCTGGAGGTGGCTTCCCACCTGATTCCCTATATGGACCCCAAGGAATATGAAAAGATTCATTCCCGGGAAGAAGCCGGAAACAAACGGTTTCTCCACATTGACGAGGAAGGAAGAATTGTGTTTTCAGGGGAATACGGGCCGGGGTTGCTGGATGAAATTGCCAATTATGCTCTGGTAGCGGGGATCATCGGCCGGGATGAGGAATTCGACCTGATCCATGCACACGACTGGCTGGCTTATCCTGCCGGAATTGCAGCCAAAATGGCCTCGGGCAAACCTCTGATTATTCACGTGCATGCCACTGACTTTGACCGCAGCGGCGGGAGTGTCAACCCCGATGTATATGCCATTGAAAAAAGGGGAATGGAAGCGGCCGACCGAATTATTGCAGTCAGTAACCTCACCCGGAGCATTGTTATCGAAAAATACGGTATTCCTCCCGAAAAGGTGGTTACCGTATATAATGCTGTTGAGCCCCTGGAAGATCATAAGCCTATGGGATTGCGAAAAGGGGTGGACGATAAGATTGTTACTTTCCTGGGCAGGATCACCATGCAAAAAGGCCCGGAATATTTTATTGAAGCCGCATTCCGGGTGTTGAAGAAAATGCGGAATGTTCGTTTCATTATGGCTGGCAGCGGCGACCTGATGGAAAAGATGATCCTGCGGGCTGCCCAGCTCAGGATCACCGACAGGTTTCATTTTACCGGGTTCCTGAAGGGAGACGATGTATTTGATATGCTCCGGATGAGCGATCTGTATATTATGCCTTCCGTGTCAGAACCTTTCGGCATTTCTCCGCTGGAAGCCATGCAGAGCAATGTGCCGGTGATCATCAGCCGCCAGTCGGGTGTGGCTGAGATCCTGACATATGCCATTAAGGTGGATTTTTGGGATATTGATGCCATTGCCGACTCCATTTACGGCCTGTTGAATTATCCCGCTCTGTCAACCATGTTTAAAAAATATGGAAAAATTGAGGTGGACAATCTCCGGTGGGATGAATCGGCCCGCCAGGTGAGGGATGTTTATTATGATGTGTTAAATCAAGGCAAATCCTAAGATTGCATGAAAACAATATGTCTTTTTTTTCAGGTTCATCAACCCTTTCGTTTGCGAAGATTCAGGTTTTTCGATATAGGGAATGACCAGTATTACTATGATGATTATCTCAATGAGTCCGTTGTAAGGAAGGTAGCCAATCACTGTTATCTTCCAGCCAATGAGATCATTCTGGATCTGATCAAAAAGCACCAGGGTAAGTTCAAGGTGTCGTTTTCCATTTCCGGCATGGCGCTTGAGCAGTTCGAGCTCTATGCGCCCGAGGTTCTGGAAAGTTTTCGGAAGCTGGCACAGACCGGTCAGGTTGAATTTCTGGCCGAAACCTGGGCTCATTCACTGGCCTCGCTGAAAGACCGGGAAGAATTTGAAATGCAGGTAAAAATGCATGCGGAGAGAATAAAAACCTTGTTCGGTCAGGAACCTACCGCTTTCCGGAATACTGAGCATATCTATTCCGATGAAATCGGCGCCATGGTTGCCGATATGGGATACAGGGTTATGCTGACCGAAGGGGCAAAGCATGTGCTGGGGTGGAAAAGCCCCAACTTTTTATATGCCAATGCCATTAATCCCAAATTAAAAGTGCTTCTGAGAAATTTTAAGCTGAGCGACGATATAGCTTTCCGTTTTTCCAACAAATCATGGAACGAATGGCCATTGACAGCTGACAAGTTTGTATCGTGGATTAATACGATTCCTCCCCGTGAAGAAGTGCTCAATTTGTTTATGGATTATGAGACTTTTGGTGAGCACCAGTGGGCTGACACAGGTATTTTTGAATTCCTCAGAGCCCTGCCCGCCATTGTTTTTGATAAATCTACCTATCAGTTTTCCACTCCTTCGGAGATAGCAGAAAAGCTGTATGTGGTATCGGCCATACATGTTCCTTATCCCATTTCCTGGGCGGATGAAGAGAGGGATTTGACGGCCTGGCTGGGGAACCCCCTTCAGGAGGAAGCCTTTAACAAGCTGTACAGTTTGAAGGATAAAATCCGGAACCTGGACGATCCCGGTCTGAAAAAAGACTGGTATTACCTGCAGAACAGCGATCATTTCTATTACATGTGTACAAAATTCTTCTCCGACGGATCGGTGCACTCCTATTTTAATCCGTACAATTCCCCCTACGATGCCTTTATCAATTATATGAATGTGCTGAGCGATTTTATGATCAGGCTGAATGCCGCACTACCCAGCACTTCGGAAGAGAAGGAACTGGCAAGATTATATCAGATGGTGAGGGAGAAGGATGAGGTGATCAAAAAATATGAGGAAAAAATCCGGATGGGCGCCAGAAAACCCGCTTCCAGAAAACCCGCGCAGAAGAAGGTCTCTTCCCGGAAAAAAGAAGGAACAGGAACGACCAGGAAGCCCTCAGGCAAAAAAACAGGAGAAAAGTCTGCTTCTGATGTTCGGAAAAAGTCAGGCAAAAAAGCTCCTACCACCGGAAAATCCTCCGGCACCAGGAAAAAATCATCTAAATAATTCCTCCCGATCACATTTAATTTCAGAAAAAAATGAATAAGAATAGAATCATGCCGGAATACCTGTTTGAAACAAGCTGGGAAGTATGCAACAAGGTTGGCGGCATCCATACGGTCATTTCGACCAAGGCGGCAAAACTGGTTTCCCGGTTAAAGAACAATTACATCCTGATCGGTCCTGATGTGTGGAGGGGGGAAGATGAACACCCTGAGTTTGAAGAAGATACACGGTTGTTTAAGTTCTGGAGGGAAAAAGCAAGGGAGGAAGGATTGCGGATAAAGACCGGCAGATGGAAAATTGCTGGTCGCCCGGTTGCCGTACTGGTGGATTTTACTCCGTTTTTTCCTCAGAAAGATCAGATATTCGCGCGGTTCTGGGAGACCCACAAGCTCGATTCCCTTTCGGGCCAGTGGGATTATATTGAGCCGGCATTGTTCGGATATGCCGCCGGCAAAGTGATCGAAAGTTTTTTCAGGTTCAATATTACCTCGGGAGAACATACGGTAGCCCAGTTCCATGAGTGGATGACAGGAACGGGCATTCTGTATCTCGAATCGGAAGTACCACATATTGCCACCGTTTTTACAACCCATGCCACAGTTATTGGCAGGTCGCTGGCAGGGAATAATTTCCCTCTGTATAAAAATCTGACTCAGTATGATGCCCAGCAGGTATCGCGTGATTTTAACATCCGGTCGAAACTTTCCCTTGAAAAGCTGGCTGCCCTGCATGCCGACGTGTTCACCACCGTGAGTGAGATTACTTCGAAAGAATGCAGCCAGTTTCTTGGAAAGGAGGTGGACATGGTAACCCCGAACGGGTTCGATGACAGTTTTATTCCATCAAACAGTGAATTCAGCGAGAAAAGAAAAACTGCCCGCGATGCCATGCTCCGGGTTGTGAATGCCATGATGGGAAAGGCACTGCCGGATAATACCCTGTATGTAGCCAACAGTGGCAGGTACGAATTCCGGAATAAAGGAATCGATCTGTTTATTGATGCCCTGGGGAAGATGAATGAAGATCCCTCGCTGGAACGCCCGGTGGTGGCTTTCCTTCTGATTCCGGCCGGGCATTACGGACCGAGAAAAGATCTGCAGGACAGGATGGCCAACCCTGACGGCAATCTGCTTGAGGACAGGTATGTTACCCATCATCTGCACGATACGGGCATTGACCTGATTATGAACCGGATACGAAACTCAGGCCTGGAAAATAATCCGGATGACAAGGTAAAAGTGATTTTCGTACCCTGCTACCTGGATGGACGCGACGGGATTTTTAACCTTTCCTATTATGACCTGCTGGTGGGAATGGACCTAACGGTGTTTCCTTCCTATTATGAACCCTGGGGTTACACACCGCTGGAAAGCCTGGCTTTCCACATTCCCACCATTACTACCAGCCTGGCAGGTTTTGGACTCTGGGTGCGGGATCATGCCGGAGAAACGGATCACGCTATTTATGTGCTTGACAGGAACGACGACAATGATACCGATGTGGTGAAACACCTGGTTGAAACTATTAAAAAATATACCCTTCTTTCTGCTGATGAGTTTGAAAAGGCCAGGGAACTGGCTTTTGACATTTCACGTATTGCACTGTGGGACAATCTGTTGGATTATTATTATGAAGTCTTTCACCGGGCTCTGGACAAATCTGAAGGAAGAGCCGAACCTCTGGTACCCGAAACCCCGGCCGAGCAGGTACTGCAAATTATTGAACGGCCGGCGGAGCTTTTCCCCCGGTGGAAAAATGTTTCCGTCATGTCAAAACTGCCTGCCCGGTTGAAAGATTTGCAAAAACTGGCCAATAATCTTTGGTGGACCTGGGATACCGAAGCACCTGACCTTTTCAGGCAGATTGATCCCGAACACTGGGAAAACAGCGAATACAATCCTTTGATTTTATTCGAACGGGTAGAATACAGCCGGTTGAAGGAACTGGCCGGTGACAGCGAATATGTTGGAAAACTCAGGAGAGTATCCGACCGGTTTACTGCCTATATGAAGCAGAAAAACAGGAAGAAACCACCCCGCATTGCTTATTTCAGCATGGAATTTGGCCTGCATGAATCGGTAAAGATTTATTCGGGCGGACTGGGCATTCTGGCCGGTGATTATCTGAAAGAGGCCAGTGACCGGAATGCCGATATCATAGGCATAGGGCTGCTTTACAGGTATGGTTATTTCAAACAAATGATCTCCATTCTGGGGGAACAGCATGCCCAGGACGATTTTCAGGATTTCAACAGGTTGCCAGTTACCCTGATGAAGGATGAGAAAGGCAAACCCTACCTGATCAATATCGTTTTACCGGGGCGAAATTTGTATGCCCGGATATGGAAGCTGGAGTTGGGCCGGGTGGATTTGTACCTTCTGGATGCCGACCTGGAAGAAAATCAGCCGCAGGACAGGGGAATCACGCACCGGTTATACGGAGGGAGCCGTGAAACCCGGCTGCTGCAGGAACTTTTGCTTGGCATCGGAGGCATTCGTGCCCTGCGCGTTATGAAGATCAAGAGAGACCTGTTCCACAGCAATGAGGGCCATTCTGCATTTATCGGGGTGGAACGTATCCGGCATTACATACAGGAAATGAAGCTGACTTTTCCCGAGGCAAAGGAAATTGTGAGGGCTTCCACCCTTTTTACCACACATACTCCCGTACCGGCCGGACACGATTCTTTCCCTGAAGAGATGCTCCGTACCTACATCCCTCACTATGCCGACCGCCTGGAAATCAGCTGGGATGAATTTATGGGCCTGGGACGGATGAATCCCGGGAATCCCGGAGAAGAGTTTAACATGTCGTATCTGGCCATCAATCTTTCACAGGAAGTGAACGGGGTTAGCGAACTGCATGGCCGGGTGGCACGGGATATGTTTGTGGGATTGTACCCCGGTTATCTTGCCGATGAACTGCATATCGGCCATGTAACCAACGGAGTGCATTATCCATCATGGACAGCCCGTGAGTGGAGGGAGTTATTTATTGAAGCATTAGGAGAAGATTTTGAAGAAAACCATCATGATGTTGAACGCTGGAAGAAAATCCTGGAGGTGCCCGATGAACGCATCTGGAAGCTCAAAATCGGCAAAAAGCATGAATTGCTGGAAGTGCTGAAGGAAAGAGCTATGGATAACTGGATCAAGCGACATGAAAATCCGAAGCACCTGGTAGAGGTATTTGAAAAGCTGGATCCAAATTCTCTGACTATCGGATTTGCCAGGCGTTTTGCCACATATAAGCGTGCCCATCTGATTTTCATGAATCTTGACCGGCTGGCACGGATCGTCAACGACCCAAAACGTCCGGTGCAGTTTTTATTTGCAGGCAAAGCTCATCCGCATGATAAAGCCGGGCAGGATCTGATCAAACGCATTGTGGAAATATCCAAGCAGCCTGAATTCCTGGGTAAGATCATCTTTCTGCAGAACTATGACATTCGACTGGCAAGTCAGCTGGTTCAGAGTGTGGATGTATGGATGAACACCCCCACGCGGCCCCTGGAAGCTTCGGGGACCAGCGGGATGAAAGCGGTACTGAACGGCACCCTGCATTTCAGTGTGCTCGACGGATGGTGGGTGGAAGGTTACCGGGAAGGAGCCGGATGGGCTCTTCCGGAAGAAAGGACCTATGAAAACCAGGATTTTCAGGATGAGATCGACGCCGAAACCATTTACCGGATCCTGGAAAATGAGATTATTCCGGCTTATTATACCAGAAACGACATGGATGTTCCCGAACAGTGGGTGGGACTCATAAAAAAATCCCTGTCGGAAGTAGCTCCCGGATTTACAACCTGGAGAATGCAGCAGGATTATTTTGACCGGTATTATCAACGGCTTTACAGGAGAACAACGGTTATGCAGGAGCATGACTGTCAGATGGCCAAAAGGCTGGTTCGATGGAAAACCCGGTTCTTCAGACGCTGGAAAACGCTTGAGGTGGTCTCGGTGGAATACCCCGAAGGAGCGGATCAGGGACTGGTGGTGGGACAGCGGTATCCCATTACCGTGGAGATCGATCTGAATGAATTCAATCCCGAATACATTGGGCTGGAGCTGATCATATCGCGGCCGGATGAGAAGGGGAAAGACAAAAGAATCCATGTCCAGCCCTTTGAACTGGCAAAGGTGGAGGGAGGGAAAGCCTGGTTTAAAACGAAGGTGGTACCGGTAATACCCGGCAGTTTCAATCTGGGGATCCGCATATTCCCGAAGAATGAAGATCTGCCGCACCGCCAGGATTTCCCCTATGTAAAATGGATCTGATCCGCTTTATTTGACGCGCGGGATAGGCATTTTCCTGAAAACGATCCCTGTACGGGGGGTAATGTAAATTCTCAATACCTGGGTATCTGATAATTTGGCTACGGGAATGGTGTAATAATCCATCTCCGTGTCGATCAGATGTTGTCCGCCGTATTTTCTGTCGTCGGTGTAAAGAGCTACTCTGTATTTTCCTTTGGGTACGGGAATCCCGTAATCAGTGAACGAACGCGTGGGATTGAAATTAAACACGAACAGCAGATCCCCGCGAATGAAAGCCAGCACCTGGTCGGATTCGTTTTGCACCAAAGCGATAGGGAAAGGGATGTGCAGAATACCTGACTGTTTTATCAGTTCAATCATATCCCGGTCAAAATCAGAGAGGTAATGATATTTCAGATTGGGATTTTTTTTCAGACTCCATTGACGGCGGGCATAGAAGTACGACCAGTTGTTTCCTTCTCTTGGAAAATCAATCCATTCCGGATGACCGAATTCATTTCCCATGAAATTCAGGTATCCTCCTCCCGCAGTAGCCATGGTGACTAAACGGATCATTTTATGAAGTGCCATTCCCCGGTCAACAATCAGGTTCCGGCTCGATTTGTTCATGTGGTAATACATTTCCTTGTCCATCAGCCTGAATATTATGGTTTTGTCTCCTACCAGGGCCTGATCGTGCGATTCGGCATAGCCAATGGTTTTCTCTTCCACACGGTGCCGGGAGAGTTCATGAAATATCTGTCCCACATTCCAGTTTTCATCGGGAACTTCCTTGATCAGTTTGATCCAGTAATCGGGGGTTCCCATGGCCAGGCGGTAATCGAAACCCATGCCTCCCTGGTTAATGGGAGCCGCCAGGCCGGGCATCCCGCTCATTTCTTCTGCGATTGTAATGGCTGCCGGTTTGACTTCATGAATCAGGCGGTTGGCCAGTGTAAGGTAAGTTATGGCGTCACCGTCCTGCCCCCCGTCATAATACATGCTGTAATCGGTAAAATCACGGGATAGACCGTGATCCAGATACAGCATGCTGGTTACCCCGTCGAATCTGAATCCGTCAAATCCGAATTCTGCAAGCCAGTACTGGCAGTTGCTCAGCAAAAAATGGAGCACTTCCGGTTTGCCGTAGTTGAAACACAGGGAATCCCATGCGATGTGCTCGCGCCGGGGGCCATCGTGAAAATACTGATAAGGTGTGCCGTCGAACAGCCCCAGCCCTTCCGTCACGTTTTTTACCGCATGCGAATGTACCAGGTCCATGATCACAGCCAGTCCCATTCCATGTGCTTCATCCACCAGGCGTTTCAGATCGTCGGGTGTGCCGAACCTGGAGGAAGGGGCGAAATAACTGGAAACATGGTACCCGAATGAACCGTAATAGGGATGTTCCTGAATGGCCATCAGCTGCAGGGTATTATACCCTCCCGCTACCACTTCGGGGAGGATATGTTCCCTGAATTCATTGTAAGTTCCGGTTCTTTGTTCTTCAGTGGCCATTCCCACGTGCGATTCATAAATAATGGGAGGTTCATCTTTTTTTTGTGGTGAAGGATGCTTCCATGCATAGGCTGTTTCAGGGTCCCACACCTGGGCTGAGAAAATTTTTGTTTGTTCATCCTGCACCACACGGTTGGTATAGGAGGGGATGCGCTCTCCTTCACCTCCCTCCCAGCGTATCAGTAATTTGTACAGGTCTCCATGGTGCAGGGCTTCTTCCGGCAGATAAATTTCCCAGTTTCCGTATTGCAATGGTGTGAGGCGGTACTTTTTAACCGGTTTCCAGTCTGAAAAGGCTCCGATAAGAAATATTTCCGTAGCATTGGGAGCCCATTCCCTGAAAACCCATCTGTTTTTTTCATGATGAAGTCCGAAATACAAATGCCCGGTGGCAAATGCTTTCAGGCTCCCAGTTTCCTGAATGAGCTGTTTTTCTGTTTTCTGAAAATGTTCATGCCTTGCTCTGATGATGTGTTCATACGGAGCCAGCCAGGGATCTTTCTCAATGATTGGAAGGGGTGACATATTATCAATTTTCTTTAAATATATGCACTGTTATCCGACTAAATTGTAAAGTCGGTATTTTTTCTTTTGTAATGCCCATAAACAGGGCATTGGTTTTTCATTTTTCAAATTGACCTCCCCCCATATCTTTAGTAAATAGGGCCAGTTGCAATGTTTCATCCGGAGATCCTCTGGCAATCTGGTAACTCCGGTTTTTGCTCCTGAGCAGCACACACACATCCAGCATGCTGATCAAATGCATTCTTACAAGGGCTGCCACTACTGAGAAAGCCTTTTTTGTCTGGGCTATCTTCTGTATGACTGTTAGTAATAACTGGGCAATCAGCGTACACCATACCTGGGTTCTTATGGCATTCTC
>OMKS01000073.1_pt1 | contig 79812 bp, 66 predicted proteins | sample 1674721 | NCBI WGS metagenome assembly OMKS01 (sample SAMN06264996, study PRJEB25208) | sediment metagenome | isolation source: hot spring sediment | place: USA: California | collected 2014-09-02 | reverse complement strand
TCCCGCGCAAGAGCCCCCTCAACTTTTTTTTAATCCCCTCTGCCCCGCTACCCGCGCGCCGCTCTCCTCCGAAAGCGGGTGCAAAAGTAGAAAAACGTTTTGAATTACGCAAGGACTTATAGCGAATATTTTTGTTAAAGAGTGTTTCATGAGAGTTTGTCCCCTGATTATCAAACCAAAAATTTTGCTTTCGTAATTGAGATAGATAGTTTTTGGCTAAAAAACTCTATCTTCGCACAATAGTTTATTAATATAGTATTTCAAACTACAATCATATTCAGATGTCGTTCAAAGAGAAACTTGTAATTATCCCTACCTACAACGAAAGTGAGAACATTTCCCGAATGATTAGCAAGGTAATGTCGCTTGAAGGGAACTTCCATCTTCTTATTGTTGACGATGGCTCACCCGATGGCACAGCCAGCATAGTAAAAGAAAAACAAAAGGAATATCCCGATAGACTTTTTATGATTGAACGATCAGGGAAACTGGGATTGGGAACAGCATATATTACTGGTTTTAAATGGGCTTTAGCCAATGGCTATAGGTATATTTTTGAGATGGATGCGGATTTTTCACACAACCCCGACGATTTAATCAACCTATACAATGCCTGCGCTAACGGGGCCGATCTGGCTATTGGCTCAAGGTACGTTAATGGAGTAAATGTTGTGAACTGGCCCATTGGAAGAGTGCTTATGTCGTACTTTGCCTCTAAGTATGTACGACTGGTAACAAGAATGAAGGTGATGGATACCACCGCAGGTTTTAAATGTTACAAAGCCGAAGTGCTAAAGTCCATCAATTTTGAGAAAATCAAGCATATAGGCTACGGTTTTCAAATTGAAATGAAGTTCACCGTTTGGAAGCTTGGCTTCAACATTGTTGAAGTACCGATAATATTTACCGACAGAAAATTTGGCACTTCAAAAATGAGTGGAGGTATTTTCAATGAAGCCTTATGGGGCGTTGTTAACATGAAACTTAAAAGCCTTTTTGTTTCCTATAAAAAACTTCATGCTTCAAACTAGACAACTAAAAAATGGGCCGACTTGCCATTATAAATGCAACCATTATTAACGAGGGTAAAACCTTTAAGGGTAACCTTATAGTTAAAGGTGAAACCATTGAGCATATTAGTACCGCCCCATTAAGTGTAGATAAGTTCATGCCTGAAGAGGTAATAAATGCTGAGGGTTTATGGCTTTTACCAGGTGTTATAGACGATCAGGTGCACTTCCGTGAGCCAGGCCTTACCCATAAGGGTGATATCTACACCGAATCGAAAGCAGCTGTAGCCGGTGGTGTTACTTCATTTATGGAAATGCCTAATACTAAACCACAAACTACAACCATCGAACTTCTTCACGATAAATTTAAGATTGCAAGCCAGAAATCGTTAGCCAATTACTCGTTTTACTTAGGAGCCACCAACGACAATATTGGAGAGATTACAAAGATTGACCCAAGGAGTATTTGCGGATTAAAAGTTTTTATGGGTTCATCAACCGGCAACATGCTGGTTGATAACGAGGAAACGCTTGAAAAAATCTTTAAGTTCTCGCCAACAATAATTACAACACACTGCGAAGACGAGGATACTATCCGCAGAAATCTTGAAAAATACCAAGGGTTATACGGAAATAATATCGATATAAAATATCACGCAAGTATACGTAGCGCTGAGGCTTGCTATGTTTCGTCAGAAAAAGCTGTTAGACTAGCTAAAAAGCATGGTGCGCGCTTGCACATTCTTCATCTATCTACAGCAAGTGAACTTGAACTTTTAGATAATGATATCCCCCTAAAAAAAAAGAAAATAACCGGAGAGGTGTGTGTTCACCATTTATGGTTTAACGATAGCGATTACGACAGGTTGGGCTGGCGAATAAAATGGAACCCCAGCGTAAAAACTGAAACCGACCGGTTAGCCCTTATTCAGGGTTTAAAAAAAAACCTGCTGGATGTTTTGGCAACCGATCATGCGCCACACCTGATTAGTGAAAAAGACAATGTGTACACTAGTTCAGCATCGGGAAGCCCTATGGTTCAACACTCGCTGTTAGCCATGCTTGAACTAAGCAGGGAAGGTTATTTTAAGCCTGAACTTGTAGTTGAAAAGATGTGCCACTCCCCTGCCACACTTTTCAGAATTGAAAAACGAGGCTTTATACGCGAAGGATACTTTGCCGACCTTGTACTTGTTAATCCAAACAAAACACAGGTTGTTGCCACGGAGAACCTACTATACAAGTGTGGATGGTCGCCCCTGGAGGGTGAAACGCTTTCGCACACAGTTGAAATGACAATTGTAAACGGAAGAGTTGTTTACAACAAAGGAGTCTTCAATGAAACCGTAAAGGGAAAAGCTCTAACCTTTAACCTTCCACCCAATGAACATTAAGTATAAGTTGGTTTTGCTTTCCATAGTTTTTTTGTCGTGTAGCAAATCGCAACCCAAAAATGTAATTGTTGACATTACTGGTAATGAGCAGGATTTGATCTTAATTGCCGATAGCATTAAGTATGAGGTAGTAGTCCATGCGTCCGAAAACGACATTTGGGATAGCGAAAGGCTTCAGGGCTACCAAAATCACAAAGCTTTTATAGATGGTACCTTTAAAGGTATACTTAACGGTAAATTAAGGGCTTTAGACTATACAACCAACGAACCATTGACCGTTGAGGAGGTTAGAAAGATAATTGAATACAATAATATAGATGCTTCACAAATTGGTAAATTACTTTTTACCGAACAGTGGCTTATAGATAAACAGGGGCACCTCCATAAAAAGATACTCTCCATAACCTTTGGTAAATCAGAATACAGCAAACAAGGCACGTTTAAAGGGTATAGCGCGCTATTTACGGTAAAATACTAAACGTTACCGGCATCCATTACAAAACGTGCAGTGCTTCGTGTTCGCTGTTGCAGGTAAACAACCCGATTGCCAATAAAATCCTCAATTATTTCCGGTGTGTAATGCCGTATGGTTAACAGGTCAAGGTTACTGTTGTAGCGAACGACAAACTCATGCTTCATTTCTTCCAGTGCATCACCAAGTCGGAGTTTATCGTTGTCAACACAAACGGTAAAACTTATGGCTGAGTTATTCACCATATTAACCTTAATGCGATGTTTATAGAGCAACGCAAATATCTTACTAAGACAATCCTCAATTACAAACGAGAAATCGCGTGGCGTAAGAGTTATGAGCAGCTGGTTCCTTTTAAGCACCAACACAGGCGGTAACTTAACGGGAGTATCGGAATGGGCTATGATTGTCCCCTGAGCTTCGGGGTCCATGAACGATTTAACAAACAAAGGTATTTTTTTATTCTGGAGTGGTTTTATTGTTTTTGGGTGGATAACCTGTGCTCCGCAATAGGCAAGCTCTATAGCTTCCTGGTACGATACAAAGTTAATCTTAACCGCATTGCTGAAAATTTTAGGATCGGCGCTTAGCACGCCTGCAACATCTTTCCAAATGGTTACATCTTGAGCATCAAGAAGATTGGCAAGGATGGCAGCAGTATAGTCGGAACCCTCACGCCCAAGAGTGGTTGTTGTCCCCCTTTCGGTTCCGGCAATAAAACCTTGGGTTAAAAAGATATTTGCCAATGAAAAATCGAATTCACGCTGGCACAATAGCCGCGATGTTGATTCATCAATTACTCCTTCGCGATATGAGGTGTCGGACCTAAGACATTGCCTTGCATCTACTAAAGTATTGGCAATGCCAATGGAATTAAGGTAATGGTTAATAATTCTAGTGGAGAATAATTCGCCGTACGATACAACCTGATCGTAATGGTAATCATATCCCTTTGTAGGAGCTTGACTGAGTTGGTTTTCTAACTGGTTAAACAAGACCTGCAACTCAGTAATTAACATCTGGTTGGGGTTCCCCTCAACCAAACCCATAGCCTCGTTTAAATGGAACTGCTCAATCTCTTTAAGTTTTTCTTCCATCGCTGTTAAATCGGCATTCATCCAGTGCATTAAAACCTCCTCCAGCGCATTGGTTGTTTTGGCCATAGCCGAAACAACAATCACCAGGTTTTCAGTGGAAAACCGTTTTACAATGTTGGCTAAATTTCTAACAGCACCGGCCGACTTAACCGAGGCTCCGCCAAACTTAAAGACACGAATGGGTTTCATTGCTGAAAAATTTCTTAAACTTACAAAAAAGTTAAGTATATACTCTTAACATGCAAGCTACTTTTTTAGCGATTGCTGGTTAAGGAATAGTATCGCAAACGTTTCAAATTTGATTTTTTTGGTCTTGCCATGCCTTCGCAACGGAAAAAATGGCTACTTTTACTCACAAATTAGAATTAATAACCATCATGCACGGATACAATGTAAAAACACTAACACAGTTTATCATTGAGAGGCAAGCCGATTTCCCCTACGCTACAGGGGAATTCACCCGATTGCTTTACCACGTGGGAGTTGCAGCAAAACTTGTAAACAAGAAGGTTAACAAAGCCGGGCTTGTTGATGTTTTGGGCGAGGCCGGTAACATAAACGTGCAAGGCGAGGAACAGAAAAAACTCGACCTGTTAGCCAACTGGCAATTTGTACAAGCGCTAAAAAACAGCAGGGAGTGCTGCGGGGTAGCATCGGAAGAAGATCAGGAAATAATTACCTGGGACGATGAGCTTAGCAAGGATGGCAATTATATCTTTTGTATGGATCCGCTCGATGGATCATCGAATATTGATGTAAATGTATCCATTGGTACTATTTTTAGTATCTACAGACGAATAAGCCCCCGCGGAACAAAACCCACCATGGAAGATTTCCTACAGCCTGGAAATAAGCAAGTAGCTGCGGGATATGTAATTTACGGTTCTTCAACTATGCTGGTTTACACCACAGGCCGCGGAGTTTATGGTTTTACCCTTGACCCCTCGATTGGTGAGTTTTGCCTATCGCACCTTAATATAATCACGCCATCCGATGGTTACATATACTCCATCAACGAAGGTAACTATACCCATTTCCCTGAGGGGGTTAAAAAATACGTAGAGTATTGTAAGCAGGATGATAAGCCCACAAAACGACCCTACTCCGCCCGGTATATCGGTTCGCTTGTTTCTGATTTTCATAGGAATCTCCTTAAGGGAGGCATTTTCTTGTACCCACCAACAGCATCGGCATCCAAAGGTAAATTACGATTGATTTACGAGTGCAACCCTATAGCTTTTCTGGCCGAACAGGCTGGAGGCTTAGCCTCCGACGGTAAAAACAGGATACTTGACATTCAACCCGAATCGCTTCACCAAAGAGTTCCTCTTTATGTGGGTTCAAAAAATATGGTTCAAAAGCTTCAGGAATTTTTATAGATACACATCGCCCTTACCATACGTTTTGCGCTCAATTAGCCGTAAACATAATTTATTTCTCCACATAAAGCATTAACCGTATAATACTTGGTTATTCTTTGTTTATTCAACTTTAACAAGATTTGAAAGGGAAAAAATGGTTACCACTTTATTAAATACTAAAATATATTTTCAAATTATATTTTGAATACATGAAGATTAAATCAACATATTTACCTCTTTTTCTGAATGTTAAATTTGTCAAAAAATTTTTATAAATAATATTTTTTATCAATTAACTGCAAATATTTGCATTTTAATATAAAATGTTTTTAAATTGCAATTCAAAATAATTAAAAATCAGGAGATAAAACACAAACTATACAACCATGAAGAAAATTACTCTCTCAAATGATGAGATTGAAGATCTAAAAGATCTCTACCAATCAGAGATTGATAGGGCACAACGTCGAATTGATAGTTTAAAATCAATTTTGCGAAAAATTGAAAAAGGCGATTTAGGCGACGAAAAGGAAGTTGCCGCTCCTAAAAAAAGAGGACGCAAACCAAAAGCAAAAGAAGTAGCAGAACCCACAACCCCCAAAAAAAGAGGACGCCCCAAGAAAATTACTGCTGAAGCCAATAAAAGTGCCCAAACAGGAGAACCCAAGAAAAGAGGAAGAAAACCAAAAGAAAATTCCGAAACAAAAGCTGAAAAGCCAAAAAAAGAGCCCCAAAAAGTAACTATGAAAAAAGTTAAAACATCGCCACCTAAAAAAAGGGGACGGAAGCCAAAATCGTTACGTAAAAGATTAAAACCAACTATAGAGGACGAAAAAATTAAATGGAATGATTTAATTATCGATATTTTTAAATCAAACGATAAATTGCTCCAGGCAAAGGACCTTACAATGAGAGTTCTTGAAAAGCTTCAACTGCCCGAAGTAGAGAAGGACAGAACTCGTATGGCTGTAGCAACCAATCTTACAAAACTTACAAAATACGAAAAAAAGATTTTTAAGTATGCGCGCCCCGACCATAAAATAGCCTATTACGGTTTAGCTGAATGGTTCAATGAGGATGGTACACTAAAGCCTGAATACCAAAATAAATTCTAAGTTTCATTCTTTATCGATAAAAAAGCCGTAAATTGAGGCCTTTAATTCCCATTGTATGGGAAGTGTATTTGAAACGGCAGGACGAGTTCTTGGCGAGGTTATTTACCAAAATAGGAATTTAGACCAGTTAGTATCGTACTGGATTGCTCAAAATAAGCAGTGGTAACCAATTGACAAGTACCAGTTTGCAGTCGTTTTGGAGGGTACAACCCGATAGTGGCGGTTGCTGAATGAACTAAACGATAGAGAATTTCCAAAATTTGGCTCACATACTCATAACATTGTAGCCATTTACACAACCCTAACACCCTTTGGATTTCCAGAGGAGCGTAAAATTCCTAAATGTTTAAAAAGAAATTTCAGAACAAACTAAATCAACTTTCAAATAATAGGGCAATAAAAGAGTCTATTCCCGATTGGCTCGATGAACTAGGGTTAAAGGAACTGAACGAAAGATGGCCAAGTGAGATTCATAACTTAAATCATAAAGCCCCAATAATTCTAAGAACAAACCTTTTAAAAACGAACGTTCAAGAGTTGAATAACTGTTTGAAACGTGAAGGGTATAAAACAAAAAAAATCCCAACTCCCATGCCATATTGCTAACCGAATCGGCCAACATTTTTAAATCCAAGGTTGGAGACTGCATGGTTTATGCTACCTGTAGCATACGTCCTTCAGAGAATGAAGAGCAGGTTCAGTGGTTCTTGGAACAAACGGAGGGACGCTTTACCCTGGAGGAGGAAAAAACAATCTCTCCCTTACAAACTGGCTTTGACGGGTTTTACATGGCAAGGCTAAAGCGTATTGAATAGTTCTATTCCTGCACAATGTGGCCAATTAAAGTTGCAGGAGTACAATCGGTTACCTCTACAAAAACAAACTCGCCAATTTTGTGGTTCTCCTTTGGGAATACAACTACCTTACTCTGGCTGGTTCGGCCAAAAAATTCATCTTTTGATTTTTTTGACTCCCCTTCAATTAGCACCTCAAAACGCTTACCCAAATCGTTTTTCTTGCTTTGCTCCGATAGTTTTCCCTGTAGCTCAATAATCTCAGTTAATCTTCGGGTTTTTACCTCTTCTGGAACATCATCAGCTAGCTGCCGGGCAGCCTTAGTATTTGGCCTCTCGGAATACTTGAACATGTAGGCAAAGTCAAACCCCACCTCGCGCATAAGGCTTAGCGTCATATCGTGATCAAGTTCGGTTTCGGTACAAAACCCGGTAATAATATCGGTTGAGATAGAACAATCGGGGATGATGGAACGAATAGCGTCAATTCTAACGAGGTAGTCCTTACGGGTGTACTTGCGGTTCATCAGCTGAAGAATGCGTGTAGACCCCGATTGAACAGGAAGATGAATGTGGTTGCAAATGTTCTCGTACATAGCCATGGTGTAGAGTACCTCATTGGTTAAATCCTTGGGGTGCGATGTGGAAAAGCGAACCCTTAACCGCGGGTCGACTAGAGCAACCATTTCAAGCAAATCGGAAAAGTTTACTCTATGTTTAACCAGCCCTTTTTGCTCCTCCCAGTGGTATGAGTTTACATTTTGCCCGAGTAGGGTAACCTCACGGTAACCAGCATCGACCAATTCCTGAACTTCCCTAACAATGGTATGGGGGTCGCGGCTTCGCTCCGCTCCACGTGTGTAGGGTACAACACAGTAGGAACACATATTGTTGCAACCACGCATGATTGAAACAAAGGCTGAAACTCCATTCTTATCGAGCCGAACAGGGCTTATATCGGCATAGGTTTCCTCCCTGGAAAGCAGTACATTAATACCCTTCTGACCATCCACTGCTGAACGCAACAATACAGGCAACTCACGGTAAGCATCGGGGCCAACCACCAAATCAACAACCTTCTTTTCCTCCAAAAGCTGATCCTTGAGCCGTTCGGCCATACAGCCCAATACCCCAACCAAAACCGAAGGTTTTGATTTCTTTACTTGCCCAAATAAATCGATACGACCAAATACTCGTGTTTCTGCATTCTCGCGTATGGAGCAGGTGTTTATCAGTATAACATCGGCATCGTTGATGTTGCTGGTTATTGCATATCCATTGGCTATTAGTATTGATGCCACAACCTCGCTATCGTTCGCATTCATTTGGCAGCCATAGGTCTCAATATAAATCTTTGGGCAACTGCTATCATCGCTCAGCGTGCTCTCAAAAATGTTAGCATCGTCGGCATTAAAATCCATTGGAAATCGTTTTTTTTGCAAAGGTAAGAATTTATGAACATTTTGATTTAGCTGTATAAAGTGATACAAATCAATAGAGGCTAAATATTTTTGTTAAGCACAAGTTTGTTGCTAACTTTGCACTTTACCTGAGACAAAAATAAAAAACTATGAGTGGACACAATAAATGGTCAACCATCAAACGCAAGAAAGGGGCTCTTGATGCCAAGCGTTCAAAGGAATTCTCTAGGATAATCAAGGAAATATCCGTTGCTGTAAAGGAAGGAGGGGCTGACCCAGAGGGCAACCCACGATTAAGACTTGCCATTATCAACGCCAAAGGGGTAAACATGCCCAAGGAGAATATCCTGAGGGCGATCTCTAAGGCTGAGAAAGATCCTGAAAACCTTCAGGAAATTACCTTTGAGGGCTATGGCCCGGGAGGTATTGCTATTTTTATTGAGTGCCTTACCGATAATAACAACCGAACCATTAGTGCAGTCCGTTCAACCCTCACCAAAAAAGGTGGGAACCTTGGAACCAATGGCTCACTGGCATTCCTTTTCAGCAGGAAAGGGATCTTTACCATCGCAAAGGATAAAATCAACCTTGAGGAGGTGGAACTCGACCTAATTGATGCTGGGGCCCAAAATATTGATGATAACGGCGATTTCTATGTGATCACTACCGAAATGGAAGATTTTGGCAAAATGAATAAGAAACTTGAAGAACTGAAAATAGAGGTGGAAAATGCCAGCCTGCAACGTATCCCTAACGATTTCAAATCGGTTGACAAGGATACTGCCTTGAAGTTCCTGAAACTGGTTGATGAACTAGAGGATAACGACGATGTTCAGCAGGTTTACCATAACCTGGAGCTTACCGATGAGGTGATGGCTGCCATGGATAACGAGTAAACACAGTAAAAACTTTATGCCCCCCTACTCCCCTTTTGGGGAGTTTTTATCCAGATAAGTCAATAAATACAAGTTTTTTAACGTTTTCTGTTTCTATTTTACTAATATCCTCTAAAAATGTTACCCCCCCATTTTTATCAGACCCGCTGAATTTGTTAATTCAAAGTCATTCGGTTTAGCTGTCCACTTTTTACTATTCCTCTAACTTACTCTAACTCCATCTTATTCTGTCTATTCCGAATCATTCCTCTAAAATATTTCAGCATCCCCTTTTAATTTAATGCTTACTATATGCCAAGGCCAATCAAACTTATTACTTTTGTGGGTATGGTATAACATTTGATCTTATTAATAAAAACATAAAACATGAAGCGATTTTCATTCAATTTACTTCTTCCCATTTTACTATTCGCATTAGCTGGCTGTGGTAAATACAGCAACCTAAATATCCACGGTGTTAAGGAGTATAGGTTTAGAGGGATTAAGGATGGTGTTATATTCCTAAACCTAACGCTCGATGTTGAAAACCCTAACCGGAAGTCAATTGTAATAAAAGATATTCACTTTAAAGCTTGGCTAAACAATAGGGACCTTGGAAAGTTAAGGAGTAGCCTTAAAATGAAAATAGATGGAAAAAGTCGAGAGGATTATGAAGTTCCACTAGAGATTGTGCTTCGAACCCCAGCCGATGCGTTCAAACTTACAGGCGAAGGGAAAAACCTGATTAACGCAATTGAGGTTGAAGGCTACATTAAAGGGGGTAAATTTCCGGTTGTAAAAAAAATAAATATCCCCAGGCAGCCACTAAGCGAACTAGCCAACTCGTTCCAGAAGAAATTTGTTATTTCCGATACCCTTTCAGTTCAACCTGCTGTAATGCCATAGATAAATTTTTGTATTTTTGCAACGAAATAATACTCTTTATGAGGAAATTTTTCCTACTCATAGGGTTGCTCAGTTTAATTTTTGGCGTTTTTGCCCAAAACACAAACGGTACCATGCCCATACCAATTGTAATCGAACTTCAAACACACAATGCTGGCGAAGGAACTGTAACAATTAGGCAAAACGAAACAATAACTCAAATCCACAGCATTCGCTATTTGCACAATGCCAAATCGCCGGGGATGGAAGGTTACAGGATTCGAATATTTTTTGAACTCGGACAGTTTGCCCGGAAAAATTCTGAGGATATCATGCAAGCCTTTATGGAAAAATATCCCGGGGTACCTGTGTACCAGAATTACCAAAACCCCTACTGGAAGGTATCAGTAGGCGATTACCGCTCGCGCGAAGAGGCCATCAAGTTTTACAACCAGATTATCAAGGATTACCCCAAGGCTTTCATAATTCCCGAACGTATAAATTTTCCACTTCTAAATTAACATGGCAACACCTTCAATCCGGCAACTACAAAAGACTTCGCTAAAGATCCGCCAGGATGTAATTCGAAGCCTGACGGCCGCCGGATCGGGACATCTGGGGGGCTCGCTTGGTCTTGCCGATATTTTCACGGTTCTATACTTTAACACCCTTACCCATTTCCCTAAGGAACCAACCCACCCTAACCGCGATAGGCTAATACTTTCCATAGGCCATGTTGCTCCTGTTCTGTATGCAACGCTTGCCAATGCAGGATACTTCCCGCGCGAGGAACTGCTTACCTTACGCAAGTTAGGTTCACGGCTGCAAGGCCATCCGGGACGCGATCATGGTTTACCCGGAATAGAAATTTCCGCAGGGTCGTTGGGTCAGGGCTTATCAGTTGCCGTTGGGATGGCACTTAGTGCTAAAATCGAAAATTCCCAATGGCAAGTATACTCAGTTCATGGCGATGGAAAACTGCAGGAAGGCTCCATTTGGGAGGCTGCCATGAGTGCCGCACACTACAAACTCGACAACCTTACTGCCATTGTTGATCGAAATTTCTGCCAGATTGATGGCTACACCCATAATGTAATGGAACTTGAGCCCCTTAAACTTAAATGGGAGGCATTCGGGTGGCGCGTTTTTGAATGCAATGGCAATAGTATTGCTGAACTGGTAGACATTTTTAGCAAAACCAAAAAAATTACAGGCAAACCTAAAGTTATTATTGCCAAAACACAAATGGGTTTTGGTGTAAAAAGCATACACGGCGATTACCGTTGGCATGGTAAAGCTCCCAGCATAAAAGAAGCAGAGGTATTTTTGGAGGAACTGGAAACCCATTACAGTGAATTAATCCATGGATGAATTTATAAATAAAGGGAATAAGGCAACACGATTGGGATTTGGCGAGGGAATTGCCGTAGCCGGAGGGCTTTACCCAAACCTGGTGGCGCTTGGAGCCGATATCACTTCCTCGGTTGGATTAAATCTTTTTGCTGAGCGCTACCCCGATAGGTTCTTCTCCTTTGGTATTGCGGAGCAAAACATAGCCGCTGTTGCGGCGGGGTTAGCATTAACCAATAAGATTCCTGTATTCTCTACATACGGAGTTTTTGTGGCATTCCGTGCTGCCGATCAAATCAGGATCTCAATCTGCTACAATAACGTTAAAGTAATAATTGGCGGCGCCCATGCCGGAATCTCGGTTGGCCCCGATGGTGCAACACACCAAGCCCTTGAAGATATTGCTGTAATTCGTTCGCTACCCAATATCACTCTAATTTCCCCAGCCGACGCAAACCAGGCTAAGACTGCAACATTAGCGGCCATTAAACAGGTTGACGGGCCTGTGTATATCCGATTTGGTCGCGAACCCGTACCTAATTTTACTGAACCCGACCGGCCTTTTGAAGTGGGTAAGGGCGAGATCTTAAAAAATGGCACCGATGTTGTAATCGTAGCCACAGGTCACATGGTGTGGGAGACACTTGAGGCATCAAAGCATCTTGCCAAGCAAGGTGTTAATGCCATGGTGGTAAATATTCATACCATCAAACCTATTGATAAACAGCTACTGGTTGATGTTGCCAAAGCAACAAAGCGTGTTGTAACAGTTGAGGAGCATCAGGTTCATGGAGGCCTTAGCAGCGCAGTGGCTGAAGTGCTTTCGCAGGAATACCCTGTCCCCATGAAAATTATTGGCATACCCGACTGTTTTGGTGAATCGGGAACACCTGCAGAGCTGCTACAGAAATATGGCCTTAATGCCGATGCAATAGCCCAACAGGTTTTTCAGTTTGTAAATCGGTTTAAACAGTAAAGTTTTGGTAGATTCTGTCTACCATTTATAATGCTATAATTAAGGAAGATATGAGCGAGCAAATTAAGCACGAATGCGGGATTGCACTTATTAGGTTGCTTAAACCATTGGAGTACTATCAGCTCAAGTATGGCACTTGGCGATACGGGCTTCACAAGCTTTACCTGCTTATGGAAAAGCAACATAACCGCGGACAGGATGGAGCAGGTTTAACCACTATTAAGTTCGACCTTGCCCCAGGCAAAAAGTATATCGACAGGGAACGCTCAAACTCTTCAACTCCCATAAAGGATATTTTTGATGCCGTTAACAAAGGCATCAATAAGTATTCATCAAAACCCGAACTGTTAAACGATCCGGTTTTTGCCAAGGAAAATATTCCGTTTGCGGGGGAACTATTCCTGGGCCACCTGCGCTACGGAACCTTTGGCAACAACTCAATTGAATACGTCCACCCGGTGATGCGCGACAACAACTGGAAATCACGTACACTTGTTTTGGCTGGTAACTTCAACATGACTAACGTGGATGAGCTTTTCAAGAAGCTCGTCGATTTGGGCCAGCACCCCCGCGACTACTCCGATACGGTTACCGTACTTGAAAAAATAGGCCATTCCCTCGACGAGGAAAACCAACAGCTTTTCCGGCAGTATAAAAACGATGGGCATTACAATATTGAAATAAGCCGGTTAATTGCGGAGAATATCAACCTGGCAAAAATTCTTCAGGCATCAACAAAGGATTTCGATGGAGGGTATGCTATAGCCGGGTTAATAGGCCATGGCGATGCCTTTGTGGTTCGTGACCCTTGGGGCATTCGACCAGCCTTCTACTATGCCAACGATGAAATAGCTGTTGTTGCATCGGAACGCCCGGTTATTCAGACAGTACTTAACATTCAAACCGACGATGTTCAAGAAATTAAGCCCGGTTACGCGCTTGTTATTAAACGTAATGGGAACATTTTACATGAGGAAATTAGAATACCCCAAACCCGAAAATCATGCTCGTTTGAGCGAATTTACTTTTCACGTGGCACCGATAGGGATATATACCAGGAACGCAAACGGCTTGGCGAACTTTTAACGCCTGCCATACTTAAAACCATAAACTACGATCATGAGAATACGGTTTTCTCCTACATACCAAATACAGCCGAAACAGCTTTCCTTGGTATGGTTAAAGGCATAGAGGATCACATAAAAACCGAAAAGAAACGCAGAATTCTGGAAAAAGGGGCAAATCTTACCGAGAAGGATATCGACGAAATCATTTCAACACGCCTGAGGGTTGAAAAAATTGCCGTTAAGGATGTTAAACTCCGTACCTTTATTTCACAGGATAAAGGACGCGAGGATTTGGTGGGGCATGTTTACGACATTACCTATGGTACTCTTCGCCCTGGAATTGATAACCTTGTGGTTATTGACGATTCAATTGTTCGTGGAACAACACTTCGGGAAAGCATTCTCCGAATACTTGACAGGCTTGATCCTGTCAGTATAATAGTTGTATCATCGTCGCCACAAATCCGCTATCCCGATTGCTATGGAATAGATATGGCCAAACTGAGCGATTTTGTGGCCTTCCGTGCAGCTATTGAACTGCTCAAGGAAACCAGCCAGGAGGGTGTTATTAATAGCGTTTACCGCAAGTGCAAGGAGCAGCAAAATCTGCCTAAGGAACAAATTATTAACTACGTGAAAGAAATATATAGACCCTTTACCGATGATCAAATTTCCGATAAAATTGCTCAGCTCTTAACTCCAAAAGAAGTAAAAGCCAAGGTAAAGATTGTCTACCAGTCAATTGAGAATCTCCATAAAGCATTCCCTAACGACCAAGGCGACTGGTACTTTACAGGCGATTACCCCACTCCAGGTGGTAACCGAGTGGTAAACAATTCGTTTATCAACTTTATTGAGGGCCGAAATCAAAGGGCGTATTGATAAGAATAAAGGATAATGGTTAAAGAGCCTGTCCCGCAAAGCGGGAATAAAGGTTAAAGGATAAAAATAAAAAAGATGAAGGAGAAATAGTGGAGGTTAGGATTTTCAGGGTTATTTTGAATCCTTCCCCCACTTTAAACCCAGGTGATACTTATCCTTTAACTTCTTTATAAAGGTTGATATATGCCGCTCAACCTTGTGCTGGTATATATCGGGTATGGTTATGAGAATGGCTGTCTCCTCAACATCGCCAAAGTATGGATTAATAACAGTACCAAACACTTTCATGGATGGGCTTAGGTTCATGTATGAGTTGATAAGGGGTGGAATGCGCTCACCAAACTCTCGAATTTTTTTGGACAGAATCTTGTAGTCTTCTTCATAATTCTTACCAGTAAATACCTGGGCCATAGCCTGCCTGTCGATATTAACCTCAATGGGATGAATTGGTGTTACCAGGTTCTCGGTATCCTTAAAATACTTTTCAAAAAAGTAGAGAATCATATTACGTGCTTCAACATTGTACGTGCGATACATGGTAACCTTGCCGAAGAAATACCTGATATGAGGATTTAACACAATGAGCGCTCCCAGGCCATCCCAAAGGTTATCGAGCGCATACAATCCCTTTCCACCACGGGAAAGTGATTGATATTTAGGCTGAACAAATGATCGACCCAATTCAATCATTTGAGGCATGTATTCCTGAATAAACTTATAGGAAAAGTGAAACAAATGCTTGGTAGATAGATTTATCTCCTCGCCCTTGGTGGGGTCAACGCTATGAAAGCGGTAACCACCAAGTATCTCTTTTTCGTGAGGATCCCATACAATAAGCTGCTTGTAGCAATTTTCGCAGGTGTCGTACTCATCGATATCTACCTCCTCACCGGTGCCTCCACCAGCCGACCTGAAAGTAAGCTCCCTAAGCCGACCTACCTCACGCATCAAATTGGGTGCGTTATGGGCTGCAAATATGTAGAGCTCATTGTTTGCGTTATTGGTATGCCTAACAAGTTTATCGGGGGTAAGCTCCGTGAGGAGCAGCTCTCTGTCAACCGGTTCAATAATTTGTTTCATGTCGGTTAAAATTTATTAGGGTTCATTTTTCCTAACTCGTAAACTACCAATTTAACCCATTTTGCCCATTCCGCTGGTGATTTTGAACTATCGAAAGTAGTGTATGGAATTGGCTCCCCTATTATTACAGTAATGCTTTTGCCTTTTTGCTTAAACATCTCATTTACAAGGTAAAGCATCTCAATATTTGCCTTAATTCCTAGAAAGGTTCTCAACCTCGCTAAATTGTAAAAGAAATTGGAGTTCCTACCACTAAAAAAAACTGGTACAACATCGCGCTTATGCTGAACAGCTTTAACAATGAAACTCTTTTTCCACTCTAAATCCTCTATTCGGCCATGCTGCTTGCGAGAGCATAGGCCTGCTGGAAAGTACAGCACCTGTGCATCGGATGCAAAGGTAACATCCATTAGCTTTACATTTTGGGAACTTTGTGCACCATGCTTGTTAATGGGAATGAATATGTTATGTAATTGAGTGATATGCATTAGCAAATCGTTCACAGGGAATTTTACCTCAGGATATCGTTTACCTAATAGGTGAATCAGAATCATCCCATCCAAACCACCTAGTGGATGGTTTGAGGCAAACAGATATCTACCATCGGGCTTAAGGTTCTCTATTCCTTTTACCGAATAGGTCACTTGCATAACCTTAAGCGCTTCGTCAATAAAATCAACCCCTTGCTTATGTCCGTGCTTTTGAAGCACCTCATTTATCTCGTCCTGATGTATGATTCGCTTAAGATACCGAATAATAAAGCGGGGTAACGCCCTTTGAAGTCGAGGGCTTTTGGATGCGATTACCCTGTCAATATCAATTAGGTTTTGCTGCACTTGAATAAATTTATGTGCAAATATAATAAAACCAAAGGATGGTTATTCGTATACTTGCTATTCTTCCTATTGCATAGAATTCCAAAATGAAGCAATTCCGTTAAGCATCATCTGCACTCCAATGGTGGCAACAATAAGCCCAAAGATCCGCACAAGAGGCCCCATTAAATTGAATCGGTTAAGTTGGTTGCCAATTGGTCTTGCATAATACATGAAAAAGTAATTAACACCCAAGGCAACTGCCATTGATATAATGGTGTTGGTGTGTCCGTAATGCGCAGGGAAGGTAACAGCCGCAGTAATGGTGGCGGGCCCTGCAATCATGGGAATAGCTATTGGAACCGCTGTTATATCCCTCAAGTTTACCCCAGAATCAACTTGAATAAAGGTGCCCTTTTGCAATCCACTAATACCATTATAGAAAAGGACAACTCCCGATGTAATTTGAAAAGCATACAGTTCTACATGAAACACATAACTAAATACCAATTCTCCTAAGAGAAGAAAGAACAACAAGGTAATAAAAGCTGTAACGGTAGCCTTGGTAGCAATAAAACGAGTTTTTGCCTCATCAAACTGGGCCTGTAAAGTGGTCATAACAAATACTTTTTGTATTGGATTTACCAATGCCAATAAGGCAACCATGCAGCTTAGCAAGTATTTTAAGTTGAATGCCATTATGCTAAAAAATTAGGTGGATACTTTGTAGCATCCACCTAAAATAATTCTTTTTTTTGGTTTAAATTCCAACAATGGTAAACTCAACTCGTCGGTTCTGAGCACGTCCTTTGGCTGTGGCATTGCTTGCCTTGGGTTTACTTGGGCCGTAACCCTTTGATGTAATTCTTTCCTGAGGAATACCCATTTCTATAATATAATCGGCAACGGATTTTGCCCTGGCATCGGACAGCCGCTGGTTAACAGCAGCCGAGCCTGTATTATCGGTATGTCCGCCAATTTCAACAATTACATTGGGGTATTCATTTAGGAACTCAACCAGGGCGTTAAGTGATCGGAACGACTGTGGTTTCAGGGTTGCCTTACCGATGTCAAAGTAAACAAAATCAATATTAACAGTCTGTCCAACCTCTATGGGTGTTACATAGAAGTTTTTGGCAATTTTGGTTCCTTTCTTCACTTTTGTTAGGTCAACCTGCTCATATTTATTGTAAAAGTTGTTAACCGAGGGCAATATGTCATACGACACTCCCACCGGTAATTTTAAAGTATAACCTGCTGTAGTGGAATCGTAAATAAAACCACGTGTTTCAGTTCCATTTACCTTCAATTTTACGGGGGTTTCTTTCTCAAGAGGCTGACCTGTCTTTAAGTTAATTATTTTCCCGCTAAGAATAGCCATGTTGGCATCTTTTCGTTCAGCAAAAACCTCATGCTTAACTTGTGTAAACTCAACATAACCGGTAAGGTCAAGCTGATTATCCAATGGTCTGTATTCCTTTGATTCAATCGCAGTAACATACTTCTTGCCAAAGGGCAAACGTACCTTGAACTCACCTGTTACTGGATCGATGCTAACGCTATCGGCAGTTGAACCATTAATCTTAAGTTTTGGTGCTGAGGCCCCTACTATTGGTGTAAAGGTTGAATTATCGAGTGCAACGCCATTAACCTCAACCCAAGGTACTGTTGTGGCATAAAAATCAACCTGTTTCTCAGTAAAGTACTTCGCATTGATTACGTCAACAGTGTCGGTTTTGCTTGTAAAGTTAGGTAGGTTTAGTGAAAGTATGTACCTGTTTCCTAGGGGTAGGGTCATTGCGTACTTAGCTATTTCGGTTTCATACTTAACCGAATCGCTAATAGCCCCGTTTACCAAAATTTGGTATTTCATTTCAGGATTAATCGGGAGGCCGGTCCTTGTATTTATTACTTTCCCGTAAATCCTTACCAATGGTATAGGCTGCAGGTATAAATTCTTTGACATTTCAGAGTATTCCTTAACGGCGGTTAAATCTAACGTATCGGGAATGCCCTCCCAATTGGCCAGCTCAGGCAGCAAGCAATGCTTTTGCCCAAAGGGGAGAAGTAGCTCATACGAAGCTGAAGCCCTGTCTATTTTTAAACTATCTGATTTTTTCCCATTTACAAGAATGTTGTATCCGGTATCGGCCAACATAAGACTTTCCTCGACTTTGTTCATCACGAGCCCGGTTAACTTTACATAGGGGAACTCTTCGTAAATTTTTAACCGCATAATTTCCGAATGCTCATCCTTTGAACTTAATGAGCAGTAGTAAGCCCAACTTTCCTTATCGTTTAAGCGGTAGTAATTTTCCCAACCCGGGGTGTTAATAGTATCGGATAGGGCAATGGGCTCTGACCAATTTAGGTATGTATCGTCGGTTCGATTGGCCATGTAGATATCGTTGTTCCCTCCAACCTTACAGCTGAAGTAAAGCGCATTGCCATCCTTGCTTAGGAATGGAGCCTCATAGCTTTCGCCAAGTTTCCTATCACCAATTTTAACCCTTTTGGGCTTAGAGTATCCATCGCCCTCCTTTACCGATAGGTAAATTGAATGATTTTTCCCACCAGCACGGTTACTGAACGACGTAAGTAAATATTTCCCATCGGGGGTTAGGTATGCAGTTGTTGTTAAACCCTTGTTCATCCTAGCAAATCCCTTCACATTCAACGGCCTGGGCTTACCCCATGTGTTTTCATCAATCCTCTCAATTACTGATAGGCCTCTTTCTATCCAGTACTTTCCATTGTCAGAGTAATGGCCGTTGATTACAAACGTTTTACCATCATTGAGTATGCCAAAAATTGCATTGTAACGACCAAGGTTTATGGCGTTGGGTAAGCGTTTAGCCTCGCTCCATGTGCCATCGGGGTTCAATGTTGTGAACCAAATATCTTGACTATCAGTCTTGCCAAACCTATTCTCGGGGTGATTAACCCGTGTGAAATACAGCGATTCCCCATCGGGACTAAGTATAGGATTGATTTCGGCAAACCCTGAACTAATTTCGCCACTTAGCTTTTGTGGAACAAAACCGGTTTGTGCAAACACCTTAGACCCAAAGCTAAGTATGCTGAGTGTTATGAGGATTCTGCTTACAACTTTTAGTTTCATCGCTTTTACCTTTAAATTGAATAATTGCTGAATAATCAGTATTTGGAAAATTAGCGGTAAGGCAACCCTTGAGGTGGATTAACCCTGCCAAAAACAAAATTGATTCCTACCCTCACATTGGCGTTGGTGAATGCCAGCGGGTCAATTACCGGGTACACATTATCGGCAACGACAAACAGCTGCAAAGGCCCTGGTTTAATTACAATTCCAACACCCAGGTTCGGTATAGATCTTTGGTAAATTGAAGCTGTTCCTACTAGTTGGAAGAAGCGGCCAATGCCCTGAGAAAAACCAAGTGTTATTGAGGGGTATAATCGTTTATTATAAAATGTTGCAAAGGTAAAGCCAAGGGTTGTCCTACGGGTTAAATCGTAGGTGGCCGAAAGGTTAAACTTAGGATTTAACCAAGTGGTATAGGAAACCGCTAAAGTATCGCGGGTAAAATCGTCCTCCATTTTCTGTAGTAGCGAGTCAACGTTAACATCATTTCCTCTCAGGAAATCGCCAAGAATATCTAAACCTTCAAATGTGGTGGTTCCTTTAAGGGTATATGTTTGTATCTCATCCTTCCATTTTATAAATCCTATATCGGCGAACCCAAAGGATAGTTTCATCCTTTCATCGTACTTGTATGTTGCACCTCCACTAATGGCAAACCCCTTGTTCCCAAAACCAGTAAACCTATTGGCAACCCATTGGCCATCAACATCGTCAAAACTGATATCGCCTTCACTATTTTTGGGTATGCCCGAGGTACGGAGTTGTCCGTCGGCAGTAGCAGTATGAGCAAACATGGCAGTATCAATTTCAACCTGCATTACTTTAGGATTAAAATTGATATTGGCTAAACCTTGCAGTAAACTTACCCTTCCTGCAAAAGTCCATTGGGGTATATCTTTAAGGTATCCAATGGTGTACTCGTTGTAAACGCCAACATCCGTTTTAAGATTCGATAAATCCAAGGTTGAGCCAACGAATTGTTTATTCCCATCAATGGCCAAACTAAAAAGGTCACGGGGATACTGGAGTGTAACTGTTGCGTTCTGACGTATGGCAAACCATGTAAAGGATGATTTCCCTTTAACGCGTATATGAAAGATATCGACGTTTTCCCCAACATAGATTAAGTTCTTATCGTTCATATCGCCCAATAGGCTGTTAAGGTTAACGTACATCGTATCGTTCCGATAGTTCAGGAAACTCTTTGGCTGGAAACCATTGCTTATGGCTTGACCAAATACGCTAAATCCCATGCTAAAGGTATGTTCAGGCATTACCGTTGGGTTTACAAACGATGCCTGAAACACATTACGCATATATGGCAGGGTTACCTCGGGCTGGGCTTTTGCCAGTAGTGAGGTAAATAGAATGAATGTGAAAAAAACATATCGTTTCATTGGAGTCATATATTACTGAATACTAATTACCTAAATCCACATTGCCTTCAAACTCAACGCTAAACATTGTTTCAAGGGTGTTGGTTGATTCCACAACTACATTTTGGTGGGTGTTACCTCCAGTTTGCAGTCGGGCTTGAATAACCAGTTTGGTTGCGTTTTTCATTTGATCGTACCTGCTCTTGCTAATATCAATGTAAGCCCAGTGAGTTGTGGGTGTTAATGTTTTACCTGTGGTTTGATTAATTGCAGAGCTCTTAACCAGCATCAGTTCTGAATCCTTGTCGTAAAGCTTGGTAAGTAATGTGTTGGCATCGTCCAGAAAGTATCCTTGAATATAGATATTAAAGGGAATACTATTGATGAACTTGAACTTCAACCTTATTTTAAGTGCATTGTCGTTTATTAGTTTTAAATCTTCTTCCAAATCGGGCAGTTCAACTTCTACGGTGTCGCTTATTACCAAGTTGTCAATCCATCCGGCAAGGGGAAACTCAATCTCGTTTATCATTCTTAGGGTTGAAGTTTTGCGAACAAAGTAGTCGTGATTGGTAGTGGCATCACCTACGGTTACCGTTGGGCTTATTAAGATTTCATTGGGAGCAATTGCCAAAAAATCTTCAAGGTTTGAATTGTTATGGTCAACGTATTTTGAGTCAACCTCGGGTTGCTGTTGCTCTAACGAGGTTAAATATTTAATGTTGTTGGGCTGATTAAGGAGCAACGACCCGGTTGGTGGTTCTCCCTCATTCACAAGGCTAACCTGCTGTCCGGTGTTGGTGTTTGTGGCATCAAAGTTAACAATGCTTAATGCAAGTGGTATCCCAAATAAATTCTCAAAAGTTGTGGTAAGTTTTGGTTCCGAAAGGAAAATGTCGGTTTCAATCAATGAGTTAAAAGCATCGAGGGTTAAGTTGATGTCGTCCAAGTGAAATGTCTCATTTAGATTACCCAGTAAGTATTCAAAATCCAAGCCGGTTAGTGATATTTGAATATTGGCATCCTCCGTCACAGAAATTGGATTACCCTGCGAATGAATAGTCAATTCAACCTCTACTGTAAGAGTATTATATTGAGAGCCACTGGAAAGGTACAGGGAGTAACCTGTTAAATCCTTATTGTCAATAGTGAAGGTTCCGCCGGGAGGAGTAGTATTCATTTCAAAAACCAGAGGATTTCCTAATTGGTCGCGTATGGAATTGAACCGGATAGTTGCGCTAATGCTGTTCTGGAAATTATTGGTAACGACCATGTTAATATATCCTGCCGAAAACTTCACATACTTTACTTCAGCGCCAGTAATGCTATTGTATGTTTCAGTGTAAACCTTTGTAATTGGACCTAAGGTTTGCCCTGGTGGCAGAGGAGCCCCCGGAACTTCACCTGCCTCGAGCTGATATTGTTTGGTAAAGTTGAAGTCCGGTAGCGAATACCTTTCGGCTGCGCTAAACAAATCCATCGTATCCCTGAATGCTATAAAAAACCGGCTATCGCCAGGTTTAGTAAATATTATTGTATTAGCATCCTCACGTTCAACTAAATCGTTAAACGTAATGGATGATTTAACCACCGGGACAACCCATTTGGGTGAAATGGATTCAACCTTGATGTTATCGAACTGCGAAAAATCGTAACACCCCCCCAGCACAATTAAACCAATAATAAACATTGGTTTGAGAAGTAATTTCCTTGTTTTCATCCGTAAAAAATATTTATATTCCTAATTAATGAGACGTTACTGTCTTGCTTTTAATAATTTTTACCGAGCGGATGAAACACCTTTAACTTGTTTATCTGTGTTTGGGCAAACCGCCTTACATTGGTGTTTCATAACCCTTTTTTAAAACTGTAATCAAAATTAAAAATCTTTAAAAATGAGTGTTCAAATTACGAATAATATTAATACGAGTCAATCCTTTCTAATCAAATTCAATGCATCACTGGGCGAAGAACTCATTTTCCCTGAATATAGTTAAGTATATTATTAGGACAAAATTCTATAAGTTGTGATCGGAATACAGGGTTTGTAAAAAATCAACGTTGAATCAAAATTCATCAAATCAGGGTACTTTTAGCTGAATGTAGGGCATTTCCTGTAGTACAGAATACAAAAAAGGAGGGAATATAATAATATCCCCTCCTTTTGTAACTATAAATAAAGATTTTAGTAGAAATTATACCTTTTATCAACTACGCCAGCATTGTTCTTTAAAGCTTCAAATACCTCGTAGTATGAACGGGATTGATACATGTTTGCAATCCTGAACTTTTCGGCATTGGCATCGCCCTCCTCCTTAACCGATGAGGTAACAGTAAGCACAAATACACCATTATTACCCCTAACTGGCCCAGCAAGCTTACCTTCAGCCGATACTGAGGCAACTCCAATTACTGCAGGTTCAATACCAGCATAGGGTAGATTCAAAGAGCTGAACGCTACATTCTCAGCCTTCTCAACATTAGCACCAATTGCCTGAGCAACATCATAGATATCGGTTTTGCCGCTCATGGCTTTCTTAACCTTGTCCATAAGGAGTTCGGCCTTCTTTTCACGAATAACACGAACTTTAACATCGGCCGCAACCTGCTTGAGCGGAGCAATACCCTCTTCGCGGACAGCTGTAAGGGAGGCTACAACGTAATTGTCGCCAAACTGCATTACATCGGAAACATCGCCTTTTTTGGCACGGAAAGCCCAACGGATTAACTCACGGGGTTGCTCTAACCCGGCAATACTTCTATCGTTCTGCAGTAGATTGTTTGCAACGCGACGGGTGTACTTGTTCTGATCGGCTGCTGCTGCAAATTTCTCGTAGTCGCGGTTATTCCCTGCAAAAGCTGCAGCATTATTGTAAACCTGTGAAGTTGTGTAGGAGCTGGGGACAATTTTGCGTTCAAGGGTAGCAATTTGAACCTTCTTTTCCTTCTTGCCCTTATCAACAACCTGAAGTACGTGAAACCCAAACTGGGTTTCAACAATCTTAATCTCACCCTTATTGCTGCTGAACGAAGCCTCATCGAACTCGGGAATCATCATACCACTGGGGAACCAACCTAAATCACCACCCTTGTCCTTTGAACCTGGATCGTCGGAATGTTTAGCTGCTAACTCTTCCCAACTACCACCACGTTTTAAAACGTTCATAATACTGTCGGCCTTAGCCTTAGCTTTAGCTTTTTCTTGCTCTTCAGCGAATTGACTTCTCAAACCAATCAGTATGTGGCGAGCCTTTACGCTATCGGGCATCATTTTTACATCAACCAACCTAGATGTTTTAAAGCTATCGCCATCGCGATAAACATCCATCACACTTCCAATTGAACTTGAAAAAGCCCATGCCCGAACATTCTCAGGTAATTCCGAAGCCTTATAGTACTTAGAATCGAATTTTGTATCGGAATTCAGGGTAACATACTGTACGGGATCGGAAGCCGCAATAAAATCGGGCAAAGCCTTCTTGATCCATTCTTCTGCATCGTTTACATCGCTTCCCGAGGGCAGAATGGGAAACACAACGTACTCAATATCGCGCGAAGCCGTTTGCTTGTAATCGTTCTGGTGCGATTTGTAGTATGCCTTAATATCGCTATTGGTAACCTTTACCAGCGAATCAGGTATTGATTGGTACGAGGCAACAGCATAATCAAAGTTGACCTTGCTGGTTCGGTCGTTTACAGCACGTTGGGTTTGAAGCGAGGTAACGCCTAAGCCCTTACGGACTAAAGTAAGGTATTTGTTGAATAAGCGATCTTTCTGTATTTCATTCTCAATGAATAACCAGTAAGCTTTAGCTCTTGGGTCTCTATCCAAATTCTGAAGGAAGTTTGTAAGAAACGCTTTGTCTACCTCGCCGGTTTGAGGGTCGCCAAACTGTTGACTGATAAATGGGTGTATGTTCCTTCCCTGAACCATGTCAAAAAGTTCGTCCTCATGAATCGTAAGCCCTAAACGCTTATATTCGGGTTGGAGAATATTAGCCCTAAGCAGATCCTGCCAAACCTGTTCACGGATTTGAAACATTTGCTGCTCGTTCAGCGATGATTGTTGCGATAAAAGCTTCTGTAAATTCTCATTATCGCTAACCCTAGCCTGGTATTCCTCATAGGATATGGAACTACCAGCTATTTCAGCGATTTCCATATGTGTGCGGTTAAAGAACGCTCCACCCGATGTTATGAAATCGCCAAGTATGAAGGCAAAAAGAGCCAATCCAATAACCACAGAAACCAACACGCCTGCACGGTTTCTAATTCTTTCAAGTGTTGCCATCTACAAGTATATTTTAAGGTACAATAATATTTTTCGAGCTACGAATATAGTAATTTTCAACAATAAGCAGTTTAACTGCTTGATAATTTTTTAACAACTGTTAAAAACCAGCAGTAACCTAATCAATAACCAAGCGAACCAGGTCGATACGCGTTTTATTCACTCTGAGGATTTTAAAGTCGAAGTTTTGGATTTTAACCGATTCACCAGGCTTTGGTAGGCTCTGATAGTGATGGAGTATGAATCCGGCAATAGTCTCATACTCGTCCGATTCAGGAATGCCAAGCCCATAAGCCTCGTTAACATGCGATACCTCAACGCGTCCTGAAAGGATGTACTCCTTATCGGAAAGCTTTTTCTCAACCAGTTCATTTAAATCGTGTTCATCGTCAATTTCACCAAAAATTTCTTCAATGATATCCTCAATGGTGACCAACCCCGAAGTTCCTCCAAATTCGTCAACCACAATCGCTATACTTTTATGGGCTTTAATGAAGTGGGTTAGTAGTTCATTGGCCTTCATGGTTTCAGGGAAAAAATCAACATCAATAATACATTCCTTAATGGACTTGGGTTTAAGGAAAAGCGATTTAGAATTGACATACCCAATGATGTTGTCAATTGAACTGCGATATACGGGGATTCGAGAATACATAGTTTCAGCAAATATCTTTTTAAGTTGCTCAACCGTATCATCAACGTCAATTGCCTCAATATCGGTACGGGGAATCATGCAATCGCGAATCCGAACCTCTGAAAAATCGAGTGCTTTTTGAAAAAATTTCAGTTCCTGCTCTTCGCCACTATTGTCGGCTGAGGTAGCCTGCTCCACAAGATGATCTAGGTCAATCTTACTGAATATTCGTTGCTCCTCGCCACTATTTATCTTCATCCTGAAAGCCAAACGAATTATCCAGTACGAAAACCATGAAACAAACTTGCTAACCGGATAGAATAGCACGTAAAAGATGTACATCGGTATGGCAAAAAAATTCAGCAAGGTATTGGCGTACTGACGGAAAATTGATTTTGGAACAAACTCACCAGTAAGCAGTACTACCATTGTTGCAATAAGGGTTTGGGCAAGCAAAAGCAAGGTGGGAAACCGATTTAACGGCCCAAGTAGTGGTGTTAAAACGTTTGCTGTTACAATACCATAAATTACCAAGGTGATGTTGTTGCCGACCAACATGGTGGCAATAAATTGCTCCTTGTTCCGGTAAAAGATATCGAGAATTCGAGAGGTTAAACGTCCATGCTTTCGTTCAAGCTCAAAGCGTAACTTGTTTGATGATAGGAAAGCTATCTCAATACCCGAAAAGAAAGCCGAAAACAATATAGCAACCGCTATTACCAGTAGCTGTGTTCCCATTTTTTACTGTTGATTCTCCAATCTCTTCCGCCTACTCCTTCGCAAGAAATACATTAGTAGAGCAACTACAGCCAAAACAAAAAACATGTAGCTGTTGTTGAATCCCTTGTTAGAGGTAGCCCATATCCCTATGCCCAAGCAAAACAGAGCAAGGGCAAGCCAGATTAACTCTAGGATAAATGCCAACTTATACATATAAAGGTGTGTATGGTTTACAAAAGGTAAAGGTACAAAAAAAGGATTGTATGTCAATACAACAACCCTTAAGCGCTTTAATCAAATTAAATATTACTGGTCAACCTCAAACTCGCCATCGTAGGGCTCTTTAACTTCCCAGTTTTCAAAATTTTCATCGGCTATCATTCCCTTTCCATATATAATACCGCTAACGCTATTAATTTTAACATTAACGTTAGTATATATGATCCGTTTATTTTGATCCCAGTAAAGCTCTTCTGCGTAAAGCTGTTCGCCCTTCCTGTTTTTAGCTACCACGTTGTTCTTTGCCTGCCAAAGCGATTTCTTTTCATAGTAAATGGCATAGTTTGCGGTAAGGCTCGACTCCTGCTTTAGCTCATTATCGTATGTGTAAACAGTTATTCCTTTAGGAAACTCGGTGTAGGGTTCATCGGCAAACTGGTAATAAACTGTTTCGGGCGCAAATACCTTTAAAACCACTTTCCCCCCTTCAGTATATAACATCTCAGAGTTATATGCGGTAACGCCGGGTGTAGTTTTGATATCGGAAAGGTAAACTATTGCTTCAGGATCGCCTTTGCAAGAAACAAGAAATAAAGAAGTAGCCCCCACCAGAGTGAGGACTACCATATGCTTACTTGTCGTTTTGCATAACTTAATCATTTTTACTTTCTATCCCTTACAGTTGTACGCTCATTAATCCAGCATCCTACTGTGTATGAATCGCCTACCTTTAAATCGTAAAAGAAGATATCCTCCTTTGAAGGATAATACTGGCTGTAGGTGTTGATCAAATTGTCCATGGCATCGGCAAGGTCAGGATCAACCTGCTTGGCCTTGATATACTTATCCACTGCAGCCCAGTAAACGGTCTTCTTTTCAAAATCGTTGCTGCCACAATTGCGTTCGCTGGCATATACATCGCCAATCAGTTTATAGGCTTTACCCATGTTGGGATTTTCCTCAATGGCCTTTAAGGCAATTTTTCTGGCTTTGGATAAATTCTTAAGTTCAGTAAAAGTGAGCAGAGCAAGCTCATAGTAAATATTGGCTCGTTTTTCAACAGCCGATTCAAGGTTAATGGCTTCGTTGTAGTATTTTTCTGCCTCCTTGGCATTCTTCGCTTCGTACTGGAGCCTTGCAATATCTAAAGCTAAATCGGCATTGGGCCCACCCTTAAATATTTGTACGCTGGCATTTAGGTATAGCGGGTGACTTGTGCACCTATTTGCCGACATCAGTGAACGAATTTTTTTGCAAAGGTTCATATCCTCTGGGGTTGCCTTAAACCGGGGCTCAAAAAGAGCAATAATGTTATCGCAGTTTGCTACGCCCATGCTTGCAAAAATGGCATCAATTCCATCCTTTGCCTGTTTAGCCTTATCGTCACTGGGGTTAGCTATGATTTGAGCATCAATATAATCGCTAACCTGTGAGTAAAGCTCTATTACTTGGTCGGCAGTCAACTTCTGGTTGTCGTACATGGTCTTGGTTAACGAAAAGTAAGTATAGAAAGTTGATGGGCTAGTTGCAGCCTTTTCAATGCTTATAGCCTCCTTGGCAATGGTAAAAGCCTCCTCGTAACGTTCCGGAGCGAGAGTAAATAGATCTTCAGCTTTCATGCCCAGAACAACACCTTTTTTATCAAAATGAGTAATACGGAGGTCGTAAAGCATCATTAATGAGTCCACAAGAACTTTCTTTTGAGCAGGATCCGCAACCTCCTCGTACCGCTTCTTTAAAAGCCTTGCACCTCTAATGTATGAATTTAAGCTAGCAGCAGGACAAATCTTAATAACATTCTGCCATGGCTTATAGGCATCCTTAAAGTTATTTTGCTTGTAGAATGTTTGATAAAGCGATAAGTTTTTTGCACATTCTTTACGGGTTTCCTCATCGGGCCCATACTTTGGATTCTCCAAGTACGACTGTGCAATAACTGAAGTGCTTGCAGTAATAAGTAAAACACCTGCAAATAAACTAATGTAACTTTTGAACCTCATGTCTTCTGGTTTTATTTCGACATTAAACTTTAATTGTATTTCCGCTTAAAGAACCACGGGTAATCGTAGAATGTAAGGCTTAGATTCAGCGCCCCAAAGGTTTCCTTTATCAAGTAGTTTTCATCTGTTCCTCTCTTCCCAATTTCAAATGATAGATTAATCTTTGTTTTACCCTTTAACGGTAAACCTGCTCCAAATGTTATGCCAAATTCATTTATTTGCTTCCCACTTACCAGTAGGTTCGATTTATTAGCAAAAAATCCTGCCCTGTAGTTAACCTTTTTGAGATAACTCTTTAAATCCATTCTGTTGGGAGTGAACTCAACACCAAATCGTACTGACTCCATTTTAGCCATGGGAGTGTTTACGTTGAAAGGGGTGGTTTTTGACCAATCCTGAGTGAAGTATTCACCCATAATGGTTAATTTATCTTTATAGGTAAATGCTAATCCTGCATTCACGCTCCATGGTAATTCCAGGCTCGATTCCCTATCGGGGTGGGGGTAAAGCGTGTCGATCAGGTTGCTTTCAAGTGTAGCAAACCATTTCTGAGTCATATTTAAGTTTTTCCCAAGCTGATAAGTTCCCCCAAGTGTAATATTTGTATTGTTTTCCTTGTCGAGCATAAGAGTATACTGCACACCAAAGTTAAAATTGATATCGCTTACCTGAAAACTGGAACGAATATACCCGTTGGTGTATGGATTGTAGCTAAGAGGAAATTCTATCTCGTTGTTGTAATCAAGGCTTCCAAAGTAGTGTAGCATATTAAACCCAACCGATAGGTTTTTTATAGGATTTACCCCCATTCCTACAAATGCCTGGTTTATACCTCCTCTGCCAGTATGGAAGTACTTTATCCTTCCAATGGTACTTAGGATGTAAGGATCTGTCTCGAAACGAAGTAACCTATACCCTACAAAGCTGTATGGTGTTATACCCGCAGCGAAACCAATTCGCTTAGTTATAGGGAAAGAGATTGCAATATGGTGAATGCCACCTGCGCTATTTCTCAATGTTTGTGGATTAAGATACTGGTCATAACCTGTAAAACCGCTAGTGTTGGTCTCCAAGCCAAAATCGAACAGGAACGACATGCTATCCCTTAGGGTGTAGGAGGCAGGGTTGTTGAAGTTAATAATGGTCTCGCTCCTATAGGGTTGCGATATACCTCCCATTGAACGATTTTGAGTAAACCCGGGCTGACTCACTACTCCAATGCCATACCGTGAGTATGGTGAATAGGTGTTGAGGCTCTGTGCTCCCATAAATTCAGATAGGCATAATAGCCCAGCCAAAATCAAAAAACGCGGAAATGCTAATCTATACATTGAATTCAAGTATTCTGTTTAAACCAATTACCATTAAAAATGGGTTCACAAATATGCTATTTTTTAACATATTAGCCAAGAAATTTGCATCGCCACCTGTTAAAACCACAATGCAACCCTCATAAATTGAGTTAATTTTTTCGACATATCCGTCAATTTCCAGAACAGTTCCATTAATTACTCCGGAACTTATACATTCAACCGTGGATGCTCCAACAATCTCAACAGTTTTAAAGTGTTCAATCAAAGGTAACTTAGCTGTATAGTCATTCAGCGCCTTAAAGCGTAATCGTAATCCAGGCGATATGGCACCTCCCTTGTATACCCCTTCGCTAGTTACTAAATCGTAGGTTATAGCTGTGCCGGCATCAATTACTAAAACGTTCTGGTTCGGTAAAAGGTAGTTGGCTCCAACCGCCAGCGCAAGCCTGTCGAAGCCTAAGGTTTCAGGGGTAGAGTAATCGTTTTTTAGGGGGATATTAGTATTAGCACCAGCAATATGCACCGGCAGGTTTTGCCTTAACCATACCAATGTGTTAACTGGGATTTTACCAACAGCTGAAACAATGCACCTTTGTGGTCTAAAATTATTAATGATTGGCATTAAATCGCCAATATCCAGCTCCTTATAGTTCTGGAAGAATTTTATTTCCTTCCCATCGGCTACGGCAACCTTGCTTAAAGAATTCCCTATATCAATAATTAGGTTCATAATCAGCTTTAAATGACTAACGAACGTTATCTAACATTTGTTGTAGAATATCAATAGCCTTACCAACTCCTTGTACGTCCTTAATGCTTAAAATGAGCTTTTCGTTACCCTCTTTCATGGAAAAAATTCCTGGGTTACGCAAAATGTAGTTAATGATTCGTTCAAAAGTAGATGTTCTGTAAAACAGTGAAAGTTGATTGGTAATAAAGTACGCGTGAATTTTACCGTTTTTAAGAATAATCTTTTCGATGCCTAACTCTACGGCTACCCATCGTAATCTCACAATGTTCATCAACTCAGCCACAGGATCGGGAATTGGGCCAAACCTATCGCGAAGCTCACTAGCAAACACTTCGAGTTCTTGAGGGTTTTTAATGGAATCAAGCTCTCTGTAAAGTTTAATACGCTCGGCAGTATTCGAAACGTAGTAGTCGGGGATTAATACCTCCAGGTCCGTTTCAACCTGACAATCGGTATTACTACCCACCCATTTATCGGTTCTAGCCTCTGCTTGCTGTGGTGAAAACGGTTCAAGGAAGTCGGTTTCCTTTAGCTCCTGAATAGCCTCATCGAGTATTCGCTGGTAGGTTTCATAACCAATTTCCGAGATAAACCCGCTCTGCTCAGCACCAAGTAGGTTTCCGGCACCTCTAATATCCAAATCCTGCATGGCAATACTAAATCCGCTTCCCAGCTCTGAGAACTCCTCAATAGCTTTTAGCCTACGCCTTGCCTCGGTAGTTAGCGACTCGAGTGGCGGAGCCAGCAGGTAGCAGAAGGCCTTTTTATTTGAACGTCCCACCCTGCCGCGAAGCTGATGCAAATCGCTTAGCCCAAACATGTGGGCATTGTTAATTATTATGGTGTTAGCATTGGGTATATCGAGCCCTGCCTCAATGATAGATGTTGAGATGAGCACATCGTAATAGCCATTTATGAAATCGAGCATAATGCTTTCGAGTTTCGCTGGCTCCATTTGCCCGTGAGCAACAGCCGTTTTAATTTTGGGAACTATCTTGTGCAGCATTATCTGCACTTCTCCAATGTTTTGAACCCGGTTATGCACAAAAAAAACCTGCCCTCCCCTGGAAACCTCATATTCAATTGCTTCCTTTATTATTGCTGTGTTAAAAGCATGCAACTCGGTTTGAATGGGATACCTATTAGGTGGCGGGGTGTTGATTATTGATAAGTCCCGGGCTCCTAAAAGCGAAAACTGCAAAGTACGCGGAATGGGTGTTGCTGTTAATGTTAAAGTATCGACATTTAGCTTGAACTGTCTAATTTTTTCCTTAGCCGCTACGCCAAACTTTTGCTCTTCATCAACAATAAGCAGCCCTAAATCTTTAAAGTTTGATGCTTCCTTAAGTATAGAGTGTGTGCCAATAAGTATATCTATTTTACCTTCTTTCAAGCGCTGCCTAATCTCTCGCTGCTGGGCGGCTGATTTCATCCTACTAATAAACTCAACATTACAGGGAAAACCATTGAGCCTCGATGTAAAGGTTCTGTAATGTTGCAATGCCAAAATGGTAGTTGGTACTAAAACAGCCACCTGCTTGCTATCGGCTACCGCCTTGAATGCAGCTCTAACGGCCACCTCGGTTTTACCAAAACCAACATCGCCACACACAAGCCTATCCATCGGGCGTTCGTCCTCCATATCAAGTTTAACGGCTTGAGTTGCTTTCTGCTGGTCAGGAGTGTCCTCATATATAAATGAAGCCTCAAGTTCCTGCTGCATGTAGGTGTCAGTTGAAAAAGCAAAACCCTTCTGTGCCTTTCGCTTGGCATAAAGCGCAATAAGGTCTTTTGCAATGTCCTTTATTTTGCTCTTGGTGCGCTGTTTCAGTTTTTGCCAAGCACCCGATCCTAACTTGTAAACCTTGGGGGGTTCTGCATCCTTACCCCGATACTTGGATATTTTATGAAGATTATGAATATTTACAAGCAAGGTGTCGTTATCCTGATACACAAGCCGGATTGCTTCTTGCAATCTGCCATTCACCTGAGTTTTTACTAAACCTCCAAAAATCCCAATTCCATGATCGATGTGAACCACGTAATCGCCCGGTTGCAAGTTTACCAGTTCCTGCATGGTGAGCGCATCGCGGTAGGTAAATTCGTGTTTTAAACGGAACTTATGGTAACGGTCAAAGATTTGGTGATCGGTGTAGAGGCAAATCCTCAAGTTGTGGTCAACAAAACCCTCTGTAATACTCTCATTAATTAGTTCGAAATGCAAGTCGGGCTTAATGGAATGTAAAATGTTGCTGAGCCTGTTGAGCTGGACCTGATTCTCGGACAACAGATAAACCCTGTAACCATTTAAATTTTTTTGCTCAATATCATCGGCAAGCAATTCAAAGTTTTTGGAGAACGCAGGCTGTGGTGAGGTTGCAAACTCGACGATTTGGTTAACCGAAAAGGGTGGCCTTAACCCAAAGTAAGCTGTTCGGTGTTTCTGAAGGGAGTTAAAGAATTCCTTACCCGAAGCATATCCTGCTTGAGCCTTAAAATTAATCTGTAATGCAATATCGTTTAGCTGGTTTATCCTTTCTAGTACCAGCTCAGGGTTTTTAATCCATACCGTTGAGCCCTCTGGTACCTCATCAGTTAGGATGGCACCTTCAGTTTGCTCCTTTTCCTGTAGGTTGGGAATTATCGAAATGGATTGAAGTAAGTCTCGTGAGAGTTGGTCTTCCACGTCAAAGGTTCGTATGGACTCAACCTCGTCGCCAAAAAAATCGATACGGTAAGGCATTGACGACGAATACGAGAACACATCGGCAATGCTACCTCGTATGGCAAACTGGCCCGGTTCATACACAAAATCGGTTCGTTCAAAACCATACTCATAAAGAACCTCGGTAAGGAAATCAGCGGTAACCCTTTCGCCTTTCGATATTGTTACAGTATTCTCCCTCAAGATATTTCCAAGAGGGATCTTTTCAAAAAGCGCATCGCTATAGGTCACTATAACCGCTTTTTGGTTTTCACCATCATCCATTTGCCGTAAAAGGTTCAAAACATCGGTGCGTTGAATTATGGCCTCAGAAAGAATCTGGTTGTACTGAATTGACCGCTTGTACGAGGACGGGAAAAAGAATACCCTGTCCATCCCAAGCAAAGTGGAAAGATCAGAAAAAGTATAAGCGGCTTCCTCTTTATCGTTAAAAACCAACACGGTAGATTTTCCCGACGATTCTTGCATTGCAGCAACAATAAAACTTAAGGAGAACCCCGATAATCCCCTTATAAAACATGACCTATCGGGAAACTTAAATTTGTCTTCCGATACTGAGAAATAACCTTGTAGTATTGATCCTAGATTTTTTATGTTGAGCAATGTAAAATTTTTGCAAAGATATATAATGTGCCAATCAAACTGTAAGCAATAATCCTAAAACAAATCCCACAGCCTGGTAGCTAGATTGTTTAATCGTTTACCTGAAAGGTGTATCTTGCCCAATCACCCTTAATTGCAAAGAATTAGCATTTCCTAAAATACTTTTTATGACAATTAATTATTTATTTTTTTGATTTGATATTTTTTTTTATTAACTTTGCCTTGAACTAACTAATAACTTTATTGCCATGAAAAAGTTTGTATTTTTCCTAATGGTTGCCGGAATGCTTTCAATGGTTGCATGTAAATCAGCTCCCAAGCAGGAAGAACAACCTGCTCAAGAAGAACAACAAATGGAGCAAGTTGACACCGCTGCTACTGTTGAAGTTCAAACCGACACTGTACCTGCAGCTGAGTAATTAATTGTTGCAGAGAAAATAAAAAACATCCGGTAATAACCGGATGTTTTTTATTTATTATGAAGGGTTCTAGTAGTCCTTTTTAATCTGAATGGATAGCTCATCGAGCTGCTGCTGGCTGATAGTGGATGGAGAATCGATCATCACATCGCGGCCTGCATTGTTTTTTGGAAATGCTATGTAATCACGAATAGAGTCGCTCCCACCAAAAAGCGAGCAGAGCCTATCAAATCCGAAGGCAATACCACCGTGAGGGGGTGCTCCATATCGGAATGCATTAAGCAGGAACCCAAACTGTTTCTCAGCCTCCTCCTTGGAAAATCCAAGGGTATCGAACATGATCTGTTGGAGTTCCCTATCATAAACTCTGATTGAGCCACCGCCAATCTCTACTCCATTTATCACCAGGTCGTAGGCATTTGCTCTAATCTTAGCGGGATCGGTTTTAAACAAATGGATGTCGTCTGGATTAGGCGAAGTAAATGGGTGATGCATGGCAAAGAAACGTTGTGCCTCATCGTCCCACTCCAATAGGGGGAAATCTACAACCCAAAGGGGTACAAACGCATCCTTTGACCGTAAACCAAGCCTGTTACCCATTTCCAGTCTCAACTCACAAAGCGCGGAGAGCGTTTTCTTCTTTGAACCAGCTAAAACTAGAATGAGGTCGCCCCGTTTAGCACCCATGGCATTGGCTATAGTAATTAAATCGTCGGGTGAGTAAAACTTATCAACCGTCGATTTTATTCCATCGTCGGCATAACGAATGTAAACAAGGCCGCTGGCACCTACCTGAGGACGTTTTACGAACTCGGTTAGCTCGTCGAGCTGCTTACGGGTATAACCGGCACAACCGGGAGCACAAATTCCACCAACATACTCAGCATCATCAAAAACCTTGAACCCCTTGTTCTTGACAACTGAACTTAACTCCACAAACTCCATCCCAAAGCGCAGGTCGGGCTTATCAGAACCATATTTTTCCATGGCTACGCTGTAGGGCATGCGTTGGAAAGGTTCTGTAAAGTTGATACCCTTTACATTTGAAAAAAGGTGTTTGATTAGCCCTTCGAAGGTGTTGAGAACATCATCACGCTCCACAAACGACATCTCGCAGTCAATTTGTGTAAACTCTGGCTGCCTGTCAGCACGTAAATCCTCATCGCGAAAGCATTTTACAATCTGAAAATACTTGTCAAAACCTGCAACCATGAGCAGCTGCTTGAACGTTTGGGGTGATTGAGGCAAAGCATAGAACTCCCCCGGATGCATACGTGAGGGAACAACAAAATCGCGGGCACCTTCAGGTGTAGATTTAATAAGGAAAGGCGTTTCCACCTCAATAAATCCTTGCATGTCGAGGTATCTACGAACCTCTTGTGCCATTCTATGACGAAGTAGGAGCGCATTTTTAACCGGGTTTCGACGCAAATCGAGGTAACGAAACTTCATTCTTAGCTCATCGCCACCATCGGTGTCGTCCTCAATGATAAAAGGAGGAATATCGCTGGCATTAAGCACTTTAATCACATTAGCCCGAACCTCTATTTCGCCAGTTGGCAACTTGCTGTTCTTACTGGCGCGCTCCACCACTTGGCCCGAAATTTGAATAACATATTCACGACCAAGTTCCTTTACTATCTCCTTGGCAGGGCTGGGACAACTTTCGTCAATAACCACCTGGGTTATTCCATACCTATCTCTCAGGTCAATAAAGGTCATTGCACCAAGGTTACGAATACACTGCACCCATCCGCTAAGGGTAACATTGCTGCCCACATGAGCAATTCTAAGTTCTCCGCAAGTGTGTGATCTGTACATATCTAAATATCGTTTTCAGGGTGCGAATGTAAAAATAAAAAACGATGCTTATACTATATTTTTTGATATATTTGGCCAAAATGCTATATGGTAAACACAAAGGAACATGAGTTTTTCATGCGCGAAGCAATTAAGGAAGCGCAAAAAGCACTGGCAAAAGACGAAGTACCCATTGGTGCAGTAGTTGTATGCAAGGGCCGAATAATATCGCGTGCTTACAATTTGACTGAGACCCTTTGTGACCCAACGGCTCATGCCGAAATGCAAGCCATTACCGCTGCAACAAACTATTTGGGGGGTAAATACCTAAACCAATGTACCCTTTATGTTACCATTGAACCCTGCCCCATGTGCGCCGGAGCAATGTATTGGGCACAATTGGACGAACTGGTTTACGGAGCATCCGACCCTAAACGAGGATTCTCTTTGATTGCAAAAAATATACTTCATCCCAAAACAAAAACCATTAGCGGGGTTCTCTCCAGTGAGTGTTCAGATATGGTTACTGCATTTTTTAACAAAAAACGATAATTTTATGGCTTAATTTTTGTTTTTTAATTTGATGTGATATTTTTGAGGCCATTAACAAATTTTAAAATACAATAAAACCAATACCTATGAGAGTAACATTAGTGAAGCAGTTTTTGCTATTGGGCATTTTTGCAATTGGTTCCGTTTCGGTAAGCGGACAAAGTATTAACGATGCCATTCAGGCATATAACAATGCCGCTACAAGCTACAAGCAAGATCCTGAAAAAGCGTTACAGGATATTCAATCGGCACTTCAAATTTCCGAACAGCTGGGTGAAGATGGTGCTGAAACCAAGCAAAAGTGTGAGGAGTTAATCCCAACTATTTACTTTCAGCTTGCAATGGCTAAATACAAAGCTAAAGATCTGCAAGCCACACTCGACAACCTTGAAAAGGCTGAGGAAACAGCAATTAAGTACAATGATGGTACAATTAAAACCCGAGTTGAAAAGACACTTCCTAAGCTTTACAATGCTATGGGTAACAACCTATTCAAGGAAGGAAAGTTTGACGAAGCTATTGCAAACTACGAGAAATCCATTAAGTTAGATCCTAACTACATTGATCCTTACCTGGGTGCAGCCTTGGCATACGAAGGCCTCAAGAACGAAGAAAAACTGGTTGAGTACCTCAATCTTACCATTGATTTAGGAGGAAAGGCAAACGATACCTCTAATGTTGAAAAAGCTAAAACAAAAGGCAAAGCATATTTCCTGAAAAAAGCCGATGAAGCACGTAATGCCAATAAACTTAACGATGTGGTTAAACTGCTCGATATGGCTTTAAAATACGATGGCGATGATTACGATATTTATCGCCTTATGACCATCAACTACGGCAAGCTTGAGCGTTGGAACGATGCCATTGAGTATGGCAACAAGGCTCTTGAACTTGTTAAAGGAACCGCTGAGGATAAGGCTGAACTTTACTTCCTAATTGCTGGAGCATACCAAAAACTTAACAAGATTAGCGATGCTTGCGCTGCATACAAAAATGCTGCATTTGGCACATTTAAGCCTAATGCCGATTACCAACTTCAACAGCTAAAATGCCAGTAATACAACTTTTTACTATCTTTGAGGGCTGCAAATGCAGCCCTTTTTTATTGATAATCAAACCAATTAAGATGTCAAATAAATTTCAAATAGTTTTTTCCGATGTTGACGGAACCCTTCTCAACAAGAATCGCGAACTTTCATCGGCTACTATCTTTCAAATCCGCAAGCTTACACAACAAAATATACCATTCGTAATGGTATCGGCACGAATGCCGGCAGGCATGATTCACCTGTACAGGGAAGTGCCAATGAACAACCCTGCCATTTGCTACAACGGCGCTCTCATACTAAAATCCATTGAGGCAGGAATTAGCACTGCCAACATTCTCTTTTCAGCAACAATTGGTTACAGCATGGCAAAATCGATTTTTAGCATTTGCCATAAATTTAATTTGCACTTCAGCCTTTACTCCAATAACCAGTGGTTTGCATCAAAAAATGACGAGTGGCGGTTACGCGAGGAGAATAACACCAAGGTAAAAGCAACAATTTACTCCAACATGGAGTATAAAATTAGCGCGCTGGAGAATGACCAGCAACACATCCACAAGCTAATGGTAATGGGCGAGAGCATGCTAATTGACGCTTTACACAACCATCTGACAAGCCAGTTTGCGGGCAAAATCAACATATACCGTTCAAAGGATACACACATCGAAATAACCCCTGCAAGGATCAATAAGGCAACCGGATGCCTTAACCTTTTAAACCATCTAAATCTTAAGCCTGAACAGGCTATTGCATTTGGCGATAACTTTAACGATACTGAGATGCTACAAACAGTTACCATTGGTGTAGCAATGGGCAATGCGCCAGTAGAGGTAAAGGAGAAAGCCCATATGGTTGCCCAGGCAAATACCGACGATGGTGTTGCCAAAACTCTAGAATCCATTTTCAAATTCGCATAACGTATGACCGAACTTGAGCTGCTTGCCCTCGCCAAGGATTTGGAAACTGGCATTGCTGCCATTACTCATGGCGCCGATGCGGTTTATATTGCTGCTCAAAAGTTCGGTGCTCGCGAGAAAGCCAGAAACCCCGTTGATGACATAGCTGAACTTTGCCATTTTGCCCACGCCTACCATGCCCGAGTTTACGTTACCGTTACCACTATCATTTTTAATAATGAACTGAATGAGATGCAGGAGCTCATCCGTAAAATATACCGCACTGGTGCCGATGCAATTATTATCCAGGATTTAGCCATTTTTAATATGGATATTCCCCCCATTGCCATTCATGCCAATACCCAAATGCAGAACATTGACCCTGACCATATTAATTTTCTCGAAAGCACTGGTGTATCGAGGATAGTTTTACCAAGGCAATTAACCCTTGATGAAATATCAAACATCCGCAGCAAAACAAAAGCTGAACTGGAATTTTTTGTTCATGGGGCGCTGTATGTTTCATATAGCGGACAATGTTACATGAGCTACTCGCTTTCAAGACGAAGCGCCAATCGAGGTGCATGCGTCCAACCCTGCCGCTTAGCCTACGATCTTGTCGATGAAAAGGGAAACGTTCTGGTAGAAAACAAACACCTTCTATCGCTCAAGGATATTAACCTTAGCAACCACCTTGCCGATTTGATAAGGGCAGGAATAACCTCGTTCAAGATTGAGGGCCGCCTAAAAGATATTGCTTACGTAAAAAATATAACTGCACACTACAGCAACCTGCTCAACAACTTTATAAGTCAAAATCAACAATACAAAAGAGCTTCGAGCGGAAAGTGTACCTACACATTCACTCCCAATCCTGAACGAACCTTTAACCGCGGCTTTTCTAATCACTTTATAAATGGTCGAATGACCAACCAAGCATCGGTAAATACCCCTAAATCCATAGGGATAAAAGTAGGTGTGGTTGGCCGCATATACAATAACTACATTTGCATCGATACAAGTGAAATCATACACAATGGCGATGGTTTATGCTTCTTTAACCCCAAAAATCAGCTTAAAGGATTCCTTGTAAACAAGGCTGAAGGGAATAAGATATTTCCCAACCAAATACCCGCTGACCTATCTATTGAAACAACTATTTACCGTAACGAAGATTTTGAGTTTGAACAGATCCTGAAACGGAAAAGTGCCGAACGTAAAATTGATTGCAACCTCGAGGTAACTATTACACCAGAAAATATCGCCCTAGCTATCACTGATATTGATGGCATAAGTACTTCAATAGAAATACCCAACCGGTTCGATGAAGCCAAAAATCCCAATGCAGCAGCACTCATTGAAAATCAACTCCGAAAAACAGATGATACCATTTTTAGGGTTTACAGGGTAGGAATTGACGTTTCATCAAAAGTTCCCTTTATCCTGTCAAGTGTTATTAATTCGGCTCGCAGCGAATTAATAACACAACTCCACAATACAAGAGTGGAAACTCACCAACGCCCCATAAGAAAAGTATTAACCCCCAGTGCCAAAGCGCCCCAAACTGCCCTATTGTATAAAGCCGATGTTGCCAACAAGGCAAGCAGCGATTTTCTTCTAAAACATGGAGCCCAAAGCATTGAACCTGCATTTGAGATTAAGCGCCCCAAAGACGAGGTGGAGTTAATGGTTACCCGTTACTGTATTAAATACGAGTTAGGCTTATGCCCAAGCAAGCAAGGAGCAAAACCAACGGGACGGCTTTACCTTAAAAGTAACCAAAACAAATTTCCACTGATTTTCGATTGTTAGAGTTGTATTATGAAAGTTATGCAGCCCAACACATAAATGTTCGTTAAAAATTTTGTTCGATGATTCTACTTGAAAGTCCCACCAACTGGCCCGACTACGAATTAATCGATAGCGGCGATGGCGAAAAGCTAGAACGGTTTGGTACCCAAACACTGGCTCGGCCTGAGCCACAAGCCATTTGGCAAAAAGCTCTTTTGCAAACCGAATGGAATAGCTTAGCCAATGCATACTTTGTTAAGAAAAAGGGTAACCCTGAGGACGTCAACGAATGGGGCGAGTGGAATAAAAAAAGCGGTTGCAAAGAGCAATGGACAATAGGTTACAGCTATAAGCAAATGCAGCTCAAATTCCGTTTGGGGTTAACATCTTTCAAGCATGTGGGAGTCTTCCCCGAGCAGGCTACAAACTGGAATTTTATATACGACACTGTTCAGCAGCTATCGTCTGAAAAACCATCGGTTTTAAACCTCTTTGCCTACACCGGCGGAGCATCGTTGGCAGCCAAAGCTGCCGGAGCCGATGTAACCCATGTCGATTCGGTAAAACAAACCATTACCTGGTCGCGTGAAAATATGGAGCTTAGCAAGCTTGATGGAATTAGGTGGATGGTAGATGATGCCGTAAAATTTGTAGCACGCGAGGTAAGACGTAATAAAACTTACCATGGAATAATCCTTGACCCCCCTGCCTATGGCAGAGGCCCCGAAGGTGAAAAATGGATTCTTGAAAAAAGCTTATGCCCTTTGCTCGAGAATTGCCATAAAATACTAGCTAGCAAAAATTCTTTTCTCATCCTTAACCTTTACTCAATGGGCTACTCGCCCCTAATTTCCGAAAGTCTAGCCAAAAGCATTTTTAATGTTGATAAAACTGAGATTGGAGAACTTTACGTAGCCGACAGGGCTGGACGCAAACTACCGCTTGGGGTTTTTTTGCGGTTTTTAAAATAATTTTATCAACAAAAATATAATTCCTGCCATAAAACAGGTAAAATATATCAATTTAATGTTACTTTTGCATTGATTCTCTGTATATTTGTTTTATGGGAAGTTATTGAAATTAATAAAACCACAGTTGTATGGAACCATTAAAGATTAACGGTACCAGCCAATACCCAACCATAACTCTCGATAAAGATGCAGGTATCTTTGAGTTTAAAGGGAACTCATTACCTGAGGATGCAAAATCATTTTTCGAACCAATTATTGGTTGGATTGAAGAGTATGCCAAGAACCCAAACCCTGAAACAGTAGTTCGATTTAAAATGATTTACTACAACACTCCCAGCTCAAAGATGCTTTTTCAGGTTCTTAAGCGCTTTGAAAGAATTGCTCAAGATGGCCACAAAATAAGCATAGTTTGGATGTATAACGAGGATGACATCGATATTAAAGATGCAGGAAAAGATCTATCAAACCATATTAAGATACCATTCAAACTCGAATCATACAAGGAATAAAAAAAGGCCATAAAGGCCTTTTTTTATTGCTACGATAAACACTACCAATCGGTAGTATAGCTGTGATTATAAATTCTGTGGGTTTTTAGTTCGCCTGAAGCATCTCGGTAATGGATGTATCCCGATAGCAAGGATAGTGTTTTACCCGAAGAAGAGGTTTCGGCAACCTTTAAAGCCTGATCGGAGTTAATCTTTAAGGTATGGTTACCTTTCCCTTTGAATGATTGACCTATGTTTTCAATAACTACTGGAGGTAATCCTTTCCATTCTAGTACCACCTTCTCAACCACAAATGGGGAGTCGTACTTTGAGCGAATGGTCATGTCAACAAGTATTCCATTCACCGCAGCATCATCCTTTGAAATAGCAGTCATGTGAATAGGATCAGTAAGGAAGATTGAAGCCTTATTGGCTGCAACATCAAAGTAGAAAGGCTTTTGTACCGATTCACCGCCAAACATATACTTTACAAGGATACTATTCTCAGGATCCTCGTAACAATTCTCGTAATTATACTTTATAGTTACATTGTCGGTATTGTTTATGACCGAAGTTATACGAGCACATTCCGACTTGGTAGTGGGCTTTTTGGCTGTAGATATGGCACGTCCGTTTAACCTTAGGTAATACTTAAGTTCGCCCAAGTTGCTTTCCAACTCAACCAATTCAATTGAACGAAGAAGCGATTTGTATCGGGTTATTCCAAGGTTACATTGGTCAACCCTACCATCCATGAAGTAGTCCTTAAGCGAAGTAAGCTCAGCCATGTTTTTCTCAATCTGCTCAACCGATTCAACCTTATCAACCTGATCCAACAAATCTTCCATTTGGCGTGTTAGCTCACGGTCGCGCATCTTATAGTCAAGCACTAGCATTTTCAGCTCTGTTTCCGGGAAAGGATACTTTATGTGGTATATGAAGTAAACCGATTTATCGGCACGCTGACGTTTTTCCCAGTAAAACTCAGCTACCTTGGATATCGAAATGCCCTGTAAAAATGGAACTTTACCCGACTGCGTGGTTGTTGTGGTAGCAAATTTTTCAAGGAAGACATTAACATTATTGTTATAATTGGCTTCCTCCTTGCGTACCTCGGAACTAGCTTTAACATTCTCCGCTACCGACGATACAATTTGTGCTTTTACATTCGAAAGGGCATCTTGTTGAGCATCCTGTGCGGTAGGCCCGGTACCTGTAACAATAATAAAATCCTTTTCCAAACCATTCACCCATTTGGGTTGTTTTCCGCTTTTCTCCAGAAGTTTATCCTGGGCAAAGGTTAAACTTATAACACCCAGAATGGATAAAGCCAGAAGCAATATCTTTTTCATACACTTATGTTTTTGACCCCAAAAGGGGATTGGCAAGTAAAAATAATTTATCCGTTTACAAAAACAGCAACCCCATTAGCTGGGGCTGCTGTAGCAATTGAATTGGAATATTACGGGCGTTCCTTGGCCATTTTATCCATTTCCTCGTTGAATATTTGCTCGAATTTCATCTTATCGTAATCAAGCTGCAGCTTTTGATCCTTTGAAATTCGATCCTTAATGTTATTCAGCACTTGATCCTTTGGAACCTGAAGAGCTTGGAATACCTGGTATTTTCCATCCTTCATCTGAAGGGTTTTGCTGCAAGCCACCTCAACGTTATTCAGCTCCTGGTTGATAACCTCACGGGTCATTTGCTCAAATTTTTGTTCAAATTCCATGGCATCGCCAACCTGACGTTCATTAACGTAACGATCGGCAACCGATTTCATGGTAGTGCTTATACTACGCGAGAGATTGGTTTGAGCGTCGATACGAGCTTTGCTCTTGGCTGTGCTCAAATCGCTGCTAATACCGTTACCTGTTCCACGGAAGTACTTAGCGTCGGTGTGGAACTCATCGTCGTTGCAAGGAACATTTACTTCCTTTCCTAAAGAACTGTCTGCAGCTTTCTTTGAGCCACCACAACTAGCCAGCATGAAAGCAAAGGTGAAAATGCCGGCAACCATTAATAAATTTCTCATTTTCATAGTCATTCTGTTTTTGGTTAAACTTAAAATCAAATAGACATAAAATTATAGATTAATTATTTTTTTTCGTAAAGCCAACTCCAATCCCAGTTGAAGTATGGAGCAGCACCCCAGTATGCCCAAGCTACTGCAATTTCCTTGCCAGCTTGAATCATCATTTTATCTTTTTCAATGGAATCGTCGTACTGTTTCATTTTGAAGTCCCACACATTAGCGCCATCGGCCAGCATTTTCTGGGTGATTTCATCGGTAAGGCGAACGGCATCGGTGTAGCACTCCATATCGGGAGTTATTTTACCTAGGTACTCAGCTGCCTTATCGGCATTCATGTTAGCCCAAGCCGCCTTGGCGCCTGCCATGTACTCAGTACATTTATAGTTGGCATACTGCTTATAAATCTCAACCGACAAATCCATGCTCTTGTCAAAGCATTCGCGGCAAACATCGGGTACTGAGAGCAAAACGAAAAGAGCCTCTTCGTACTTTCTTTGACCGGCAAGGGCTTGGGCACCCTTAAGCACCACATCGCACTGGGAATTGTAGTATTCAATAATCTTTTCCTTACCTTTCTCAATAAAACCCTTGAATTGCCCGGCTCGTACATTGATATTTCTCAGTGCCTGAATATACGCTTTGGCTTCAGTTTGACCAACCCCTTTAACCGATATGTTAGTTTGGCTGAAGATGTTTTGGCTAGCAGCGTCAACAATGTAAAAGGTAACATCCAGGTTAACAGCCTGCATTGGGGGTGCTGTTGGGGTGATCTCCTTGCTAATCTCGGTAACAAGTGGAACAATGCAGAATCGTGGATTAGCAGCAGTGGCGCCTAAGCCGTTCTGAGTAGCAATCTGGCTCATCTTGTTAACTAACATCCGGCGAGCCTCCTGGGGAATTCCGGTTGCCTGCTCGGGAACAATAGCAGCAAGAGCTATTCTACCCAAGTCGTCAGTTTTCCCTTGGATATTTTGTGCATTCAAGTTTAATGCTAAACCTGTAAGCACGACTATCGATAGTATTAACTTTTTCATTTTAGTATCATTTACTTTTCACCAAGAATTAGCCAAGCTTCACCCAAACCGCGCATGTACAGTTTTGAAGGTATTCCCATTCCATTCAGGTATTTACGCAAATCGCTAACAAATGAGCGGGTATCAACTGCTCTTTGGCGACCCTTTGCGTCGGTACGCATCATGGGAATACGAACCTGTTCAAACTTCATGAAGTTTTCGGTTGCATCGGAAAGGTTAAATCGACCTTCCACACAGTTATCGGCAAACCAGTCCTCAATAATGGATGATAGTTCTTTGCCGTCGCTGCCAAATTCTGACTCCAGGTTTTCGCCCCAGTTAGCCCAAACCTTAATCTGAACCTTAACCTCACGGCCCTTTGCAAACATATCCTCAAAATGGCGCATAAGACCGGCGTTGAAGTTATCCATATGGCTAAGCACTGCCTCCTCAAGCAAAAGTTCTGGCGATGCCGATGTTGATGGGCTACCTGCCCCTGCAACACCCGATACTTGCTTTGCAGTGTATGCATCGAGCCCTTTTAGGTTAAACACAATGTATTTCTGAGGCCCCTGACGCTTTACTTCAAAGTCCAGGTCCATTATGATGTCGGCCTTGGCAACACGCTTTAAAGCATCGATTGGGCTTTCGGCCATCTCCGAACCACTCGATGAACTTGTAAGCATTGACGATTCGGCGCGTTCCTGCTCCAGATTCTTGAGTTCTTGTTCCAGATCTTTAAGAGGAAAACCTCTATCGGCCATTATTTGACCCATTTTGGTTATAACCAAACGTAATTCGGGGTCAGTTTGCAGAGCAGTTTTGTAATCGGGTAGAACCTGTTTCAAACCCTGGTTATTAAACTCCATTTTGTACCCGCGGCTAATGCAGTACTGGTCGCTGGGAACCACCATTATTATGGGTTTTTTGGCTTGGCCAAATGCTGTTAGAGCAAAGGCAAGCAACGAAATTGATAGTAATAGTTGTTTCATATTTACTTCAAACTTTAGAATCCGGAATCGAGACGACGAGCAATGCCTTCGGCTTCGAGTTGTTTACGTAATGCATCGTACATAACCTGAACGTAGATAGCCACCTTGTAGCCTTTCTTCATTTTAATGCGATCCTCACCCGAAGGGTCTGCATCGTTGGTTACGGCAATGTACTGAAGGTACTTACCTCCCACCTCAAAGAACTTTTCAAAATAATCGGCGTGGATTTGTTCAGCGTTGGGTTGGGAGCAAATTGGGGGGGTAGGAGCAGAGCCTGCCCCTCCGGGTAAACCCTTGAAAATACACGCAGCCACAGCTGCCTGCTTGGCATTCATTACCGCAGCACCTACATTCTTACCATAACCCCATACCTTGAAAACCTTTGTACCATCCTGACCAACGCCAACCGGTTCAATCTCATAGTTGTACTGGCTATTCCACAAAATCTTCCGCTCCTTGCGGGTTTGTGCGTTGGCTGGTAAAACCATTACCACAGCCAGCACTGTTACAGCTATACTCAATAATACTTTTCTCATACACCTATACTATTTTAAAGTTAGAACATAAATTTAATACCAAACATTGTTGCTGCACCTTTACGGTTGGTGAATTTTTCGTCCCATACTAACCCGGTATCACCATTATCGTCTTCGGCATTACCTATAAACGAGTATGAACCAATACCTCCCATTAGCTGGATGTTATGTTTCAAATTTAGTGCCAAATTTGCACCGGCTTTCAGGTAAAGAACTTTCAGTGAACCATCATCAAAATCGGAATGGCTGGCTTGTTCCTGCCCTAAGCCTATGTAGGGGCGTAATTCGAGGTTACGCGTTAGCATGAATCCCTTGGCTAAACCAGCACCGTAGTGCAAGAAAACAACTCCTTCGTAAGTTGAATACCCAATGTCATAATTCTTGGCCTGAACACCACCCTCAACGTAAACAAACAAGGCTTTAATGCCAACATATCGACCCATGCGAGCATCAATTCGTCCATAAGCCCCACCAACTTCACCGGCCTCATAACCAAGCAGCAGATCTAAACCAAGGTCGTTCTGCTGACGAAGCAGATATCCCTCGCGTAGCCTTCTACCAGCAGTTTGGTAAAACTGTGAGGTAGGCATATCGCCTTTGGCAACCTGCCGGTTATCGACAATTTTACTGGTTGCGCGAATTACACCTCTAAAATGTGGTTCCACGCTGTTGGTTTTTTCATTGTAAACATACTCATAGGCAAAATATCGATGATCGCATTTTAATCCCTCCTTCAAACCTATTTTTGCACGTATTGGCCTTACCTGATGAATGGTTGTTTTAACCATAAAATCTTCATGCTTCATCTCAAGGTAGTATAGAGATTCGTCATAGCCTTTTTGAACTAACTCTTCAAGTAGCTGCTCCTCTGTTTTTTGCTTGATCAATTTACCCAACTGGGTATCCTCGGTTGGCTGTGAAGCAGTAACATATACAACGGTTTGAGTTACAAATTCTATTGGAATATTCAGTTCTTTGAATTTCTTTATTTTTTCATTACGGACCTCAGGTGAATCCTCGGGATAGATCCAGCAATCGTAAAGAACGTTCTGGGTTTCCTCCTTGTACTTTATCTTGTAAAGATATCCATTAACTGTTGCCTTCCACCCCTTCATTTTTTCAACCTTGGCCTCCCTCATGTTTAGAACATTTTGGTAATCGAGAACAAGAATGTAGCTCTTTTCAATAAGGCGATTCCCGTAATCCTTCAGTATGTTTTCACCACGTTTAGTGGCCTGTGCTTTAATGTACTGTGCATCGGTGGCATTGAATGTACCCCTATCGAAGATGAGGTCAAGATCCATGGAGCCATCATCCTTACGGTTGTACCATTTACTTACAATTGACTTTGAGACTCCCTTCTGCATAAGGAAGCTCTCAATGGCCTTGGTTGGTACAACCGACGCATCACCCCGTGAGAATGGTGCTTCAAATACCAAGTAATTGAGGCTGTTGTCGTAATACTTATCGGTTAACCTAATTTTTTGGAATTTTGCCTCAACCTCGGAAGCGTGATTCTCGCCCGGGAACTTCATGTAAAAAACTGTAATTGAATTCCTGTCATAGGTTGAGGGAATCCGATTACCCTTTTGAATATCCTGTGCGTAAATATTGGCACTAATCAGAAAGGCCAAAAGTAAATATACCTTTTTCATACTTATCAGTTATTAAAAGTTATTGAATAAAGTTACGGTAAATTATTATACCATAATAATTTTTTTTGTTATTAAATTGATAAATATCATAATAAAACGTTCGCTTATGTACAAAGGGAACTCTCTTGAATATAAAAAAGAACCATTCATCAAAAAAGAGGGTAGGTGAAAAACACCTCCCCTCCTAATATATTTTACTTAAATATGCTTTTAGTATACTATTCCTGATGCACTTAGAATATTTTTAGGAATTTCGGTGTTGTCGAGCAATGGAATAAAAAGTTCCTGTCCGTTACCAATTGCAAATACAGGAACAGGTTGGCCAGTATGAGAACCTGAAGTCCAACCTATAGCAGCCTTTGAGTTAACTAACTGAATGGCTACTTTCGAAATAGGATCGGTTTCGCTATAGGTGGTTTTTTCAGCAGATTTTACATTCGTAAAGGCAGTATTGTATGCCTCTTTGAGCATTTGAACATCGCTAGCGGTTAACTCAATCTCTTGTGAGAGACCTGTGTTTTCAGCTAAAAGTTTAAGCAAATCATCAAATTTTGCCTCAGGGTTATTTTCCTTAAATTCCGAAACAAGCTTGTGCAACCGCTCTTTCGATACCTTTTGGTATTTGAGTAAATTGATATGTACATCGTATTTATTCTCCTTGTTTCCAATGGAGAGTCCGCCTGTTTCATGGTCGGCTGTAACTATAATCAGAGTTTCGTTAGAGTGCTTTTTGTAAAACTCCAGCGCTACATCAATGGCACGGGCAAAGGCAAGCACATCGTGAATAACTGTTGCAGCATCATTATCGTGGGCTGCCCAATCGATTTTACCTCCTTCAACCATCATGAAAAATCCATTGGGATTATCCACAACCTCAATGGCTTTTCGGGTAATATCGGCAAGGCTGATATCGGATTCACAACGGTCAATTTCATACTGCAAGGTGCTTCTGGGTGCAGGATTTGGGGCAGAGTAAACAATGGATTTTGCACCCACTGCCACCAAAGAGTCTACAGCGGTTAACGATGAGGTGAATTGGTATCCGTTAACCTTTCCCAAATCGTACACGCTAACGGCATTAGAATCGGATTTGGATCCATAGGGTTCAAGAAAGCCACCCGATGCAAAAAAATCGTAGTTTGACTTTAGCAACTGCATTGCAATACCGTAGTAGCTACTACGAGAGCCCACATGGGCATAGAAAGCAGCTGGTGTTGCATGGTCAATGCTCACACTGGTTAATATGGCTACTTTTCGTCCTGCTTCCTTAAACTTTTTGGCAATGCTGTACAACGTATCTACCCTGTCGTAAGTTAGACCAATGGTGTTGATTGAGGTTTTGACACCAGTTGAGAGGGCAGTTCCTGCTGCAGCTGAGCAGGTGATATACCTATTATGTGCATAGGTTGTAGAGAAGGAGGAAACGGGAAAATTGGTAAAAGACATTGCCGTGCTGTCGTGTAATACGCTGTCAGCATAAAGTTTAGCTAAGGTAACGTGTGAAACGCCCATTCCATCGCCAATAAAGAAGAAAACGTATTTTGCCTTTTGTTCCTGTTTACCGCAGGAAGCAAGCAATAAAACTATTAAAATAATAAACAGATTTCTACCTTTCATTTCAGCATCAATTTAAAAAGTTGATATTTCTTTTTTTCTTATAAACAAAACTATACTAAAAAAGTTAGGGCAATACCCAAAAGAGGGGATTAATGCGTTAAATGGAGTTAAAAAAAAATAAGCTGCCTTAAGGGCAGCTTACCGTTAATAGTTTTATTAAAAAAAATTTACTTTTCAGCCTTACGGGCAGCGTAAACAATCTTAAGTGCACTGGCCTTACGCAATTCCTGCTTAACGTCGGTAACAATACCCATACGGGTTTCCTTGTCGATTTTTAGCGATGTGGTAAGCAAAGGCTTGTCCTCTTCCTTCATCGCCTCGCGCTCCGATGCGATAAAATCGCGGATATCGTCAAGCGACTTGAATGAATCGTTAAGCTGAATACGGGGCTCAGTACCGAATAGAGACTGGAACTGCCTCATAGGAGGACCAATGTATATGTAAGAAACCAACGACTTCTTTTCCAGTTTGTTTACTTCAGTGGCTTCGGGCAACTGGCTACGAACCATAAGAGTGGTTTCGCGCATGGTTGTACTAACCATGAAGAAGAACAGAAGCATAAACACAATGTCGGGGAGAGAGGCTGTTGAAATAGCCTTCATCTCGTGTTTTCCTTTACGTTGAAATTTAGCCATAACTACTTTCCTCCTACGTCCTTAGGTTCAGCTTCGGAAATTCTCATAGGTATCGCTTTGGTGATACTTTCCTGCTCCTCCTTAGCCAACCTACTGAAAGGCTTACCGAAAACTGAAGTTGATAGCTCATCGCGTAATTCATTGTAAGCTGCAACCAATTCGTTCTGAACTTTCATGTACATCTCGTACGATGTACCGCGGTCGTTCTGAAGCGATACAACACCCTTTGAAACTCTGTATTTCCCTATGCGAGGGATTTCCTTTTCCTCAATTTCGGAAAGGTTAGGATCGTTATTAGGGTTTACAATGAACTCCTTGGTTTTATCTTTCAACATGCTGATCTCCATAGGTTCACCACGGACAAGCAACTTGTCGCTCTTGTTAATAAGCACGGGGAAAATATTCCTGCGCTTAACCTCAACGTCCTCCTGCTTCTGATTTGGATCGGGCATAGGAGGTAGCATCCTCGTAAGACCCGTATCCACATTCATGGTAGTGGTCATTAGGAAGAAGATGAGAAGCAAGAACGCGATGTCGGCAGTTGAACTGGCATTTACTTCTGGAACTTTTCTTGCCATCTTTTTAATTGGTATTATTCGGGTAAGCCGGTTATCCGGCTAACCATTAGTTAACACTTTATTTACGCAATACACTACGAACACCCGTATAAAGTAGCAACAGAAGCGAAATACCAAATAAAATATATGTTGCTATTAAACCCGTGTCGCTAATAATCAGTACGGTAGGATTGGAAAGGTTAGGGTTTTGAGTAGGAGAAGGGATTGGTGTAGCATCGGCCAATAAATAGCCTATAACAACAATTACAGCAACAGCCAGTAATCCTACCAACGATTTGGTGACATTTTTGGGGTTTCTAATCATGTTAACTACTGGGAATACAAGAGCCGACACAGCAGCAATAGCAAATAGGATGTAAGCCCAATCAATGAACGGCTCAACAGAATTTACATCCTGGTCGCTCAAAAAGAATAGAATGGTTATAATGATAGAAACACCCATTAATAGCCACGATAAAACCTTAGTGTAGGTTGATAATGTGCTATTCATGGCCAATTATTTTTGAAGATTATACTTAACAAGGATATCGAGAAGACCTACAGAAGCATCTTCCATCTCATTGGTAATGCTGTCGATCTTGTTTAGCAGGTAGTTGTAGAACACCTGAAGAATAATAGCAACGATAAGACCGAACACGGTAGTGATAAGAGCAACCTTGATACCACCAGCAACAAGCGACGGAGAAATGTCACCAGCAGCCTGGATAGCGTCGAATGCACCAATCATACCGATAACGGTACCCATAAACCCTAACATAGGTGCAATAGCGATGAAAAGAGAGATCCAGGTTAATCCCTTTTCCAATTGACCCATCATAACCGAACCGTATGTTACGATTGATTTTTCAACAACTTCGATACCTTCGTGAACGCGGTCGAGACCTTGATAGAAAATGCTGGATACAGGGCCACGGGTATTGCGGCATACTTCCTTAGCAGCATTAACGCCACCATTTTGTAATGCCTCCTCAATGGCATTGAGCAACTTCTTGGTGTTAGTGGTTGAAAGGTTTAGATAAATAATTCGCTCGATTACAATGGCTAAACCAAAAATAAGAACCAATAAAATGGTTGCCATAAATCCTGGACCACCCTCAATGAATTTGGTTTTAATGGCCTTGTGTAACGATTGTTCTTCAACAACAGGTGCTGCAGTGGAAGCTACATCTTCATCAGCTTGCTGCTGAACCAATGCTGAGTCAGGTTGAGCTGCAGCTTCGTCCTGTGCATTTACAAAGGTTGATGCTCCAACCGAGAGCACTCCCAATACTGCTACTAGTGTGAATAGCTTTTTCATGGTTTGATTGTCGTTTAATTATTACTAAAGGTTTGTTTTGCTTGTTCTCAAATTTAGTTAAAAATTAAAAAGGCTAGCGGAGAGAGAGGGATTCGAACCCTCGATACGCTTTTGGCGTATACACGCTCTCCAGGCGTGCGCCTTAGACCACTCGGCCATCTCTCCAAAAATACTAAAATACTAAATAACGAACGCTTAAAACGTGGCGCAAATTACAAAAAAAATATTGAAAAAAACAATGACTATTTCAATGTTATTTCGCCAGCTATGGACTTTACTAACTCTTTGGCAAGGGCAATGCCATTAAACCCCTTACCCAGCAAAAACATCAACTTAGCAACGGCAGCCTCAAAGGTTATATCGAAGCCACTTACCACACCCAATCGTTTCAGCATAATACCATTATCATACTTATCCATATCTACCCCGCCAGCCTTGCATTGAGTAACGTTGAACACAACAATATTATTGCTTATCGCATGTTCTAATTTCCTTAAAAGCCACTGCTGCATGGGTGCATTGCCCGATCCGTAAGTTTCGAGTATTACTGCCTTAACCCCTTTAGTGGTTAAAATTGCCTCAACCACATTTTCCGATATGCCCGGAAACAGTTTTAGCACAGCAATTGAAGTATCTAGCTGTGAATGAACAATGAGTTGCTGTTCCTGTGTAGGGCAATGAATGAACGGGTAGTTATACTTTATTGATATTCCTGCCTCAGCTAGTGGCGGATAGTTGTTGGAACGGAAAGCATTAAAATGCTCGGCGTTGTGCTTGGTTGTTCTGTTGCCACGATATAGCCTATTCTCAAAGAAAATGGTTACCTCTGGCACCATTGCCTGCCCGTTTTGAATGGAGGCGGCAATTTCGATGGCGCTGATTAGGTTCTCCTTACCGTCGGTTCTTAGCATACCAATGGGTAACTGTGACCCGGTTAGAACAACTGGTTTTGAAAGCCCTTCGAGCATAAAGCTAAGTGCCGAAGCTGTAAACGACATGGTGTCGGTTCCGTGGAGAATCACAAATCCATCGTACTTGCTGTAATTTTCGCCAATAAGAGCAGCGAGCTTATTCCAGAATTCGGGGTTGATGTCCGATGAATCGATTGGGGATTCAAAGGAGTAAGTACTTAGGTTGAAGCCAAATTTTTTAAGCTCAGGAACCTCCTGTTCAATTTGCTCAAAGTTAAAGGGGGCTAACGCTCCGGTTTCGGGGTTTTGCTTCATACCAATGGTTCCCCCTGTATAAATAATTAGAATGGATATATTACCCGATTTCATCGATCTTAAGGTTGAAGAGTTTAACGGCATTTTGGGTGGTTTGTTTCGCAACCTGATCCACAGTAGATCCACACAGGTCAGCTACCTTTTCTGCAATGTAAATAAGGTTATAGCTTTCGTTCCGCTTGCCCCTGACAGGCACTGGCGATAAATAGGGAGAATCGGTTTCTATTAAAATTTTTATGGGATTCATCAGGTTTACTAAACCGCTAACCCCACCATTCTTGTAGGTTACAATACCACCAATACCCACCAAAAAGGTTTTGTATTCGTCGATGTGATAATAATCGTCGATAGATCCAGTAAAACTGTGAAAAACGCCCTTAAGTGTGTCGTCAATTTCCTGATCGACAATAGCAAAAATTTCCCTGAAGGAATTGCGGGAATGAATAACAACAGGGAGGTTGAGCTTTTTAGCCAACCTGAGCTGATGTCTGAATGCTTCCTGCTGCTGGGTAAAGTATGTTTTATCCCAATACAAATCGATTCCGATTTCCCCAATGCCCCAGAACTTATTCTTGGCCAACTGTTCCTCAACGTGGTAAATTTCCCTTTCAAATCCGTTCCGGACTGAAGTGGGGTGCAATCCCATTAAAGGGAAACATTGCGGAAAGCGATTGCACGTATCGAGTAAACGGTTAGTGGAAGCGGAATCGATATTTGGCAAAATGTGATACTGCACTCCAACCTCTGCAGCTCGCTTAAGTACAGCTTCTCGATCGAAGTCGAACTCTTCAGAGAAAATATGGGAGTGGGTATCAATTAAAAGCATGGCTTACTCCTTTTGTGCTGCAAAATAGGTTTTGCTTCCGGGAATAATGCTATCGAGCTGTACAGAGAAATGGGCAACCACATACCTGAAAGCTTCAAGGTTTTCCTGTTTAACAGGCTCCACCGGAGGTGATTTCATTTTTAGAGGATCTATGGCTGAACCGTTCATCCAAACACGAAAATCGAGGTGGGGGCCAGTGGCATAGCCTGTCTTTCCTACATAACCAATAATATCGCCTTGCTTAACCCTAACGCCCTTAGCCATTCCCTTGGCAAACCTTGAAAAATGGTTATATCCGGTGGTGTAAACGCTGTTGTGGCGAATCTTAATGTAATTGCCTGCTGCCTTGTTGTAACCCATATCAATCACGACGCCATCGCCAACGGCCATAACGGGTGTTCCTTCGGGAGCAGCATAATCGACACCTGAATGGGGTCTGTAAATTTTTAGCACAGGGTGGAAGCGATTCCCACTAAAACGGCTCGAAATGCGTGAAAATCGAAGTGGGGCTTTGAGGAATGACTTACGTAGCGAGTTCCCCTTCTCGTCCCAGTAGCTGGCTACCGAATCCTGCTCGAATCTGAATGCGTAAAACCTCTCCCCGCGGTGTTCAAACCATGCCGCATAAATAGTGCCAATCCCAATTGATGTGCTATCAACATAAAGCTCATCGTACATCACCCTGAACCTATCGCCTTTAAAAAGGCCAAAAAAATCCACAGTCCAAGCAAATATATCGGATAGCTCCAGAGCAAGCACGGGATTTAGACCATTTGCTTTCATATCGACCCAAAGCGATGTTCTGATTTCAGCTTCGGAGATTTTCCTTACAGGGATAATATTCTTTTTGAATGGGTAAACGTAAAGCGAGTCAGTAAGATTAAAAACGAAGAACTCTACTGGCGATACCTCATAAACCAAATAAGCTGGTGACTGTAACGAATCCTTCCGAGAAAAAATTTTATACCTGGCACCAGTCCTTACCTTTTTCACATCAAAAACATCGGGAGTTAACGAAAGCAGAAAAGCGTTAACATCTGCGGGGATGTTTAAACCATAGAGTATTTTCCCTAAGGTTTGATTCCTTTTTACGGTGAACTCAGTAACATAAAAAGAATCTATCGGGATACCATACTCCAGAATGGGTTGGGGCTCTTCTACGGTAGGCTTTGTAGCTTGTGATGGGGTATAGATCTTTATGTCCGCTGTTCCAATAAAGTAATCGATTAAAAGAACTGTAATTACTGATAGTACCAATATGAGTAAAATCTTTTTTAGCATAAATTTTCTGAATTTTGCCCCAAAATTACCAAAAAAGAATGTAACTGCATTTTGGTTAATCCATTTTAATGTAGGTTTGCAGAAAAATTAAACGATGAGCGATATACTGAAAAGAACAGAGATTTACGAACTGGGTGAGTTTAAGCTGATTGATAGGTTAGCTGAACCGTTTGCGCCAAAACATCAAGAAACACTTAGAGGCATTGGCGATGATGCAGCGGTAATATCGATAGGTAATAGCGAGTGCTTAGTGGTTACTACCGATTTGCTGCTCGAGGGGATCCATTTTGACCTTACCTACACCCCTTTAAAACATTTAGGTTACAAAGCCATTGTGGTGAACCTAAGTGATGTATATGCCATGAACGCAGCCCCCATGCAGGTTACGGTTTCTATTGGTGTTTCCAAGCGATTTTGTGTTGAAGATTTGGAAGAGATTTATAAAGGTATAAAACTTGCCTGCGATAGCTACAATGTTGATTTGGTAGGAGGAGATACATCATCGTCGATGACAGGATTGACCATTAGCGTTACCGCTATAGGCAAGGCAATTGAAACCGATATTGTATATCGAAGCGGTGCAAAGGTTAACGATTTGATTTGCGTAACCGGCAACTTAGGCGCAGCCTACATGGGACTCCAACTGCTTGAACGTGAAAAACGAATTTTTATATCGAACCAAACAGCCAAACCTAAACTGGAAGGCTACGACTATATTCTGGAACGAATACTAAAGCCCGAGGCCCGCAGGAACATCATTGAAAACCTTCGCAAGGCAGGTGTTAAGCCAACTTCAATGATTGATATTTCCGATGGCCTTTCGTCGGAACTACTCCATATATGCAAGAGTTCAAATGTGGGATGCAGAATCTACATGGAAAAAATCCCTATTGATGAGCAAACCGCAAAAATGGCTGAGGAATTTAGTATCGATGTATATACCGCAGCTATGAATGGCGGTGAGGACTATGAACTACTGTTCACTGTTCCTTTATCGGAATATCAAGTGGTTGATAGTATGGAAGGAGTAAGAATTATAGGTCATATTGTTGAACCCCACCTGGGGGCTTACATGATACCGCCATCAGGTGAGGATATTAGGATTACAGCTCAGGGTTGGAATGCCTTGCAAAAGGAATAGCAATAAAAAACCCCGCTAAAGCGGGGTTTAACTTTTACTCGTTGATAATTTCTTTGTACTGTTCGGCATTGAGTAAATCGTTCACCTCAGCAGGGTTGGTCATTTTGATTTTAATCATCCACCCTTCACCGTAAGGATCGTTGTTAACGATATCGGGCTGTTCGATAACCTTAGGGTTAACTTCAACTACCTCACCGCTTACTGGCATAAACATATCGGAAACGGTTTTAACGGCCTCAATGGTACCAAAAACCTCTTCCTTTGCCAGGGTCTCGCCTTGTGTTTCAATCTCGATGAAGACAATATCGCCAAGTTGTGATTGGGCAAAATCAGTAACCCCAACCGTTGCAAATCCATTGCCTTCTTCCTTGATCCACTCGTGATCCTTTGTGTACTTTAAGTTTGATGGAATATTCATAGCATTGTTAGTTTATAGTATTACACTAAAGATTTATTGCTCAAAAGTAGTGAATTTTAAGATTGCATATTCAAGTTGAGCAGCTTTTTTAATTATTGCTACATGTTATTCAGCACATTAATTCGTCGTCCCTTAAAAAGTCAATTTGAGCATTTTATTTGAAAATATTAAATAGGAATTGGCAGTAAATTTTTTGAAAAAAGATAGAATAGCCTTATTTAAACCTTGACAAAAATAAATTTTCCACTTATTCATCATCCTTTTGAAGTTAAAAGCAGCGGCAGCTAACATAATGTTGATGTTATCACCCACTATTCCCTTGTAAAAGTTACGATTCAGCCTATGATCCGTCTTTAAGTGCCCAATAATCGGCTCTATGCCTGCCCGTTTTTTATGCCTTTGGCTTAACTTTCTCTTCTGATAGTAGCTCATTGTTTTACACGGGGTTGAAGGAATTAGTATTTCTGTTTCTCCGATTTTTTTATTCCCTCTGTACCCCCTGTCCACTTTCGCTTTTTGTGGCGTTTTACCGGTTAATCGTACCACTTGTTCCAGGGTTGGTTTTAACGTATGCCCATCGTACTCATCCCTAAAGCCAAGGGCTCCTACCAACACTCCGCTGTCGGTTTTAGCAAACGAGGCCTTGTTGCCAAATTCATACTTCTTGTGCTCCTTCCCTTTTGAAATGCGCGCTACTTCGGGTTCGTGAAGAGAATAAATTTTATGTTTACTATCCTTTTCCTGAGATAAAATTTGTGAAAATAGGGCTAAATCGCTCTGGTATGGGCTGGTAGGTGGAAGCTTTCGTTCCAGCTCCCGCACCAGGCGTCCTGCAATAGGTTTTACTTTCTTGTCGGCCTTTTTTGCTTTGGCTTTATTCCTGGGATGATTCCTAAACCGCTAATCACGGCTTAGCTGCTTTAATACCCGGATATAGCTTTGGCGCAGCTCAATCCCTTCTTTTTGGGCTATGTCCTTACATTTTTGTATGATCTTCCTGTGCAGCTTGGCATCGGTGGGGTAGGTGATATTTTTTTCTTGTACAGTGGTGTCGATATTTACATCGGGGTCTAGGGCATCTTTGCCATTGATACGAATGCTCTCTTTCAGGATCAGCTCTGCCCCGCTCTCGCCTATCCTTGTTCTAAAGTGTACCAGCTCCGAGGGCTCGCAGGGAACACCCGGTACAAAAGATGTCTCTCCCGTAAAGTATTGATAGTAAATGTTTTCGCTCCATTGACATACTACCGATTCGTCCGACAGGTTACGAATATGCTTCAAAATTAATAGCCCTACCATTAAACGTATGGGTTTGGCAGGCCGCCCATTATCCGGACAGTAAAGCCCTTTAAAAGCCTTTTCGAAAATATCCCATTGGACTTGGTTGGCCAGAATATAAAGGGGATGTTTTGGATTTAAGGTGTCCTTTAATGAGAAGAACAGACTTCCCTGATTTTGCTCTTTTTTTCTTAGGTGCCATTTTATAAAAATTTGCAAGATTTATGCCCCTAAGATACAAATTCTGGCAAATATTTTACAAAAAAAATCAAACTAAATTATTAACAATCAGTTGTTTATTATGTTTTTAAGGGACGACTAATTCACCAGCTCAAACCTCACACTAAATCCAAAGCTGGCATTGGTTATCCTGAAAGTTCTGGACACCTTAGGATTATTAAGAGTACGATCGAAGAACAGGCGAATGGTTACCTTCTCGTTAATCCGGTAGTCGGCAGTAGTTTTAATAGTGCTAATAAGTTGACCGGCAATTATATCGTTTGAATCCTCCACCAACTTTCGAAGAATGGTGGTGTTATCGCGCAGCGAAAAGTCAACAGTTAAACGCAAATCGCTTCTTATGGCTTTTTTGCCGCCAGCCTCGGCTTGGAATATCAGGGGTAAATCTTCAAACCTATAACCAGCCCCTACAATTAACTCCTTCCCATAAATTTCAGTAAGCTGATTATTGGCAAAACTCATGGCCAGCGAGCGGCTATTCTTAATCTCAATTCGATTGATGAGGTTATTATTCCAGCCCAGGTCGAGCCCGATAAGCGGAATAAATTGTTCGTTGATGGCTACGTTAGCGATCTCGTTTTGCGGAACAAAATCGCCGTTGATATTACGAACGTAGCTAAACCCATCATCGTCGGACACATAGGTAAGATTGCTGGTAAAAGCCCCAATGGTGTATAGTGAACGGTAACCATGGTTCAGGGTAATGGACTTAAACCAGCGCTTAAAGGGTTTCATTTTGGCCAAGCCATCGTAGGAGAGCTGCCAGTTAGGCATGGGGATAAGAGGGAAATCGCGGAGCGAGACCCTGCCTGGCGAGGTATTGGTGTAAGCAGCTAAAAACGAAGCCCTGAGAACATCTTGCGATAGAGGTCCATAGCCATCGGGAAATCCTGTAACCGGATCAATTTCAGTTGGGTCATAGCCCTGCGATGGGTTTGCCACCCTCCTATCGCGAAGTCGATAGGCAATTTCCAATCGGTTTTGCTTCATCCTTTCAAAAGCCTTGGAACTTTTAGCACGTTTACCACCCTCGAATGCAGTACCAATGGTAAGCACACTAATGCTGAAGTTACCCGTAGTGAGCGGACTAAGTACCCTGTATGAACCCAAACCATCGGATTTGAAAATTTTGCTGTTGCTTTTGCCAAATGTTCGTGTAGCACTAACATCAAAGCGGAATCCCGGTAAAGGCTCCAGCGTTGCACGGAAATTAAGATTCTCATTGCGAGTAAAAACTACAGGTGTGTTAAACGAGGTATCGCGGGTGAGCCACCCGTTGGTAGCAGCCTTCCAGGCAAAGTTGGGGTCCTGCCAGCCAGCTACAAATTCCCATCCCGGAGCAAGCATTCCATTGAAATTCTCAGTACCCAAGTAATTCACTCCAGGTTTATATCCTGGTAGTAACGTTCCGTTTGTTTCCGTGTACGATGCCCCAAGGCTTTTTACGCTCATCAAAAGTCGAAGTGTGGTTTCAAGGGCAAATTTGGCGGGGTTAATCTTTTCAGGCACTTTCCCTTCAACCACAACCTTACAGTTCTTGTAGTCAGCATCAGCTTTAATGGCCACTTTGGTATCGCCACGCACCTTAGAGCTTACCTTTATCTCCTTGCCATTTGGGTCAAAAACCTTTACGGTTACCCTTTCGGTTTTTAGCTTATGGGTAATAACCTTAGTTGCATTTGCCCTAAGGTTTACCTTTTCTTCCTCGTACTTAACCGTTCGGGTTTGGGGTGCAGCTCCCCTTGCCCGTTGGTCAAACTGTTGGTTAACCCTCTTGAGGTATCCCACCTTATTAAATAAGGTGTTTATGTTAACTTGCCCATTCAGCTGAATGGTATTCGAATTCTGAACAGTATTTCCGGGGTCAAACCGGGAGGTGTCGGCCAAAATTGGCCCAGCCTGCCAACGGTATATCCCGGTGTAACGCGATGTTACACTAATCCAGTTGAGTAATGGAATCTTGCTTAACGGGAGGGAGTAGGTTAGGTTAAACTGATGGTTGTACATGGTGTTTCGTCCACCCCTACGGATATTCTGCCAAACCGAATCCTTCCACTGCTCATACCTATCCCTATCCCTATACCTGTCCACCATACCCTCGGGTTCATCGATACGAGCAGTAGCGGTAGCCACAAAATCGAACTTAACGGATTGGGTTATGTCCCAGTTCAAGGAGTAGTTCCTGTTCCACATGAAATCCTTTGAGAAAGTGGGCAAAAAAACCTGATTGGGGTTCTGAATGTTTCGGAATTGCTGTTCAAAATAACTCCTATTCAAATCGGTTCGGAACGAGAGCTGGGTTGGGAATAGATTAAAGTTAAAATCGCGAATTAAAGCCAAATAGTTTGAATTTAGCCTCTTTATCTTACTAAAAGGTGAAATGTATTTGGGCTGTCGATTAAAATTATAGGTAAATGCCCCCCGGACATTGCGTTGAATTCTATGATCAATTCTAACGTTACGGGAGAAAATTTCGCTGTAAGAGTAGCTGACCGAAACATTAGCTGGGTCCCAAAGGCGGGGCTTAGAGCCCATTTTATCAATCTTTACATTGGTGAAGTTGATACTTCGCCTGCGAGTATAATCCTGGGCAATCCGTTTAATGGAATCTCTTTCGCGCTCCGATGCGTTACGTAACGCATCGTTGAGGAGTATATCGGGGTCAAGCGGGTTGTACTGAGGGTTTACCATCGATTCGCCTAATCCTAAGAACATTGGGATTTTAATGTTGAACGATGAAGGGAAGAACTTACCCAGCTCAAGGGTTGAGTTGATATCGTACTGGTAAACTGTTTCCTTGCTCCGCTCATTCACCTTTTTCTCAATTGAACCAAAACCGGGTGTAATGGTGGTACCAGCTACAGTAACCATTCCCAAATCGGCAAGTTTCGCCGATAAACGGGTATTGGCAGCCCATCCGCTTTGATCGTTAAAGTTGGTAAGCCTTAGCTCATTGAACCATGCTATTACCGATTTAGGCATTCTATCATCGGCCGGATTCCTAATTCCAATCATTATTACCTTTACATTGCTAAGGTTTGGATTTCCGGTTACCTTGAGTTTATTTTTCCCGCACTGCACAACATAAACAGTGCTTAGAGTGATGAGCGATCCAGGTTTTTGCATGGCATTGTTCCGGGCAACCTTAACTTCAACAAGCTTGTCAAGGTCAATATCTACCACATTCTCTCTTGGCCACACAGCTTCACGATCGCGCTCCCGGTTATTGTAGTAAAACCCGTAAGGTGTCAGTTTTAATGGCACCTCGTACTCGTAGTAATTTGAGTTGTAGTCGGTTCCTATTCGGATGAATGCTGTTACCTCATAATCGTTCAGGGGGTAACCTTCAATGGCCTCGGCATGAACATCCATTTTAAGGCGTTTATATTGCCTTATATCGATATTAACATTTTTGAATGCAGCACGGGCATCGCCATCGGCCAAGTCGGTTACCCGGTACTCCATGGCTTGTTCGTTAAGCTGGATCAGCTGAGGTTGACTGGGATCAATCACCCTGTCAACACCCGGAGGCAATACGTAGTTAACCGGAGTTCGCTTATCGTTTTCCTCAATATTTACGGTTGATATTGATAAACTGCCTACGGGTAAGTCACCTACTGGCATTCCCTCCTGTCCCTGTATCAATGAGTAATTATACTTCCTCCATTCGCTACGAACCAGATGGAGAGTAGCAAAGCGCAGAATTACAGTATCGTCAAAACCCCGAAGGAACATCCTCATGAAACGAATCGACTTAAAATCCTCAATTGGCCCCACGACCTTTTCATATTCTGCAATGGGCACCTTGAATTGATACCATTTTACGGGCTTATTTAGAACTTTATCCTTTTCACCAACTATAACGTTGGTTATAAAATTCTTACCAACCTCCATATCCTGAGGGCGAAGTGAAATGCGGTACTGGTAGTACGCTTCGTTCTCGTTCATGGTGTTATCGGTTCCCAACTCCTCCGCATCGGGGGTTGAATAGCTCTGCTGCGAGGTAGTTCCGGTTGCAACAGGCGAGTTATTCTCGGTTCCGTTAAAGTACTTATACCGGTCGAGAATTGTAGCCCGCTGTTGATCGTATATGCCATTTAGGTAATGCCTGAAATCGTCGCCTGACGGATCGCTTTCAAATCTTGCGAGTATATCATTATCGGTAATTTTATTCCGAAGCTGGTTGATATAATCCGAAAAGAAGGCTAACTCATCGGGTATCCCATCGCCATCCAAATCGAACGATGATGAAAGTCCATCTAACCCAACGTCCTGAAAAGGGCGCTTGGCGGGATCGTTATCAAAACCTACCGGCAAATACTGTTTTTTGGGAACGCGCCCCCATGCGGTTTGATCGGCTTTTTCCAACTCCTCGGTCGATGTGGGTAATCCATTCTCAAACGATTTTCGGCCATCCCTTAAGATATCCTCCGAGATATTGCCAAGGTTAATGTAAAAATCACCACCTCTATGGAGAGTGTCATACACGAATGGATCCATCAGCCAAAACTCGATGTACTCAATGTTTGATGCCTCAAAGTCGGTGGTGCTCAGGCTACGCATGATGCCTCCCCAACGCCGCTGAGGATCAATCAACCGGCCATTTGCATCGAGTTCGGCAGCATTAAAGTTATACATGCCACGTTCAGCAGGATAGAATGCAAGGTTAAGAACTGAGATATTGGTTGGCTGACCCTGTGGCGTATTCTTATTTGGGAAGAGTTCACGTTCAAAAATCTCGCGTACAAAATGGTTACCCTGTAACTCTTTATTACTCCTAATATACGAAGGGGTAAGTGATGTATTACGCAGAAAAAGCGGGTCGATATAGTACCAAGCTAAATGGGCACGGTTATAGCCATACCGTAAATCGTTGGATAATGAGGCTTCAGGGAACATATCGGGTTGCCCCTGCGGAGTGCTGGCTAACTTCCATTCCACCCAGGAACGAATATCGTACGATGCGCTACTTCCTTCAAAATCATCAATATAAACCGTGCCTGCCTTACCAATGGCACGCGAGTGCCCAGGAATTAGCTGTGCAAACTCGGCATCGAATGCTATAGTCGATTTCTCCTTGGTTTGAATGAATGGCAGGGAATTGACCATCTTAGTCAGGAACTTGGATTCGGTTTGGTACGAAGTATTAAATCCCCATATTGTATTGGATACTGCTTCGTTTCCAAAACTAACCTTTTGGGTTAGGGGGCGTTCCGTGAGGTTCATTATGGTTGCCCCAACGTTAAAGTTATCGGAGAAACGGTAATCAAAATGGGTTCCAACCAATGTTTTGGTTTGCAGGCTGAACAGGGCGTTGCTTTCCACTGCAACCTTTATGGGCGTACCGGATTCAAGTAGCCCCTGATTGATAATTCGCACAGTGCCCAGGTTGTAATCAACAATAAAATCAACATCCTCCTGTAATTTTAACCCACCTGCCGTAACAACCACGGCACCTTTAGGAATGTTAGGCGCATTTAAAAAGATTTCCGACCCTCCAGCCGATCTGTATGAACCCTTTATTAAGAACTTGTTCTTATCGGCTACCTGTCGGGCTTTAGTTAACGATGAATCGTAAAGTTCTTGGAAAATGTACTTCTGGGCAATGGTGGGATCACCAATTCGATATGCCAAATCGCGACCAAAGGGTTCAAGGAGTGGGAAAATAATTTTACCGTTAGCAGGGTTAATAGTTACGCCCTCAATAAAGTCGAATACTCCATCGGGAATCGCGTCAAGCTGATTGTTCAAGTTGTCAAGATTAAGAACTCTAATTAGTGGAACTTCGGCAATATTCCCTTCCTTGATATAGTTAATGGGAGTTCCGGTTGCATCGTCCTGGTAAAAAATGTCGAGCCTGAATTCATCTTTGCTAATCTGATAGGCATTCATGGAGTAAATGTTTTTCATCATCAACCTCCAAGTGGGCATTTTAGGGCTTAGGTTTGTTCCCTTAAGGAGTTTAAGGATTAAAGCATTAGGTGCCTCCACCCCATCGGTTGAGAATTCACCAACTTTGTAGATTTGTCCGTTGTACGTATACTCATAGGCAACCGCAAGCACCTCATCGCCATGTAGCGCCGACGATAGCGAGATATACCCTAACGCCTGATTCAGGGTGAATTCATTGGGTGAAAGTTTGCGGGCATACTCAATCTTCTCATAGTCGCGCCCACCGATAAAACCCTGCGATTCCAAAGGCAATAGTACATTGCTCACTTCGGCAACATCCCGTATACCGGCATAGGTTGTGGTCATTAACTCGTACAGGTTATTTATATCGTTGCTTGCTGGGCCACTTCCGGTTTGGACAAAGATATTGGAAGCAAAGATGTTGTTCTGTGCTTCGCCCAAATCGGCAAATGCAATTATATTGCGTGAGTTCTCAAAGTTTGCCTGTTTATTAGTTACCCATACCTCGATCTTGGTGATTTGCACCCCTGAGTTAATAATGGGTAAATTCATCAGGGCACGATTGTAATTTTCCCTGAAGAAGTGAGAAAGAAAGAAATGCCTATTGGCATCGTACTCATCGGCTTTAAGTTGAAAATCGCGCGTTTGCGCACCGCCCTTAATCTCAAATACCTGGGTTTGACCATTCTGTTTGGATACTACACTGGTAACGTTTAACTTACCAAACTTAAGCTGAGTTTTAATACCGAACAGGCTCTGACTACCAGTAATAAGAGTTCCGGGTAAGGGCAACGAAACGTTACCAGCTTCAATACGCTGAATGATTTCATCCTCAAATCCGTTGTACTCAATCTTTACATTGTTTTCAAAGTCGAAAGTGGCTTCGGTGTTGTAATTTATCTCCATCTGGAGTTTCTCGCCAATCTTACCAGAAACATTCATCTGGATTTTCGACTGAAAGTCGAAGGTTGTGTTCCGTCGCTGATCGATTGGTAGCGCGGGGTTATCGGTTTTAGCACTTGAGACTCCAAATACCAATTCAGCATTACCCTGTGGGATTATTTCGATGGTGTTGCTCCCAAAAATACGATCGAAAGTTTCACCGCCCACCTGAATGCGGGGTAGAATGCCATCGCCTTTTCCCACAAACTCACCGGTTTGCTTTTGTCGCCAGTATTTGCGCATGGCCTTCTCTACACGATACGATCGATACTCATCCGCCGAAAGCACACGTGGTGTTTCAATGGTTGTATTTCCAACCTTTCTGTAAATGATGTACTGGTTGTTGATTGGATCAAACACAACCTCCTCGGTAATGTTTGATGGGTTTGATAGGTATAGCGGTGAATACTGTGTATCTATAGACCAAATACTGGGTTGCTTAATAGGAAGGGGCAATTTTAATGTATCCTCCTGAAAAAGTGGAACAGAAAAAGCTCTCGTAATGGTAATGGTTACGAGAGTAAGAATTCCAACTATCCGGATAGTATGATTATAAGATAAGTGTTTTACTCTCAAATTACAAAGCATTTTACTGTTACTACAAGCGTTTGAGCGCATGTTTAATGAGCGTCTCAACCGGCATTTGCCCCATTTCCTTCAAAACCTGGTCAATTACCTTATCGGCGGCTGAGCGGGCAAAGCCGAGCATCACCAAAGCAGATAACGCTTCGCTCTTCAAAGTATTGTTTGATGCCGATAAAATTTGTGATACAGTGGCATCGCCTAACGACACCTTATCCTTGAGATCAACAACTATTCGCTGTGCTGTTTTTAATCCAATCCCCTTAACCTGCTTAATCAGGCTAACATTTTCGGTTGTTATGGCTGCCTGAATTTCATCGGTAGTCAGCGACGAAAGGATAAGCCTTGCCGTGCTGGCTCCTACTCCCGAAACAGAAATAAGCAAACGGAAGATCTCCCTTTCGCGCGCTTCGGAAAAGCCATAGAGTAAATGGGCATCTTCCCGAACAATTTGGTGAAGCCAAAGCTTAATCTGCGTTTTCCCTTCGAGCTGCGAATAGGTCTGTAACGAAATATTGACAAAATATCCTAAGCCACCTACCTCAATAATGGCATGGGTGGGCGATAAATCGGTAAGGGAACCCTGAATATACTCGTACATACAATAGATTTTATGCCGTTTCGGGATCGACAGATTGTAATGGATTTGCGGTTAACTCTTTATGTAACTGCTGGTTACGGAATATATCAATGGCAAGGTAAACTGCCTGTCGGAACGAGTTGGGGTTTGCCAGGTTTTGACCTGCCAAATCATAGGCTGTTCCATGATCGGGCGAGGTTCGTACAATAGGCAAACCGGCGGTATAGTTCACTCCCGTATCAAAGTTAATCACCTTGAATGGCAATAAACCTTGATCGTGGTACATCGCTAGTATGGCATCGAAACGGGTGAACCTATCGGAACCAAAGAACCCATCGGCCGGATAGGGTCCCATGGCAACTATCCCCTCATCGTTCGCCTGCTTTAGGGCTGGCATTATGATTGTGGTCTCCTCTGTACCAATTACTCCGCTATCGCCGGCATGGGGATTGAGGCCAAGCACTGCAATTCGGGGCCTACGAATGGCAAAATCCTTTACGAGCGTATCGTTTAGCAAACGTAACTTGGTTAGAATTGCCTCAGTGGTAATACTTTTCGATACATCAGAAATTGGAATGTGCCCGGTTACCACACCAACCCTCATGGTATCGCTTACCATCAGCATAAGCACATCCTTTACTCCAAACTCATTGGCTAAAAACTCAGTATGTCCCGGGAAACTAAAGCTTTGACTTTGAATGTTGGCCTTATTTATGGGTGCGGTCACTAAAACATCAATTTTACCTCTTTTTAAGTCGGATATAGCAGCCTGTAAGGCCTGCAACGCACCCTGACCTGCATACTCCGTTGACCTACCCAACTCCACCCTAACGTTTTCGTCCATGCAGTTTACAATATTCGGACGCTTGGGGTTGGCCTCGATGGCATCCTTTATTTGGTTAAAGCTGAAGTTTTCAATGTTCAACGCTTTGCGATGGTAGGCTGCCACCTTGGGCGAACCGTAAACAATTGATGTGCACATCTCGTCCATCCGAGGATCCATCAATGTTTTGATAATTACCTCATATCCAATTCCATTTATATCACCCTGGGTGATACCTACCCTAATCTTCTCGTTGCTCATACTTTGTAGTATTTTAAATGGCGTGTAAATATGCAGCAAAAGTAAAAAAAAGCTGTTAACATACTTAAAACCTTTGTGTTTTTACAGGGAATGTTTTTTGATTCTTTTAATACCTTTGCCCAACCAATATAAGGACATGCAAGTTAAAGATATTTTAAAAAAAGCAATTAATCTTGAACCGCTCACCCTGGATGAGGGTGTTTTCATATACTCCCTAGCGTCAACCCCCGATTTGATGTTTGTGGCAAACGAGTTGCGCAAAATTCATGTTCCGGGCAACAAGGTAACCTGGCAGATTGACCGTAACGTAAACATCACTAACGTGTGTATATCGGGGTGCAAGTTCTGCAACTTCCACTGTGGGCTACACTCCGATAGCGCCTTTATCACATCAATTGCTGAGTATAAAGTAAAGATTGAAGAACTTGAGCGCTACGGAGGCGACCAGCTCTTACTGCAGGGTGGGCTTCATCCCGAATTGGGAATCGAATTTTACATCAATCTTTTTCGTGAACTTAAATCGATGTTTCCCAACGTAAAGCTACACGCCTTAGGACCACCGGAAATTGCTTTTATAGCCAAAAAAGAGGGGATGACCTACCGGCAGGTTCTTGAAGAACTTGTGGAGGCAGGCCTCGACAGCTTGCCCGGTGCAGGTGCTGAAATTCTTATGGACAGGGTACGAAAGCAAATATCGCCGGGCAAGCCCGATACCCAAGCCTGGCTCGATGTGATGGCTCAAGCTCACCAAATGGGGTTAGTTACCTCGGCTACCATGATGATTGGACATATTGAAACCATGGAGGAGCGCGTTGAGCATTTGATTAAGCTCCGCAACCTCCAAGCCCGAAAGCCTGCCGATGCACCTGGATTTCTCAACTTTATAGCATGGACCTTTCAGGATGAGGGCACCAAGTTGCAACGCGAGGGCGTGCGAAATACAGTAACAACCGAGGAATACCTAAGAACCATTGCCCTTTGCAGAATCATGCTAAACAATATCCAAAACATACAGGCATCGTGGCTTACGGTGGGTATCGATACTGCCCAGCTATGCTTGCACGCCGGGGCTAACGATTTTGGATCGATAATGATTGAGGAGAATGTGGTTTCGTCGGCTGGGGCTAAGTATAAAATGGATGCCTATGGCATCCAGAAAGCCATTATTGATGCAGGGTTCGAACCTCAGCTCCGCAACCAGCGTTACGAATACATTACGCTCACCGATTGCGAGTTTAGCCGTATCTATAGCGTTGAGGAACTTAAGCAAAACTCCAACCCAAATTTCGAAGCATAAAAAAGCCGGCTAAAAGCCGGCTAACCAACCAAAAACAGTTATGACGTAATGCAAAAATTACTTGCTCTTGAGCAATTCTTTTTCAATTATCTCCTTAAACATTTTCTTGGTTTCCTCGGGTGTTTGAGCAATACCTGAGGTTGCAAAGGGCTTACCGTTCATAGGGAAGAAAATAAAAGTGGGTATACTCTGGATACCAAGTTCAGCTGAGATTTGTTGCTCGGTTTGGGTGTTTACCTTGTAAACATAAATCTTACCATCGTACTCCTTGGCCAACTCCTCGAGGATTGGACTTGCAATACGGCAAGGGGCACACCAGCTTGCCCAAAAATCGACAATGGCAGGCTTGTCGCCAAGGTATTTCATATTTTCTTGCCCCTTGGTGTAATCCAAAATCTTGGTTAGGAAAAAATCACGGGTAATGTCAATGGCGTATTTCTCTTTTGCTGGTTTTGAGGCAGCAACAGGTTCCCCCTCGTTTTGCTTGGCGGCAGTACCGTTACATGCTCCTAGGGCAAAAACTGCAACCAAAAGAACCGGGATAAAAACAGTAAGTTTTCTCATATCTATCTCTGTTTAAATTTTATCATAATCAAAGGGCAGGGTTATACCCTCTCTCAACTACCTGCCACTATCGGCAAAGGTAAATGCACCGTACCCACATATCCTAATGCACAAACCGCAATCCTTGCAGTTCTCCTTATCAATCTCAGGTGCGCTATTCCAGTTACGCTGTTTTATTGCACCTGTTGGGCAGTAACGAACCACCGGGCAGGGATGGTTCTGCGGGCATCGTGCTTCATCAACAACAATAGCGCTCATTTTTGTTCATTTTTTTCGGCATCAAAAATAATATATTTTCATATATCAATATGTTAATTTATGTTGATATTTAACAATAAGCACGGACTATCAAATTATGAGCAAAAGGAGATTTTGGCTGCTCCCTAAAACTAACTTAACCCAAATCCGTCAATTGAAAAAAACAATTGACGAATCGACTAACAAAATCTATTCATTCCGAAAGTTCGGAATGAATGATTTTGATAAGTCGGGGCTACCTTCGATAAGTCAATAGGAACAAGGTATTTAAATATTTTTTGTATTTCTATTGACTAATCTCGGTTTAAAATTCACATAATGGCTATGAAAATAAAAAAGGAGGGTTTCCCCTCTTATTTAATATCACATTTAGGTAAACTATTTACCACCCCTGAGTTTTACCTCGTAGGTTTTGCCATTTACTGTTACGTAGGCAATGTTATCGCATTCGCCGTTGCCGTAATCAATGGCAACCTGCTTATCGCCTACTGTTATTTCGATAACACCCTGAATAATCCATCGGCAGCTGAGCCTAAACATTAGGGCACTCTTGATTTGGTGGGTATAAGCATTCCCTTGACGGTTAACACCGGTAGCAGAACCCTCGAGAGTGTAAACATCATCCCAAATGTTGAACGGTGTATCATAACCGTCAACCCAAGTACGGGTACGCTCTACATTTCGGGTGTAGGTTGTACCATCGGTAAAGGTGATTTTTCCATTAGTAAGTGTAATCTGATACTTATGCTCAGCAGTTTTACGGATAACTTTTGTTCCTTCAATCAGGTTACCATTAATGGTGAAGTTTTTGAAAGTTATTGTCCTTTCAAATTCAGCCTCATTATAGCGACCACAGGTACGGATTACAATTAACCCGTTCTTTACCCTTTCAAAGCAGGAGTTAGCATTTACAAAATTGTTGTAAGTAATTGAATCAACTTGGCAATTACCATCCCAAGATGTTTTCCGAGTACGGGTACCTTGTCCACCCAAGGTGGCATATATCATTTGCGAATCCTTTGAATCGCAAACAAGTGTGAGTTCGTCCACCTCAGTCATTACATCATCGTAGTAGCTGTCCACATCCGAATCCTCAGCCACCTGAGCGATAACTGGATCCTGCTCATCGTCTTTTTGGCACGATGTGAAACTGATTGCTGCCATCATCATGAGGCCTGCTGCAAAAATTAAACTTGTACGTTTCATAGCTTTAAAATTTAAGTTAGACAATTGGTTTTTAAAATCATTTATTTGCTTGTAATAACAATTATTTCACCACTGTAACCCCACTTTAAATCAAGCGGTATGCACACCAGGTTTAAGGCCTCGGCTAAGTTGGTGCGCTTGAAGTAGCCGGTATAAAATCTGCTGGAATCGGTATTAAAGAAAATGTCCACATCAAACTGGCGTTCTATCTCCTCAACCACTGAGTTTAAAGGTGCATTTTGAAAGAAGAATTCATCATTAATCCAGGTGGGTTTAGATGCTACTTCAATTGCCTCAGCCTTTTTAACTTGTAATGTATAGCCCATTGTATTAGCCTCCATTCCTTTTGTAAGTAAAGTTCGCGATTTGCTGTTTGCGGCAACAACCTTAACTTTCCCTTCGAAACAGGTTACCTTTACCACGCCATTCCGGCTAAACACGTTGAACACAGTACCCTCTACGGTGGTTGTTGCACCGGGAGTCAATACTCTAAAACGCCGGCCCTTGGTAACCTCGAATAAAGCTTCGCCTGTAAGCGATACATTCCTATCAAAAAACCAGCGGTTTTTATTATAGGCAAGTTGCGATTCGGCATTCAGGGTAACCTTACTGCTATCGGGTAGGTAAACCACACCGTGTTGTCCACGTGCTAGCAGCACGTTCACATTCCCCATCCTGTAGAAATAGATGTATGAGGTAAGCATTAGGGCAACTAAAACTGATGCGACTACTGCAACACGAGTTAATGTCAATTGTATTACTCTACTCTTTGGGTTCCCCTCAAAGTTTTTATGGTCAATTTTTTCAAAGATCGCTTCCCATGCTTCAGAACGCATTTTCCCTGCAGGTACCTTGTAGCTATCAAGCAGCCATTCAATGTTTTCAGGTAGCCTTTCTATTTTCCCGTCCCGAGTCATTTTGCTTTCGTTTTGTTATTAACACAACCCTATTCCAAAACACCCTACCGTATTCACAAATAAAAAATCACTGAACTTGTTCTGTTTATGTTTTACTACTAATACATCTACTTCAAAAAATACCCTACCGTTTTTATTAGAAATTTTGATAATACCCACTTTGCTTTAACCAATCATTTTAATAGGGCTTTAGCAAACCTAACGATTGGTAAATTTTTAAAAAATTTTTATTGTACGGTCGTTTGTTTTATTTTAATTTTTTTAAATTTGTGCATCTGTTTGTTACCCGATATGGAAAATAAAGTGTTGTTTACCGATTCCGTTGTTGCAAACTTTTGCAAAGCTACCGTTGACGATAACCCTATTCACGATCCTGAGTTCATGTACAGCCAGAACAAGGGAGTTGTTGTTCCCGGCATGCTTCTGTTTTCAACAATAGTCAATTTGCTTCACAGGAAAACCAAAGAGTATTTCAACTATTACAAGCTGATTTTTGGTAACGTAATTTGTACCAATGAGCCAATTGATCTAGGCTTTGAAACCAAGGGCGAGCAAAATTACCTATACGCCATAAATGGACACGATATGTTTTCCACAAAAAACGATCGGTCAGTAGTTATGAGAAATATTGAGTATAAAGAGTTCCATCCCGATGGCATTGTAAGAACTATGCCGTTCCATAAAACACAGCTGGAAACCTTCAGGGAGCTAACTAACAGCTTCAACAACACCCTATCCGATTTTCTTTTTACAATAGCATACGCTAGCGCTGCACTTTTTAAAGCCATCAGGGAACCAATAACCGAGGTGGAAACGGAAATTAACCGTTTGCTAAATAAAGCCATCAACCCCGATCAGGTGTCACCCTTTTACCAAACGCTTGAAATATTTAGGGTAAATCAGCATGCTGAACTAAAGTTTGAAGGAATTATTGAATACAAAATAAGGTTTGACAGAGAAAAAGCCAATAAAACCTACGTAGCCCAAGTAGCATGTGTACACAATAATCAGTGTTTTTACCAATCGGTTTACAGGTTGGTGGCAATACCCGATAAGTTGATAATGAGAATGGTGAAGGACAGGTGAAACGGTTTAAGGATAAAGGATAAAGGTTAAAGGTTGACCCGAGTCCATAAGTATTAATCCCATTTAAGTTCAACTAATTAAAACTTGATATTAAAAAAGAATGTGGGAGTAATACTGTAGCCGTAAATATCGTGATACTCTATGATTGATTTGCCCTGTAGATAATCGGAAACAGGTGTATCGGTAAGCGAATAGGAGCGCGCAAGCAAATTATCCCTATTATAAAGGTTAAACACTTTTACACCAACCTCAAGTTCACCACTAACTGAAACCTTTGTCAAGTAGCTTACCCCTGCATCAAACCTGTGGTATAGTTCTAACCTGCTCGAGTTCTTTTCATACTCAGGCGATATGGTAAGGTTTGGCATCAGCAAAAGTTCATCCCAGGGTTTGGGTGTACCGAATATCCATGAACCTACCATTCTCCACTTTCGCCATTTGTAAATGCCAACCAACTTTAACTCATGCAAATGGTCGTCGAGTGCATTGTACTCTTCGCCCCCGTTCAGGTTTGATGACTTATTGAAAGCCTTACTAAGCGAATACGACACCCAACCCTCGGCATTTTGGCATGTTTTTCGTACCAAAACATCAACCCCAAACGATCGGCTATCAACATAATAAATTCTGGATTGCTCTACAAATCGGTTGAATGAGGTTCGCCAGATCACAGTTTGAACGTACGATAAGCCCTCGGTTTGCTTTGCATATCCTTCAATATCTAATGTAAATCCATTGCTTGTGTAGTTCAAACCGGTAACAAAGTGCTTTGACTTTACTACCGGAAAGGTCTTTTCGTCGGAAGCTACCCACAAATAGCGAACCCCATTGCCGACCAGGTAAATCCGGTTTATAAATTGGTTATACAGACCTGCTGCGAATTTTAAATCAACCTTTGACGAGGGACTGATAACCATTTGAATTCGTGGTTCAAAAAAATACTGGCTTGATAGATTGTGATGGGTTATTCGTCCTCCAATACTTAACGATTTTAAACCTTTGGTTTTGAAGTTAAGTTGCAGCCAGCCGGTATTTGTCTTTGAGTCGAAATCGTTTTGTCGGACAGTATCGGCAACTGGGATCGAATTTACTGCATGATAATACTTTTCATAAGATTGTGAATTTACAGGATTACTTTGATAACCCAACTCAATCATTAAGTCGTTCGATACCGTTATTTGAGCATTTAGGTTTATTGCGATATCGTTCAGTTTAGTTTCGGTAGCATAGTTCCGGATAATGGTATCGTAAATGGCTTGCGCACCACGTCGTTTAAGGGTGCTGTCGTAGTGATAGTAGTTACCCGTAAAATCCGAAACGCCAATGGTAAAGTTCTGGTAAAGCCATTTGTTCCACTGCCTTGCCCATCGCGCCCCTGCGCCACGATTCCCCCAAAGGGCATTTTCGTTTATAAAAGGCGATGCAATCATTTGCTGAAAGTCGAGTTTATCGCGTCCAACATATCCGCTAAACGAAATAACATCATTCTCGGTTGGTTTAATACTTAGCTTAGCATTGGCATCGTAAAAAAAGTACTTAGGAGCATCGGAGTCGTTGCCAAATGCGGAAAAGTTCTGCTTGGAAAGCATGAGATCCGAAGCGGCACTTTCGAAAAGGTTAAGGAATTGGGGTGAGCGATAAAAATCGGTATAAGAGCGGCGTCCGGAAACAATAAATGATGCGTATTTCCCAATAGGGCCCTCAAGGGTAATATCGCCAGCAAGCTGGTCGGTACCCGCATCAACACTCACGCTATTCTCGTTGCCAGTTTTACCTATTATTTCAATTACCGACGATGCACGACCACCCCACCTCGAATCGAACCCACCACGGTAAAGCCTTACATCCTTTATGGCCTTACTGTTCAAACTTGAGAATGCGCCAAAAAGATGGTTAATGTGATAAATTGTAAAGCCATCGTACGAGATCAGGTTTTTATCGGCTGGCGAATGGCGAACCATGAGCCCTGAAAGCGATTCCGTAGTACCATCTACTCCCGGAAGAAGCTGAAGTGGTGCCAAAATATCAATTCCTGAGATTCCTGGTATATCGCCTACCTTTTTTGTGTCAAAAACCATCTCGCCCGGGCGTTCGCCGGTAGCAAGCATCGAGGTGATGTTTCGTACTACCTCCACATCGGCAAGGATGAACTTTTTAGGATCGAGCTCAACAACTATAGGTTTTGAATTGTACTGTACACGAGCCACCCTCATCTGTAAGGGTTCAAAACCAAGATACCGAACCTCTATACTAACCGAATCGGATTTTACATCGGGTATCGTAAAAAAACCATCGGTATTGGTTGTAGCTCCTAAATCGTTATCTACCACTCTTATTGACGCGTAAGGCAGGGCTTCGCCCGAAATCCTATCGCGTACAATTCCCTGAATGGATTTGGTTTTTTCTTCTACAATCAGTTTTTCTACCCTTTTAATGACATAAACGTTATTGAGCGCAATAAACTCAAACCCTGAATCTTTTAGTAACTGATTCAAAACCTTATCGGGCGAATCGTTCCTAAACTGTCCGGTAAAGGAAATTTGGCTGAGTGCCACCGGGTCGTAAGCAAATTTTATGTTGTACTTACCCGATAAAGCAGAAAGTATTTGATCTAAGGATTGATTGCTAAAACTTTCGGTAATCTTAACCTTTTGGGCATATGTAACTTGTTGGATTTGTAGTGCAAATCCAACCAGAAGTGATGTAAGTAAATACTTTATTTTGCTCATGGGATCAGGTTATATCTCATGCTAAGATTAATACAACTTAATAACCCATTATCCTACCTGAAAGTGTAGACGGTTGAATCGGCATTAACAGCATAACGCAAACCCATAGATATTGATATTACATTAAGTACATCATTTGCCCTGCCTGCCGGTATGGTACCAGAAAAGTATCGGCTTGCCGGATCAAATCCCTTGGCGCTAATCTGTATATTGTAGAAGTTTGATATTTGCTGGAAAACCTGAGAAAGCGGCTCTTCTGCGAATTCAAACTCGTTTGTAACCCATACAGGTTTTGTTAATTCTTTCTCTGATTGCTTTGAATGTATTAACACCCCATCGGCTTTGGTTACGCTCTCGCCCTTTTTAACGCTAACGGGTTCTAAACCCGAAATGGAAACCTTTACCGTTCCTTCGAAGCATTTCAACTCAAAGGTATTTCCTCTGGAAATAAGATTGAACTCTGTTCCCGTTACCACCACCTGTTGGTTTTGGGGATCGGTTACCACAAATTTGTCGTTTCCGCTTTTTACCTTAAAGTAAGCCTCTCCCTCCATTCTAACATTTCGGCCAAACCAACCATATGATTTTTTATAGGAAATCCATGATCCGACATTCAGATGTACTACCGATCCATCGGGAAGTGTATGTTCAAGGGTTTGTGCCTGCATCGTTTCAAAACGGTACTCAGTATTCAGGATAAATAAGCTGCCAACCAGCATAAGTATAATAACTGATGCGGCTACAACTAACCATTTGTAATGGAGTTTAAAGGTTACAACCCTTGCAGGTTCTGCATGCTTACCTTCAATGGTCTGCATAAGCATGCCCCACGCCTGCTCTTTGGTACGGTTTGATGGAGGAACAGTAATGTTAAACTCAATGGGATTACTATCAAACCCAGAGTCGGTGCTGTTTATATTGCTGTCCCTTTTCATATTTTGTAGCCAAATTTTTGACGAATAACTGCCAGCGCTTCGGACATGCGCTTTTCAATTGCCTTAACGCTAAGTCCAAGCCTTGCACCAATTTCCTCATAGGTTAACCCATCAATGCGATTCATCAAAAAAACTTCCCGCTGCCCATCGGGGAGCGATGCTAAAACCACTTGCAATTGCTTATTGAACTGATCCATTCTGATACTCTCATCGGCGCTACTTGGATTTGACGTCATCTCACCTTTAACCGCAACCTGAAAATTATATACCACTTTAAGGTGCTTAAAGTGATTTTTAATTATATTACCAGCAATGGTGTAAAGTAACGATTTAACCGTGTTGTTATTAACCTTACCGCGCATATCCCAAAGCTTAAGAAAAGTTTCCTGCACAATGTCGTCGGAAAGGTCAACATCTCCGGTTTTGTAGTAGGCAAAATGCCGAATGCTTTCGTAGTATTGGTCAAAAATACTACGGAACCAGTTTAACTCCTCTTTGGTATAGTTTCCACTTGGTAGGGTCATTCGAATATTATGGAGTAAAGCAAAAATACATTTTTTTAAGTTCAATCAGCTGTACATCTAAATAAAAAGCAATATCCGGTTTGGGATGTTGCTTTTACGATTGCCCCTAAAAATCATTAGAAATCGCTATTCATACTCCAAAGGAACTTCTCGTTTGTGGCGGTTTTAACTAGCCTATCGCGCAGGAACTCCATAGCCTCAACCGAGTTCATATCGGTAAGGTAATTACGGAGAATCCATATCTTTTGAAGCACTTCTTTATCAAGCAGCAGATCCTCGCGGCGTGTACTCGATGCCATAATATCTACAGCAGGGAATACCCTCTTATTGGCTAACTTGCGATCGAGCTGCAACTCCATATTGCCGGTACCCTTGAACTCTTCAAAAATAACATCATCCATTTTACTACCGGTTTCAGTAAGGGCTGTTGCCAGAATGGTAAGCGAACCGCCATTCTCAATATTTCGGGCAGCGCCAAAGAAACGCTTGGGCTTTTGCAATGCATTGGCATCAACACCCCCAGAAAGCACTTTACCTGAGGCGGGTTGAACGGTATTGAAAGCTCTAGCTAAACGTGTAATTGAATCGAGAAGTATAACCACATCATGGCCACACTCAACCAAGCGTTTGGCTTTTTCCAAAACAATATTGGCTACCCTAACGTGCCTTTCGGCAGGTTCGTCAAAAGTTGAGGCTATTACCTCGGCATTTACGCTGCGCGCCATATCGGTAACCTCTTCGGGGCGTTCATCAATCAGCAGGACTATCATGTAAACCTCGGGGTGGTTAGCCGCAATTGAGTTGGCAATATCCTTAAGTAGGATTGTTTTACCGGTTTTGGGCTGGGCAACAATTAATCCTCGTTGTCCCTTGCCAATGGGCGCAAACATATCGACAATCCGTGCCGATAATAGGTTCATGCCATTCCCAATCAACTTAAACTTCTCGTTTGGGAAAAGTGGGGTTAAGTAATCGAACGGAACCCTATCGCGTATGAACTCCGGATCGCGACCATTTATCTCAATCACCTTTATTAAAGGGAAGTACTTTTCTCCTTCCTTGGGTGGCCGAATGGTGCCAGCAACGGTATCGCCGGTTTTAAGACCAAAAAGCTTTATTTGCGATTGCGATACGTAAACATCGTCGGGCGAACTCAGGTAGTTGTAATCCGATGACCTTAGAAAACCGTAGCCATCGGGCATAATCTCAAGAACACCTGTTGTGGTTACAATGCCATCAAAGTCGAAGCGCTCGCTTCCAGGGCGTCGTTCCTGAGCCGGAGCGGGTTGAGCAATACTTTCCTCCTTTACTGGTTCAACTACATCAGTAACCGATGTTTGCGCCTCCTGTTCAGGTTTTTTCTGAATAATGGCCTCCGTATGAACTTCCTCAGCAACCACAGGAATTACAGTATCCTCTTCGTCGTTACTTAAAAGAATGGTTTCCGAATGGGTTTCGGTATCGAGTTCAGGAAGGATAACGGCTTTTTTGTTAAATTTTATAGTAGTCTTATTGCTACGTTCTTTCTCTTCGCTGGAGTTATTGGTGGGGGTAGCGGAGAACTCCTTTCTAACCTCTTTTGCACGAATAATCCTTTTGCGTTTATTCTTTTCATTTATAGCTTCCTGGCTACTTGATGCCTCGTCAGGCTTAGTAGCTTGCGGTTCCTCTTTTTTAGGTGCAACCGGTTGGGTTTCTTCCCTCTTTGCCTCTACCTGTTTCTCTGCCTTTCGTAAAGCTCTTCGGTGATCCTTTTTCCGCTCATCGTCAACTGATAGCGATGCGTTTATAGCTTGTTGATCGAGAATTTTGTAGATTAATTCTTGCTTCTTAAAGCTCTCTACTTTCTTAATATTCAAACTTTTAGCAATTTCCCTTAATTCGGGAAGCAACTTTTTGTTTAGTTCAAGTATATCGTACATAGTTTGTAAAATGGTGTTTTGTGTGAAAATGAAGATGGAAAAAAGTAATTGAAATTCTAAAACCTTTTGATTTGGATTAGGAAGATTTTTCCTGTTTTCGATGATGCAAATTTAGCTTATTGTCTGTCTCTTATACACATCTGACGCTGCCGACGAAGAGGATAGTGTAGATCTCGGTGGTCGCCGTATCAT